>Ga0181554_1000095_pt1 | contig 77724 bp, 72 predicted proteins | sample 011ome_16_FD_145602 | JGI IMG/M metagenome (GOLD analysis project Ga0181554, IMG submission 145602) | Coastal salt marsh microbial communities from the Groves Creek Marsh, Skidaway Island, Georgia - 011503CT metaG (spades assembly) | ecosystem: Environmental > Aquatic > Marine > Intertidal zone... | reverse complement strand
GATGCCGCAACCTTTCTTGCCATGCATGAATATACGCATGTCGGCCGCTGGGTGGCCGAGATATCCGCGCGTCCGGCGGTGCAGCGCGGGCTGCTGGTCAATCGGGAAGAGGGGCTGAAGGAACGGCACAACGCCAGTGATTTCGAGCTGCTGGCGGCGGACTGACACAAAGCGCCCCTGCCCCCTTCCCTTCCGGCGAAGCGCCGCTATAGAGGCGCCGTCTGCTGGGGCGTAGCCAAGCGGTAAGGCACCGGTTTTTGGTACCGGCATGCGCAGGTTCGAATCCTGCCGCCCCAGCCAGTCTTCCTAATTTTCCGCTGCCCGTGTGCCGGGAACCAGGATCAGCGTCCGGCCTTCCACCCGCCAGCCTTGCAGGCGCGACAGGAAATTCATCCCGATCACATTCATCGGCCCCAGATTGGGTGCGATCACCGCGTCCAGCCCTTCCGCGCGCACATTGCCAAAGCGAATCTCGCCAATGCTGGTCAGTTCGGCGGAGACCGTGCCATTGGCAGTGGTAAGGCGCACCGGCAGGCCGCCTGACCGCGGTTCCAGCCCCGCAGCCTTGGCGGTTGATTGCGAAACGGCAGTCAGCGTCGCGCCCGTATCGACCATGAAGCGCACCGGCGTGCCATTGACCTGCGCATCGATCCAGAAATGTCCGTCGCGCGCCATGGGAATACGGGTTTCATCACCCGACACCTCCTGCCGCGGCAGTCCGGCTTCCGGCAAGGCCAGGCCGAAGCGCGAATCGAAGCGGGACAGCTGCACCACGATCAGCACCAGAATCGCGGCCAGGATCAGGGTGCTGCCCGCACGCAGCAAGCGCCCCAGCGCAGGAAAGGCGCGGATCAGCAGCGAACCGGCGATGCCCGTCAGCACCGCCAGCGCAGTACCGATCATCAGCCCCGATTGCGGCAGGGCGTGAAGGCTGCTGGCCAGCGACTGCCAGGACAGGTCGAAATTCATCGACCCGTCCGGCGATCAGGCCGCAGCCGCCTGGCGCTGTTCCGCTTCAAGGTTGAGCATTTCGGCCAGCAGGAACGACAGCTCCAGCGATTGCGCCGCGTTAAGACGCGGATCGCAATGGGTGTGATACCGGTCGCCCAAAGCCTCGTCCGTGATCGCCACCGCGCCGCCGACGCATTCGGTCACATCCTGGCCGGTCATTTCGATGTGAATGCCGCCGGCATGCGTGCCTTCTGCGCGATGCACCGCGAAGAAGCCCTTCACTTCGGTCAGGATGCGATCGAACGGGCGGGTCTTGTAGCCGCTGTCCGACTTGATGACGTTGCCGTGCATCGGATCGCAGGACCACACCACCGGATGGCCTTCACGCGCCACCGCGCGCACCAGCCGCGGCAGGCCCGCTTCCACCTTGTCATGGCCGAAACGGCTGATCAGCGTCATCCGTCCCGGCTCACGCGAGGGGTTGAGCGTATCCAGCATTTTCAGCAGCGCATCGGGTTCCAGGCTCGGTCCGCACTTCATCCCGATCGGATTGTCGACCCCGCGCAGATATTCGACGTGAGCCGATCCTTCGAAGCGGGTGCGATCACCGATCCACAGCATATGCGCCGAACAATCGTACCATTTGCCGGTCAGCGAATCCTCGCGCGTCAGCGCCTGTTCGTACTGCAGCAGCAGCGCCTCGTGGCTGGTGAAGAAGCTGGTGCCCTGCAATTGCGGGACACGTTCGGGATCGATGCCGCAGGCGGCCATGAAATCCAGCGATTCCCCGATGCGGTCAGCGATATCTTTGAACTTTTCGGCCCAGGGGCTGCGGCCCACGAAGTCCAGCGTCCACTGATGCACCTGGCGCAGATTGGCATAGCCTCCGGTCGAAAAGGCGCGCAGCAGGTTGAGCGTGGCCGCCGCCTGCGCATAAGCGCGCAACATGCGCTGCGGATCGTTGACCCGGCTGACATCGTCGAAATCAATGCCGTTGATGATGTCGCCGAAATAGCTGGGCAGTTCCTTGCCTTCCAGCGTTTCAGTGGGTGCGCTGCGCGGCTTGGCGAACTGCCCGGCCATGCGCCCCACTTTCACCACCGGTTGCTTGCTGGCAAAGGTCAGCACCACCGCCATCTGCAACAGCACGCGGAACGTGTCGCGGATGTTGTTGGGATGGAATTCAGCGAAGCTTTCCGCACAGTCGCCACCCTGCAGCAGGAAGCCCTTGCCCGCACAAACCTCTGCAAGTTCCGATTTCAGCGCGCGCGCCTCGCCCGCAAACACAAGCGGCGGATAAGTCGACAGCGTCGCTTCGGTGTCGGCGAGAAGGCCGGGGTCTTCATATCTGGGCAGGTGCTTCGCCTCGAAGTTCTTCCAGCTGCCCGGGTTCCAGTTCTGTGCCACGTCAAATACTCCTTGAGCGGGCGCCCTTACCCCCATGGGCCGCCCATTTCCAGCGCGGAAAATCGCTCAGAGTGATCGCAGGCTCGCGGGCGGGGCCGGATCACCTCGATGATCAGCGCGAACCACCCGCCAGATCGCTCTGTTGCGGCAATATTTCCAGCCGCCAGCCGGGCCGCGCCGTGAGGTAGCGCCGGGCCAGTTCCTGCATCGCCGCAGGGGTGGTCTGAGTGTAATCCGACAGCAGGCTGCGGATCGCGGTCACCCGGCGCGGGTCATACGTGCTGCCTTCCAGATTGACCATCCAGAAGCCATTGCCGGTGGAAGCGCGGCTGACCATCTGCTTGAGCGGTTCGGTGATGCGGGCCAGTTCATCCTCGCTTGGCGGCGTGCTGGCCAGATCTTGCGCGATCTGTTCCGCCGCCTCGAAGAAGGCCGGGACCGCCTGCGGTTCGAGCTGGGCCATTGCCAGGATCCGCCCGCCGCCCGGGCTGTCCACCGGCCAGTCGGATATGACCTGCGGGGCATAGCTGGCCCCGGCATGTTCGCGCATCGCATCCATCAGCCGATTGTTGAACAGCTGGATGAGAATTTCGAGCTGGCGTGATTCCGGCAGGTTTTCCGACCCGCCACCGCTGGGCCAGGCAATGACCGCCGCCGCCTGATTGGGATCGCCACGGTGATACAGGACAACCGGTTCGGCATTGGCAGGCGGGAAGGATGGCTTTCGCTCCAGCACATCCTGCGGGATCGGTTCGCGAGCGGGCAGCGCGCCGAAGGTCTTTTGGAGCGCGGCAAGCCCGGCCGCACGATCGAAATCGCCGAAAATCTCGACCTCGATCGGCCCCTGCTTCAGCAGCGGTTCCCAAACCCGGCGGAAATCTTCCGGAGTGGTTTTTTCCAGCATCGCCGGGTCCGGTGTGGCAAATATCGGATCCTTGCCAGACAGCAGCCAGTCCAGATCGCGACCGAGCACGCCCGACGGCTGGGACGCATAGCTTTCATATTGCAACTGGGCGGCGGCACGCGCGCGTTCAACCGGTGCTGCATCCCAGCGCGGCATACCGATCTTGCCCGCGAACAGATACAGCTGGTCAGCCAGATCTTCGGCGCGGGTTTCAGCCGAAAGCCGGAACGTTGTGTCATCGATCGAGAAATCGAAGCCCATCTTGCGGCCGGTGGAGATCCAGTCCAGCTCGTCTTGACCCAGCGGGCCAAGCCCCTGGCTGATCAGCGCCATCCGCCCCAGGGCAATATAAGGCGCATCGTCAGCAGCAAAGCCCCTGCGACCCGGTCCGAAACGCACCCGCACATTGACGCGGCCCGGTTCGGCATTGTTGGGCCAGATCAGCGCGCGCACGCCGTTGGACAGCTTGATCGCCTCCACTTCCAGCACGCCGGTAGGCAATTCGACATCGATCGCGCCCGGCGTGCCGATGGGCGGCAGATCGGCAAAGGAGACATGCCGGACCGGCGCGGGCTGCGCATTGTCCGGGCGAACATTCGCCTTCATTGCCTTGCCCAGCGCGGCTGCGCTCGCCTCTCCGGCGTTGGGGGCGATCATCATGGTACGGATGACTTTGCCGTCGAACAGGGCGCGCGCATGGTCCAGAATGGCGTCAGGGGTAAACCGCTCGCGCATGGAACGGAACACATCGAGCACGGTTTCGGGTGATGCCACCGCTTCGCGAATATCCAACGCCTGCACGATATCTTCGGCCAGCTTGGCAGCAGCCATCACTTCGCGTTCGGCGACCTGGCTGGCAAAATAGACGTCAATTTCGGCCACTTCGCGGTCAATTTCTTCCTGGCTTGGCGGCCTGGCAAGTGCGCCGGCAATCACCGCCCGCACTTCCTTGAGCGCGGTTTCCCAATCCTCACTCAACGGGGTCACGCTGACGAAAGTGCCGTCTGCCGACCGGCTGGCATCGTCCTGGCTGACCTGCGCGACCAGATAGCTGCCGCCGCTGCGTGCGCGCGTTTCCAGGCGTCGGTTGATGATCGCCTGCGCAACCACATCAAGCATCAGCCCGCGATTATATTCGAGATTGTCAACCACCTGCACCCAGGGGCGCAGCACCGCGAAACTGATGTTGCGGGGCAGGTCGGGTTCGACCATGACCTGCGTGTCACCGACAGGGTTTTTGGGATCGGCTCCCTTGGGCATTTCAGGCTGGCCGAAATCGGGCGCGGGAGCAGGCGCGCCATCAGCTGCCCAGTCCGCAAACCATTTTTCCACCTGCCGCGCAAGTTCCGCCGGATCGGCATCGCCCACGGCCACCACCACCGTATTTTCCGGCCGGTACCAGCGCGCATGAAACGCCTGCATCGCTTCGGCACTGGCCCCGCGCAGCGATTCCTCCGTCCCGATCGGCGCGCGTTCGGCCAGCGGCTGGCCCTTGAAATATAGCTGGCGGGTGGCATCGCTCACCCGTTTACCCGCTCCGCCCCGTTCGCGCATTTCGGCGAGCACGATGGGCACTTCGGTGGCGATATTGGTCTTGCTCAGGACAGGTTCGCGCACCATGCCCGACAACAGCTTGAGACTTTCCTCCAGCGCGGCGGGCGTGGCATTGGGCAGGTCCAGCTTGTACACCGTCTGGGTGGGGCTGGTTTCAGCGTTGGTATCGCTGCCAAAGGTCGCACCCAGACGCTGCCATGTCGGAATCGCCTCAGCCGGGCCGAGATATTTCGATTCGCGAAACAGCAGATGTTCGAGGAGATGCGCATAACCTTCTTCACCGGGCCGCTCGTAAAGCGAACCCGCATCGATCCGCACCCTGATCGAAACCTGTCCCGGCGGAACATTGTTGCGGCGCACGGCATAGCGCACCCCGTTGGGCAATGCGCCGAACACCCATTCCGGATCCTGCGGGATATCCGTACCGTGATAGAGCCAGTTATCCGCGCCCTGAACTGATGCGGGCATGGATGCGGCAGGCGCTTCTGCCGCAGGCGCCGCTGCTGCTGGCGTTTCAGCCCGCTTCGCCGCCGCCGGGATCGGCATGGCCAGCAGTGGAAGGGAGACCAGCAGGGCGAGCGTGCCGAAGGCGCGTTTGTGAGCGTGCATGACCGTTCTATAGATGCTGAAAGGATGAAGGGACAGTGAATAGGCCGCGACAGCGCCATGCCGCACTAACGCCTCTGCGCCTTGACCACGGCCAAAGGTGGCCTACATGCAACTCATGTTCATCGAAACAGAAACCACGCCAAACCCCGCCACGCTCAAATTCCTGCCGGGCAGGACAGTGATGGAGGCGGGCACGCGCGAATTCACTTCGCCCGAAGCGGCGGAAGGCTCGCCCCTTGCCTCGGCGTTGTTCGATCTGGGCGATGTCACTGGCGTGTTCTTCGGCGCGGATTTCGTCTCCGTCACCGCCGCACCGGGGGTCGACTGGACACCGCTCAAACCGCAGGTCGTTTCGATCCTGCTCGATCATTTCGTCTCCGAAGCACCGCTGTTCAGCGGCGGCGATGCCGGGGCGATCGCCCTGCCGGCAGAAGATACCATCGCCGATGATCCGGCCGATGCCGACATTGTCGCGCAGATTCACGAATTGCTGGAAACCCGCGTGCGGCCTGCAGTGGCCGGCGATGGCGGCGACATCGTCTATCGCGGCTTCCGCGAAGGCGTGGTCTATCTGGCGATGCAGGGCGCCTGCTCTGGCTGCCCCTCGTCTACCGCTACGCTCAAGCACGGGATCGAATCCCTGCTGAAGCATTATATCCCCGAGGTCAGCGAAGTACGCGCGGCCTGATCCGACAAGGAAGACCCGCCCATGTCCGACAAGACCGCGCTGCCCGCAACGGCACTCGACCAGCTGTTTCGCACTGCGCGATCCTATAATGGCTATCACGACAAACCGGTCAGCGAGAGCCAGCTTCACCAGATCTGGGAACTTATGAAGATGGGGCCGACTTCGGCCAACCAGCTGCCCGCGCGACTGGTATGGTGTGTGACACCCGAAGCGAAGGAGCGGCTGGCCAGCCTGTGCGCACCTGGCAACGCCGACAAGGTCCGCAGCGCCCCGGTCACGGTCATCATCGGCATGGACATCGATTTCCATGAACATCTGCCCGCCCTGTTCCCGCATGCCGACGCGAAGAGCTGGTTTGACGGCAATGAAGAACTGCGCCGCGCAAGCGCGTTCCGCAATGCAAGCCTGCAGGGCGCCTATTTCATCATGGCCGCGCGCGCGCTCGGCCTCGACACCGGACCAATGTCGGGCTTTGACAATGATGGCGTGGACAGGGAATTCTTCGCTGATACGCCGCAAGTCAAAAGCAATTTCATCTCCACCCTGGGCTATGGTGACGACACCACCGTCTTTCCGCGCAGCCCGCGCCCGGAATTCGGACTGTTCAACCGCATCGCCTGAAGGCGCCCCACGCTGATGCGTACGCTGGTCATCGATTGCGCGACAGAAGCCTGTTCAGTCGCCCTGTTCGACGGGGTGCGACTGCTGGCGGCGGATCATCGCATGCTGGGGCGCGGCCATGCCGAACGGCTGGTGCCGATGATCGCGGCCCTGCCCGATCGCGGAAAAGCCGCAAGGATCGCGGTGGCGATGGGGCCAGGCAGCTTCACCGGTGTCAGAATCGGTCTGGCGACCGCGCGCGCGCTCGCACTCGTGTGGGACGCGCAGGTCGTGGGCTATCCCACTCTCGCGCTGGTGGCCGCGATGGCACTGGCCGCGCGGGATTCAGGCGCGGCAAGCCAGCCGGTCGATGTGGTGATGACGGGCGGGCACGGCGAATGGTTCGTGCAGGGCTTCGACCATGCTGGCCATGCGCTGGCCCCGCTCTCCTCGATAACGCCCCAACAGGCCGCAAGCACTCTCAACGCGCCGCTAGCCGCAGGCAGTCAGGCAGAAGCGCTGGTTGCGCAGCGCGGAAGCGGCGCTGCGCTGGCGCTCTGGCCCGATGCGCGCCAGTTCCCGCTGCTGGCGCCTGACTGGCTCGATCCGCACCCGGCGCCGCTTTATGGCCGGGCGCCCGACGCCAAATTGCCGGGCGGCGCGGGGGTAAGTCAGGATCGCCGCCAGTGACGGATATTCAGCAAGCAGACGATATCGACCGGATCATGGCCATCATGGAGCGCGCCTTCGATCCGGTGTTCGGCGAGGCGTGGAACCGCCGCCAGCTGACGGATGCGCTGATGCTCGGCAATTGTCATTATGGACTGCTGAACGCCCGCTGCACTGAACCCGATGCGGGCGAGGCCGCAGCCGGCTTTTTCCTGTCGCGCTTCGCCTACGACGAGGAAGAGCTGCTGCTCGTCGCAGTGCTGCCGGGCCTGCGCGGACTGGGCATCGGCGAGAGCCTGCTCCGGCGATTTGCCGAACAGGCGCGGGCTCGCGGGGCGCAGCGCCTGTTGCTGGAAATGCGGGAAAACAACCGGGCAGAACATCTTTATCGAAGGACGGGTTTCACGCCAATCGGACGCCGCCCGGGCTATTACTCGGGGCCCGACGGTACCCGACTGGATGCAATCACCTTTGAACTTTCATTACGTTGAACTTTTCATATCACTTAAGTCACTTTCAAATAGATCATGCGCTGGCAGGGCATTATGCGCTTTAGTAGATCCCTTGCATTTGGCAGAAAATACCAGCATCAGCCTGCATAACGCAGCCTGCATTACAGGCTCGTAGGTCGCCAATCCAAAGAAGAGAAAGACAATGGACCAGAACTCGATTGATTCCAAAGAAACACTGATCACTTTGACTTCCGATATCGTGGCTGCTCACGTATCGAACAACAACGTCGAAGTCAGTGATGTTCCTACGCTGATTTCCACCGTGTTCAACGCACTGTCCGCGTTGGGTAATGAGGCGGAAGCCGTGGTTGAGCGCCCCGAACCCGCCGTATCGATCCGCGCATCGATCAAGCCCGATTACATCGTGTGTCTCGAAGACGGCAAGAAGCTGAAAATGCTCAAGCGTCACCTGATGACGCATTACGGCATGACGCCCGAAGATTATCGTCAGCGTTGGGGCCTGCCCGGCGATTATCCGATGGTCGCCCCCAATTACGCCGAGAAACGGCGCGAACTGGCCAAGAAGATCGGCCTCGGGCGCAAGCCCGGCCAGAAGCGCGGTCGTCGCCCCAAGGCAAAAACCGCCTGAATCCCGGCCTCGCAGACTTGTGACATGCGCCCTGCCGGGGTATCACGGCGGAGCGTTTGTTTTTTCGGGGATCAAGGTGCACCAGGCGATCGACATCGAACAGCTTTGCCATGACCGGGGTCTGCGGATCACCGAGCAGCGGCGAATCATTGCCCGCGTCCTGTCCGAGAGTGACGATCACCCAGATGTTGAAAAACTGCATGAACGGGCATCGGCAATCGATTCCGGCATCTCCATCGCCACGGTTTACCGAACGGTGCGCCTGTTCGAGGAAGCCGGCATCCTGGACCGTCACGATTTCGGTGACGGGCGCGCCCGCTATGAAGCCGCGCCTGAAGCGCATCATGACCATCTGATTGATGTGGAAACGGGCAAGGTGCTGGAATTCGTGGACCCCGAACTGGAGGCGCTGCAGCGCCAGATCGCTGAAAAGCTGGGCTATCGCCTGGTCGATCACCGCATGGAACTTTACGGTGTGCGCATCGACCGCGAGGATTGAGCAACATTGACTCGGTGATGAAGCAGAACCGGACCGGGGCGTTCGGCGGGCTGCTGATCGCCATTCGCGTGATCTCCATGATTGCGCTGCTGCTGGCCTGCCTCCCACTCTACTATTTTTGGCGCCTGCTGCGTCGCCGCCGGTTCTGGCCGCGCGTTTTCCTGGCCGGGATCGGCATGATTGCCGGCCTCAACCTGTCCGTGCGTGGCAGGCACCGGCGCGGCGCGCTGTTCCTGGCAAATCATGTCAGCTGGCTCGACATTCCGGCCATCGCCACAGGCAGTGGCACGGCTTTTGTCGCGCATGACGGATTGGCGGCCAACCCGTTGCTGCGTCGCCTGTGCGCGATGAACGATACGGTTTTCGTGGCCCGTCACCGCCGGACCAGCGTGGCCCGGCAGGTGGAGGAACTGCGTCATGCGCTGGACGACACCGGGGCGCTGACCCTGTTTCCGGAAGGCACCACGGGCAACGGGGTTACCTTGTTGCCGTTCAAGTCGGCGCTGCTTTCGGCCATCGAACCGCTGCCACCGGGAGCGGTGGTTCAACCCGTGCTGCTGGCCTATGACGAGGCGGAAGAGATCGCATGGCTGGGCGACGAACCGGGGCTGCGCAACGCCTTCCGCATCTTGGCCCGCTGGCGGCCGGTGCACGCAACGCTGCACTTTCTGGAGCCGCTGGAAGGCGCGGCGTTGGAAAACCGCAAGACCATTGCCGCTGCCGCACAGGCGGCCATCAACAACGCCATGCAGGACGGCTGAACCGCGTATTCGCCGCGGCCCCTTCAAAAGCCTTCGCATTTGGCCTATCGGCGCCCGGTCATGCAAAAAACCGCCCCTCCCGCGACCTATCGGGTCAAGAGCTTCGGATGTCAGATGAATGTCTATGATGGTGAACGGATGGCTGAACTTCTGTCAGCCCAGGGGATGTCCGCCGCGGCGGACGGTGTTGATGCCGATCTGGTCGTACTGAACACTTGCCACATCCGCGAAAAGGCTGCGGAGAAGGTCTATTCCGATATCGGTCGCCTGCGGCGCGAGGACGGTTCCAGCCCGCTGATCGCGGTAGCTGGCTGCGTCGCCCAGGCCGAAGGCGAGGAAATCATGGCCCGCGCCCCTTCGGTGCGCATGGTGGTTGGTCCACAGGCCTATCACCGCCTGCCTGAAATGATCGAACGCGCGCGTGCGGGCGAACGGGCGACGGACACGGATATGCCCGCCAATACCAAGTTCGACGTGCTGCCGGCACGTCGCCGGGCGGCCGCCAGCGCCTTCCTGACCATTCAGGAAGGCTGCGACAAATTCTGCACCTATTGCGTTGTACCCTATACACGCGGCGCAGAAATTTCCCGCCCTTTCAATGATCTTGTCGATGAAGCGTGCAAACTGGTTGAAAATGGCGCGCGCGAAATCACGCTGCTGGGGCAGAATGTGAATGCCTGGCGCGGCGAGGATGCCGGGGGCACGGCCATTGGCGTCGATGATCTGATAAGATCGCTCGACAAAATACCGGAATTGCAAAGAATTCGCTACACAACCAGCCATCCGATGGACGTGACGGACGGGCTGATCGCAGCGCATGGCGAAGTGGCCAAGCTGATGCCCTATCTGCACTTGCCGGTACAGTCGGGCAGCGATCGCATCCTCAAGGCCATGAACCGCAGCCACAGCGTGGACAGCTATCTGAGGCTGCTGGAACGCTTTCGCGCAGCGCGCCCGGATATCGCACTGTCAGGTGATTTCATCGTCGGCTTCCCGGGCGAAACGGAGCAAGATTTCGAAGACACGCTGCGCCTGGTCGATACCGTCGGCTATGCGCAGGCTTACAGCTTCAAGTTCAGCCCGCGCCCCGGAACCCCCGCCGCAGACATGGAAGGCGCGGTTCCCGCAGCCGTCATGGACGAACGTCTGCAGCGCCTGCAGGCGGCGATCAACCGCGATCAGCTGGCCTTCAACAAGGCCAGCGAAGGGCGACGCTGCGCCGTGCTGGTGGAACGCAACGGGCGCAAGCCCGGCCAGTGGCTGGGCAAGTCCCCCTGGCTGCAGTCAGTCCATTTCGAGGGCGAGAGCGCGATCGGCGCGATGGTGGACGTCGAACTGGTGGAGGCCGGGCCGAATTCGATTTCGGCCAAGCGAACATAGCAGCGTGAAAACGCCCCGGCGGCAAGCGATTTCTTTCCACCGCAAAGCGGCCTCACCGCGCTTGCCTCTCGTGGCACACAGCCTATCCTCAAACCGTACAGCCGAAAGGAGCGTATGGGCCGGAAACCGCAACGCACCGCCGAGGCGGCGCAGCTTCGCCCCGCTGACCGCGCGACCCCGTGCCGGGCACGGGCAGAACTTGAATTCGATGAACAGACCGTCCTGGGGGCGCTGTTCGGCGAATTCGACGCCAACCTGGTCCAGCTCGAAAACCGGCTGGGCGTTTATATCTCGGCCCGCGGCAACCGCATCCAGATCGACGGCAGCGATGACGGCGTGGCGCGCGCACGCGAGGTGCTGAAAAACATGCACCAACGCCTGCTCGAAGGGCAGGATCTGGACGCGGGCGCAATCGAGGCGCTGATCGCCATGTCGAGCGAGCCGACGCTGGAAGGCATCGTCTCCGGCCGCGAAGCGACGGGCGGGGTGATGATCCGCACTCGCCGCAAGACCATCGTGCCGCGTTCGGCAACCCAGATCGATTACATGAAGGCGCTGGCGCGCGACGACATCATTTTCGCGCTCGGCCCGGCCGGCACCGGCAAGACCTATCTGGCGGTCGCCCAGGCGGTCAGCCAGCTGATCACCGGATCGGTCCAGCGCCTGATCCTGTCGCGCCCCGCGGTCGAGGCGGGCGAACGGCTGGGCTTCCTGCCCGGCGACATGAAGGAGAAGGTCGATCCCTATCTCCGTCCGCTGTACGACGCGCTCTATGACTGCATGCCACCCGAACAGGTGGAACGGCGCCTGGCCAGTGGCGAGATCGAAATCGCGCCGATCGCCTTCATGCGCGGGCGCACACTGGCGGACAGCTTCATCATTCTGGACGAAGCGCAGAACACCACCCGCGAACAGATGAAGATGTTCCTCACCCGCTTCGGCCAGAACAGCCGGATGGTGGTGTGCGGCGATCCCCGCCAGGTCGACATTCCCGGCGGCGACCGGATGAGCGGGCTGGCCGATGCGGTTGGGCGGCTGGAAGGGGTGGACGGCATCGCCATCACCCGTTTCACCGCCGCCGATGTGGTTCGCCACCCGATCGTGGGCAGGATCGTCGAAGCCTATGAAGGCAAGGACGCCTGAGCGCCTGACCATGGAACTCGACATCGATCTGGAAGGCTGGCCGCCGGGCCCATGGCCCGCGCTTGCCGAAGATTGTGCCGCGGCGGCAGCCATGGTTGCGCCGGAACTGGCCAACGAACGTCTCATTGCCAGCATGCTGTTCACCTCGGACGAAGAGGTACACATCCTCAACCGGCAATGGCGCGGCAAGGACAAGCCCACCAATGTCCTGTCCTTCCCGATGCTGGAGCGCGCACAACTGCTGGCCCTGGCGGGAGACGGACCGCCCGAAATGCTGGGCGACATCGCCCTGGCCGCGCAAACCTGCGCCCGCGAAGCGGAAGAAAAGGGCGTGTCGCTGGCCGATCATGCCGCGCATCTCATTGTTCATGGCCTGCTGCATCTGGCCGGTCATGATCATGAAACATCCATCCGCGATGCGCAGAATATGGAAAAACTTGAGATCAAGGCGCTTGCCATTCTGGGTATCGCCAACCCATATAGCGATCATCCATTGCACCAGAGGGATGAGTAACGGGCGATGCCCGACGACAGAAATGGGGAAACCGGCCAGGGAGAAGCGGACAGTCGCGGCCTCTGGCATGTGATTCGAGGCTTTTTCGAAGGTGAAGGCAGCGGGCAATCGCTGCGCGCCCAGCTTGAAGAGGCCATTGACGAACATGAGGAAGAGCGCGCGGCGGACGGCACCGGCGAAGGGAAAGGCGATCTTTCCCCGGTCGAATTGCAGATGCTGCGCAATCTCCTGCATTTCAGCGAGCATGACGCCGATGATGTGGCGATCCCGCGCGGCGAGATCATTGCCGTGCCCGCCAGTGCGCAGTGGGATGAACTGGTCGCCCTATTTGCCGAACATGGCCACAGCCGGATGCCGGTCTATCGCGAAACGCTGGACCGGGTGATCGGGATGATTCACATCAAGGATGTCTTCGCCTATCTGGCCAGCGGTGATCCGCCGCCGACTGACTGGACCGTGCTGATGCGCCAGCCGATCTATGTTCCGCAGGCGCGCGGTGCGCTGGACGTGCTGGCGGACATGCGATCCCGGCGAATTCATCTGGCGGTGGTGCTGGATGAATATTCGGGCGTGGACGGGATCATCACCATCGAGGATCTGGTCGAGGAAATCGTTGGCGAGATCGAGGATGAACATGACGATGCACCGCCCGAACTGCTTGTTTCAATTGGGGAAGGCATGTGGGACGCCGATGCGCGGGTGGAATTGGATGAAATTGCCCGCAGGGTCGATCCGAGGCTTGCCGAAGTCGACGAAGCGGTCGATACTCTGGGCGGTCTGACCTTTGTCCAGGCCGGACAGGTGCCACCGGTCGGTGCCGTACTGAAACATGACAGTGGCTGGCGGATAGAGGTGACAGCGGGCAACGAACGCCATGTCACACGGCTGAGGCTTCACCCGCCGGCAACCGAACGCGAAGAAAGCGACGACTAGAGCTGAATTTGTGCCTACGCGCCGTCTCCCCCCGCTTCGCGCGCTCGAAGCCTTCACGCGCGTCGTGCGTCTGGGTTCAGCCCGCGCGGCGGCTGAGGAACTGTCGCTTTCGCCCTCGGCCCTGTCACGCCGGATCAGCAATCTGGAAGACTTCATCGGCAAGAAGCTGTTCACGCGCTCGCGTCAGACCATGCAGCTTACCGATGAAGGCCGCGCCTTTTATGACGCGGTGATGCCGCATCTCGATGCGCTGGCCGAAGCGATTGAAAACCAGTCTGAAAACTTCTCGCTGCTGCGGCTGCATCTGGGCGTCCTGCCATTGTTCGGCAGCCAGCGGCTGTTTCCGCGCCTGCGCGAATTGCGCTCGCTCCACCCGCGTCTGCATATCGATATCGACACTGGCCCGCATATCGACCAGCGCGTGGGCGATACGCTGGACTGCGCGATCATCCTGACCAAACAGCCTGACAGTTCCTTCCATGCCGTGCGGCTGGACCACAATACGATCCACGCGATCTGTTCGCGCGAACTGGCCGAAGAGCTTGGGCCGAACCCCGACTCGACGCTGTTATCGGAACAGACATTCCTGATTCACAGCGAACTGCCCGAAAGCTACCCCGCGTGGAAAAAGGCGCTGGGCCTTGAGGAGTTTGAGCCCGCCGCCATCGATCATTACGATTCCGGTCAGCTGATCCTGGAAGCGGCCGCCCAGGGGCTGGGCATCGCGATCATGCATGACGATCATTATCGGCGCGCAGCCGATGGCCGCCTGGCCCATCTCTACGATGTGCGGGTGGAAAGCCCTTACAGCTACTGGTTTATCTGCCGCCCCAAGGCGCTGGAATCGCGACCGGTCCGCCTGTTTCACGACTGGCTGGTCAGCGCAAACCTCTAGGCAACGCATTTCCGGCTGTTTCGGGCCACTGCCAATTATCCGAGTTAGTGTCGGATCAACGCTTGCCAAGTCGGTCTGCGATGGCAAGCCACCGCCATTGCGTGCGTAACAAACGCATTCACGAATGACGAGAGGACCGGATTTTGCTCGACAGGAATTTGCTTGCCAACCCCGCGATGTGGCTCGAACCGGCCAATGACGGGCGCCACGAGCTGCGCGATGCGCCCGCGATGCGCGAATCCATCCCCTACATCGTCAGCCTGCCGGAACAGGGGCTGGCAGCCTTCGTCTATACCTGGGTCGACCGGCAGAGCGTGGCCGGATATGCCTGCGCCATTTTCGGCCCTGCCCTGCCCGATGGCCCGGTCGTGGGCCGGATGGACGGCGTGCAGATGCAGCCGGACGACAATTTCGATGACTGGCGCATCGGCGATTTCTACCTCAGCCAGGATCTGGAAATGCACCGCGCCCGGATCGAATGGAAGACGGACGGTGCGGCGCTGGCAATGGATTTCGAAGCCAATCACCCCGCCTATGGCTTTGCCAACGATCCGCGCGGCTGCTGGGAATTCTTCGCTGATGACCGGCTGGAACAGGGCGGGCTGGCCCGGGGCACGATCACCGTTGGCGGCAAGGAATATCCATTCGATGCGACCGGGCACCGCGATCACAGCTGGGGGGCGCGTGACTGGGAAATCACGCATCACTGGAAATGGCTGGTCGCGCAGAGCGGCGCGGACATTGCGCTGCACGTTTTCCAGATGTTCGTGCGCGGCAAGATCGAACTGCGCGGCTTCGTGTTCAAGGATGGCCAGCAGGCCGAAGTCACCGGCTTTCAATGCGATTTCGAACTAGACGATGCGTTGCGCCAGAAGACGCTGAACGGCACGATCACTGACAGCCTTGGCCGGGCGACGGTTTTCACCTCCAGCTGCTTTGCAGTGCAGCCGCTGCACCCCGAACCTCACACCTGCCTTTATGAAGGTGCGCTGGACATGGTGATTGACGGCAGAAAATCGCTTGGCTGGGTGGAATTCAAATGGCCGCAGGCGGACATTGATCATTCACTGCAACTGGCCAGCGAAGGCCGCGCCTACAAGGTCTGACCCGCAGCAGCGATCATACCGGCAGCCACGAAAAAGGGGCGGGATTTGACCCCCGCCCCTTTTTCTTTCTGGGCAACCGGTTCAGCTGACCGTCGCTTTCACGATCTTGCCAGGGCTGGCGGGCGGTTCGCCCTTGGGCAGGGCATCGATATGTTCCATGCCGCTCTCCACCTCGCCCCAGACGGTGTACTGCTTGTCAAGAAAAGGGGCATCGTCGAAGCAGATGAAGAACTGGCTGTTAGCGCTGTGCGGATAGGATGTGCGCGCCATCGAACAGACGCCGCGCACATGCGGGGCGTCATTGAATTCGGCCTGAAGGTCGGGCTTTTTCGAGCCGCCCATGCCGGTGCCATCGGGGCAACCGCCCTGCGCCATGAAGCCGGGAATGACGCGGTGGAAAGTCACGCCGTCATAGAATCCTTCACCGGCAAGTTCCTTGATCCGCTCCACATGGCCGGGGGCCAGATCGGGTCGCAGCTTGATTACGACATCGCCGCTTTCCAGCGACAGGGTCAGTTTTTCGTCAGCCATGATGTGTCTCCTGAATTGCGCGCACCGCTATAGGGATGCCAGCGCCAATGTCACGACCTGCCGCACTCTGTGGTTGCTTTTGCGCCGCACAAATCTACACCCCCATCCATGGCTGGCGAGGACACTGACGACATTCTGCTCTATAGCGCCCCGCCCGGGGCGGAGCCGACGCGCGACGACCGCCTTGATGACGAAGACCGGCTGAAACACGATTTCGTCGAAACCGTCCGCGATACGCTGGCCGAAGGCGACGATGCGCTGACTTATCAGCTGGTCGATCCGCTTCACCCTGCTGACATCGCTGACCTGTTCGAACTGCTGCAACCGCCTGAACGGCGCGCACTGGCGCGGGCCATCACTGACCTGATGACCGCCGAGGTAATCAGCGAGCTGAACGACTACGTCCGCGAGGAACTGGTCGAATCGCTCAGCCCCGACGCCGTGGCGGGAATTGCCGAACAGCTGGAAACCGATGACGCGGTCCAGCTGATCGAGGATCTCGAACCGGAAGAACAACAAGCCATTCTGGCCGAAATGGAGCCGGAAGACCGGGCCGCGATCGAATCCGCGCTGGCTTATCCTGAAGAAACCGCCGGGCGCCTGATGCAGCGCGATCTGGTGGCGGTGCCGGAACATCTGACCGTCGGCGACCTGATCGATTACCTGCGCGAAAACAGCGATCTGACCACTGAATTCTGGGAAGTCTTCATCGTCGACCCGCAACACAAGCCGGTGGGCACCTGCCTGCTCAGCTGGGTGCTGCGCACGCCACGCCATGTGGCGCTGGCTGATGTGATGCAACGCGACCAGACGCTGATTCCGGTCACCATGGATCAGGAAGAAGTGGCCCTGCGCTTTCAGAAATACGCGCTGATTTCTGCCGCCGTGGTCGATGAAAGCGGCCGGCTGGTCGGCCAGATCACAGTCGATGACGTGGTCCACATCATTCAGGAAGAAGCGGGCGAAGACGTACTGCTGCTGTCCGGTGCGGGCGAAGGCGACATTAACGAGCCGATTCGCGAGGCCTATGCCGCGCGCGTGCGCTGGCTGGTTGCCAATCTGGGTACCGCGCTGATCGCCTCGCTCATCATCGCCAGCTTTGGGGCAGCGATCGAAAAGCTGGTCGCGCTGGCGATCCTGATGCCCATCGTCGCCAGCATCGGCGGCAATGCGGGCACTCAGACGATGGCTGTGGCGGTACGCGCGCTGGCCATGAACCAGCTGACGCGCAGCAACACGCGCCGCATCCTGTGGCGCGAAATGCGCGTTGCCATGCTGAACGGAGGCACGATTGCGGCGTTGATCGGGCTGGCCACCGCGCTGATCTTCTCGCCGCTGCTGGGCGCGGTGATCGCGCTGGCGGTGATCATCAATATTTTCACCGCCGGAATGGCTGGGGTCATGGTGCCCGTGCTGTTCGACCGGCTGAAGCAGGATCCGGCGGTCGCCAGTTCGGTCTTCGTCACCATGATCACCGACTCGATGGGTTTCTTCGCCTTTCTCGGCCTCGCGGTGGCGAGCGGACTGGTCAGCTGACTTGCACGGCGGCGCGATGCGCCTAAATGCAATGCATGCCGCTCAGTATGACCAAGGTCGCCTTCGGGGCGAAAAGCATTGACGACCTGCGCCAGCGGCTTGAAGCACGGCCCGATATTTTCGCCAGCACCCGCTATCTGCCCAAGCGGCACCAGGAGATGGTCGGCGGATCGCTCTACTGGATTTTCGAGCATGCGCTGATCGGCCGCACGCCCATCACCGGATTTGCCCAGCGCGATGATGGCCGCTGGAACATTCATCTCGAATCCCGGCTGATCCTGGTGGAGCCGCGCGCCAAGCGGGCGCACCAGGGCTGGCGTTATCTGGACGAACAGGATGCCCCGCCCGACCTGGCCGACGGGGTGGTTGAAGGCGATGTCATGCCCGGCAGGCTGGTCAGGGAACTGGCGAAGCTGGGGCTGGTCTGATCCCGCGCTTCACAATTGCACGCCGATCCGGGCGCCCGCCCAAACCGCCAGCTCATAGAGCGCCACCGTCAGCAGGCAACCCGCAAGCAGCGCGGGCCAGAAACCGGTCCCGTTCCGCAACAGCCACGGGATCACCAGAAACATGGGCAGCGAAGGGATCACGAACCAGAAAGTGGCGCTGGAATGCGCCGCCATGTTTGCCGCGTCCGGCCGGTCGCGCCACAGCCAGATCATGCCGAGGATCGAAACCAGCGGCAGCGATGCAATCAATGCCCCCAACCCCGGAAACCGACGCGAAACTTCCGACACAATGGCGATGATGACCCCTGAAAGGGCCGCCTTCAGCACCAGATACCACATCCCGATTTCCTCCGACGTTCAGCGCACGGACCGAAACGCCTTGCGCAGTTCTTCGGTAAACAGTGCCGGCTTTTCAAAGGCCGCGAAGTGGCCGCCTTCGTCCAGCTCGTTCCAGTAGATGAGATTGTGCATGCATTTTTCCGCCCAGCTGCGCGGGGCTGCGTAAATGTCCCTGGGGAAGATGCTGCACCCCATCGGAATGTGCACATCAGTGGCCACGAAACAGCCGTGGAAGCTTTCCCAATAAAGCCGCGCCGAAGATGTGCCGGTATTGTTGAGCCAGTAGAGCATGATGTTGTCGAGCATCTCGTCCATGCCCAGCGCGTTCAGCGGATCGCCATTGCAATCGGCCCAGCTCCAGAACTTCTCGTAAATCCAGCATGCCTGCGCGACCGGGGAATCGGCCAGACCATAACCGAGCGTCTGGGGGCGGCTGGCCTGCTGATCCGAATAACCGCCGTCCCAGCGGGCATAATTGGCCAGTGCCTCCAGTGCGGCCTGCTCGACAGGTGTCGCATCATCAAACGGCCCTTCCGGCAAAACCAGCGGCAGGTTGACGTGAATTGCGGCCAGACCTTGCGGCGCATCGGCGCCCATATAGGTGGTGATTGCGGCCCCCCAGTCCCCGCCCTGAGCGACGTAGCGATCATATCCCAGCCGCGTCATCAGCTGATGCCAGACCTTGGCAATCCGCCCCACGCCCCAACCGGTTTCGCGCGGCTTGCCCGAAAAACCATAGCCCGGAAGCGAGGGAATGACGAGGTGGAAGGCATCGGCCGCATTGCCGCCATGCGCCTGCGGATCGCTGAGCGGACCGATCACTTTCATGAACTCGATCACCGAGCCCGGCCAGCCATGCGACAGGATCAGCGGCATGGCATCGGGATTGGGCGAACGGACATGCAGGAAATGGATGTCCACCCCGTCAATCGTGGTCATGAACTGGGGGTAGGCGTTCAGGGCCGCTTCGCAGCGGCGCCAGTCATACTGGTTGCGCCAGTGATCGACCAGCTTTTGCGCCTCGGCCAGCGGCACGCCCTGGCTCCAGTCATCCACAACTTCCGGATCGGGCCAGCGGACCATATCCAGCCGCCGGTTGAGGTCGGCAAGCTGGTCATCCGCAATCGCGATGGAAAATGGCCGAATGCTCTCGCTCATCGCTCTCGTCTCTCCCGTTCCGGTTTTTACTGTCCCAGCCACCAGTGCAGCAGGCTGTGCGCGATGGCCTGCGGCGGTGGCGGGGTAAAGACCGCACCTTCGCGTCGCGCCATTGCCTCGGCCACTTCCTCGCGGCTGAACCAGCGCGCATCCTCCAATTCGGTGCGATCGATCGTCAGCGCGGGATCGTCAGTTTCGGCATGGCAACCGATCATCAGCTGCGACGGAAACGGCCACGGCTGGCTGGCGACATAGGAAACCTTGCGCGCCTTCACGCCCGCTTCTTCCAGGACTTCGCGCGTCACCGCCTCTTCAATCGATTCGCCCGGCTCGACGAAACCGGCCAGCGCTGAATAGAACCCCTTGGGGAAGCGCGGCTGGCGGCCCAGCAGCAGCCTGCCATCATGCTCCACCAGCATGATCGTGACCGGATCGACGCGCGGAAAATGCTGCCCGCCGCAGGCACCGCAATCGCGCTGCCAGCCGGCCTTGGCGGGCTGCGTCGGCTGGCCGCAGACTGCGCAGAAGCGATGGCGCGCATGCCAGTCAACCAGGCTGCGCGCCATGCCATACGCGGCAAGATCGTCCGGCCCCAGAATCCCCATCGCGGCGCGGGCACGGCTGCCCATCTGCAGTGGCCCCGCCTCACCCTGTTCGGGCACGGCGGCAAAGCAGCCATGCCCGTCGCGCAGGCCAAGGAACACCAGCTCGGCATCGGGCGCACAATCGGCCAGCGTGCCCCATTGCAACGCGCCTTCGGCATCCAGCACCGGATCGAGCCCATCCAGCCTGAGCAGGCGCGCGCGCCAGTCCTTCAGACTTTCCAGCTGCGCCGGATCGGAGCGGATGTGATCGGCACGGTCGATCGGCGTGCCGGCAAAACCCATTGTCGGAGTGTTCATCGTCAGGTCCGGCCTGCCTTGTTGCCTATAAGTTGCAGCGCATCGCTCATCGCCACTTCGGGAAACTCGCTGTGCACCGGGTAAGCGTCTGATGGCATATACTGCGTATAGAGGCCAGCCCGCCATCCGCGCGCCACATCGGCAAAGGCGATGGTGCCCGCCGCCCCGCCCCAGCCGAAGGTTCCCGCTTCCGCGCCCAGCCCGACGCGCCCGCCCGCGCCAAAGCCGCCGCCATTGGCCAGCGTGCCCTTGGTGCTGACGCCTTCGGGCAGGAGGTTGGATGTGCCCAGTGCAACCGCGGCCTTGCTCATCACCCGCCGGCCCGCGAACACTCCGCCGCCGATCAGCATGCGCAGGAACCGGTCGTAATCGCGCGGGCTGCTGACGAGCCCCGACCCGCCGAAGGGAAATGCGGGCGCTTGCAGGAAGATGGAGGCCGCCGCCGGATCGAGCGGCAGCAGCATGCCCTTCAGCACGCCGTAATTGGTGGTCAGCCGCCCGGCCTCGCTGCGCGGCACCCGGAAAAATGTGCTGGTCATGCCCAGCGGATCGAACAGGCGCTGCTGCAGGAAAGCATCGAAGGGCTGGCCCGAAACCACCTCGATCACCCGGCCCATCAGGTCAAGCCCGGTGGAATAGCTCCAGCGCGTGCCCGGCTGATAGACAAGCGGCATGGCGGCTAGCCGGTCAGCGAACACTTTCAGGCTGGGCGCGCGATCGGGCGCGCCGAACAGTTCGGTAATGGGAAGACGGCTGATCGCGCCGGGCACCAGCCCTGCCTTGACGAAGGCGGTTTTCAACGGCCCCTTCTGGATGATCGAATAGCCAAGCCCGGAGGTATGCGTCAGCAGATGACGAATGGTGATCGGCCGCACGGCGGGCACCAGATCCTCAATCGATCCATCCGGCACCCGCTGGACCTGCATCTTCGCGTATCGGGGCAGGATGTCCGCCACTGGCTGGTCAAGCGAGAGGGCGCCTTCGTCCACCAGCATCATCGCCGCCATGCCGGTCACCGGCTTGGTCATCGAATAGATGCGGAACAGGCAATCCGCATCCACGGCGCCGCGTTGCCCCAGCGTTTTCGCGCCGCGTGCAATGGCCTGCGCCTCGTCCTGCCCGAAACCGACAGACGCCACCGCCCCGGCCAGCTTGCCCGATGCGACATATCGTTCGACAAGGGCGCGCACCCCGGCCCAGCCGCCTTCGCTGGCCAAGGCCAGCCGCGCACCGAACGGCAGGCGGACCCCCAGTAACGCCGAGGCGGCCAGGAAATGCCGCCGCGTCAGTGCCTGTCCATTGGCCTCTTTCATCCGTCCTCCCCAGCCATTGCCCGCGTCGCTGCCTTGGCAAAGGCCGTTGGCAAGCCCGCTTCATCAAGCCGCACCAGCGGCCACCATTCGCCCGCCTGCGCATCCAGCGCGGAATGATCTGCGCCATCGTAATGCAGGACTGACAGGGTAAGCGCACAATGCGTGAAGATGTGCTGAACCGATCCGGCCGGCCGCCACGGCCCGCGCAAGGGTGGCGGGCCGGCGCCATCCGCTCGCGCGCTCCAGCCATCGTCAGGCAGCGCGCGCATTCCCCCCAGCATGCCCTTGCCCGGGCGGCGCACCAGCCACACCGATCCGCCCCGCTCGATCCAGAATGCGCGGCCCTGCCGCTCCGGCCGGGCCTTGCGCGGCGGCTTCACCGGCAGGCGCGCGGGATCGCCGCTCCTCCGGCCAAGGCAATCTTGCGCGAGCGGGCAGGCAAGGCAGCGCGGATCGCGCGCGGTACACACCGTCGCCCCCAGATCCATCATCGCCTGCGCGAAGTCGCCCGCCCGTTGCACCGGGGTTATCCGATCCGCACAGGCGCGGATGGCCTTGCGCACGCCCGGCAGCGGCTCGACCAGGGCGAAGAGGCGCGCCACGACCCGTTCGACATTGGCATCCACCACCACTGCGCGCTGTTCGAACGCAATCGCCGCGATGGCGGCAGCGGTATAGGCCCCCAGCCCGGGCAGGGCGCGCAATTCGGCCTCGCTCGCCGGAAAGCCCCCCATCGCCGCAACGGCGCGGGCACAAGCGATCAGATTGCGCGCGCGGCTGTAATAGCCCAGCCCAGCCCAGGCGGCCATGACCTCCTGCTCCGGCGCGGCGGCGAGCGCATCCACATCCCCCCAGCGCGTCAGGAACCGCTCATAATAGGATTTCACCGCGCTCACCGTGGTCTGTTGCAGCATCACTTCGGACAGCCACACGCGATAGGGATCGGGTGGCGGGCAACCGGGCGCACTGCGCCAGGGCAAGGCGCGCGCATGGCGGCCATACCAGGCAAGCAGCAATTCAGAGATGGAGGCGCTGGCGGTCACGCCCCGCCTATGGCATGAGCGCAGCGGCAATGGAAAGCGATCCTCCCTCCCCACCGGTTCGCGCCGGCAAGGCGCGCGGCAAGAACGCGAAGCCATACGAACGGCCGCGCGGCGGCAGCGCAAGGGCGATTGGCGATCTGATGCCGCAAATCGGACGCACCGCCTTTCGCCGTTTCGGTTTCGTCCAGTCCAGCGTGGTCTCGCGCTGGCCCGAAATCGTTGGGCCGCATCATGCCCGCGTCTGCCTGCCCGAAGCGATCCGCTTCCCACCCGGGGAAAAGAACGAAGGTATCCTGCAACTGGTGGTGCTGCCTGCCCATGCCCCGCTGATCCAGCATGTGATCCCCGAGATTATCGAGCGGGTGAACCGCTTTTTCGGCTACAATGCCGTGTCTCGGGTCAAGCTGCGGCAAGGTGAGGTTAAGCCGCCGCGTGCTGAAAGGCCCAAAGCCGCGCCGCCATCGCTCAAGCCCATTCCGATCGGACTGGGTGACAGTCTGCGCGACATCGGCGACCCGGAATTGCGCACCGTGCTGGAATCGCTGGCCCGGAGCCTGACTGAAAAAGAAGACAGGGAAAGATGACCACCAGATTGCCCCGCATCGCGCGCCGCGCGGCCCTTGCCCTCTGCACCGCCGCAATTGCGCTGGCGGCAACGATGAACTGGAACACGGTCATCACGCAAACCCCGGCGGGCGGCCACCGGCTCGGCAATCCCGCCGCGAAGGTAAAACTGGTCGAATTCGTCAGCTACAGCTGCCCGCATTGCGCGGCCTATGCCAAGGAATCCGAAGCCGGACTGCGGATCGCCTATGTCACGCCCGGCGCCGTTTCGGTGGAGGTACGCCCGGTAATCCGCAATCCGGTCGATCTGGTGGCGACCATGCTGGTGCAATGCGGTCCGAAGGAAAAATTCTTCCTCAATCACGCGGCCTTCCTGCACGATCAGGACAAATGGCTGGCAAAATGGGCGAAGATGGGCCCTGCGACCAAACAGCACTGGACTAACGGAACTTTCGCCGCACGAATGCGGGCCATCGCCGTTGATCTCGATTTCTTCACGATCATGAGCAGGCGCGGCTATAGCCGCACACAGGCGGAAAAATGCCTCTCGGACGAGGGGGAGGCTCGCCGGATCGCGCAGTTGAGCACCGACAGCGCTGAACAGGCCGGCGTAACCGGAACGCCCAGCTTCGTAATCAACGATGCGCTGCTTGAAGAGGTTCATACCTGGGCCGATCTGCAACCGGCCATTGCCGCAGCGCTGAAGCAATGAACCCCGCAATTTCTGTGGAATAAGCGGGCACCCGCGCAAGCCAGGCTTTGAGAGCCGCCACCCTTGGTCTAGCCTCCACCTCCCAGTTCACAAGGACCGTCACATGAACCGCTTCGCCTTTCGCGCCGCCATGGCCGTGTTGCTTGCCCCGCTTGCGCTTGGCCTTGCTGCCTGCGGGGACAAGGGCGAATCCGGGCCAGCGGGCCTGAACGGCGATCCAGTCGCGCCGATTGCCGCGCCCGCGGGCAAGGCATGGGCGGATATAGTGGCCGAAACCGAAATGGGTGGCCATCTCATCGGCAATCCCGATGCGCCGATCAGACTGGTCGAATATGCCTCGCTCACCTGCCCGCACTGCGCCGATTTCTATGAAAAGGCGGAAGTCCCGCTGTTCGAGAAATATATCGCCAAGGGAACAGTCAGTTTTGAACTGCGCAACCAGATACATGACGGGCTGGATCTGACGCTGAACCTGCTGGTGCGTTGCAGCGGTCCGGAAGCCTATCATCCGCTCAGCGGCCAGGTCTGGTCGAACCTGAGAGGGATCGTCACCACCGTGCAGGCGAACGGGCCGAAAGTGGAAGCGGCGATGAAAAGCACGGATCAGGCCACCCGTTACAAGGCGATTGCCGATGCCGCAGGGCTGACCGATTTCTTTGCCGCGCGCGGGATCAGCAGCGATCAGGCGGCGAGCTGCCTTGCCAAGCCGGGCGTGGCAGACAAGCTGGTCAATCAGTCGGACACCCAATCGAAGGGTCTGAACATCGAAGGCACGCCATCGTTCCTGCTCAACGGCGCGAAGCTCGACGCCAAGGGCTGGCCCGATATCGAAGCCGCGCTGCAACAGGCCGGGGCGCGCTGATGCCCCTGCCGGGTTGAAGGGGCGCGGACAGGATGCGCATCAGCAGGCTCAAGCTCAGCGGATTCAAGAGCTTTGTCGAGCCTGCCGAACTGTGCATTGAAGCCGGGCTGACCGGCATCGTCGGCCCTAACGGCTGCGGCAAATCCAATCTGCTTGAAGCGATCCGCTGGGTCATGGGCGAAAATTCGCCCAAATCCATGCGCGGTGGCGGGATGGAAGATGTGATCTTCGCCGGCACGGCGCAGCGCCCGCCCCGCGATTTCGCCGAAGTTGTCCTGCACGCCGAAACGGATGAGCGTGAGGAACTGGAAGTCACCCGCCGGATCGAACGCGGCGCGGGCAGCGCCTATCGCCTGAACGGGCGCGATGTGCGGGCGAAGGATATCGCGCTGGTCTTTGCCGATGCCGCGACCGGCGCGCATTCCCCTGCCCTTGTCAGCCAGGGCAAGATTGCCGGGGTGATCGCGGCGAAACCGGCAGAACGGCGCCAGATGCTGGAAGAAGCGGCGGGTATCGCCGGGCTGCATGTTCGCCGCCGCGATGCGGAAAGCAAGCTGCGCCAGACGGAAAGCAATCTGGCCCGGCTGGAAGACATCATGGCCGGGCTGGACAGCCAGATCGCATCGCTGCGCCGCCAGGCCCGGCAGGCTGAACGCTACAAGGCGCTGTCAGAGAAAATCCAGCTGGCCGAAGCGCGGCTGGTCTTTGCCCGCTGGCGCGATGCGGCGGCATCAGCGCAGGAAGCCCGGTCACAGGCGAAAGCAGCGGAAGATCGGGTAACCAGCGCCCAGCAGGCGAGCGCTGCGGCGCAAACGGCGCAGGCGGCCTGCGCTGAAGCGCTGGCGAAGGCCCGTGATGCGCTGGCCGACCGGCGTGACGATGCCAGTGCGCATGGCCACCGCATGGCGACGCTCACCAACCAGCTTGAAGCGGCGGAACAGCGGCTGACAGACCTTGACCGCCAACGCGCGCGGCTGGAACAGGACCGCGGCGAAGCGGACCGGCTGACCCGCGACGCGGCAGAAGCGCTGGCGCGGCTGGAACGCGAACTGGCCGAAAGCGAAACCGCGCTGGAAGCCGATGAAAAGGCGCGCCCGGCGCTGGCCGCCAAGCTGGAGGATATGGAACGCGCAAGCCGCGCCGCCGAACTCGCGCTGGCCAAGGCCACTGCCGATCACGCCGGGGTCGAAGCGGAATGGCGCGTGGCCGAAGCCGAGGTTGCGCAAGGGGCTGCGCGGATCGGCCGGATCGAGGGTGAAAGCCAGCGCCTCGCGCAAGGCCGCGCCGCGCTTGGCCAGCAGGGCGATCTCGAACAGGCGGCAAGCGCGGCGCGTACGGCAGCGGACGATGCCGCCGCTGTGCTGGCGCAATTGCGCGCCGGGCTGGAAGCGCGTCAGGACCAGAAGGAAGTGCTTGCTGCCGCGCGCGACGAAGCGGCTGACGCGCTGGCCGCGGCGCGCGCCGAATTGGCGGGGATCGAGCGTGAACACGCAGCGCTGACGCGGGACCGGGACGCACGGGCACGACAGGCGGCGGGCAAGGATGGCCTGCCGGCCGCGCTGGACCGGGTACGCGCCGAACCGGGCTATGAACGCGCGCTGGCCGCGGTGCTGGGGCGCGATGCCAGATCGCCGCTCGGCCTACCCCCACAGGACAGCGAAGGCCGCTTCTGGGCAGGCTCTGCTCCGGGTGCCAGTGTCGCGGACAGCCTGCTGGCGCATGTGCCGGCCTGCCCGCCGGAACTGGAGGCACGGCTCGCGCTGGTCCATGTCGTGGACAGCGACGATCAGCGCCCCCTTGCCCCCGGAGAATGGCTGGTGACCAGAGGGGGGCACCTGCGCCGTTGGGATGGCTTCATCGCGCGCGGCGAAGGCGCGGCGGAAGCGGCCCGGCTGGAGGCCGAAAACCGGCTGGCCGAACTTGACGCCCAGCTTCCCGCCCGCCGCCGCGCGTTGGAAGAACAGGACGCCGCCCGCGTGATCGCGCAGGAGGCGCTTGCTGCGCTCCAGCGCGATCTGGTGGCGGCGGAACGCGAAGCGATGCAGGCAAGCGAAGCAGAACGGGTGGCGCTGCGCGCGCTCGATCAGGCGGAGGCCACCCGCGAGCGGGCCGCCGCCCGGCTGGAAGAACTCGCGGTGGCAGCGGAAGAACTGGCGACACGGCGCGAGCAGGCCGAAGCGGAACTGGCGGCAGCGCAGGAAAAGCTTTCCACCCTGCCTGATCCGGAAAGCGGGCGGGCCATGCTGGAAGCGGCCCGGGCCCGGCATGAAGCGGCGCGGGCCACCTTGCAAAGCGCGACCGCCCAGCTTGCCGCGCATGATCAGGCCTTGGCCGTGGCGCGTGAACGCGCCGCCGCGCGCGCCGCCGATATCAAGGGCTGGCAGGCCCGCGCAGGCGATGCCACCCGCCGCCTGTCGGACATGGCCCGGCGGTTTGAAGAGATCGAGCAGGAACGCGCGATCACCGCTGCGAAGCCGGCCAGCCTGGTTGCAGAGATCGAAGCAGGCGAAGCGGTACGCACCCGCCTGGCCGCTGAACTGGCCGAAGCCGAAGCGGGCGTACATGCCGCAGGCGAAGCCGCGCGGGCGGCTGATGCGGCCTTTGCCGAAGCCAATGAAGCGCTGGCCTCGGCCCGCGAAGCGCGCGCGGGCGCAGTCGCCAGAGCCGAAAACGAGGAGGCGCGGCGCAGCGAAATGGGCCGCATTTCGGGCGAGCGTTTCCAGTGCCCGCCATCCATGCTGGCCGGGCGCTTTGCCTTTGAAGAAGCCAGCGTTGCGTCGTCCACCGATGAATCCGCCGCGATGGACCGGCTGACGGCGGAGCGTGAACGGATCGGCCCGGTCAATCTCGTCGCAGCTGACGAACTTTCCGAGATCGAGGCAAAGCACGGCGAGAGCACGGCCGAACAGGCGGAACTGGCCGAAGCGGTGCATCGCCTGCGCGGTTCGATCGGCAATCTCAATCGTGAAGGGCGCGAACGGCTGCGCGCAGCCTTCGAGGAAGTGGATCAGCATTTCCGGCGCCTGTTCACGCGCCTGTTCGAAGGTGGGCAGGCACATCTGGCGCTGGTCGATTCGGACGATCCGCTGGATGCGGGCCTCGAAATCTTCGCCCAGCCCCCCGGCAAGCGTCTGCAATCGCTCAGCCTGCTGTCAGGCGGGGAACAGGCGCTGACCGCCGTGGCGCTGATCTTCGCGCTGTTCTTGACCAATCCTGCGCCGATCTGTGTGCTGGACGAAGTGGACGCGCCGCTGGACGATGCCAATATCGACCGCTTCTGCGACCTGCTGGACGCGATGCAGCGCGAAACCGACACCCGCTATCTGATCGTCACGCACAATGCCGTGACCATGAGCCGGATGCACCGCCTGTTCGGCGTGACCATGATCGAAAAGGGCATTTCGCGGCTGGTCAGCGTGGACCTTGGCGGCGCGGAGCAGCTGCTGGCGGCCGAATAATCCGATAGCTTGCCGCGCCCGCTTGCCATCGCTACATGGCGCGCAATTCCACAATCATCAGATTTCCCCGAAGGACCACCGATGGCCGCCCAGTATGCATATGTCATGAAGAACATGACAAAGAGTTTCCCCGGCGCGCAGAAGCCAGTGCTCAGCAACATCAACCTGCAGTTCTATCAGGGCGCGAAGATCGGCATCGTCGGCCCCAACGGCGCGGGCAAATCCACGCTGATCAAGATCATGGCGGGCATCGACAAGGATTTTACGGGCGAGGCCTGGCCGGGTGAGAACATCACCGTCGGCTATCTGGAGCAGGAGCCGGAACTCGACACCTCCAAGACCGTGCTCGAAAACGTCAAGGACGGCGCGCGCGGGATCGCTGACATGGTCGACCGCTTCAATGAAATCAGCGCGCTGATGTGCGAACCGGATGCGGATTTCGACACTCTGGGCGCCGAGATGGGCGAACTTCAGGACAAGATCGACGCGGTCGATGGCTGGACGCTCGACAACCAGCTCGAAGTGGCGATGGAAGCCTTGCGCTGCCCGCCGGGCGACTGGTCAGTCAAGGATCTGTCAGGCGGTGAAAAACGCCGCGTCGCGCTCACCCGCCTGCTGATCCAGAAGCCCTCGATCCTGCTGCTCGACGAACCGACCAACCATCTTGACGCGGAAAGCGTGGAGTGGCTGGAAAACCACCTCAAGGAATATGCCGGCGCGGTGCTGATGATCACGCACGACCGCTACTTCCTTGATCACGTCGTGGGCTGGATTCTCGAACTCGATCGCGGATCCTACTATCCTTACGAAGGCAATTACTCGACCTATCTGGAAAAGAAGGCGAAGCGGCTTGAACAGGAAAGCCGCGAGGAAAGCGGCAAGCAGAAGGCGCTGCAGCGCGAGCTGGAATGGATCCGGCAGACCCCGGCCGCGCGCCAGACCAAGTCCAAGGCCCGCATCCGCAAGTTCGAGGAACTGCAAAACGCGCAGGACAACCGCAGCGTGGGCAAGGCCCAGATCGTCATCCAGGTGCCGGAACGGCTGGGCGGCAAGGTCATCGAGGTGAAGAACATCTCCAAGGCCTATGGCGACAAGCTGTTGTTCGAAGACCTCTCCTTCACCCTGCCGCCGGGCGGCATCGTGGGCGTGATCGGGCCGAACGGGGCCGGTAAATCCACCCTGTTCAAGATCATCACCGGCAAGGAAACACCTGACAGCGGCACCATCGAGATCGGCAGCACCGTCCACCTCGGCTATGTCGACCAGAGCCGCGATCACCTTGATCCCAAGCACAATGTCTGGGAGGAAATCTCCGACGGGCTCGATTACATGAAGGTAAACGGGCAGGACATGTCGACGCGGGCCTATGTCGGCGCGTTCAACTTCAAGGGCGCGGACCAGCAGAAGAATGTCGGCAAGCTGTCAGGCGGTGAACGTAATCGCGTGCACATGGCCAAGATGCTGAAGGCCGGCGGCAACGTGCTGCTGCTCGACGAACCGACCAACGACCTCGACGTGGAAACGCTGGCCGCGCTCGAAGATGCGATTGAAAACTTCGCCGGTTGCGCCGTGGTGATCAGCCACGACCGCTTCTTCCTTGACCGTCTGGCGACGCACATTCTTGCCTTCGAGGGTAATAGCCACGTCGAATGGTTCGAAGGCAACTTCGAGGCATACGAGGAAGACAAGCGCCGCCGCCTGGGGGACGCGGCAGACCGGCCGACGCGGCTGGCGTACAAGAAGCTGACGCGGTGAGTGGTCGGCTAACTCAAACCGCCGCCCACCACTTCACAACAGGTTCGCGAAACTGATTTCGTCATCCCCGCGAAGGCGGGGAGAACTATACAGCTTGTGGATCACCAAGGGCCCCAGCCCGCGTTCATTCCGCCGTTGCGGCCTGCCGTTCCTTGCGCAATTCGAAACCGGTATAACCTTCGTCCGCGCAGCGTTCCATCAGCAGCCGGTAATGGCGCACCCCGCCGGAATAGGGCATGAAAACGCGCGGCTTGCCGGGGATTTCAGCGCCATTGTAGAAAGATGGCGTCTGCATGTAGAGCGTCTCCTTCGCGCGTTCGTTGACATATTCGCCCCAGGCCCGTTCCGCTGCTTCGGTCGCCTCGATCTCGGTAATGCCTTCGTCTCGCGCCTTCCCGAACAGATCGACCAGCCAGTCCACCTGATCTTCGGAGGACAGGAGGACATTGGCGAGGAGCGAGGGGCTGCCCGGGCCGACGATGATGAACAGGTTGGGGAAACCGGCGGTTGCAAGGCCAAGCTGGCTGATCGGCCCGTCCGCCCATTTCTGCTTCAGCGTCTGGCCCGCGCGGCCGGTGATTTCGGGCTTCAGCAGCGATCCGGTGAATGCATCGAAGCCGGTTGCGTAAATCACGATGTCGAATTCGAATTCCTCGGCACTGGTTTTGATGCCCGTCGGGGTAAAGCCTTCGATCGGGGTTTCCGAAATGTCGACCAGCCGCACATTGTCGCGATTGAAAGTCCGGAAATAACCCCCGTCGACCGAAGGGCGCCGCGTGCCGAAGGGAAAACCCCTCGGCGTCAGCTTGTCGCGCGTCCAGGGATCTTCGACCTGTTCGGCAATCTTGCGGCGGATGAAATCGGAAGCAATCGCATTGGAAGCCTCGTTCAGCAGGATGTCCTTGAAAGCCAGCGCAAAGCCAAAGCCAAGCCGGTTCCATGCCTTTTCAAACGCTACCTCGCGTTCTTCTTCGGGCACTTCCGTCGCGGAACGGGGATCGGGCTTGAACCCGAGCCCGCTGGGGGAATTGCGGGCCTGGTCGCGCCGCTCCGCATAATGCGCCTTTACATAGGCGTCCTCTTCATCGCTGACGGGTGCGTTGGCGGCGGGGATCGAATAGTTGGCGGTGCGCTGGAATACAGTCAGTTGACTCGCCTTGGCCGCTACCACCGGGGTCATCTGAACACCGGACGATCCGGTGCCGATGATGGCGACACGCTTTCCTTCGAAATCGACGCCTTCGCGAGGAAAGCGGGCACTGTAATATATCTGGCCCCTGAAATCTTCCTGCCGGGGATAGGTTGTGTTCTTCGGCGTGGAGAGCTGCCCCATCGCCAGCACGACGAATTGCGCGCTCCAGCTGCGCCCGTCCTCCGCTTCCACGGTCCAGCGCGCGCGTCCCTCATCATAGCGGGCACCCGTGACCGTGGTGTTCAGTTCGATATTGCGGCGCAGGTCAAACCGGTCCGCCACATGGCGGATATAGTCGAGGATTTCAGGCTGCGTCGCGTAACGTTCGCTCCAGCGCCATTCCTGCTCCAGCTCGCTGGAGAAGCGATAGGAATAATCGAAACTTTCCACGTCACAACGAGCGCCCGGATAGCGATTGAAGTTCCACACCCCGCCCACTTCATCGTCACGTTCGAGCACGGTGACCGAAAAGCCCTGCTCCCGAAAACTGTAAAGCGCGCGCAGGCCGGCAAAGCCAGCGCCGATAATCACGATGTCGACAGTCTGAGGCATGGATTCTCCCGTTTCCGCCGATCTGTCACAGCATTCCGAAAACGTCAACAGTTGTGTGGAAGCGCGGATTCACGTCATTATCGGCAAGAGAGGGCACATTGATTTCACGCGATCACCAATAGTCTCGCTTTTTCAATGGGCATTCTGATCAAGTCAATACCCGAGCACTCTCGCCATCCGCCCTTCGCATTCGGCGTTTTCGCTGCAAGCACCCGCAGACTGGCTGTTTTTCCACGACACCATTGACGAAAGCGTGGCCTTGTCCATACTGTTTACCCAAGGTCAACATACCGCAGCTGCGAGAGAGACGAGGAGGTCTGGAAATGGGACATCACGGAGGGAGCAGGCCATGAATGCAGCTTCCAGCCAGCCCCCGCAACCGCCCCAACACCCCGTGGCCATCGTTACGGGCGCAGCGCGCGGTATCGGCGCCGCCATCGCCCGGCGTCTGGCCGCGGACGGTTGCGATGTCGCGCTGGTGGACCTGTCGGCCGAGACATGTGACGAAACGGCGCGGGCTGTCGAGGCGGCAGGTCGCCGCGCCTTGCCGGTCGGCTGCAATGTAGCGGATGAGGGTCAGGTGGCGCACGCCATCGGCCAGATCGAGGCGATGCTGGGGCCGCCAACCGTGCTCGTCAATAATGCGGGCGTTCTGCGCGACAGCACACTGACCCGGATGAGCAGCGCAGACTGGGATACGGTCATCGACGTCAACCTGAAGGCCTGCTTCCTCATGTGCCGCCAGGTCGTGCCGCATATGCGCACCGCAGGCTGGGGCCGCATTGTCAACCTGTCCAGCATCGCCGCGCTCGGCGTTTTCGGCGAAACTAATTATTCCGCAGCCAAGGCGGGCGTTCAGGGGCTGACCAGGACGCTGGCGATCGAACTCGGCCAGTATGGAATCACAGCCAATGCGGTGGCGCCCGGGTTCGTGGTCACCGAGATGACCAGAGGCATGGCGGATCGCATGAAGATGTCAATCGCGGAACTGTCGGACCTGATGATGCGCGACATCGCGGTCAAACGGACTGGCGCCCCTGACGACATCGCCAATGCCGTCGCCTTCTTTTGCGATTCACGCTCCTCATTCGTTACGGGACAGGTGCTTTACGTCGCGGGCGGGCCGCGCGGCTGACGCGGGGTTTGAAACTGCCGCCTTGATGCCGCATAAGTCATCAGTCCGGTCCGGTGATGACCGGCCACTTACCAGGCGCGCTGCTGACAACCGGTCACGCGCCAGATGCGGGGGTCGATTTCTTGGCTGCAAATACGGTGATCGGCAAACGGCGCCTTTCGGCGCAGAAGGAAGCGCGCGCATCCTATGAAATCCGCAAGGCGGAAATCGCGGAAGCAGCCGTGCACGTCTTTCACAAGCTGGGATACCAGGGCGCCAGCCTCAGCGCCGTGGCGGCGGAAGTGGGCGTCGACCGGGCGACGATCTATTATTACTTCTCCTCCAAGGAAGAGATGTTCGACGAGGTCGTCCGCGCCGTGCTTGAAAACAATGAAGCGCTCGCCCGCCGGATTGCGGGCAGCAATATGAAACCTGCACGCAAGATGCGCGAACTGGTCATGGCCTTCATGACCTCCTTCGTGGAAAACTATCCATTGCTGCACATTTATGTCCGCGAGGATCTCAAGCAGGTGACCGGCAAGCGGACGGACTGGTCGAAACACATGCGTCGCCTCAATCGCAGCATTGAGGATTGCTTCGTGGACATTGTCGAGCAGGGCTACGCCGATGGCAGCTTCCGCACCATCGGTTCAGCCCGGACCGTGACTTTCGGCATTCTGGGCATGCTCAACTGGAGCCATCGCTGGTTCAGACCGGATGCACCGGGCGCGAGCGAGGATATCGGCAAGATTTTTGCCGACATGGTGATGGCGGGGCTGGAATCGCCCTATTGAACCCGTGCACACGGCTTCCCGGAAACCGCCTGCAGACTGTGCTGATTTTACAACAATGGCGTTGAAAAAAATGTGCCGCATTTCTGGCGTCAGCAGCGTCGATTTCCGCAGCACTCATTCACACATTTGTTTTAAAGGGTTTTTTGAAAAATTCTACAAGCGACGTCCGCCCACCTCATGAACCCGCAGGTCAATTAACGCTGGCGTTGACACAGGGAACCTGGCTCTCTATCACTTACAAATAACGCAAGCTTGGCGGCGCCTGTTTGGCGTCGAATGAATTGGGAGGAGAGAAGTCATGCATTCCATTAGTTTTCCTGCTGCCGGCGTCCGGCTGGGCCTGACAGCGGCCCTGCTTGGAACCACGGCGCTCGTCGCCGCGCCCGCCATGGCGCAATCCGGCTCGGCCGGCCAGGGTCTCGGCGAAATCGTCGTGACCGCATCGAAGCGCAGCGAAAATCTGCAGGACGTGCCGATCTCGATCTCGGCCATTGGCGCTGAACAGCTCGCTTCGCGTGGCGTCACCGGCTCAACCGATCTGGGCAACGTGGTCCCGAACCTCCAGGTCAGCTCGCAATATGGTGAAACCTCGCCCAACTTCTCGCTGCGCGGCGTTGGCGTGGCGAACGAATTTACAGCGCAGACTGCTTCGCCGATCGGCGTCTATGTCGATGAAGTCAGCCAGACTTTTCGTTATACGCATGGCTTGCAACTTTTCGATCTGGAACGCGTTGAAGTTTTGCGCGGCCCGCAGGGCACGCTGTTTGGCCGCAACACTACGGGCGGCGCAGTCAACATGTATACGCGCCAACCAAAGCTTGAAGAAGCCAATGGCTACCTCACTGCAGGCTACGGCAATTATGATCGCTGGAAGCTTCAAGGAGCCGCAGAGGCTACTCTCGTTCCAGACAAGGTTGGTCTGCGCTTGGCCTTTACTCGGGTAAAGGCTGATGGGTTCTTCAAAGAACCTGATAAACAGTTGGGCGCGCGGAAGGCTTACGGCTCCACGGACACGGTTGGCATGCGCGCCAATCTGCGGCTGAAGCCAAACGATGATCTCGATATCAAGATTGGCTTCAATTACGCGAAGGACAAGCCCGTTGGATGGAGCTTGCACTATATTGGACTTGTAGGAGCGGATGCGAACTACAATGGTGGCACAGACTTTTTCGGCAGCACGCGCCAAGGCGGAATAACGCCGGGTGGCGCAGTGTGCTGCAATTACAATGAAGTCTCGCTAGACAAAGGTGGAAAGTTTATCACTGAAAACTGGGGCCTGCACGCAAATATCGATTACCAAATTAATGATAATTGGTCGATCACTTCAGTTACTGGCTATACAGATTCGAAATATAGTCTCGATATCGACAACGATGCTACGCCCCTGGATGCTTATTTCATTTTTTATCGCTCAGAAGGCAAGGATTTCAGCCAAGACTTCCGTATCAACTATGATAGCGATATCTTAAAAGGTCTTGTTGGATTTTATTACGGGAACGACAAAATCGACAGTAATAATACTGTCCTAGCTTATAATGTCCTTCCTGACTTCCCAGCTGACGGCAATCCAGCAGACTGGGCGCCGGGCGTCGCAAACTCATTCAATGTCGCTTTCGGTTTCAAACAGAAGCGCAAGACAATTGGAATTTACAGTGAAGCGACACTTACCGTTACACCGAGGCTCGATCTGACAGCCGGTATTCGTTACACTAAAGATGACTTAAAATACGCTGATGCGTATTCGACTGTTATCACGGATGATTCGATAGACAATGCGGTCTTCAACCTCTACACGGACTACAACTTACGGCAGAAGTACGAAAACTGGTCTGGTCGCGCGATCTTGAACTACGCTTGGACGGATTCAATAAAGACTTACGCCAGCATCAGTCGTGGCTACCGCTCTGGTAACTTCAATGGTTTTGGCTTTGTCGTGCAGAATCCAGCGTCTGATATTGTCAAACCGGAGAAATTGACGTCCATTGAATTGGGTTTCAAGACCCGCTTTGCCAATGATCGGGTGCAGATAAATGGCGCCGTATTCCACTATGATTACAAGAACCAGCAGGTCAGCGAAGTAATTGGCGGCTTGGCTTTCAATCGCAACCTCAATGCGAAGGTGAAAGGGGGGGAAATCGAACTGCTGGCGAAACCGGTGCAAGCGCTGACCCTGCGCGGCTCATTGGGATATCTGGATACAAAATACACCAAGAAAAACCCTTGCCTGAGCCCCACTGGGATCGAAGATGAGGTCTGCGGTCCTGCTGGCGGCACCGTTATTGCTGGGAACCCGATCCCATTCGCATCCAAATGGACACTCAGCGGTGGCGGTGACCTGACCCTGGGCACCGTTGCCGATGGCGACCTCGTGTTCAGCGGTGAAGTCGCTTACAAAAGCAAATTCTGGTATGACATGTTTGCAAACAGTGATCGCCCATCAGCGGTTGTTAATGATGGCCAGGGGGGAGTCACCCAGCTCTATCAGGGACCAAACGGCTCGACTGATTTGGTTGGCAGCAAGGGCTACGCGATCGTGAATGCCAGCTTGGCCTGGAATCATGCGAATTATCAGATCAAGTTCTGGGGCAAGAACATCTTCGACAAAAAATATTATCCCTTCGGTTATGACACGGCCGGCGCTTTCGGCACCGTGCTGAAGACCCCGGGCGTTCCCCGCACCTATGGCGTGGAAGCGACCGTTCGCTTCTGATCGCAGCACTGATGACCCGGGGGCGCACTGCCCCCGGCCAACAGCAAAGAACCTGGCCGGCCCGCGTAATTGCGGGCCGGTTTTTTATTGGCCAGCCGCCTTGCATCAGACGCGGCCCCGGCTCCGCCAGCCTGACAGTCACCGGCTGCGACGCCAGTCGGAAATTCTGCGCTTGCATGGAAAGGCTGGCCATGCCGGACGCGGCAAAGCCCGGTGTGGGACAGGTCAATGATCGGTGACTATTTCGTGCGCGGTGCAGTCGTACAGGCCTGCAACCCGGCGCAGTTCAATTTCGCAGAGCCGGTCCTGGCCGGTACGCTGCGCGTCAACGCACAGTCGATGCAACGCTGACGCCATGCCGGGCGGAGGCCCAAGGCACTGCCCCACGCCCCGCCCGCCACAGCGATTACATGGCGGTCATGCCACCGTCGATCACATGTTCCATGCCCGAGATGAAGGCGGATTCGTCGCTGGCCAGAAACAGGGCCAGATTGGACACTTCTTCCGGTTCGGCCATGCGGTTGAGCGGGATCATGCTCACCGCGTCCCCGCCCCCCTCATCAGTCGCATCAACCATCATCGGCGTCTTGATGAAACCTGGGTGAATCGAATTGCAGCGGATGTTCTTGTCACCGAACTCCACCGCCACGCGCTTGGTCATACCACGCACTGCGAATTTGCTGGCGACATAGGCGATGTTGGGCAAGCCATAACAGGCCACCATCCCGGCGATGGAGGAGATGTTGACGATCGAGCCGCCACCGGCCTTGATCATCGACGGCAGTACCGCCTGAATGCCAAGGAACACACCCGTCTGGTTGATATTGCAGACGAAGTGGTAATCTTCCTCGGTGAAGTCGAGCGTGCTGGCGACCTTGCCGATCACCCCGGCATTGGCGACGAGCACGTTGATAGTGCCGAAGCGGGCCTCGCCCTCTTGCACCACGCGTTGCCAGTCCGCCTTCTGCGTCACATCCTGCCGGATGAACATGGCGTTTTCGCCAAGACTGTCAGCCAGAGCCTGACCGGCCTTGTCGTTAAGGTCAGTCAGGATGACCTTTGCCCCTTCCGCCACGAACAGCCGGGCATGCGCTTCGCCCATGCCCTGCGCCGCGCCGGTAATGATCGCTACCTTGCCTGAAACTCTACCCATCGCACATTCTCCCAATCAACGCTTGCGTTTACGGGTTACATTGCCGCAGCCCGAGACGTAAAACAAGCGCTCGTTTGCCCCGGTTGGGCGATGCGGCCCGTTGCCGTCATCCGTGCGCAAGTCGGCGTTGGAGCCCCAGCCGGTCCCCGCAAACCTGCGCGCGCGCCACCGCACCGTTGGCGGCGTCGACAATGCCCGAGACCGGAAGCGAAATCTGCGTGCCCAGCTGACCCTGGTCTATGTCCGCGAACCCGCCCCTGTAGGCGCCCTTGAGCACCGCATGAAACGCCGCGCGCGGCCCGGCGGTGAACAGAAATCCGATTTCAAGATCAGCAGCTTCGATCAGTTCCGCCAGACGCGGCCCCCCGGCGCTGATTTCATCGGTCGCCGCCAGCGGCGCGGCGGGATCGGTCAGCCAGCTGCGCACGATCCGTTCGGTTTGGGGATCGGGTGCCGCTACCGGGGCATCCCATGGGGCGAAATGTGGCGGATCGATCCGGTTCACCTCGCCGCTGCGCAATTGCAGCTTGCGCGCGAAATAATCCTCTTCGGCCCAGCCCTGCCGCAGTCGCCCCGCTTCCAGCCGGAACAGGGTTATCCCCCCCCAGCTTGAGGGGCTTGCCTGCCGCGCCGATACGCCATGTTCCGTGAAGCGCAGCGCCACCGCCTCCGTTCCGAGCACGACATCATGCGCCGTCACGCACAGACCCGGGAATTGTTCGAGCTGCGCCACCGTGGCGGGCAGGTAGTGCTCGTCCCGCCCCGCCAGCAGGAAGCCGCCGATGGACAACGCATAATCCGGCGTCATGATGCGACGCGCCACATCGGGATCATGTGCGGTCAGAAACTCCACCGCAAATGCGCGCAGCACGCGCGCCTGCACGGATATCTCAGCGTTCATTTGCGCAGCTCCCGCTTCAATATCTTGCCCGAGGCATTGCGCGGCAAATCGTCTGTAAAAATCACCGCAGTGGGGCATTTGTATCGGGCAAGGCGCTCTTGCGCGAAAGCAATCAACTCTGCTTCGGAAACCGTTTGGCCCGCTCTCAACACGACATGCGCATGCGGTGTTTCCCCCCACTTGGGATGTGGCGCGCCGACAACCGCAACATCCTGAACGGCCGGGTGCTGCTGCAATACATTGTCGATTTCTGCAGGGTAGATATTTTCTCCGCCCGAAACGATCATGTTCTTGTAACGATCGCGCAAATAGAGATAGCCATCGGCATCCTGCACTGCCGCATCGCCCGAACACATCCAGCCATCGGGCGTAATCGTTTCGGCGGTTGCTGCGGGCTTGCGCCAATAGCCTTGCGTGACGGCACCACAGCGCATGCGCACTTCGCCGATTTCGCCAACGGCCACTTCACGGTTCGTCGCCGGATCGACCAGCTTCAGCTCAACCCACGGCATCGCCCGTCCGCATGAGCGCAGCCTTTCCGGATGTGGCCCACCAGGATCATGGTCTTCGGGATCGAGCGTGACTGTCGTCCCGGCGGTTTCAGTCATGCCGTATGTATGATGAAACGCGCTGCCGAACGCCGCGATCGCACGGGCAAGCAGGGATTCGCCCATCGGCGCTGCCCCGTAGAACATGTGCGCCACCTTTGGCGGCTTATCGCCGCTTTCCTCAAGCTGCTCCACCAGCCTTTGAATAACCGTCGGCACAAGAAAGGCATGAGTCACGCCATGACGGCGCATCAGCGCCAGCAGGGCAGCAGGATCACTCTCGCGGGTCAGCACAGTCCTGCCACCCTGGCTGAATGCCAGCAGCCCCCAGCCTAGCCCGCCGATATGAAACAGGGGCATCGCCGCCAGGTTGACGCTCTCAGGTGCGAATGACCACAATTGCCGCGCCATGCGTTCGAGATACGACAAGTTGCGGTGGCTCAGCACCACGCCCTTGGGCAATGCGGTCGTGCCCGAAGTATAAAGGATCAGCACCGGCGCATCGAGAACCGCAGGCGCCGAGCTTTCAGGCTCTGCCGCATCGCGCCAGCGGGCATAATCCTGAAGGTCGCGCCACGAAACATCATGCCCATCGGGCACCTGGTGGGCCAAATCCGCTTCAACCAGCAGCAGCGACGGTTCCGCATCGTCAAGAATTTCGCCCACTTCGCGCGATGACAGCCGGAAGTTGATGGGCACCATGATTGCACCGGCTATGGCGCAACCCAGCAGCAGTTCGAAGAATATCGGGCTGGAATAGGCAAGTATCGCAACCCTGTCACCCGCACCAATGCCCTGCGCGCGCATGGCGCCCGCCACCCGCTCGCTGCGCGCTGAAAGTTCGGAAAAGGTGATTACATCATCTTCGATCAGCAGGCAGGGACTATCTGGCCGCGTGTTGGCATGCCTGCCAAGAATTGTTAGCAGGTCGAGCGGGTTGTCGGCTTCGGGAGCGGGCATCAGTAGCTCTTCGGCAGGCCAAGGCTGTGCTGGGCAATATGGTTCAGCACCATTTCGCGGCTGACGGGCGCGGTCTTGTGCAGCCGGGCAACGAACCACAGATCCGCCAGACCATATTCATAGGACATGCCATTGCCGCCATGGACCTGGATCGCCTGGTCAAGCGCCTTGAGCGAGGATTCGGCTGCGGCGAACTTCGCCATGTTGGATGCTTCGGCTGCATCCTCGCCCCGGTCATATAAATCGGCCGCGCGCGCCGCCATCAGCCGCGCCTGCTGCACGCCAATGAAAGCCTCAGCCAGGGGATGCGCAATTCCCTGATGCGCGCCGATGGGTGACTTCCACACCGCACGGTCGCAGGCATATTGTGCGGCCTGCGCCAGCGCGAAGCGGGAAATGCCATTGTTGATAGCAGCAACCGCGACCCGTTCCGGATTGAGGCCGATGAACAACTGCTTGAGCCCGTTTCCGGCCTCGCCCACCAGCGCCTCTGGCGGCAGCTTGATGTCATCATAATAGGTAAAAAAGCTGTCTTCCGCGATCTGGACTGCGCTGTCGATCTTTTTCCAGCTCAGCCCCTTGGCGTCGGTCGGGACGATGAACAGCGACAGGCACGAACGCTCTGCCGTTGAACGATCCGCATCGCGGGCCACCACCAGTACGGCATCGGATTCATCGATTGCGCTGGTCCAGTATTTGCTGCCGCTCAGCACCCAGCCGTCCGGCGTCTGCCGCGCGGTAGTGCTGACCTTATGCGTGTTCGACCCGGCGTTCGGTTCGGTAATCCCGAAGGCCATGCGGCGCGCCCCGCTCGCCAGATCGGGCAGCCATTCGCGCTTCATTTCTTCCGATCCGTAAGCGACAATCATCGGCGAGCAGATCGAATTGATGACCATGGCGAGCAGCGGGCAGCCATGAGCGGAAACTTCCTCGATGATGGTGTAATAATCGGCCATCCCGCCGCCGCCGCCGCCATATTCTTCCGGCATGTGCACGCCCAGAAAACCCGCCTCGCCCAGCGCCTTCCACAGATCGACCGCGCGCGCGCCGCGCCGCACGATGTCCTGGAAATATGCGCGCCCGAAGCCACTCATCAGCCTGGCCACGCTATCACGCAGCGCCGGGTGATGTTCCTGCGTGTCAATCAGCGGGGTATAGAACATGTTCTGCGAGGACATTTTATGCTCCGGTGCGGCCTATTGCGGCCATTTGAAGAAGCCTTCGCCTGACTTGACGCCAAGCCTTCCGGCCGCGACCATTTCGATCAATATCGCTGGCGGCGCGAAGCGGGCACCATGCGCGGCTTCCAGCGCACGGGCGACATCCAGCCGCACATCCAGGCCAACGATGTCACTGAGCCGCAAGGGGCCAACCGGATGGCGATAGGCCAGCGTTGCCGCCCGGTCGATTTCCTCTGCGCTGGTGACGCCGCTTTCCAGCATCCGCATTGCTTCGAGCGAGGCGATCAGGTCCAGCCGGCTGGTGGCGAAACCGGGAATGTCGCGCACGACCAGCGATTCCTTGCCCATCCAGGCGGCAAAGTCGCGCGCGCAGTCAACCGCCGCATCGGATGTCCCGGCCCCGCGAATGATCTCGACCAGCTTCAGCGACCAGACCGGATTGAAGAAGTGCATGCCGAGGAAATTCGCCTTGTCCGGCACGACTTGCGCCAGCCGGTCAATCGACAAAGCGCTGGTATTGGTGGCGAGCAAGGCTGGGTGCTTCCCCGCCGCTTCGGCCAGCACCGCGTGCTTGAGCGCGAGATCCTCGAACACGGATTCGACAATCAGGTCCAGCCCCTCTGGCAAGGCAGCCACCGATGCCACCCGCCCCACCCGGCGGTCCAGCGCATCCGCTTCCTTTATCGTAAACTTGCCGCGCTTGACCGCGCCGCCCGCCGTTTCGCGGATAATGTTGCGCATGGCGGTCGCGCGCGCGTCGTCGGGTTCGACCACCGTCACATCCGCGCTTGCCTGCGCGCACACATAGGCGATTCCGACCCCCATCGTGCCGCCGCCAATCACCGCAATTCGCTTCATTTCCCGCTCCATTTCGGCGCGCGTTTTTCTGCAAAGGCCCGCGCGCCTTCCTGCGCGTCCTGCGAATTGATCACGGATTCGGAGAGCGGGCTCTGCAATGCAAACATTTCATCATCGGGCCAAAGCCTGCTCTCGCGCATGATCCGTTTGGTCATGGCGGTGGAGAGCGGCGCATTGGCGGCAATTTCGCCCGCCAGTTCGAGAGCCGCTGCCAACGCCTGGCCCGGTGCAACCAGGCGGTTGACCAGGCCCCAATCGCGCGCGGTCGCGGCAGGCATGGGGGCGCCAGTGAGCGCATATTCGAGCGCGATACCCGCAGGCATACGCCGCCCCAGCCGCAACAGCCCGCCCGAACCCGCCACCAGCCCCCGCGCCGCTTCGGGCAGCCCGAAGACCGCATTGTCTGCCGCCACGATCAGATCACAGGCCAGCGCCAGTTCAAACCCGCCCGCCAGCGCATAGCCTTCAACGGCCGCGATCAGCGGCTTTTGCGGCGGCGCCTCGCACAGCCCGGCAAAGCCCCTTCCTTCCAGTTCGGGCCGTTCGCCATCGACAAAGGCCTTGAGGTCCATGCCTGAACAGAAATTGCCGCCGCGCCCGGTCACAATACCTGCGCGCAGCCCGACATCCCTATCCAGCAAGTCCAGCGCATCGGCCATGGCCAATGACACGGCGCGATTCACGGCATTGCGGCGTTCGGGGCGATTGATGGCGATCAGCAGGACGGGACCGTGCCGCTCAAGCTCCACCACAGCTTGCGCCGCCTGCGTCATCCGCGATGCTTTTCGGTAAACGCCCCGACCGCTGCCGCCTGTTCCGCCGCCAGCCGGTCGCGCACGGCGCGCGTATCCAGCTCGCTCTGTTTCAGCCGGCGATTGGTCTTTTTGAAATGCGGGATCACATAGTCACCGAAGATTTCATAATGATGCTTCTTGGCCGCCCACGGCGCCCAGTTGTGATCGAACAGCAGGTAACAGCCGAAACCGCCGTTCGACAGTTCCTGCAAGGTCTCGATCTGCTCAATCGCTTCGTCATAAGTGCCGATGACAGCGGCACCTGTAGACAACGCCCAGTCAATATATTCGGACACAGTGTTACCGACCGGCTCAAGCTGCGGCGTCGGCGTGGTGTGCTGCAGATAATCGCAGAACTCTCGCAGGCCGAATTCGACGTCCTTGATTGCCTGGTCCTTGGTGTCGGCCAGATGCATCAGGCCGACCAGGCGCCAGTTCTTGCGGTCCACAGTCTTGCCGCATTCCGCCGCGCGCTTTTCTGCCACATCCCAGTGCATGGCCAGCACATCGACGCCGGCCTTCATCGTCGCACCGATGGACAGCAGGCCTGCCCCGTGCGTCCCGGCAAGGCGCGGACCGGACGGGGAAACGATCGCCGCAGCCGCCACTTCGGGGTGCGGGTCCTGATAGAAATCGAGCTGGAGCTTGGCATTGACCAGCTTGTACCGCTTGGTCTCGATGCTGATCGGCTCGTCACTGGTCATCAGATGCATCAACACCGCTGCGTCTTCTTCCAGCGCCTCGCGCTGTTCTGACGGGTGAATGCCGAGCATCCCCGCATCCGTCGCCAGCGCGCCGGGGCCAAGGCCCAGCATCACGCGACCGCGCGTCAGGTGATCCAGCATCGCCAGCCGGTCCGCCACCCACAGCGGATTGTGATAGGGCAGCGACACGACGCCGGTCCCCAGCCTGATATATTTCGTCTGCGCGGCAACATGCGCAATGAAGAGCATCGGATCGCCAATCGGCTCCGCGCCGCCCGAGTGATGTTCACCGAACCAGGCTTCGTCAAAGCCGATCGTATCCGCCAGCTGCACGATTTCCACATCGCGCTGCAAGGCGTAGGTCGGGTTGTAATTGACCGGTAAATGGTGCGGTGGAATGAACGTGCCGAAACGCATGCGGCTGGACATCTGATTCTCTCCCGAATGCCGACTCGACATTCACTCGGTCGACACTGAACCGGTTACAACACCATTGTTGTATGGTCAACTGGCGCCGAGTTCGCGATGTCGGGACAAGTCCGACATTAGCGCAGCACATGCGGGAAAAACAGGACAGCTTGCCCTGCACCGCAATTCGGCTAGTTTCAGACCAGAACAAGCCACAATCGCCAATCATCCGCAGTTGCCGGGTGAAGCGGGCATCAGAACAGGGTGAAGCCAAAATTTCATGAGCAAAGGCAGCGTCATAGAACAACGCAGGGCAGCGGCGGAAGCTGATCCTGTCGCATATGAAGCAAAGCGAAAGGAAATCGCGGAAGCCGCCGTTCGCGTGTTCGACCGGCTTGGCTTCCAGAAAGCATCCATTTCCGCAGTGGCGCAGGAAATGCAGGTCGATCGCTCCACGCTCTATTATTACATCTCGTCGAAGGAGGAACTGTTCGACGAAGTTGTCCGCACTGTCGTGGAACGCAACCTGGAACTGGTCCGGCGAATCGCGACCAGCAAGGTTCGCCCCTCGCGCAAGCTGCGGGACATGATCACCTCGCTGATGAGCTCCTATGGCGAACATTACCCGCTGTTCTATATCTATATTCGCGAAAATCTCTCGCATGTCAGCGATGACCGGTCCGAATGGTCGCGGCGCATGCGCGAGGTCAATCGCCTGACGACAGACGCCATGATCAGCGTGATCGAAGAAGGCTTCGTCGATGGCAGCTTTCGCAAGGCGGGATCAGCGCGGGTCATCGCCTATGGCATTTTCGGCATCATCGGCTGGACGCACCGCTGGTTCAGGCCCGACGGCTGCGATACCAGCGCCGAAGAAATCGGCCAGACTTATGCGGACGTGATCCTGTCCGGCCTCGAAATGCCTTATTGAGCAGGATTGCCAGACGCAGTCGGGATCACGCAGCGTTAAAGCACTTCGAACAGTCCGGCTGCGCCCATGCCGCCGCCGACGCACATCGTGATCACGACATGCTTCGCGCCGCGCCGCTTCCCTTCGATCAGCGCATGGCCCACCATGCGCGAACCCGACATGCCATAGGGGTGCCCGATGGAAATCGCGCCGCCATTCACGTTCATCAGTTCGTTGGGGATGCCCAGCCGGTCGCGGCAGTAGACGACCTGCACCGCAAACGCTTCGTTCAGTTCCCACAGGCCGATGTCGTCCATGGACAGGCCAAACGTCTTGAGCAGCTTGGGCACCGCAAAGACCGGCCCGATACCCATTTCATCGGGGTCCGTTCCGGCCACCGCCATGCCGACATAGCGCCCCAGCGGAGCAAGCCCGCGCGCCGCCGCGACCGATTCCTCCATCACCACGCAGGCCGAAGCCCCATCGGACAATTGGCTGGCGTTGCCGGCGGTGATCGCCCCATCCGGCCCCATGACCGGCGGGAGGGATTGCAAGCTTTCAAGCGTCGTCCCCGGCCGATTGCCTTCGTCCTTGGTCAGCGTGACCTCTTTCGGGGAAACCTCCTTCGTTTCCTTGTTCGTCACGAGCATGGTGGCGGTGACCGGCACGATCTCGTCATCGAACGCGCCCGCCGCCTGCGCCGCCGCCGTGCGCTGCTGCGACTGGAAGGCATATTCATCCTGCACTTCGCGCGAAACCTTGTAACGCTTTGCAACAACTTCAGCGGTCTGGAGCATGTTCATATAGGCTGACGGGACCATCGCCTGAAGTTCCGGATCGGGGGTGGTACGCAAATCCTTCGTCTGCACCCGCGAGACTGATTCCACGCCGCCGCCAACGCAGATGTCCATCCGGTCGACAATGATCTGCTGCGCGGCGATCGCCACGGCCATCAGGCCGGACGCGCACTGCCGGTCAATCGACTGGCCGGACACCGTAACCGGCAGCCCCGCGCGCAGTGCGGCATTGCGCCCGATCGTGTACTGCGTTTCCTGCATCAGCGCCGCGCCCATGATCACGTCATCGATCTCGCCGCCTTCCAGCCCGGCGCGCTCAACCGCCGCGCGGATCGCATGGGATGCCAGCGTAGGTGCGGGCAGGTCGTTGAAGGCTCCGCGATAAGCGCGACCGATGGGTGTACGGGCGGTGGAAACGATGACAGCGCTGCGCATGGGGTCTCTCCAGTATCGTGTTGTCTGACGTCTATTCGCCTGACTGGGTGTGTATCAATGAGTCAGGCAGTTCTATGATGGATTCATGATCGCCACGGCGCGGGTCCATCCGGCGGACGCCGCCCTGATTTTCACCGGGAAGCAGGCGATGGTGAAGCCGCTCGCTGGCAGGCTTTCCAGATTGTGAAGCTTTTCAAGATGGCAATAACCGATATCGCGGCCTGCCTTGTGCCCTTCCCAGATCAGCCCCGCATCGCCCGTTTCGGCATAGCGTTCGGCGGTGACGGTAAAGGGAACGTCCCAGCTCCAGGCGTCGGTCCCCGTCACGCGCACGCCGCGTTCCAGCAGCCACATGGTCGCCTCGCGCCCCATACCGCACCCGGACGAGACATAGCTTTCCTGCCCATAGCGCGCACCCGCCGCCGTGTTGACCACCACGATATCGAAGGGTTGCAGATCATGCCCGATCCGCGCAAACTCGGCCGCCACATCAGCCGCCGTGACGATATAGCCATCATCGAAATGGCGGAAATCCAGCTTGACGCCGGGCCGGAAACACCAGTCCAGCGGCACTTCGTCAATCGTGATCGCACGCTTGCCGCCGTCCATCGTCGAAGCGAAGTGATAGGGGGCATCCAGATGGGTGCCGTTATGCGTGTTAAGCTTGACGAATTCGATCGCCCAGGCTTCGGCATCAGGCATGTCGTCCGGGGCAAGGCCCGGGAAAAAGGCCTGCAAGCCGGCCACTGACTGCTGGTGATTCACATATTCGATTTCGGGCCGGTATCCGGGCGGATCGGACGCAACATCGCCTTCCAGCGGGATCGACAAATCGATGATCTGCACGCTCAGAACTCCACCCTGTCGCCGCCCTTGAGGCCCAGCATCGCGCGGGCTTCATCCGGCGTAGCCGGTTCGCGGCCCATTTCGCGGATGATCCGCACGATCTTTTCCACCTGCTGCGCGTTGGATGTTGCCAGTTCGCCGCGCGAAATAAACAGGCTGTCTTCCAGCCCCACCCGGACATTGCCGCCCATCAGCGCAGACTGGGTGAGGAACGGCATCTGATGACGTCCCGCCGCCAGCACGGACCACTGGAAATTCTCGCGCCCGAACAGGCGTTCCGCCGTCATTTTCATGAAGGTCAGATTTTCGAGATCCGGCCCCATCCCGCCCAGAATGCCGAAGATCATCTGGATGAAGAAAGGCGGCTTGATCAGGCCCCGGTCCACGAAATGGGCAAGGTTGTAGAGATGGCCGAGATCATAGCATTCCAGCTCGAAACGGGTGCCCGCATCGCTCATCGTCCCGAGGATGGTGGCGATGTCGCGGAAGGTATTGCGGAAGATATAATCATCCGAATTCGCGACATAACCCTCCTCCCAATCGTGCTTCCACGTCGTTATTTTCTTCGCCACATCGAAAAAGGCGAAATTGATCGATCCCATGTTGAGCGAACACATCTCGGGCTTGAAATGGCGCGCAGCCAGCAGCCTTTCTTCCACCGGCATGGTGGCCGAGCCGCCCGTGGTCAGGTTGATCACCGCATCGGTGCGCTGCTTGATCACTGGCAGAAACCGGTCGAACACTGCGGGGTCGCCCGTAGGCATGCCATTGTGCAGCTGGCGCGCATGCAGGTGCAGGATCGCCGCCCCGGCCTCTGCCGCTGCGATTCCCTGTTCCGAGATCTCATCGGGGGTAACGGGCAGCGCATCGGACATGCTCGGCGTATGTGCGCCGCCGGTGACGGCGCAGGTGATAATTACCTTGTTTTTCATGGCCGCATCAGGCCGGAACCACTTCGGATAGGGTCTGGCCGAAGCAGTTCACGCTAAGCTGGGTCGGGTCCATGAACTCGATCAGTTCGGCAACTTTCCCATCGCGGATACGAAAGACGAAAGCATAGTTGCGCTGGCGATACTGGCCGAACTTCGCCGGCCCTTCGCCATGGCCAAGGGCCACGCCGCGGTCGCCCTCCACGATGATTTCGGTGCAGACGACAACCGGCGGCGCGACAAACCGCTTCTCCAGCAGGGGGACGAGCGACGTGGTGATGTGATCCGGCCCGACATAGGTGCCTGACACAGGCGTATCGCCAATAATCGTGTAAGCGCCATCGGCGGCGAACATCTGGAATGCGCCCAGAAAATCGCCGCTGTTCATCTTGTTCATATACGTCTGGACGACTTCGCGGGTTGTCATGATCTCTCTCCCAATCCTCGTTAGCGGTTTGCTTCTTCTATTTCCTGGCGTGACGGGGACGTCAGCATTGTGTCCCCCGCCGTCATTCCACCGTCGACCGGCAGCACCTGCCCGGTGACATACCCCGCTTCATCCGAAAGCAGGAACGCGATCACCCGCGCAACATCCCGTGGCGAGCCGAAACGCCCCATCGGCGTGCGGGCCAGCACGGCTTTAGCGTAGCCTTCGACCTTCAGCACCCGCTGCGTCATGCCCGTTTCTATATAGCCGGGGCTGACCGCATTGACCCTGATCCCGCGTGCCGCCAGCTCAACCGCTAGCGCACGGGTCAGCATGGCAAGCCCGCCCTTGGCCGATATGTAGGGTGACAGGTTGGCGCCGGCAAAATGCGCCATGACAGAGGTAACATTGACGACCGCCCCCGGCGCATCGCCAATCTGCCGCACGAACAGCTGCGACATGATCATTGCGCCGGTCAGGTTGGTGTCGATCACTCTCCGCCAGTCATCCAGCGGGAAATCCTCGAACGGGCAACCAATTGTAATTCCGGCCGCATTAACCAGCCCGGTGGCAATCTCGCCATGTTCGGCCAGCATCGCATAGAAAGCCCGGCACGAGGCTTCGTCGCTGATATCCAGCGGCGCGGCGCGCACCACCGCGCCTGACGCGGCAATCGAGACAGCCACGCCCTCAGCCGTTTCCGGGCGATAGTCGCCCAGGATTACCTTGTGGCCGCGTTCAGCCAGCAGTTGCGCAACGCCCGCACCAATGCCCGATCCGGCGCCGGTGACGATGGTGACGGGATTTCCGGTCATCACTCAGCCCGCCATGTGCTTGCGCACGAAATCGCCGATCAGGGCCACGCCTTCGCGCGCTTCGGGCAGTCGGTCAGCAAACAGCGTCCAGATATGCGCCATGCCCTGGCCTTCGTGATAAGTCGCATCGACGCCCGCCAGCTTCGCGGCATCCACGCACTGCTTGCCATCGTCGCGCATCATCTCGATTTCGCCCGCCAAGATCAGCAGCGGCGGCAGGCCGGCCCAGTTTCCGTATAGCGGTGAAAGGCCGGGATGCCGTCGGTCCATCTCCCCGCAGTATGCTGCACCAAGCGCAGCCAGGAAATCCTCGTTCACCAGCGGATCGCGATCCGCATTTTCCTTGTAGGATGCGCCAGTGCGGGCAAAGTCGGCCAGCGGCGAAATAGCGATGCCGCAAGCGGGCATCGCACCGCCTTCGTCGCGCATTTTCTGGAGCGCGGCGAGGATCAGCCCGCCTCCGCCAGAATCGCCACAGATCGCGATCTTGGCAGGGTCATACCCTTCTGCTTCAAGCCAGCGGAACGCCGCCACCCCATCGTTCACGCCCGCCGGCCAGGGGTGTTCCGGTGCGAGCCTGTATCCGACGAGCAATACCCGGCAGCCACTTGCCGCCGAAAGATAGCCGCCGAACGAGCGGTAACCATGCGCCGAACCAAGCAGATAGCCGCCCGAATGGCAGTGCATCAAAACCCGTTCCGGATCGACCCCCGGCGCATCGGCCCAGATGCACGGCACACCGCCGCAATCCACTTGGGCAAAGGCGGTCTCAGGAGGGACCGCAATCCGGGCGAGCCATTCTTCAAAAATGCGCCGCATATCGTCGAACGTGTAATTCGGGTCGGCAAGCCATGCGTCCCGCAGTTCGTTGTTCAGTCTGAGGACCTCGGCCGATTCGGTGCTTACCATCCTGTATCATCCCTCCCAAAAGCCTGCCTTGCTGGCCCTGCATCCACAAAATTCCACGACACCGTGAAATTTTTTATCGTCACACTCCAGCCCATCCCGCGCGGCTTGCGATCCAAAGGATAAATCGCCAACCGCCCAAATTATCGGGACCCGAATGCTGCTCAAACCTGATTGTCAGCATCGAATGATCGCGCAGAGCAGCATGCCCAATGCGGCCAGACTATTGATTCAATCTTCATCTATCAACACTTATGTTGCATGGATTGGCGATGCGGGTTAGCTTCCACTCCGACGGAAACTCGAATCCTTGGGTCGGGCACATGGATCAGCTGGCCCGGATTGCTTTTACGGAGGATGCACAATGGAAATCGGCCATCTCAATGTCATGCAGAACTGGCACAAGGACCTGACCGATCAGCAGATGTGGCAGGGGGAAATTGATCTGGCCATTTCCGCAGATCGACTGGGCTTTGACTCGCTTTGGTGCGTTGAACACCATTTCGAGGATTACGGCCTGTGCCCCGACAATATCCAGTATCTGACCTATCTGGCCTCGCAGACGAAGAATGCGAAGCTGGTACCCGGCGCGGTGATCCTGCCCTGGAATGATCCGCTGCGTATCGCCGAAAAGATGTCAATGCTGGAATATTACGCCCCCGGCCGGGTTGCGCTGGGTATCGGTCGCGGGCTGGCTCGCCGCGAATACAATGGTTTTCGGGTTCCGATGGAAGAAGCGCGTGGCCGTTTCGAAGAAGGTGCGCGGCTCGTGCTCGATGCGCTCGAAAAGGGCTACATGGAAAGTGATACCGAACTATTCAGACAGCCAAGGGTCGATATTCGTCCACGCCCGTTGCGCAGCTATCGCGACGATCTCTACTGTGTCGCGATGTCGCAGGACTCCTCCGAATCAGCGGCAGAACTCGGCGCCAACATGATGACTTTCATCCAGTACGCTTTTGAACGCCATGTACCGATGATCGAGAACTATCGCGCCAAGTTTCGCGAACATCACGGCCGGGAGGCTCCGCCGCCAATGCTGACTGATGTCACGATCATTCACGAGGATGAGGAAGAGGCGCATCGCCTGGCTTATGAACATATCGGCAATCACTTCATCGCCGTGACCGACCATTATGAATTTGCAGGCGATCACTTCAAGAACATCCGCGGTTACGAAAGCTATCAGGCCGGTGCCGATCTGATCAAGTCAGCGGGTCTCGAAGAATCCCAGAAAACCTATATCGAGGCGCAGAATTACGGGACGCCCAAGCAGGTCATCGAAAAATACCGCGAACGGATGGATCTGATCGGAGACTTCAACACCATGCTGATCGTATCCTCGGGCGGCATTCCGTTCGATGTCGCTCAGAACAGCCTGAAACTGTTTTCCGAACAGGTCATGCCTGAACTGCGCAAAATGTCGGCTCGCTCGAAAGTCGTCGCCTGAAGCCGTCGGGCCGCATGATGGCACGTCAGGTTCAGCTGCGCCGGCAACCGCAAGGTCATATCGGCGCAGCTGATTTCGAACTGGTCGAAAAACCGCTTCCCCAGCCGGGCACAGGGGAAGTTCTGGTGCGCAACGAATGGATGTCGGTCGATCCCTATATGCGCCTGGTCCTGACCGGGCAGGAAGGCTTCGTCCCGCAGAAGCGGCCCGGCGAAGTTATGGATGGCGCAGCAGTCGGTATTGTCGAAGCCTCGAATGATCCCGCGCTGTTGCCCGGCACGGCAGTTTTAAGCGCGAACGGATGGCGATCCCGTTTCATCGCAAGCGCGGATTTGCTGACTCCCCTGCCCGCGCTGGACGCACCACTGCACTGGCACCTCGGCCTGCTGGGGCTGACCGGCGTCACCGCCTTCCTCGGGATTGAGCGCATCCTGCAACCTCAGGCTGGCGAAACCGTGCTGATTTCGGGCGCATCAGGCGCAGTCGGCTCCGTCGCCGTGCAACTGGCCAGGCTGCGGGGCGCGCGGGTGCTGGGCACCTGCAGTTCGCCGGACAAGGCCCGCTGGCTGATCGAACAGGCGGGCGTCGATGTGGTGATGAACTATCGGCTCGAAAAACTGGAAGATTTCATCGCGCGCGAAGCGCCGGACGGGCTCGACTGCTATTTCGACAATGTCGGCGGCGACATGCTTGATCGCAGCTTTGACCTGATGAAGCCCTATGGCCGGATCGGCCTGTGCGGCGCGATCTCGCAATATGAAAGCGGCGATTACCGCAGCGGACCCGCCAATTTCTTCGCCGCCATCGAAAAATCGCTGACCCTGCGCGGGTTCAACGCCTTCCTGCTGAGCCCCGATGACAGTGCCGGGATCGCAGGCTGGTTGGCGCAGCAAGCGGCGCAAGGCGCGATTGCCTCGTTCGAAACGATCATCGAAGGACTGGAAAACGCGCCCGCCGCCTTTGCGGGCCTGTTCGAAGGGGGCTATCCGGGCAAGGTGGTGGTACGCATCTGAGCGGACGCGCGCCGCTCACCTGCCCGCACGCTGGTCCGTAACCTTCTCGACCCGCCCGTCCAGCATTTCGACCCGGACATCCGAAAGCGCGGCGATGTCCAGATCATGAGTCACGCACACGATCGCCCGCCCTTCCTCATGCGCCAGCCGGCGCAGCGTTTCCACCACCCTGGCGCTGCTCACGCTGTCGAGATTGCCCGTCGGTTCATCCCCCAGCACCAGCGCCGGATCATTGGCCAGCGCCCGGGCGATGGCAACGCGCTGGCGTTCCCCGCCTGACAGCTTATCTGGCGTCTTCCGCTCTTTGCCTTCCAGCCCCATTTCAGAGAGCAGCGCAAAACCGCGCGCGCGGACTTCATCGGGCGCAAGCCGCCCCCTCCGCCGCATCGGGATCATGACGTTTTCCAGCGCCGAAAACTCGGGCAGCAGAAAATGGAACTGGAACACGAAACCCAACCGCGCGAGGCGGGTCTGCGCCAGCACGTCGCCTGACAGCCCGCTCATATCGCGGCCTTCGAACAGCAGGCTGCCTGCAGTCGGGCGGTCAAGCATGCCCAGCAGATAGAGCAGCGACGATTTGCCGCAGCCCGACGGGCCGACGATGGTCGTGAAACATCCCCGCTCAATCGTCAGGTCCACATCGTGCACCAGCACCACCGGCCGTTCGCCCGCCAGCGTGCGGCCCAGCCCGTGCGCTTCCAGTATCGGGTTCATGCCGCCCCCCGCAGAATATCGACCGGATCGACCCGCGCCGCCTTGCGCGCGGGCAACCAGGCGGCAACTGACCCGGCAATGAAGGACGATGCTGCCGCGATCACATATTGCCGAGTCGAACGGTCCAGCGGGACACTCTGGTCCTCTCCGGCGATGGGAAAGCTCAGCGAAGCGAGAATCTCCATCAGCACATAGCCCAGCATCCAGCCGAAGATGACCCCGATGGCGGCCAGCATGATCCCTTCGAGCACGAAGATCAGCTGCAGGTCGCGCTCGGAAAAGCCGATCGAACGCAGGATCGCGATATCGCGGCGCTTGTCCGAAACACTGGTCGAAACAACGGTGTAGATCCCGAAACTGGCCACCAGCAGGATCGCCGAAACGACCGAATACATGATGACATTGCGCGTGACGAGCAACGAGAGGAATTCGGAGGAACGTTCCTGCCAGCTTTCGGCCTTGTAGCCGAAGCGTTGCTCAAGCCGCGCGGCGACCTCCTGTGCGGCATAGGGATCGTCCAGATGAATGCCGATGCGGTTGATGATGAAGGGGCGCCCGAGCAGCGATTGCGCCTCGCGCAGCAGCACATAACCACTGTTCGACGAAATCATCGCCTGCCCCTTCTTGAACAGGCCGACGATGCGCATCGAGCGCGCCTTGGACGAAGATGTGCTGGCGGCGACGATATCGCCCATCTTCACCCCCAGCCGTGCGGCCAGTTCTTCCCCGATGATGATCCCGCCCTGCACCGTTTCAAGATCGCGCAGCCGCCCGACGCGCAGCTGATCCTCGATCGTGCTAATCTTCGTTTCGACCTCGGGATCGACACCCACGATCGCCAGCGCCTCTTCATGCCCGCCCAGCCGCAGCGTGACCCCGCCGGTCAGGCTGGGCGATGCCAGCGCGCCCGGCACCGCATTGGCCGCCTCGACAATGCCCTGCCAGCCCTTGATCCCGCGCACTTCGGTGCGCACCTTGTAGCCACGCAGATCCACCGCACCCTCGCCAAAGCGGCGCGTGCCGGGCTGGGGCGACGGGCTGCGCAATTCATCCGAGATGATGACATGCGGGGCCGCTTCGATCAGCTGTTCGACAAAATCGTTCTGGCTGCCGATCATCATCGCCGAAACCGCCAGGAAAAAGCCCACGCCCACCGCCACGCCGCTCACCGCCACGGCGGTCTGGCGCTTGCGCCGCGCAAGGTGGCGAACCGCAATCGACAGCAGGAAACTGATGCCGCGCAGGTTCACGGCGCAACCCTGTCGCCATCCTCCAGCCCTTCGGGCGGGTTGACGATGATCGTGTCGCCAGCGGCCAGCCCCTGCCTGATCTCGACCTTGTCAGCGCCGATGATCCCGGCGGTGACCTTGCGCCGGCTCGCCCGCCCGTCCACCACCGCCCAGACCTGGTCATCGGCAAAACCACTCGCCGGGACCAGCAGTGCCCCTTCCCGCTGCTGCGTCACGATATTGACCTCCAGCGTCAGCCCGAGCGGAAGGCTGGCCGTATCGGCAAAGGCAATCCGCACCCGAAACGCGCGCTGGGCCGGATCGCCGCCCGGCGTGATCTCGCTCACCCGGCCACGGATCAACTTGCCAGGAAGCCCGTCAGTGGACATCAGCACCGCCTGACCCACCCGAACGCGCGGAATATCGCGCTCGTCTACCGTCGCCGTGACGCGCGCGGTGGCGGGGTCGCCCAGTTCCATCAACGCCTGGCCCGGTATGGCCAGATCGCCCGGCTCCACGTCGCGTTTCAGCACCACCCCCGAAAGGCCGGCACGGATCACTGTCTGGCCCAGTTTCGCCCGGATCGCGGCGGCGGCGGCGCGCGCCGCCTGCGCGCTGGCGACAGCTTCATCACGCTGCGCCCTGGTTACCCAGCCCTGGTGAAACAGGGTGACCATGCGCTGTTCCGCCAGCGTCGCGCCGCGCGCCTGCGCCTCTGCCTGCGCCAGCTGGCCGCGCTGTTCGCCATCGTCGAGCAGAACCAGCGCCTGCCCCTGCGTCACCCGCTGCCCTTCCTCGGCCAGCACCTTGACCACCGGCGCAGTCAGCCGGGCGGATACAGTCGCCGGGCGCGCGGCTTCGACAAAACCCGTGGCATAGACCAGCTCCACTGCGGGGCCGCGCTCCACCTGCGCCGTCTCGACCCGGGTCGCACCGGTGCCCAGCACCAGCCAAGCCGCCAGCGCCACCAGCAGCAGGCCTGCGGGGATGATCCATTTGAGATGGCGGTGCATCAGCCGAACGCCCCCGCCCCGGGCCGGGGTGTCGCGTGCCGCATCAGCGGACCTGCAGCGTTGCATTTGCGCATTGAAATTCCGGGCCTCTTGCTGATTGCCGGTCTGGCGCATGACCCTCCCGCGCGCATTGCGCTGCGTCAAGCCCCGCGTCGCAAGGCGGCGATTTGATCGCAACCGCACAGAAAGCCGATCTGGCTTGTTGACAAGCGCCTACCTGCGCCGCTATCGGCCCGCTCCTACCCGGCAGTTTGCACATGCGCAGGCGCCCCGTGCCCAGATGGCGGAATTGGTAGACGCACCAGCTTCAGGTGCTGGCGCTCGCAAGGGCGTGGAGGTTCGAGTCCTCTTCTGGGCACCATTTTTCTGAAAAATTAAACAATTTTTCGAGCCCTTAGGGGCTATATTGAAATCTGGCCCACCTTCTGCACCACCCTGGCAAATGCGGAGCAGCGGGCAGCCATGTTCCGCCATGCGCTGTCCATTGGCGGCACCCCGCGATCCCGATAGCGTCAGTCCTCCCAGCCAGCCAAGCAACCTGATGCCGGGTCGGGACATATGACTCTAGCGGCGCGCACCGCCGCCATTTCACCTCAGGCCAGTCGGGGATTTCGGGACCGCGTCAGTTGATCAGCCGCGGCACCTTATCCGACCCATTGAGCCACCTGCCCGGCAACTTCGTTGGCTGCTTCGTTCATCGCCCGGCCAACGGCGGCGGCATCGGCGCTGACGCCGGGCACCTCGCTTTCAAAGCGGCGAGTCGAAATCTGCCCGCCCGGGGCGGTCAGCACCGCTTCATAACGGATCACCACGGCCTGCATTCGCGCATCATAGCCCATGGCAAGGAGATGACCGGTCAGCTTGGTGGCGGCGGCATATTGTTCGTCCGCCCCGCTCAGCACCAGCCGGGTGCCGCCCGCGCGGATCGTTTCGGACAGCAGCCGCTGGAACAGGCGCGCGGGTTTTTCCACCCACACCGCGTCCTTGATATAAGCGATGCTGGTATCATTGACCTGCACCGGGACACGCAGCGCATCCAGTTCCTGCGGCACTCCGGGTTCGATAACCGCCAGCGCATCATTCACCGTGCCGCTGGCCGATGAGCCAGCGGGTGCGGTGGCGGTAGCGCTCAACGTCAGCAGCTGGTCCGGTAACTTGCCGCCCAGGCTGACGCAGCCGGGCAAAGCGAGGGCCAGAGCGAGGGGAAGCCCCCCCACTGTGAGCGTCCTGCGCATCGTGCCTGACAGTCTCATCATCATTTCCGCCCCTTATCGCTTGTAATCGGGCAATCTCTGCCCCTTCAACAAGGCGCCCGCCCCACCGCTTTCAATGCTTTCAGTGACATTGCGCAAGGCCCGGCTGGTAGCGCGCAGATCGCGCAGCGTGGCTTCGGCTGACGGCAGCGTGCTTTGCGACAATTGCCGCGCGGCAGGCTGTGCATCGGACAGGGTGGCTTCCAGCTGATCGGATGCCTTCTGAACGGAGGCCAGAGTATCGCGCATCTGGCTGGCCAGCGAATTGCCGTCCTTGGCCAGCAGTGCATCGGTCGAATTCATCAGCTTTTCCATGGCCGCCAGGCTGGCCTGCGCCTGCGCCAGCGTGGCCTGCAATTCGGCCAGAGTCTTGTCCACCCGGGGCGACGCATCGGCCAGATTTTTCGTCATCCGGTTGGTATTGGCCAGAATGCCGCTGATCGATTGCTGATTGTCGTCCGAGAGGACCAGCGTCAGCCGTTCGGTCAGGGTCGCCAGCCGTTCCAGCAGCAGCGGCGCGTTGGAAAGGATTTCACCCAGCCCGCCCGGCTTGGTGGGGATGACCGGCGCGCCTTCCGGCCCGGGTTCGGTGATCGGCGGGGCGCCGCGCACCGCACCGTCGAGCTGGATCTTGGAAACGCCGGTGAAGCTGCCCTGCACCGTGGCGGTGGTGCCCAGCAGGATCGGGACGGAATTATCAATGCGGATGCGCACGCGCACGAATTCGGGATCCCTGGGCCACAGCTCGATCTTGCGGACCTGGCCTGCCGGAACCCCGGCGAAGGTCACTTCCGAACCATTGGCCAGCCCATCGACTGACTGCTTGAAGAAGATGTCATATTCACTCTGCTCACCTTCGCTCAGCCGCGCGATCCAGATCAGGAACGCGGCAAGCGCAGCGAGCAGAGCCAGCGTGACCGCCCCCACCCAGACATGATTGGCCCGTGTTTCCATGGTCAGCCCGTATCCCCTCTCGGCGCGTCCTTGTCCATCGCCGCCTTGGCCTTATGAACGGCCCGCTCCTTGCTTTCCATCGCCGCACGCCCGCGCGGACCGTTGAAATATTCCTGTATCCAGGGATGATCGCTGGCCAGCAGTTCCGGGATCGTGCCCACCGCGATCACCCGCTTGTCCGCCAGCACCGCCACCCGGTCGCAGATTTCGTGCAGCGTATCGAGATCATGCGTGATGAGGAAGACGGTGAGACCCAGCGTTTCGGCCAGATCGCGGGTCAGCCGGTCGAAGGCCGCCGCGCCGATCGGGTCCAGCCCTGCCGTCGGTTCATCCAGGAACAGCAGTTCGGGGTCGAGCGCCAGTGCGCGTGCGACCCCTGCCCGCTTCTTCATCCCGCCGGACAGTTCGGACGGATATTTGCTCGTCGCCGCGTCCGGCAGGCCTGACAGGCGCACCTTGTAGCGCGCGATTTCGTGGCGCAGATCATCCACGATTTCGGGGTAATACTGGCGCAACGGCACTTCCACATTTTCGCCCACGGTCAGGGTCGAAAACAATGCACCGCCCTGGAACAGCACGCCCCAGCGCCTGCGCACACCAATATTCTGATCGAGGTCCGCCGCGGTAATGTCGCGGCCCAGCACCTCCACCCGCCCTTCCGCGGGCCGTTGCAACCCGATGATCGAGCGCATCAGCACGGACTTGCCCGAGCCAGATCCGCCGACCACGCCCAGCACCTCGCCACGGCGCACCTTGAGCGAGAGATTCTCGTGAACCACCTGATCGCCGAAGCGATTGGTCAGCCCTTCCACCATGATCGGATAATCGCCGGTGAAACGCGCCGGAAGATCGGGCAGGTCGGAGAGATGATCGAACACGCTCATGCTCAGTCCCAGCCGATTTCGGTGAAGAAAATGGCGAAGAACGCGTCCAGCACAATCACCATGAAAATGGCGTGGACCACCGCCATGGTGGTGCGCCGCCCCACCTCTTCCGCGTTGGATTTGACCTGCATGCCCTGATAGCAGCCCGCCAGCCCCACAATCAGCCCGAACACGGGTGCCTTCACCAGCCCGACCCAGACATCATGCAGCGGCACCACTTCCTGGATGCGGCGCAGGAAGGTGAAGAAGGGAATATCCAGCGCAAGATCGGCCAGGAACGCGCCGCCGATGATCCCGACCACGGCCGAAAAGAACCCCAGCAGCGGCATCATCAGCACTGCGGCCATGACGCGCGGCAGCACCAGCGCCTCGACCGGGGAGACGCCGATGGTGCGCATCGCGTCCACTTCCTCGGTCAGCTTCATCGTGCCGATCTGCGCGGCAAAGGCCGAACCTGACCGGCCCGCCACCATGATCGCGGTCATCAGCACGCCCAGCTCGCGCAGGGTGAGCCGCCCGGTGAGGTTGATGGTGTAGATTTCCGCGCCGAACTGACGCAGCTGCACCGCGCCCTGTTGCGCAATGACGATCCCGATCAGGAAGCTCATCAGGCCGATAATGCCCAGCGAATTGACCCCCACCAGCTCCAGCTGATGCACCAGCGAGCGCAGGCGAAAACGCGAGGGGTGGCGAATCGTCTGCCCCATGGCGACCAGGATCGCACCCAGGAAACCCAGCAGATTCACGATCCCGCCGCCCCAGGCGTATACCATTTCGCCCACCGCCAGCGGCACCCGTTCTGCCAGCGGCCGGCGCGGCGGCACGATTTCGGCGTCGCTCGCGCTCGACTTGACGGCATCGATCAGCCGCGCGGCAGTTTCGCTTGCGCCAGTGATCTGCGCGCCATGGTCACGCGCAATCCGCCATGCGACCCATGCGCCGACCGTGTCCATTTCCGTGACATTGGCCAGGTCGACGCTGGCCAGCGGCGTTTCCAGATCGCGCAGCTCATGGTCGATCGGGCCGACGGTGGACACGACCAGCCGTCCGCTGAACGCCAGGCAGGCGCCGCCACCGTCCGCTTGTGCGATGCTGTATTCTGCCCAATCCCGCATGCCCCGCAGGGTATGGTGGCAAAATGTGGCGCGGACAAGTTATTCAGAAGAAATGGGTCGTTGCGCGCGAAAGGTTGCGCCGCAGCATCGCCACTGGCAAAGGCGCTGACCAGCATGAGCACCGAACTGGACAAGACTTTCGACCCCGCCGCGATTGAGGCGAAATGGTATTCCCACTGGGAAGCGAACGGGCTGTTCCGCCCCGACCGGCCGGACGCGACCCCCTTCACCATCGTCAACCCGCCGCCCAACGTCACCGGCAGCCTGCACATCGGCCATGCGCTGGACAACACGCTGCAGGATATCGTCATCCGTTACGAACGGCTGCGCGGCAAGGATGCGCTGTGGGTGGTGGGAACCGACCATGCCGGGATCGCCACGCAGATGGTGGTGGAACGCCAGCTGGAAGAGCGGCAGGACAAACGCACCAATTACACGCGCGAGGATTTCGTCGCGAAAGTGTGGGAATGGAAAGCCGAAAGCGGCGGCACGATCACGCGCCAGCTGCGCCGGCTGGGCTGTTCGATGGACTGGAGCCGCGAACAGTTCACGATGGACCCGCATTTTACCAAAGCGGTCGTGAAAGTGTTCGTGGACCTTTACAACAAGGGCCTGATTTACCGCGACAAACGCCTGGTGAACTGGGACCCGAAGCTCAAAACCGCGATTTCCGACCTTGAAGTGGAAACGCGCGAAGTGAAAGGCCATTTCTGGCATTTCAAATATCCGCTGGCCGATGGCGTGAAGCTCGACGGCCCCGGTGTTGGGGGGCAGGACTATATCGAAGTCGCCACCACCCGGCCTGAAACGATGCTGGCCGATATGACGGTGGCCGTGAACGCGGATGATCCGCGCTACAAATCCGTGATCGGCAAGTTCGTGGAACTGCCCATCACCGGGCGGCGCGTGCCCATCGTGGCGGACGAACATGCTGACCCGGAACTGGGATCGGGCGCGGTGAAGATCACGCCGGGCCACGATTTCAATGACTTTGAAGTGGGCAAGCGCGCCGGGATCGCCGCGGCGGATATGCTCAACATGTTCGATGCCGAAGCCAACGTGGTGCAGACCGCCGATGGCCTGATCCCCGACCGCTACCTAGGCATGGAACGCTTCGCCGCGCGCGACGCGGTGGTCGCTGAAATGAAGCAGCTCGGCTGCCTCATCCCCCATGTCACGAAGGACAAGGAAGGCAACGAAACCTTCCACGACGCCGAACCGCGCACGATCCAGACCCCCTTCGGCGATCGCGGTGGCGTGGTGATCGAACCCTGGCTGACGGACCAGTGGTATGTGAACGCCGAAGAACTGGCCAAGGCGCCGATCAAGGCCGTGAAGAACGGCGATATCGAAATCGTGCCCAAGACATGGGAAAAAACCTTCTTCAACTGGATGGAGAATATCCAGCCCTGGTGCGTCAGCCGCCAGCTGTGGTGGGGCCACCGGATTCCGGCGTGGTATGACGCCGATGGCAAGGTCTATGTTGCCGAAACGGAAGAGGAAGCGAAGGCGCTGGCCAAGAACGCGGAGCTGACCCGCGATCCCGACGTCCTCGACACATGGTTCTCCTCCGCGCTGTGGCCCTTCGCCACGCTCGGCTGGCCGGAACAAAGTCCCTCTCCCTTGACGGGAGAGGGAGGATCGCTCCTCGCCCGCCATTACCCCAACGATCTGCTAGTTTCAGGTTTTGACATCCTGTTCTTCTGGGATGCGCGCATGATGATGATGGGGCAGGCGATGACGGGTCAGAACCCATGGCCCCGACTCTATCTCCATGGGCTGGTCCGCGCCGCAGATGGCGCAAAGATGTCCAAGTCCAAGGGCAATGTCGTCGATCCGCTGGGCCTGATCGACCGGTACGGGGCGGACGCGCTGCGCTTCTTCATGGCGGCGATGGAAAGCCAGGGCCGCGATGTGAAGATGGATGAAAAGCGGGTCGAAGGCTATCGCAACTTCGCCACCAAGCTGTGGAATGCCACCCGCTTCTGCCAGTCCAACGGGATCGGAGCGTCCAGCAGCATTGCCGCGCCTGCGGCCACGCTGGCGGTCAACACATGGATCATCGGTGAAGTGGTGGAATGCCTTGCCGAACTGGACAAGGCGATGGCCGATCTGCGTTTCGATGCGGCGGCCAACACCATCTATCACTTTGTTTGGGACCGGTTCTGCGACTGGTATCTGGAACTGATCAAGCCGGTGTTTCAGGGCGATGCGGCCAGCGCGCCAGCAAAGGAAACCCGCGAAGTGGCAGGTTGGGTGCTGGACCAGATCTTCGTCATGCTGCATCCCTTCATGCCCTTCATCACCGAAGAACTGTGGTCGAAGCAGGGCGAGCGGGCGAACTATCCGCTGATCACAGCGAAATGGCCCGATCCTCAGGCCAAGGTGGACACCAACGCCAAGGCCGCGATTGACTGGGTCATCGATCTGACCACCGCGACCCGTGCGGCAAAGAACGAACTGGGCATTCCGCCCGGCGCAAAACTGGCCGCATGGTGCGCCAATCCGTCAGAACGCGCGAAGCAAGTGGTGGAGCGCAGCGCCGCTGCAATCGAACGGCTCGCCCGGCTGACGCCTGTAACCTTTGCCGAGGCGCCCGGTGGCCCGGCGATTCAGATCAGCGCACAGGGCGACGTGTTCGTCATCCCGCTTGAAGGCGTGATCGACATCGCAGCGGAAAAGGCCCGCCTGCAAAAGGCGCTGGCCGCTTCGCAGAAGGAAGCGAAATCGCTGGAAGGGCGCCTCTCCAACCCGGCCTTCGTCGAAAAGGCCAAGCCCGAGGCGGTGGAGAAGGCGCGCGCGGACCATGCTATCCATGCGGCGGAGGCCGAACGGCTGGCCGCCGCGCTGGCACGGCTAGGCTAGGGTGCGATCAAGGTGAGCCTTGCACTCGCCTGTGTCGTCCCCGGCGAGCCGGAGATTTTCGCCAGTCTGCAAGGCGAGGGACCGTCTTCCGGGCAACCATGCGCCTTCGTTCGGCTGAGCGGCTGCAATCTCGCCTGCCAGTGGTGCGACACGGCCTACACCTGGCGATTTACCGGCGATAACCGCCCGCATCGCGATGATGCGCATTATGACCGGGCGGCCAATCAGGCGACGCTGGACGAAGCGGATGTGGCCGCGCGTATCGCGGCGCTGGGCCAGCCCCGGCTGGTGGTGACCGGGGGCGAACCGCTGTTGCAGGGTGCGGCCCTCGCCCGCCTGCTGGCAGCCCTGCCCGGCATGGCGGTGGAAGTGGAAACCAACGGCACCGTCGCGCCGCATGCCGCGCTTGACCCGCTGGTCGGGCAATACAACGTCAGCCCCAAGCTGGCGCATAGCGGCAATCCCGCACGGCTGGCGCTGGTGGCAGAGCGGATGGCGGCGTGGGCGGCAGACCCGCGCGCCTGGTTCAAATTCGTGATCGCGCGCGCCGAGGATGTGGAAGAAGTGCTGCAGCTGCAGGAAGCCTGCGCCATTCCCGCCGAACGCATCTATCTGATGCCCGAAGGGCGGGACAGCGCCAGCCTGCGTAGCCGCGCAGGGTGGCTCGCCCCGCTATGCCTGCGCCATGGCTTCCGGCTGAGCGACCGGCTGCATATTCACCTCTACGGAGATGAACGCGGCACCTGAGCAGGAGTGCTCAGCCGCCCTGGGCGCGCCAGCGCGACACGGTGCGATAGACCGCTTCTTCCTCGTTCAGATTGTTGCCGTTCCACAGTTCGACGAAAGAAGGATCTTCCGATGCCGGGCGCTTGATCTCTTCCAGCTCGTCAAATGAAACGCGCATCGGGATGGACACGCCTTCGCCGCAGACGATGCATTCGCGATTGCGCAGCGCCGGGATCGAATCGAGGAAGCCGCGCGCGCCTTCGGGCATGGCTGCCTTCACGAAGGCCTGGTCGCGTTCGTTGTTGAGGCGCATCGAAATGATCGTGCCGCATTGCGACAGCACGCCTTCGGCAAGGTCGGACGGGCGCTGGGTAATCAGGCCGAGCGAGATGCCGTATTTACGGCCTTCCTTGGCGATGCGGCTGAGGATGCGCCCGACGGAGGAACCATCGGCGTTCTTCTCGCTGGGGACGTAACGGTGCGCTTCCTCGCACACCAGCAGGATCGGCGTCGTCTTCTCGTCGCGGCCCCAGATGGCGAAGTCGAACACCAGCCGGCTGAGCACCGCCACCACGGTGGAGGTAATGTCGGACGGAACGCCGGACACGTCGATGATGGAGATCGGACGGCCAGCGGTGGGCATACGGAAGATCTTGGAAATGAACTCGCCCATCGTGTCGCCCACGAGCATGCCCGAGAACATGAACTGGTAGCGCGGATCGGCCTTGAGCTCGTCGATCTTGGTCTTGATCCGCATGAACGGCGCGGTGGACGTCGCCTTTTCCAGCTTGCCCATCTCGTTCTGCAAGGTGTTGGTCAGATCCGAAAGCAGGTAGGGGATCGGCGAATCCACCGTGATCTTGCCCATTGTATCCGCCAGACGGTTCTTGGATCGGGCCTGAAGCAGGCACTTGGCGAGGATGTCGGCATCCTGCTGCCGGTCATCGCCGCGCGTGGTCAGGAACACTTCGCAATGTTCCTCGAAGTTCATCAGCCAGTAGGGCATCTGAAGATTGGATACGTCGAGCAGCATGCCGTTGGTCTTGAACGCCGCCGAATATTCACCGTGCGGATCGATCATCACGATATGGCCGTTAGGCGCAGCTTCGCAGATCCGGTGCAGGATCAACGCGGCGCTGGTCGATTTGCCGGTGCCGGTCGATCCCAGCAGCGCGAAATGCTTGCCCAGCATGGCATCGATATAAAGGCCAGCGCGGATGTCGTCCGTCGGATAGACCTTGCCGGCCTGGATATTGGCGCGGCCATCGCTGGCGTAGATCTGGCGCAAGTCGGCATTGGTGGCGGGATAGATCAGTGAGCCCGGAATCGGATAGCGCGTCACACCGCGGCGGAAACTGTGGAGGCGCCCGGTCAGTCGTTCCTCATCGCCTTCGCCCAGGAAGTCGATGCTGGCGACGATTCCATCCTTGTTGCGCCCGTCCTTCTTCTGCGTGCGCACATTGGCCAGCAGCCAGCGTTCGCCCACCCGGATCTTGACCTGGCTGCCAACCTGCCCGGCAAGGGCAATGGACGGGTCGGAATCGTCAGCGCATTCGTTGAGACGCTGAAGATCGAGGGCGATCTGCGAGGAAGAACCGGCGATTTCGAGCACGATGCCGATCGGCATCACTGCATTGTCGTCAGGTGCCGCATTGGCGGAAGGCTGCGGCGCAGCACCGGTCAGTTCCGCAGGCGCCGGACTGTCGCGACGCGTATCGAACTGTTGCTGCGCACTCATACTGTTCATACCCTGCCCTGCAAAGCTGCCTCGATGGTTCAGGTTTGCTAGCGGCAGAGGGTTAAGAACGCGTCAATCACTGCGCATCTTGCTTGTGACGGAACGAATGTTGCGCGCCGAGCGATCAGATCAGCACGAAAAGGCGACCCGCCATCCAGCCCATTGCGATCGAGAGCCCCACGGCCAGCAAGCCATAAGCCAGCGACCAGTTCTCGGCGAAGGTCGCCACCAGACGGCCAAAGCCGAATTTGCGCACCTCGACCTTGGCTGTGGCCGAAGCGATCACCCGGCCCTTGGTAATGGCCAGCGTTTCAGCGGTATAAACCCCGGTCTGAACATTCGAAGGCAGCGAAATCCGGGCCTGGTAAAGCACCTGCTCGCTGACCCTCACCCCGCGATCATTCTGCTGGTACAGACCCTGCCGCGCGCGCAGATCGACTAGTCCGGCGGAAAAGCGCGCCTGTTCATCCGGGTCGATCTCTCCGACCGGTGACAATTGCAGCCGATTGAGCCCCAGCTCGTAAATCGCGGCGGTGCGTTCATCCACGATGTCCTTGATCGGGCGCGATGACGCAACGGCATAGTAGGAGGGTGCGGACCGGAACGCCGTGCTGTGCGCGTTCAGCCAGATGCCGCCGATCTTCTCCTTCTCGCGCAGGGTGATGGCCTGCGTCGGCCCTTTGAGGATCACGACGATATCGTAATCGCGCCCCGCGCGCGTCCCGCTGGGGTCGAGAATTGCGCCGAACAGCAGCAATTCAGTGCCGGTAAAGCCCTGGCTGACCTGAATTTCATGCTGCGAGACCTCGGGAACGAGGATCGGATCGCGCGCACCGGCGAGGAGAAACAGGGCGATCAGGGCAAGCAGTGGTCTCATGCCAGATCGACCGAGTAAATCTCGGGCGGGCGGATACCCAGCCCAAAGGCCATGCGCAGCGCCACCGCGATGACGATCACGGCGAGCACGAGCCGCAAAAGTTCGGGCCGCGCCTTGAACGCGAGCTTGGCCCCCAGTTGCGCGCCCGAAACCGACCCTAGCAGCAGCAGGAAGGCAAGCACGATATCCACTGCCTTCGTGGTCAGCGCATGCATCAACGTGGTGGCGATGGTGACAAAGAGGATCTGGAACAGCGATGTGCCCACCACCACGCTGGCGCTCATCCCCAGAATGTACAGCATCGCGGGGACCAGTATGAAGCCCCCGCCAATGCCCATCAGCATCGTCAATATGCCGACGCAGATGCCCAACAGCAAAGGGGCGAGCGGCGAGATGTATAGGCCCGAGCGATAGAAGCGCCAGCGCATCGGCAGGCTGGCCACCAGCGGGTGATGCCGCCGCTTGCGCGGAGCAGGGCTGGCACCGCTGCGCGAGGACCGCAGCGCCACCAGGCTTTCGCGCGCCATCAGACCGCCGATTCCGCCCAGCATCAGCACATAGAGAATGTTGATGACCGTATCGATCTGCCCCCAGGCTGCGAGCAGGCGAAACAGCAGCGCTCCCAGCCCGGTTCCCAGAATGCCGCCCGCGATCATCACCAGCCCGATCTGGTAATCGACATTGCGGCTGCGGCTGTGCGCCAGCACCCCCGAAACACTGGCGCCGGTTACCTGACTCGCGGCGGAAGCGGCGGCCACGGTAGGCGGCACGCCGTAGAAGATCAGGAGCGGAGTGGTCAGAAAGCCGCCGCCCACTCCGAACATGCCTGAAAGGACGCCGGTAAGCCCCCCCAGCAGGACAATGAACAGCCCGTTGACCGACAGATTGGCGATAGGGAGGTAGACGTCCATCAGGCTGGACTAAGCCCTGGCGATCGAAAGCTCAATCCGCCTGCCCGGCTTCTTGCACTAAAATCCCGCGGCCACCGTCAGGGCAGGTCCAGAGCCGGGTTGCGCATCACCCAGGACACGGAAACGATAGTCCATCGACAGGCGCGATGGCACTCCGGCAAGATCGAAAGCCGCAGTCGCTCCCGGTCCGATATCCAGCCGTTCGGACCCCCTCTGCGCCCCGCCCCAGATGCCACCGCCCAGCCGCAGTTCGGTGCCTGCAATCCGGGCCAGCGGCCGGTCTGCACGCAGATGGCCGTCGACGAATGCGGTCTTGTACTTGCCGCCGACATAGCCACCCTGAAGATAGGCATCGCCGGTCATGCCAAACGGCAGGTCGAAGGGCGGCAATTGCGTGTAAGCCAGTGCGGCGGGCCGGAAACTTGTCTGCCGGTTGGCGCGATAGGCCCGGCCTTCCATGCCGACCATCAGCGGAAGGCGGGCAAAGGGCCGCGCCGCCACGCCCAGCGCCGCCTCATTCTCGCTGATCGAACCCAATGCGGATGTCGCCCTCAAATAAGCGACAGGCTGATGCCCGCTTTGCGGCGCAAGGTGATATCGCAGTACCGCCCCCGCCTGGCTGCCGCCATAGCGTGGCAGGCCGGAGGCCGGGATGCCCGCCTTTTCCTGCCGCGCCAGCATCCATGCATCGGCCGACCAGCGATCCGTCCGGCCCTGAGCAAGGCCGGGGCTGAAGGCAACCGGGGCCATGGCGGCGGGAATGCTCTGCCCGCCCAATGCCTGATTGCCCGCCGCACCTGCAGGGGCTGCTCCATCCAGTCCGCGTCCCACATAGGCGGCCAGTTCCTGCGGAACGGTAACTCTGGCGAGCGAGGCCATCCACATCAACTGATGGCCTGCGGCAAGGAGCGGCGCCGCGGCATCGGCAGGCGCGGAATAATGAACAGCGAGATTGACGGGAATGGCTGCCGGCAGGGGTCCGGGCGCACCGTACCAGCCTGCCACGGCTGGCTGTTCCAGTGGCATTCCCGGCCAATAGGCAAATGCGCGATCCGGCATCGAAACCGGCCCCGCCATCACCACATCAGGCGCGCCACCGGCCAGATATTCACCCTGCGCAGGAGGCAATTCGGCCAGCAGCGGCACACCGCCCCCATCGTCGAGCTGTGCAACCCAGGTGGGCGCCTGCCAGGTCATGACGCGCAAGACGACCCAGCATCCCAGAATCAGCGACAGCACGTGCAGCGGCTGGCCTGGCAATTTCGAACGCGCATTCATGCCGCCACCCGCCTTGCCGGACTGAACGCTGGATGCGTGTCATGTTCGGTCTTTTCCCAGACCGGTTCATGCCCCTTGAGCGTGCGCATATAGGCAAGCAGCGCACGCCGCCCGGCCATGATCGAAATCACATTGGCGACAGGGATCCGCAGGATCGCAAAAATGCCTTCCGCCAGCCCGTATTCGCGGGTCGTAAACGCGAACCGCCAGACAGCGCGCCAGACAAAGCTGGCCAGATTGAGTGTCAGGATGAGCTTCACCGCCGGATCGGGCGGAGGCAGGCGAACCAATCCCGCCGCATCCATCAGCCACAAGGCAGTCGCCAGGATGAGCAGCAGATAGGCGATGGCCAGGACCAGCGCCGTCAGCGGGCTGCGCCGGTCGCGCGCCAGCATCCAGCGTTCGCTGAGGCCGCCCTTCCAGCCCAGCCGGTCCCAAGCCTGAAAGGCAATACCATGCACCCAGCGGGTCTTCTGGCGCACCGCATCCGCCAGGCGATTGGGGAAACAGGCGCGCGTGGCGACCAGCTGTCCATCATCCCCCCGCACGCGCAGGAAGCGCGAACGCCCGCCCGCTTCGGCGATCTGCAGGCCAAGTTCATAATCCTCGGTGAGCGAACCGTCGGCAAAGGGCGAGTCCGGCCGGCCCTTGCGCAGCGCGAGCCGGTCAAGCGCGTCATGCGAAAAAGCGCAGCCCACACCCGCCGCGGGTAACGCCGCGCTCAACGCCTCACGCACGACCATCGCCTTGCCGTGCGCTTCGGCAAATTCGTCGGAATAATGGCCCGCGATCCAGCGCGAACCGGCCTGCGGTTCGGGCAGAACGGGGATCTGGACAAAGTCGCAATCGGCCATCGCCTGATCGATCAGCGGCAAGGCCGCGGCATCCACCATGTCTTCGGCGTCGTGCAGCAGGATCGAGCGCGCGCGCCAGCCCATCCGCGCTTCGTCCGCGCGCAACGCGCGATACAAACGGTTGAGGCAGTCCGCCTTGCTGCTGGGGCCCAAACGATCGTGAATCACCAGCCGCAGGCGCGAATCACCCCCGGCGGCACGAATCACCGCCATGGCAGTATCGGGATCGTTACGATAACAGCCGACATAAAGGCGCAACTGCGGTTGCGGCCAGGCATCCAGCATATGCGTGACAGTGGCCCCGATAACGCGGTCTTCCTGCCACGCCGGGACCAGCACCGCGATCGGTGCCGACAGTGGCGCATTCCGCAGTTTTGCGCGATTTACACGCGGCGTGAGTGCGCGGCCCGACAGCTTCAGCCAGAGGTAATGGAGGTCAAGCAGGACATCGTCCAAGGCACCGATCAGGAAGAACAGGCCCGCGAACAACAGCAGTTCGTAACCGGCCAACGCCAGCCATTGTAACACGCTGAAGCCCCCGAGGATCGCCACGGACGATCGCCCCCCGTTAGTCAAAACGATTAATATCGGTAACTTAACGTAGTTCGGCTTGCAACGCGCAATCATTTGGGAAATGGTCGAATCATGCAAAAGCGCGCCCTTTCCCTCACTTCTGCCATTCGCCCGCTCAGGGCCTTGTTCGTCAGCGATGCGTTCGAAGGGGTGCTGCTGATCTTCGTCGCCGCTGCGGCAATGATCGCGGCAAACTCGGCCTTCGCGGACAGCTACCACGCGCTGTTTCACGCCAAGCTGGCGTGGAGCCCGATCCCCAAGCTCTACAATCTGCACCTGTGGATCAATGACGCGCTGATGGCGATCTTCTTCTTCGTCGTGGGGCTGGAAGTGAAGCGCGAAGTGGTGGCGGGCGAGCTGTCGGATGCACAACAACGGCGGCTGCCGGTGCTGGCTGCGGCGGGCGGCATGTTCGTTCCTGCCGCCATTTACATGCTGCTGATCGGGGGGGACGCAAGCCTTCAGCGCGGCTGGGCCATTCCGGCGGCGACTGACATCGCCTTTGCCATGGGCGTGCTGGGGCTGCTGGGCAACCGGGTTCCGGCGGCGCTACGCCTGTTCCTTCTTACCGTCGCGATCGTGGATGATATCGGCGCGGTGCTGATCATTGCGCTGTTCTATACCGCCAATCTCAAGCTGGCCTGGCTGATCGGCGCGCTGCTGGTAACGGCGGTGCTGATCGGCTTCAACCGCATGAAAGTGCAGTCGATCTGGCCATTCGTGCTGGGCGCGCTGGTGCTGTGGTTCTGCGTGCTCAATTCTGGCGTGCACGCCACCATCGCCGGGGTGGTCGCCGCGCTGACCATTCCCATGCGCCGGACCGATGGCAACAGTATGCTGGAAAATATGGAACATTCGCTGGTCGGCTGGAACGCCTATCTGGTGATCCCCGTGTTCGGTTTTGCAAACGCTGGCGTAAATCTGGTCGGAATTGGCCTCGAAGGATTGCTCGCTCCTCTTCCCCTTGCGATCGCAGGCGGCCTTGTCCTGGGCAAGCAACTGGGAATTTTCAGCTGCATCGTCATTGCTGACCGGCTGGGCTTCGCCCCGCGCCCGGCAGGGGCAAACTGGACCCAGATCTGGGGAACATCGGTGCTGTGCGGGATCGGCTTCACGATGAGCCTGTTTATCTCCGCCCTGGCCTTTCCGCGCTATCCCCTCCTGATCGAGGAGGCGAAGCTCGGCATTCTGAGCGGCTCGGTCATATCCGCAATCATCGGCTATGCGGCACTGCGCTTTGCGCGCCCGTTCAACGGCGCGGGCGAGGCGGCCTGACCCCTTCCCGCTTTTACCAGCTGCCGCAATTCTCCATGCTGGCCCATGGTTCTGCCGGGGCGAGGCTGCCGCCCGCCTGCAGCAATTCCACCGAAATGCCATCCGGGGTACGGATGAAGGCCATGCGCCCGTCGCGCGGCGGGCGGTTGATCACCACCCGGTTGTCCATCAGCCGCTGGCAGGTCTGGTAGATATCCTCCACCTCATAGGCGAGATGGCCGAAATTGCGCCCGCCACCATAGGATTCGCTCGGGCTGCCGTCCTCGGCGGGCCAGTTGTATGTCAGTTCGACCTCGGCCACGCCGTCCTGGCCGGGCGCTGCCAGGAAAATCAGGGTAAAGCGGCCCTGTTCCGATTCATGGCGGCGAACCTCTTCAAGCCCGATAAGATTGAAGAAACGAATCGTTGCAGCGGGATCGGTAACGCGGATCATGCTGTGCAGGTAACGGACCACGGAATCACTCCATTCATCTCTATTCAAGCACGGTTCATCGACTGAACGGCATCACGGCTTCACTCGCCGCAAGCCATGGTAGGAACGAAACATGAGCGATACCAGCCTTGATGAACAACCCGCAACCGCTCCTCTCTGGCGCGAGGCAACCGGCCAGCGCTGGCTCGCCAGTTCCGCGATCATTACGCTGGGCCTGATTGCGGGTGGCTATCTGCTGGGTGACGGGCTGACCCGTGCGAAGGTCGCGGACCGGTCAGTGACCGTGCGGGGACTGGCCGAACGCGATGTCACTGCGGACCTTGCGATCTGGACCATCGCCTATTCCGCCAGCGCCACCAACCTTCAGGAAGCGCAGGCCAATGTGGACCGGGATACCGCCTCGATCCGCTCCTTCTTCAAGGAGCTTGGCTTTCCGACAGACGCGATTGAACCCTCGGGCGCCAATGTCTCGCAATACAGCAATGACGGCATCCCCAATTTTACGGTACGCCAGCGCATGACCCTGCGCACGACTGACATCGACAAGGCGCAGAAGGCGGTACGCCGCCAGTTCGAACTGGTGCGGCGCGGGGTGGTGCTGGAAGAAGGTTCCGGTATCGCTTACACCTTCACCAGGCTCAACGATATCAAGCCCAAGATGGTTGCCGAAGCGACAAAGGACGCGCGCGCGGCAGCCGAACAATTCGCCAAGGACAGCGAAACCAGCGTGGGCGGGATCAAGAGCTCCACGCAAGGCTATTTCTCGGTCGAATCGCGCGATGGCGACAGCGGCGGCTGGGGCGCATCCGACACGCCTTACAAGAAGGTGCGGGTCGTCACGACGATCGACTTCTACCTGCGTTGAGACAGGACAAACAAAACGGCCCGCGCACGAGGCGCGGGCCGCAATGGATCAAAGGTCTCTGAAACCTTAGAAGCTGTAGGACAGCGTACCGACAACGGCGTCGTCAGTGAAGTCCTTCACGCTCGTGCCTTCAGTGTCCATATAGGTCACACCCAAGCTGAGACCGCCAAGGAACGTAACCGACGCGCCAACCGACCAGTCGATGCCGTTATCATCGGTTCCGCCAGCGAGCAGGTCAGGCGCCAGCGCGCCGTCGGTGTAGCCGAGGTGCGCAGAAATCGTGATTGGAGTTTCGGGGATGCCGGCTTCCAGATCAGTGTATAGATAAAGGTTGTCGTCATCGCCCAGCGAATCCTGATCCCACGCGTAGGCGACCCCAACTGTGGCACCGACCGGACCAAGCGTGGTCGAAAGCGACATATAGGGCTCAAAATAGTCGACCGGGCCAAACCCGTTGGTCTTGGCCGGATAGGCGTAATAGAGGAGGCCGACATCGAGATCGAGACCCGGGGTCAGCGTGCCGCTCCAGCCAGCGTAGATATCAAGTTCCATTTCGCCGTAGGCGTCACCACCTTCAATCGACGACCCCCAGGTTCCAACATAAAACCCGCTTGAATGAGCAATATCGATACCGCCCTGAATCGCCGGATCGCCTGCTGAAAGCGAAACGCCACGAAAACGATAATCGGTTACGAGAGCGACATTGCCCGAAACGGTGATGTCGGATTCAGCTTCGTCTTGCGCAAAAGCCGGGGTGGCAACGGCAGCGCTAGCGAGAATGGATGCAGCGAGAAGGCTGCGGACGGACGTAAGCATGGCTTTTTTCCTTACAAAAAGTTTTCATTGCCTCGTCCCACCTGCGTATCAGTGGATTGCATCATTCGCCGTGCAATCGCTTCCTGAACGGCTTTAAAGTTGACCGCCCTTGCTGCATTGCACAAGAGGCATATCGCCTTTTGATGTGCGTTCGCAAAATAGTGTTGATTTTTTGCATCAGTTGGATGCGTTGACCATAATGCTCATCTAAGTGTTTGAGATAGCGCAACGGAGACGTTCCACAGTGCCCGATAATCCGCAGAGCATGGCCAGAAAGCCCACCGTTCCGGCGGGGCGACGGGTCTATGCGGTGGGCGATGTACATGGCCGGCTGGACCTGCTGCACGCGCTTGCCTGCGCAATCGAAGAGGATAATCGCGCGGCACGGTCTGCACGCAGCATCGTCATCATGCTGGGCGATCTGATTGACCGAGGTCCGCACAGCAGGGCGGTGGTCGATTATGTCCTGGACTGGCAATTGCGCCGCGAAATGCGGATCATCAGCGGCAATCACGAAGAAATGCTGCTGTCCTGCATGACCAACCCGGCCGTGCTGGTGCATTTCCTGCGTTATGGCGGGACCGAGACGCTTGAAAGCTATGGGATGGACCCGGCCAGTCTCGATATCGCCGATTTCGAGAGCGTTCGGCAGAGCCTGCTGCAGGCGATACCGGGGCGGCACAGGGCGTTTCTGGGCAGTTTCGAAAATATGGTGGAGGTCGGCGATTATTTGTTCGTCCATGCCGGCATCGCCCCTGATCAGCCGCTGAAAAAACAGAAGACCAGTGATCTGCGCTGGATTCGCGAGCCGTTCCTTTCGCATCAGTCGCCGCACAGCCATGTCGTGGTGCATGGCCACACCATCACGCGCGAGGTGCAATTGCGCGCCAACCGCATCGGCATCGACACCGGCGCTTATCGCCATGGCCGCCTGACCGCGCTGGTGCTGGAAGGAAGCGAACGGCGGTTTCTCCAGGCCCGCGACGAAGCGGAGGCAATTCACGTCGTTCGCATGAGCGAAAGTGAAGTGTCAGGGGGCCTGTAAGCCGGGTTCTGTATCGCGGACGGTATCTCACCGGAGACCGTATCCGCAATGGCAGCCATTCATCTACGCCATGCGTTGCCGCATGACTCAAGCAACCAACCCGGGCGACTGGTGCGAAACTCACCTGCCTATGCCCCGAAGGACGCAGGCGCGCCGCCCCTATTCGGTCTTGCTCCGGGTGGGGTTTGCCATGCGGGCCCTGTTGCCAGCGCCCCGGTGCGCTCTTGCCGCACCCTTTCACCCTTGCCTGTGAAACCCGCCTGAGCGGGCGTTACATCGGCGGTATACTCTCTGTGGCACTTTCCCTGGGGTCACCCCCGGCGGGCGTTACCCGCCACCCTTGCTTCGTGGAGCCCGGACTTTCCTCGGTGGAGCGCAAGCCCCAACGCGGCTGCCCGGCCCCCTGACGAAGCTGATATAGGGGCACTCTGGCCGGTTGACCAGCCAGAGCGCACCAACCCTAGCCACCGACAGCTTCAAGCGATTCGCCGGGTGCCAGCAGATAGCGCCAGATCGCAGCACCGATGGCACCACCAGCCAGCGGCGCGAGCCAGAACAGCCAAAGCTGTCCCACCGCAGCGGTTTCCGCATAGAAGGCGACGCCAGTCGAACGCGCCGGATTGACGGAGGTGTTCGTCACCGGAATGGAGATCAGGTGAATCAGGGTCAACGCAAGGCCGATCGCGATCGGCGCAAAGCCGCCCGGCACCTTGGACGAGGTTGAACCGAGAATCACGATCAGGAAGCCGGCTGTCAGCACCACTTCGATCAGCAGCGCAGCCTGCATCGAATAGCCGCCCGGTGACAGATCGCCAAATCCGTTCGAGGCAAAGCCGCCCGGTGTCCAGCCCGGCTGGCCTGACGCGATGACAAACAGAATGCCCGCTGCCGCAAAGGCGCCGATGACCTGCGCCACCCAGTACGGGATCAGCTCAGGAGAATCGTCCACTGACTGCAAGCCCGAGTGAAACAGCGGGGTTGAAGTGCCCGCCTGATATGCCGCCAACCGCATAGGCCATAGTCAGGACGGTCAGGCCGAACGCGAGCGCGACGCCTGCAAAACCGATCCCCAAGATCGGGAAAGGCCGCAGCGAGCACGGCAGAGCCACAGCCGCCAAATACGAGCCAGAAAGTGCCGAACAACTCGGCCAGGAGTTTTCGTGTCATTGCTTGTCCCCTTCCATCCTGCGTCGGGGATTTTTCCCCTCTGCAAATAAAAATTTGCAAAGCACCGAATCACACTGTGGATATCTTGCAGTCAGCCAACGCCCGGCCTCAACGTGTCATGCCCCGGTCGCGGTCCAGCAATAAGGCGGACAAGATGGCTCCGATTTCATTGTCGATCGCGCCATCGATCTTGCGCGGACGCCAGCGGCGCTGGAACGCAGTCACCGCCGCCTGCTGGTCCGAGATGTCATAGCCGAAGCGTTCCAGACCCAGGAAGAAAGCTCCGTCATTGGGAAAGAGATTGCCCAGCGAGAGATGCGGTGTGGGCAGGGCGAGCCTGCGCGCAGACAGCGCTTCCCAGTCGAACAATTCACCCGGGTCCTGTTTGCGGTCGGGCGCGATATCCGAATGGCCCACCACATTGGCGCGCGGAATATCGTGACGCTGGATGATATCGGCCAGCAAAGGCAGCAAGGCCTCCATCTGCGCATCAGTGAAGGGGCGATAGCCGAATTCGTGGCCGGGGTTGACCAGTTCGATCCCGATGCTCGCGGAATTCACATCAGTGATCCCGCGCCAGTAACTGCGTCCGGCATGCCAGGCCCGGCGCGCCTCGTCGATCAGGCGGCAAACCGTGCCATCCTCGTCAATCATGTAATGGGCCGACACCTCGGCCTGCGGATCGCACATCCGCTCCAGCGCGGCGGCGGCGCTTTCCATGCCGGTGTAGTGGAGCACCACCATTGACACGGGCAGTTTGCGCGGATTGTGATTGGGCGAGTCGACCTCGCGATGGACCAGCTCGTTCATGCGCAGATGGTCCTCATCGCCTGATCATCCCTCGGGCAGCACCGCACCCAGCACCAGCGCGTCCTCGCTCAGCGCATATTGCAGGCCCCCGCCCGTTCGCGCGGCGAGCAGGCACAGCATATGCGCGGCGGCGGTGCGGCTCGACACCTCGTCCGCTGGCAGCGAACCGTCCAGTGCCTTGCCGATCGTGGGATCGAACGCGATTTTCGGGCCGGTTGCGCGGACCACGATTTCTGCGGCACCTTCGCGCATTTCCATGCCGATATCCAGCGTTCCGCCGCGCACCAGCGCATCAATGCCAAGCTGCGCGAAATTGAGCAGCACCTTGACCGCCGGCTTCGACATTTCAGCAAGCCCCAGCGCCCAGTTGATCGTCACCCGGTCATTGTTGCGCACCAGCGCATCGATCAGGCTGCGCGGCTCGTCTGCTGCCACCATGTCGCCGAACCCGCCTGCCGCGCCAAAGGCGAGCCGGAAGAATTTGAGCTTGTCCGCCGAAATACGCGCGCTCTGTTCGAGCAGTTCCATGCAGCGCTGGCGCATTTCCGGGTCTTTTTCATCGGCCAGCAGTTCCAGACCGTTGGACAGCGCCCCGACCGGGCTCAACAGGTCATGGCACAGACGCAAACAAAGCTGGCTGGCGAGATCGAGCGGGTTGGTTTCGTTCATGTCGAGGATGCGTTTCCTGTCAGATATAACATTGTGCAAACGATATTAGTCGAAAAGCGCGGCGCTTCCACCATGCCCGCGCCGCACGCACACCGCCTTACCCATCCGTGACGTTGTATGAAAGCGGCAAAAACCCCCTTTCACCATCACGCCAGAAACACACCTCCTGCCCGGCGATGATCGCCCACACCCGCCCGTCGCAAGCAGCGCTGGCCCTGTCCACTGCCGAGGGTTCCGCCGCACCCTGCGGGTGAGAGTGATAATAGCCGATCACCGCAGGTCCGCCGGCGCGCGCCGCCCGATGCGCATCGATCAGCGCCTGCGGGTCGATCTCGAAATGGCTGGCCGGATCGGGATGAACATTGGCGCAGCCCCGCGCTTCCTCGATCCGGTCATCACGCCCCAGCAGGATGCCGCAGGCTTCGCGTGGATGCGCAGCAGCGGCACGATCCCGCAATTGATGCAACAGCGCCCTTGTCACCAGCAACTCCATAGCCATCTAGTTAGCATGGGGGACAAGGAAGTCATCAGCGGCACGATCAGCGATGGCGGCCAGCGGCTGGACAAGGCGCTGGCTGACGCGACCGGTCTTTCGCGGGAGCGGGTGAAGACGCTGATCGCCGAAGGACGCGTCCTGCTGGACGGGACAGCCGCATCTTCTCCATCAGCGAAGGTCGCCGCGGAAACCGCTTTCACCATCGAATTGCCCGCCCTGGCCGCGGCGCCCGCCCGGCCGCAGGACATTCCGCTGGTCGTGGTGTTCGAGGATGAACATCTGATCGTGATCGACAAGCCCGCCGGGCTGGTGGTCCATCCAGCCGCAGGCAATCCTGACGGTACGCTGGTCAACGCGCTGCTGCACCATTGCCGGGGTCAACTGTCCGGCATCAACGGCATCGCCCGCCCCGGCATTGTTCACCGGATCGA
>Ga0181554_1000089_pt1 | contig 79719 bp, 60 predicted proteins | sample 011ome_16_FD_145602 | JGI IMG/M metagenome (GOLD analysis project Ga0181554, IMG submission 145602) | Coastal salt marsh microbial communities from the Groves Creek Marsh, Skidaway Island, Georgia - 011503CT metaG (spades assembly) | ecosystem: Environmental > Aquatic > Marine > Intertidal zone... | reverse complement strand
GTGGTTTTGAAGCTTCCATCGTGTCTCTCTAAAACTCTTTGTTGCTCGAGTGGAGAAGAATGTAACGAACCATCGCGAAAGCGTTCGCGCCTCGTTCGGACAACACGCAAAAAAAAAAGCGCGACAAAAAAAGAACCACAGACAGAAGAGAGAGAGAGAGATGATTTTGTCTTTTGTTCTTCTGAAGCAAAAAGTACCTTTAAAAACTTTCTCCTCAACACAGGAACTGCACCAGAATTTGCCAAGACATTATTAGGACGAGCACACTCGAAGCGCTCGCGCCTTAATTCGTGCACACACACCGCACGGTTTTAGACACTTTTCGCGGCTTGCGCGCACAGACAGACAGATTTACACGCACACACCACGAGCGCGACCGATGAGAGTGGCCTTGGCGGTTGCGTCAACGCCAAAAGTCGTCGTTGTTGCCGCGCACGAAAAGGCAGAGAGACGAAGGAAAACATCCTCGTCGTCAGCGCGTGGCCTTTCCGCCTCGAATGGAGGCGGTCGTCACACCCGAGGCGACCACGTGCGATTGGACGCGATTCGGGACAACGCGAACAGCGACAGTTCCTCGTCCAACGCGCAATCGGAGGAGTACGACGACGACGACGACGAAATGATGACGATGATGATGACCACGAACAAGACGACGAAGAAAGTCTCGCGACCCGCGCGTAAACCGAAAGTTTCAAAGACGAAGATGAAGAACGAGCGACGAAAGGATAACCCTCCGGGGACGTCTCCCGAAAGAGAGAATTCTTCCTCCTCTTCGTCTTCTCTGTCTTCTCGACAGACTTCGACGAAAGATAAAAAACAACTCTCCTCAACGTCGGAGTCATCAACGAAGTCGTCGGCGGCGGGCACGCGCGAACGCACGGCGACGTTCGCGTCGAGATACCAAGGCACGATGCAGGCGAGTTTCGGGAGAAGTGATGGGTCTTCGCCTCCCAGGAAATACGAACGAGCGAACAGCATCGACGAAGAGCTGATGATGAGCAGTAGTAATAGTAGTCATTCTTCTTACGACGATCACGAAGGTGGCGGAAGAAGGGATTCGTACAATCGAGGCGGACGCAGTTCTTCGTCGTCGAATCCGAACAGAAATAGTTTTCGAAGCGCGAACGTGGAGAGTTACAATCAAGTGTTGCGAGCGTTTGATTCGGTTAGTCGGGAGGACGAGGACGACGACGCGGACGAGAACGATGCTTTGAAAGCCGCCAACGTGGACAAGTTTGGCGACGATGGAAGCGATGAGTACGACGCGTTGGCGATTTCCGCGCCGGGCGTCGGTCAGAGTTGGGCCAAGTTAGAGTTAGCCGCGGATACCGGGAACGCGCCGAAAGCTTTGGAGGCGTTGGAGGCGCTGTTGGAGATGGAGTGCGCGCAGCCGTTGAGGGCGTATAACTCGGCGCTGAGAGCGTGTAAACGAGCTCGGCCACCGGCGTATCGATCGGCGACGACTTTGTTACAACGCATGAGAGCACAAGAGAAGTCAGACGTGAAACCGAACCAAAGAACGTACCACGAAGTTATCGCGGCGTACGCTCGAGCGCACGAGTGGCGGTTAGCGGAGAGAACGTTTGAGGAAATGAAAAGAGATCCAAACGTTGGATGGCACGAAACTTTAGATAAAATCGCCGCGGAATACGAGAATAAAACCAATAAAGATGACGACGACAGAGAAGACGATGAAGATAGTTATAACAATAGCAGATACTCGAGGAGTGGTGGTGGCGGACGATATGGCGGCGGCGGATACGGCGAACGAAGACCGTTCGTGGCGAGAGATCGCAAAGGTCCGTCCAACGATATCGTGAGAGTGTACACATCCCTCATCAGCGCGTACGGGAAAGGTGGTCAGTGGGAAAAAGCGTTGGCGGCCTTTCAAGAATTAGAGAACACGCCTGGGTGCTTTTGCGATACGGGCTCGCACAACGCGTTGTTATCCGCCGCGGTGAGCGCGGCGAAGTATCCGGAAGCTGCTCAATTGTTCACTTCTATGGCGAAAAATCCGCGCGTGAGACGAAATGTCACCACATACAACTCGTTAATCACGAGTTACGGAAAGCAGCGCAAAATTGGCGACATGGAATCAATTTTTGCCCAAATGGCGAGGAATGGTGTGTTCGCGAATGAAACAACGCACGCGGTTATGATTGCCGCGCACGGGAACAATACCTCTACCGGTGATAAAGACTGTAAACGCGCGCTGGATTTACTCACTCGATGCGCGAGGAATCCAAAGTTACGGTGTTCCGCGGTTGTTTTTAACTCCGCTCTCGGCGCGTGCGCGAAACAATCCGACCACGAATCTTTCAATTTGGTTTTGAAAATGATGCGAGAAGAAGGCATCGTTCCGACTTTGATCACGTACAATACGAGATTGATGGAATCGACGGCGAGAAGAGACTGGCGAGAAGCCGCGAGAGCGTATAAAGAGCTACTCTTAGACGGTTTGTTACCGGATTCCATAACTTTTGATTGTTTGTGTGGCATAGAGAAGCTCGTGTTGGCGAGAGAACGCATGGAAGCTTTGGCGCTCGAAGAAGAAGATTGGAAAGGCTTGAAGATTGAGGCTTTGGAGGACGATCCGTCCACGATGGCCGCGAAGGATGTCGCGAAAAGAGATAACGCGCATTTAAATTCCGACGACGAAGACGACGAAGACGAAGACGACGACTTGTTATCGAGATCCAACCCAATGGGCGAACTTCCAGACTTACTCCTGGACATTATTCGCGACGAAGCGTTGAACGCCAAGTTGAAGAATAACAAAGGCGTTCAAACCGCCGCGTACGACGCGTACCTGCGCGTGTGCTACGCCGACGGCCGTTTCGATGAGGTCTCGGATGCCTTCTCCCGAATGATTTCCGAAAAAGTTCCGCGAACTGTCCACACGTACAACTCTTTGTTGATCTCCTTCGAAGCCTCCTGCAAATGGCGCGAGGCTGAAAACGCGATGAACTTGATGAAGAAAGAAACGCCGGAAATCTTTCCGGATGCGTTGACCTTTGACGCGTTAATCGATGTGTGCGAAGAGATGGGACAATGGGACCGCGCGACGCAATACCTCGAAGACGCTCAAAACAAATACGGCTACCTCGGCTGCGAAGATGAATTAGGCGTTCTCGATTTGCACCGAGTCCGCTCCGCTGGCACCGCCCAATGTGTCTTGCGTTGGTGGCTGAGACGCATGCGCCAACGTGCGTTAGCTCCGATGGATATCCAATCCGCTGGTAAAGGCACTCGCACCCTCCTCACCGGTACGAGCAAAGAAACGCTCCCCATCTCCATCCGAGACCTTCCCGATGAAATCTCCGTCGTCACCGGTTGGGGCAAACACTCCACCGTCTACGGCCGATCCCCGGTCAAAACGAGAGTCTTAGCTACCATGAAAGCTTTAAATTCTCCATTCACGGTCCCGGAGAAAAACATCGGCTCCGTCGTCGCCGAACGAGGCGCCGTTCGCTCCTGGTTAGTCAAAGAAGAGTTGCTCTCGTTGGGAAGGTTCCTCCTCGGGAATCGCGACGCGTTAAAAAGGAACTTCAACCCGATGAGCGGTCCGAGAAAAGTCACCGACGAGGACGTGTTGAGCGAAGCCACCACGAGTAAGCCGCAATAATACTGATAATTACAATAAAACGCAACCGTGTTAGAGAGAGAGATGTCGTATATATCATCATTAAGGTACCTACTGGTAAATACTAAAAACTGCCATACTTTATCTGAGCCACAAACGTAGTGATGACGTGGATATTTTTGTAGAAGAAAAAAGCATCCCCACAAATACACACACACATAAGTTATGTTTGTTTCCGCGCAAAATCACGGAGCGTTCGTCGTAGCTTCGGTACGTCTCTTTCTCTTTTATTATCGTCCCTTTGCTGCGCGTGTGTCTCGCAACATCGTCTCTCCTCGTCATCATCGAAAGTAATAGGAGTAGGAGTATTATTCCCCATTTTGATAAGAGAGAGAGATTTTACGCGGGGCTCCTTTTTCTCACGTAACGCGCGCGAGAACACCAACACCTTTGCGTCATTCTCTTCCACAAAACTCGCTCTTTATTATTCCGTTGTTTTTGCTCTTGTTTTTTATGTGCGATGACTCACATTCTCTCTCTCTCTTCTTATTCTATTATATATTCTAATCACACAGACTCGAAATCTTGGTGGTCAGAAGAAGAAAGAGTTGAGCACCGCCACCTTTAGACAACGCTCGTCGTCCTCGAAAAGAGCGTCGACGTCGGGGTATAAAGTTACGGCGGCTGCTGGAAGCGAGGACGACGATTTCGTTCCCGCGCAAGACTCCTCGCGGTTTCGCCAAAAACCAATCGAGGACGACGACGAAGACGACGAGAAACCGTCCGGTTTGCTCGGGAACTTGGTCTCCAACCTCCCGACGTTGCGCAAAGAAGACGCTCCGGACTCTTACGGCAACCGACCGGAATCGAAGACGTTGACAGAAGGCAGATATAAACGACCGACGACGGTCCGAGTCGGCAACGTGGACGAAGCGACCGTCCGCGGCGAAGATTTTGAAGTCGCCGAAGGCGGACCCGGCATCGGTTTATTGGTGACGTTGTTGTTCGGCGCGGCGGTGTTAGGCGGCGCGTATTTAACCGTACAAAAGCTCACTTCGGAACCGCCGGCGGCGACGAAACGATCGTCCAGACGCATGCCAGCCAGCGATAAACCAGAGTTAAAATCCGCTCCTTCTCTCGTCCCCGCCGCTACTCCTCCCGCCGCTCCGTCTCCTTCTTCGGAGGAGTAGACAGAGCGCGTAAGTATTTAAACATTCAAATACGATGAATAGAAGATATATATATACAGTACCCCGGGTGAAACAACGCTCTCGTCATCGTTTATGCGTGGTGTTTTCGCGTGTGCCCTCTCTTGCGCTCTCCTCTGCTCCTTCTCTCGCTCTCGCTCTCCGTCGCTTTAGAGGTGTTTTACAGCCACAAATCCAAAATCTTCGTTTTTGGATCTTTTTGAATTTTTTTCCATCGGTCTGTCGTCATTACTCCGATTTGGTGGTGGTGCACTTGCGCGCGCTCTGTCTCTCTTTTCGGACGAAAACCGATACGCTTTCTCTTTTTCTATCTCTTTGAATACTCTTCGAGGTTGAGTTGATGATGGTGTTGATGATGCGTGCGCCGTATTTTTCCCCCGTCGTCGCGCGTCATCATAATTCCTTTTCCGAGAAAGTCCCGAACGCTTCGTCTGCCTTCGGCCACGTAACGACCAACGCGAACACCAACTTTAAAAGAAGAAGACGAACGACAGAGAATACTAAGAACAAGAACAACAACAGAAGAAGAGGCACTTTGATCGTGCGAAACGGGGATTTAGGCGGCAATTACGGCGACTCCTTCGCGGACGTGGACAACTTACTGGTCAATTATTTCACCTTCAAAGCGTTGAAGTCCTCCTTAGCGCAGATGCAAGAGACGGATTTGAGCCCGGGAAAAGGCGAGTATAAATGGCTGTATAATTTTGCCAGCGAGAACTATAAAAACGACGGACAGAAATTCATACGAGCGTTATTCGCGGAAGGAAGAAGAGATCACGCGGAACGATTGATTAAGCAGAGGGAGGATTTGCTTCAAAGATGGATAAAACGCTTCGCGGATACCGGCGGATTAGACTGCGGCGTAAAAATGAACCGAGAGAACTTGAGTTTGTTGCGAGAACACATGATGAATTCAGTCTCGTTTGCCGAGGAAGGGGTAGGCGGTATTGATTTAGACGGGAGGGGCATGGACGATGCCAAGGATGAAGGAGAGGCCGGAGAAGACGAGGAGTGCGAGGAGTGCGATTTGCAGTCTTAATAGAAGGGCGAGCGAGAAAGAGAAAGCGCAAGCAACGGGTTGCGAGGCCGCGAATATATAAAAGTAACTCTCATAGATCCTCGTTGAAAACCTGTATGCATGTATATAAATTATGATAACAACGCAAAAAACCCTTCCTTCGATAACGTCTGTCTCTCTCTCTCTCTTTCTTTTGCTCTCGCGCCTGTCGGCCTGCGAAAGTCCCACCGCTAAAGAGGAACAAACGAAGCTGCTTTATCTTCACTTTTTAGACGCGCAACTACGAGCTGAAGAAAGAAAGAAAGAAAGAACAAACGCGTAAGAATCAGACGCACCACCGAAAGAAAGAATGGCCGCGACGTCATCGTTCCGAGCGTTTTTGAACCACCCGGCCGGGCCGAAAACCATCTTCTTCTGGGCGCCAACCATGAAGTGGGCGATAACCATCGCCAACGTGAAAGATTTCCAAAGACCGCCGGAGTTACTTTCGGTGCCGCAACAAAGCGCGGTCGCCTTGACCGGGTTGATCTGGATGAAATATTCCTTGGATATTACGCCGAAAAACTATAACTTGATGGCGGTGAACGCGGCGATGGCAGTGACGGGATTGTATCAGTTATACAGACGGTACGAGTACGATAGAGAGATGAAAAAGATAATGGAACAGAGCGAGGGCGGCGGCGGAGGAGGAGGAGAGCAGACATAACTCGATAAAAAGAGACGTAGATAGATTTAGAAGAAGAACTTGTAACATTACACATAACGATAACATCTTGTACCGCGAAAAATGTGAGTGATGCGTCAGATAACGAGACTAAGTACTCGCATTCGTTCAAAAGCTGCTTTACATATCAGTATAATCACACTACTACAAACTAAAACTACGATTATAAACTGACTGAGCATGATGACCAATAATGGCCAAGAACTAACCAAAAATACGCGTGTATAATGTTTCTAATATCTCGGATTTCCGTGTACTCTGACGTAACAATGTAACCACGTCGATCCGCTATTGCGTTTTACTTTTTGTCCCTCTTCCGTCGGCGTCCCTCGTCTCAACAACTCCACGCACACGTCTGAGTTTAACTCCTCTTCCGTCATCGGTCGGAACAACGGATGCATGTCTAACTTCTCTTTCATCCAATCCCCGACGTCTTCTACGTCCGTTTGCGTGTATAAAATCCCGCCCTCGCGCAAACAAAACGCGTACTCTGCAATCAACGCCGTTTGTATTATCCGTCGACGTCGTTTCGACCGTTTAAAGTGCGGATCCGGGAACAGAAAGAACAACTTCTTCAGCTGACCTCTCTGGAAATAGTTCGGTAAAAACTTCATCGAGTTTGTCCTCAAACCTGAAATGTTTTGATACTCGCCTGGATGTTCTTTCCTCAGCGCCAAAGCGCGTTCGCGAACGTACTCGGACACTTGCGCCCGAATTTCCATCCCAATAATCAACTCTTTCGGAAACAACGGGCTCAACCGAACGAGCAAACCGCCAAACCCGCACCCGATATCCGCGAACGTTATTTTCGCCTCCTTTTCTCCTTTCTTTTCCATTCTTAACTTGTCTAAAAACGCACTCTCAAAGTGCGCATCCTCTCGAAATGAATCCGGCGCCGTCGGTAAATCCTCCCACTTTCCGTTCGATAAAGGGTTACAGTGCGCTCTCTGTCGGTAGTCTCGTTTCCTCGGGATGGATTTGCCTTGGTTGTTCGCCGAAACTGCGATTTCGCCCAGTAAATCTACCTCTTTTTCTTTGTCTTTAATGTCTCCTTCTTCTATTCTTGCCATAGTGCTCTCTTCTTGAGTAAAACTCCCAAAGTTTAGCCGTCGTTTTTTTGCTGTTTGGTCTCGTACTTTTTTTCTCCTTTTTTCAACGAGGAGAGGAGGAGGATATAGTAGTTTACGCGCATATCTGTTTTACGTGATGCGTCAAAAACAACAACGCTTTAATCGTCTCAACGACACATCGCCGTTTCATTTTAAGATACGAACTGTACGAATTTAACCTTTAGGAGTTAAATTTTATTTCGCGAATAACACACGAGTAACCGCTAAACGCGACGCACAATCATCAATCGATAAAAAAATGAGCCAATCCTTCGCGCTCCAATCACCATCATCATCGAGCACATTCTCGGTTAAAAATGCCGCGAAAATCAACACCCGAAGATCTTCCTCAAAAGGTCAGCGCGGGAACCAGTTACGCGTGAAAGCTGAAGAAACGAGCACTTCCGGTACGTTTGAATGTATATTTCGATTCCTTTCCCTCGTTTTAATCCAGATCCGACCTCGTTCGTCTCCGTTTACGACGTGAAAAGATAAATTTCGTTAGAAAGAATTTGCTTCGTCAGAGAGACGTGGATACTGGATACGGTTTTCTTGGGAAAAATGACTAATCTCGTACTAAATACTCACCGCCTTAATGTTCTCTTCTCTTCTCTCCTTAAAGGCGTGACTTCAGTCGTGAACGACCAAACGTTCGAACAAGACGTGTTAAAATCGGACGTCCCGGTTCTCGTTGATTTCTGGGCGCCGTGGTGTGGCCCGTGCCGAATGATAGCCCCTCTGATCGATCAGTTGGCGGAGGAATACGCCGGGAAGTTGAAAGCGGTGAAGTTGAACACGGACGAGTCGCCTTCGATCGCGACGGAATACGGGATCCGATCGATCCCGACGGTTATGATTTTTAAGGACGGGAAGAAGATGGATACGGTGATTGGAGCGGTGCCGAAGAGTACGTTGACTGGGACTATCGAGAAGTATTTATAATGTGTTGTGAAGCGTATATAAAAGAGAGGAGGACGGAAGCGCTTTGAAAAGGGAAGGAGAGAAAAAGTGAGAGAGAGAAGAAGCGCGAGTCAAATTATATAATAAGAGAGTACAATTAAATAAATATATTAGAGAGTAAGTGAGAGAGAGAGAGAGAGAGAGAGAGTAAGTGTTTGGCAGGCGAGAATGGAAGACTGGATATGGACGAGACATTGTTGTCGTTGTTGTAGACGCGAAGAAGGAGAACGAGAAGAGTTTACAATAATTCGCAAATAATTTTCCGTTTTGTAATAATAAATATAAAGAGAGAGAGTAAGAGAGTGAAGAAGATAACAATGAATAATAAATATAGCAACAACGTGCGTTATGTTATTGTCCAAAAATTTCTCTAATACGTAGTTTGACTATTCAACTCGTCTTGAACCTCTTCTCTTTATCGAGCGGCGTCCCGTTATACGGCGCCGTGACAAACGGATCCCTATAACTCCCACCTAACTTGTCCCAAAACACCAAATATTGCCCGTAGTTATAATTAAATCCCGTGTGGTGGACGGTATGATGCGCTGCCCCGTTCACGAACGGTAAATTCCACGTCACGCGATCGTGAATGTTTATCGTCCACATACCGACGCACGCTAAAGATATAAAATACGCCACGTGGTGCATCGGGAATAAAAACACAAAAATGTGGTACGGGCACCCTTGCAACCACCCATCGATCGGGTGAAACGCGTACGCGCTGAACGGAGTCGTCTCTTTATACCTGTGATGCAACTTATGCAACGGTTTATACAACTTCTTATGGTGCAATCCTCGATGTATCCAATAAATACAAGTATCCGAAAACGCTACGAACATAATCGGCGCGATCACAAACGCGTACAACTTCCCGCCGTGTTCGTTCAAATCCCAATATATCTTCGTCTTCCCGCTCTCCACCAACAACTCGAACGGCGCCGTCATCGCCGTCATCACCGCTATGGACCACAAACTCGTCTTGATCTCGTTCTTCACCTGGTCCTTCCCTTCCCGTTGGAACCAATTGGCTTTATTCTCTCCCGTCTTTTTATCTTTCCGTTTGAACAGGAAATAATACGTCAAAGGGCAAAACGTGAAATAAAACAAATACGTCATCACCAAAAGAAACCCCCAGATGACGAGAAACTTCCGAAGTAAACCGTGCGTTTCCGGGTTGAAATCTTCCGATTTGATGCCAAAGAGATACGGGTCAACGATAAATTTGTTCACCCAGTTCGCGGAGCCGTCGAATCCTAAACCCAGGCCGATGATTGTCGGTACTTCTAACATTATTCTTTTACGTTGTTATTCTTATTATATAATTCACGCGAAAGCGTGTTTTTGTCACTCCTTCAAAGCGTCTCCTCTCGTCCGGTTTTAAAGATGACGATGAGAGTTCAAAACGACGTGCGAGAATAAAAAAACCGAGATGACGTCAATTTTTTCAGCAGAGTGAAAAATCATGTAAAAAAACGAGAGGATTGCCAAAAACGTCAAATTTTTTAAAAACACACGAGAGACGACAAAAAGCAGACGACGAATGCTACTACTACTACTAATAAAATAATACTAATAATAGTAAAAAAAAGTAAGAACAAGAGTAACACATGCGAGACCCTACTCTCACTCGTGGTGCGAGGAAGGAAGGTCATCAAACGGCGGCGTTTTTGTCGCGGAGAGAAGAGAGAAGCAGTGGCGGAGAGACGCACGCGACGACGGATTTGGACGAGTTGAAGAAACATCACAGATTTTTACGAGAGGATGATGATGATGATGATGACAAAAAGGAGGAGGAGGAAACAAGGGCTCGCAGAGGAAGAGGCGAAGAGGAAGAAGCGATGTTATCGTTATTAAACGAAGGCGAACGCGTGGCGAAAAAATACGAGGGAAAACTGTTCAAAGAGTACGCGATTCCGGATTTGTCCCGATGGGACACCCAAGGCGTCGGTTTGCGATGGAGAACGGAGAAAGAAGTCGCGAGAGGCAAAGGCGTGGATATTTGCGGCGAGAAGAGATGTTCGGAGAGGAAGAATCTAGGAACGTTTGAGTTGAATTTTCGGTATAAAGAAGGGGGGAAAGGGGAAGTGAAGAACGCGCTGGTGAAGGTGGTCGTCTGTCCCGCGTGCGAAGAGAAGATGAACCGAAGCCGCCGGAGGAAGAAGAAATAGAATTAGTCATAGATAAATTATTAGAAAGAGAAACGTTGTTGCAACAACAACAACAACAAAAGTAGTAGATTTAGAAGAACATGCCTCTGCGCCGACCGTAACCACCGTAACCACCTCCGTATCCGCCGTATCCACCTCCGTAGCCGCGTCTCCCTCTCCCGTTTCCAATTAAACCGAGATTGTTCGCCAACATGTACAAAGTAAACGGAGACGCGCCGTTCTTATAGGCGACGTACAAAACCATCCAAGAGAGAAACGTTCCAAACGTGAACGCGTTATCGTCGATGTAATCACCGTAATCGTGATCGAATCGATCTCCATACGTGCTCCGCCCCATGCTCCGGGCGCCTAAACCAATCCATCGTCTCAGGATGAAGAACAAAAACGCCGCGATGACGCAGTTCGCCGCAATTCTTCCGTTATCCGACAACCCGTACGAATATTGATACCTGACCGCGCCTAAGAAATCTCCCAGGCGAGAGAGGAGACCCCCACTCTCACTCGCAGTGTCGCTATTACTTCTAGTATTCCCTCCTCTCTCTGCTCTTCTCCTCTCCTTCTCTCGCGTCAGCTTCTCCTCGACCGCGCGCAAAGTCCTTCTTGCCTCCTCGTTCTCGCTCGCCAAACTCAAACACTTCTCCAAAGCTCTCTTCGCCTCCTCCAACTTTTTCACATCCCCGCCGCTCGATGCTGCGAGTCTGTGCAAACATTGTCCCAACCGCGACCATCCTTTCGCGAAATCTCGTTTCAGTTCCGTCGTTTTCTTCGCATCCACCAACGCCTCTTCTATTTTCTCCAAATTCATCCTCGAAGCGCATCGATTGCTGTAATACAAGTGTAAACTCGGATCATCTTTATTCGCTATGGATATGGCTTCCGTAAACGCTTGCTCGGCTTCCTGGTATCGCGCCGCGACGTAATGGTCGATGCCTCGCTGTTTCGCACTCAGCGCTGCTTTGTTCTTGTCTTCGTTCATGGTGTTGTTGTTGTTATTGGACATTTATTGTGACGAGACGAGATGAAACTGTCGCGTCGTTCCTCTCTCTCTCTCTCTCTCTCTCTGTTGTGCGTGTGGGTGTCTGTCTCTGTCTCTTCCTTTGTTGCGCTTTGTGCGCGTGGTGATTAGTAACGAAGAGTTATTCCTTCTGAATTTCCCCAGAATTTTCCCCTTCTTTCCCTCTGTCTTGTCGACACAACAACACCATGTCGACGACGGTTCCTCCTCCTCGTTCGATTTCAGACCACGGCAAAAAAGGAGCGAACGAGGACGACGGGGCTTTAAAAACGACTTTTGGTGAAGAAAAAGGACAGAAACAACTTCCGTTCGTGTACTTGGAACCGTTTTTGGATTGGAACGCATTCAGAGACGACGAAGAAAACGATGGAAAGAAAAAGAAGAGTTTCGAGTCTTCGTCGACGAGGGATTCGTTCTTAGTGGACGCGGGCGGGTACCACGCTCGGTCTGGGTTTGCATCTTCTTCTTCAAACGAACCGTCTCTGTTCTTTCGGTCGGTGACCACTCGCGGGTACTTTTTACCTAAAGATTTGCTCGCCAAGAAAGGAGAGAAGACGAAAGGCGTCTTCGTCGGCGAGTATAATCCAATCTTTCAAACGTCCGAGGAGTGCAACAAGAAATCCCTATTAGGTCGATTTGAATGCGGGAGAACGAGCGCGACGGTGAGTGCGAAAGATAACGGGTTGTTTTGCGATCAGGAGTTGTTCGAGGCCGTGGTGGCGAGATGTTGTCGAGACTCGCGTTTGGCGACGTCGGCGAACGGAGAAGACGGAGAATCTGTGCGAGAACGGCAAATGATCGCGACGGAACCGCTCGGGAATCCCGTGCGGTTGAAATCGGACGCGTGCGAGATTATTTTGGAGAAAATTGGGTTTAAGGAGTTACAATTAGTCAGCGAGTGCGAATCGGTCGGCGCTTTAGAGAAGATTGGTTCCGGCGCGGTTATTAATTTAGGTCACTCGAACTGTTCAATCGTGCCTTTTTTGAACGGCAAAGCGCAAATGCAAGGCGCGACGAGGGTAGACGTTGGCGGAGAAAAGTTAATCGACTGCTTTGGAAAGATGGCGTTGGATTCGCAACGCGCAGAGAGCGTGCACAAGGCGAATTTTTTGAACCAAATGTTCGTGGAGACTGGGAAAATCGGGAGCGGTCGCGCGGCGATGGCGTTGCAAGGACAGTTGTTTCGAGAGATGGCTCTCGTATCGACAAATTACGAGGAAGAAACAAAGGCATGGAGAGACTGTTTGAACGGTAAAGAGTACGCAAAAACGAAAATCTTACAATTTACACCTCAATACGGCATCAAAGAGTTGGATTTGAACGACGTCGTCGCGAAAGCGAAACACAACTTCGATAAAAAAATAGCCATGGTGAAACGGTTTGCACAAGGAGACACTGTTCGAAACAACACGGAGAAGTATGCGAGAGAATTTGCAGCCATAGAGAAAGATCCGAGAGCATTTTACGAAGGTTTGTTGAACGCGTTGGAGACTGCGGAGAAGAATTTGAAGGACGCGCGATACGCTCGAAGTTTAGAAGTTCGAGGCGTCACGGAGGAAGAAGCGAACGAGGAACGCGAGCGAGGAGGCGGTGGTAGAAAAGGCGTCAGGCGGCAAACTACCGCGGCGAGAAAACGCGCGAAGTTAATGGCGATGCATGCTGGCAATAAAGAAACGTTAGACGAAGTAGAAGCGGAAGAAAAACAAAACACGACCGACAAAGGGTTCGGCGACGGCGAAGACGATTGGTCCATGTATTCACAAATGGCGCGAGGTGCGGATAAAGCCATCGACGGCGAAATAAAAGACCCGGGCGCGCAAAAAGTATCCGCGTGCGAATCGCTGTGGGAAAAAGCGAGAGCAGAGGTCTTAGCGGTGGACCCGCAATACGAAATCCGAAAATTGTCCGGTATGGAAGCTCGACAATTGAAAGTGAGAGCCGAACGTATTCGCGCGCCAGAATCTTTGTTTCATCCTGAGATTTTAGCGTCCAAAGGTATCGTTCGACAAGTGAAAGACACTCGTGGAGGTTTAGCCGCCATTGTTGACGAGTTCATCATCCCGCAAGGCGGCGTACAAGACGCTTTAAAAGAATCTTTCAAAAGATGCGGCAAAGACGTCGAGCACGAAATCTTGCGAGAGAAAGGCAAAGACGCTTCGATCGTTTTAACCGGCGGACTCTCGCGCCTCCCTGGTTTGCAGACCCGTTTGCAGGACTACGTGATTTCAAACTCATACCCAGGCATGGCGCCGACGGTGACGTTGAGTAAAAACGGTAGCAAAGACGGCATTTTTGACGCTTGGAAAGGTTTATCGTCTTTGTCGTCATCGTCGTCATCAGCGGGTATCGTCGTCACTCGAGATGAGTGGCTCGAAGGCGGCGAGAGCGTTTTTCATTCCGAGAGATGATGTGTAGTAGGATATATCCATAGAGAGAGTGTGTGTGTGTGTGTGTGTGAGTGGGAGAGAGAGAGTACAGATTTAATAATAGTAGCGCTGTACGCGAAACAAGAACAACAAAGAAAAAACACCTACAGGTAACACCACAAAAATTCCTTCCCCAAACTTAATACTAAACCTTTAATATATACATAATATATACATAAGCGTCGATAGTAACAGCACTTAGATTACAGAAAATGTCCAATCGTCATCATCCTCATCATCACAAGAAAGGAGCGTGGCGTTCGGTTAAACGAGAGCAAAACCCAAAATCCATTCAAGCGACGGTCTCCTCGACCAATTTCCGAGTTCGGGAACACGTCTTGCAGGAAAAACAATTCACGGACGAGTCGATATCGGTACAAGTCTTTCTGAAAAAGAGCAAAATAGAAGTCTTCGTATCCTGCGCGTTGATCGTAATGGCCGTTGCGGTTGGTTTAGTGAACACGTCCGCCTCGATAGAGAGGCAAAAAGAGGTGTTCTTTAAACCGGTAACTGTTTTGTATTTAAGCTTCATGTGGCTTCTGTCCTCGTATCTTCTGCGAAAGCGACAGAGCGAAATAGTGCGGGTGATACCTAATCTCGGGGTCGATATAAGCGGAGACCGCTTTTACGATATAGAAAAGATAGAGAACGTGATTATAAACGAAACGGTGACGACGACGGATGCGTTTTATTACGTAGCGTTGATAGTGAAAGAAGGAGGAGGAGGAGGAGGAGGAGGAGGAGAGAAGGTGGTGCCGTTGTTTCGAAACGTGAACCCGGTGCCGGCGCAGGTGTTGAAGAAGGCGTTTATTAGCATACGAGAGAAGTTAGGGATGAAGGTCTAAATAAATGGCATTGTACCAATACTATTTATTATCGTTAATCTAAGGTGAACATGCGACTCCCGACGTCCTCGGTGATGAACTCGAACCCGTCTAAAATCCCATCCCCGGTTGTCGCCGAACATTTTTGCACTCGCCATCGTCGTTTGCTACTATTCGACGTCATTCCACTCAACACCTCGCTACTGCTAACACTAACACTATTACTACTACCAATACTAACCAATCCTAAAGCCTCCGCAATATCCCTTCCACTCATCGCCCCTTCCACGTCTTGCTTATTCGCCAACACCAACAAACTCGCGTCGACGAGTTTCTCCTCCTTCAATATCACATCCAGTTCGTTCTTACAGTCTTGTAATCGAGCGACATCGGTGGAATCTACCACCCACACCAACGCGTCTGTTTTTTCGAAATAGTTCCTCCAAAACGTCCTCAACGTTTTCTGACCTCCGACGTCCCAAACGTTCAATCGATAGTCGTTCAAGTGCAAGCTGGAAATGTTGAACCCGAGGGTTGGTGAAATTTTCGAAATGTCTTCGCCGTTTATTTTTTTCACGATCGTCGTCTTCCCGGCGTTATCCAAGCCCACGACCAAGACTCGGATTTCTCGCTCTTTGCGCTTCACCTGTTGATTACGTCGTTTGAGAGAGAGAAGAGACAGAGAAGATATCAGCAGGGGGGAAGTTTCTTCATCTCGAGAAAGTCAACGCCAACGAGAGGCGAAAGAGTTGTTTCGAGCTCGAGGGAAATTTTCGAAAAATCAGAAATCAAACGACGCGCGCTCGTTCGAGACGACGCCTCGACGATTTCGACGGCATCACGCTTTATAAAACAATAGTATCGAGCACCGTACCTTCTTTATTATCGTCGAGAGTCCCATGATGTAACGATGTGTGTCTTTTTATATGTGATGATGTTTTTGCTGATGAGTGACTTTTTTACGCGTGCAGGAGAGAGTTTTTCGCCAAAAATTCCTCCTCTGCTCAGGTTTTTTTGCCCATTTGACCTACGAATACACACAAAACAAACGCTCGTATAACCGGTCGAGAGAAGAAGAAAGAGAAGAAGAAGACAAGGAAGAAGAAAAACAAGAACATCGACATGTTTTCGCTCTCCTCCTCCTCGATTTCGATGATTTCAACACCTTCCAAACCTTCCTCCTCTCGTGGTGGTCGGGGAAAAGCATTCTTTTGCTCTTCTGATGATGGTGGTGGTAGTAATGGTGATGACGATGCGCTTTTGCGCGACAAAACGTTGCTCTCGAAAAGAGATTTGATGAAACGAGTCGCCGGAGGAGCGTCCGTGATGTTGTCGTCGTCGTCTGGTTTGATTTTACCCGGGCTGGTGCCAAGCAGCGCGTTTGCCGCTGCCGGAGAAGAAGCTTCTTCTGCTTCTGTTGCTCTCCCTAAAATACCGAGAACTGAGGTTCCGTTGAAGTTTACCCAAGAGTACCCTTCCGCGGTGATTAAAGGATGCTGGCAGTTATCGGGTGGACACAAAGGCGACCCGGCGGATGACAGAACGTCGAAAGATAAAGGCGCGGTGGAAGATTTTGAGACGTTTGTAAATGCGGGGATTACGACGTTCGACACCGGGCCGACGGCGTGCGGATACGGCGACAGCGAATTAGTGATTGGAGATTTTTTAAAGCGCAATCGAAACAGTGAACAGTGTCGAGTGCACACGAAGCTGTGTTGCGTTGGGAGAGAACAAGTTGCGATGACTGAAAAATGGGTGAAAGAGAACGCGTTTGATGTTCCGAGCAAACGCTTAGGCGGGTTGAAGAAGATCGATATGGTACAAATGTATTGGAACGATTACGGGAGTTCGCAATATATTGATTGCGCGTTGCATTTGACTGATTTAAAAGCGAAAGGTTTGATTGGCTCCGTCGCGTTGACGAATTTCAACACGAAAAAAATGGAAGAGATGATTAACAAAGGCGCGGAGATTTCTTCGAACCAAATTCAGTATTCGTTGTTAGATCGACGACCGGATTTGAAGATGAACGAGTTTTGCAAGGCGAGCGGAGTGAAATTGTTACCGTACGGCGTTTTAGCCGGCGGTTTTTTATCGAGCAAGTTCTTAGAGACTGACGTAAAAGACGTCGTTTTAGATACCGGCTCGAAGAGGAAGTATTCGTCGGTGATAAGAAACTTCGGCGGTTGGGGTAATTTGCAAAAATTGTTGAAAGTTCTCGACTCGATTGGGAAAAAACACGACCAGAGCATCGCAAATGTCGCCACTCGATGGGTTTTGGAGAAAGAAAGCGTTTTGGCGGTTATTTTAGGCGCGCGAAACGATTTTCACGTCGAAGATCATCAAAAGTTATTCCAATTTACGCTCGACGCGGAAGATAAAAGTAAAATCGACGAAGTTTTGTCCTCCACGACCAAAGCAACCGGCGACTGCTACGATTGGGAACGAGGAGGAAAGTGGTAATTTTTAATGTCTTCGAGCTGGAAATAATAAGCGAATAGCGGCGTTTAGAGTTGTATAGCAGAATAATAAATAAAAGCAACACGTGTTGATATAATATTAAAGGAATGATGACAATATTAGTATATTAGTTGTTGTTGTTTGTGGTTCTTTTCGTTTCGATGCTCTCATCTCCTTTTACGCCGATTTATTCGTCTCTTCCCATTTCATCTGATTCGCGTTCAAGTGCTTCCACCCTAACGGCCCATCTACGAAGTGATGTCTCAACGCAAACAAAAGTCGACACGTGTTGAACGCTGCGAAGCACATCCACACGCCTGGTAACGTCGACCCTTCAAATCTCAACGCAGTCAACATCACCCCGGTGCTCACAAACATACCGCCCGCAAGTCGCAAAAAGGCTTGGTGACCTTGCATCAACCCTTCCGCAACAAATACGATACCGTTTAATGGCTGCAACGCCGCTCCAATCAAGGTCGGTAAAACAGCAAATGTCTGCACGTCTTTGATCGGCGTGAAAAACGGAAGGGCAAAAATTGCCGCCGATTGCATGAAGAACAAGAAAACTCCGATTAGAATGCCCCAAGCTAACAATCTATCCGCGACAGCTTTTGCCGCCAACGGGCCGCCCAACTCTTTCGAGTGCATTCGCTGCGGGATCAAAATCGTCGCAATCGTCGACAACGCCAAGATAGCAATCGCGCCGAGCTGAAAAACTTGCGAGCTAACCGTATGTGCCGCCGCCGCGGTGCCCGTACTATCCATCGTCAAAATCGTTCTCGTCACCGCTAAAAACGTAATATTTTGCGCAAGCGATCGCAACTGCACTCCGGCGCCACCAACGAGTAAAGCACCAATCGCTTTCGCATCTGGCGGTTTCAACATCGACCTCACCGTAACCAAATTTCGTTTCAATAAAGTCCCGATGTACAACCCAGCGGCGACTAACTCACTCATCGACGTCGCCAACGCGGCACCAGCCACTCCTAAAGCTTTAACCATCCCAAAACCAAAAATAAATATCGGATCTAAAATAACGTTCATTAACTGTGACGCCAACGTAATCTTCATTGGCGTCGTCACGTCCAACGTACCTCGAAACGCCGCGAATCCAACCGTACTGACAATCGCCGGAATAAACGTCAACGCTCGAATCCCGATGTATGGCGCCGCTTGTATCCCAGTCGCTGAAACCGGATCTAGACCAACTAAACCTAACGCAGGATTCCTCAAACATCCCATCACAGTCATCCCGAACAAACCGACTATAAACGCGCAAAATATCCCTTCGCCGATTTTATTCTGCAACTCGGCTTTATCCCCACCCGCAGCCGCTCTCGCCACCATCGGCGCCACTACGGAAGGAATGAACGATATGATCCAAAATGCCGACTGAAAGACTTGATTCGCCGCGCCTTGCGCTGCCAACGCGACCGCATCGCCCATTCTTCCTACCCAAAATACGTCAACGATGCCAACCAAAGGAATGATAAGAAAATTTAACACCGCCGGTATGAACAGTTTCATGATTAACTTATCCGTCTCGTCGTTGCGAGGTAACACTTCCGGATCTATAGCCATGCCAAATCTAGGTTTTACTATTTTCTTGATCTCGCTGTTATTATCTTCTTTATTCTCGTCCATGGTCGCATCAAACGCGTGTGCGACCAAATTGTTGTTTTTGTCCTTCTTCCTCGAGTGAGAGGATAATGTGTACGTATTGTTTTTGTTGCTCGTGAAATACTCCCCCGCGCTGGAGCTGCGTTCGTCACTTTTTGTCGCGCGAACAACAAACGATGATCTCGTTTGTATCGTCTCGCCCCTTTTCTCAGAGCAGTTTAGCGTTTCCTCCTTCTTCTTCTTCTTCTTCGCGCGGTGTTGGGAGGTCGAGATGCCGGTCGAGAATTGACACGTCGTTTTTCTCATTACATTCTTTTCACCTCCTGAAGGAGAAGAGCTCGCGACACCCGTCCTCGACGTCGACGTCGAGCTCAACATGACGAGAGTAGTATTGCAGTATCGTCTCTCTCTCTCTCTCTTTCGATGTTACTTTATCTCAAACACAAAACAGACGACAGGTGGTAAAGATATGTGAGGGAGTACAATGAAGCATTTCCGCACAAGGAGAGAAGTCTCCCAAGATGTCCTTTGCCACGTCGACATAAACATAAAAAAACACAACAAAAAATCAAAAATCGAAGACAACACCTTTATTGCTGGACAACTAACTTTAAGAAGATGACAATTTGAACTACATGATACACACGCTAGTTTTTCTTCAACGCTTCCGCACAAACGCTCATGGCTTCCGCGACGGTCGCACTTTTCGCTAACGCGTCGACGTCGACGACTGGATTTTTCTCCCCCAAGTCTTTGGCGATTTGCGTTTCGATGGAACCGCCGGATTCGAGGAAGCACCCGATGCATTTTTTCGTGGACGTTTCGATCCAAAACGAGACCAGTTGCGGCTTGAAGTCACCAATTGGGCCGACGGCGGAGACTTTCCCGGTTTCCATCGCCGCGTGGCCTCCGAAACCGTAGAATTGCCAAGAGACTGGGCGGTCCGAATTCGGTTGCTCGAATACCCTGGAGTAGAAGAACGGTTCGTATTTGTAATCCGGGACGTCTTTTTCACCGATGAGAGTTCGCGCGCAGTGCGCGGCAGATGCTCTGGCGTGTTTCACGTGTTCCATTCTGTAATGTTCTTCGTTCTCATTTGGTCCAGTCAAACGAACCGGAAACGAACACACGTCGCCGATGGCGTAGACGTCTTTTTGGGACGTTTCAAATTTGCCGTTTACTTTAATCCCGCCATCTTTTCCTTTCTCCAACAGCCCGCCAGAAGAAGAGTCACAAAATGGTTCCACGTTTGGTCGAACGTCCGAACCGACACCAAGGACGACTAAATCGGCGTCCAACTCTCTCCCGTCGTTCAAAACGACCGATTTCCCGTCGTTGATTTTCTTCACCGAGGCGTTTTTAATAAACGTCGCGCCTTTCGATTCGTACAACTGTTCGTAATGCGCGGCGATTTCTTTCGTAAACAACCTCGCCATGATATTCGATTCTAACAAAACGACCGTTGGTTTTAAACCTCTCGCACACATCCCCGCGGCTACCTCTAAACCTATGTACCCGCCGCCGACCACCACCGGATGTTTCGGCTTGGCGTCCATCGCTTTCACCACTTCCAACGCGTCCTCGTGACTTCTCAAAACTTTACACATCTTTCCGTCAAAACCTTCAATAAACGACCCTTTGTGTGCGCTCACCCCAGTTGCAATCACCAACGCATCGTACTCGATTATTTCTCCGCTCGCGGTTTCCACCCGTTTCTTCTCGTAATCGCACTTCGTGATCTTGGTTCCCAATTTCGTCTCCACCTCTTTCTCTTTATACCACTCCTCCGTTTGCCTCTCCCCACCGCCCCCGACGCAGGTATGAAACCCAGGTAATCTCGCCGGTGACTGTTCGTTCAAAAACGCCTTCGACAGCGCCGGGCGTTCGTACGGCAGGACGTTTTCCTCCGACACGATTGTTACCGATGATGATGATGATGGTGACGACGACGACGACGACGACGATGGTGCGCCAACTAAAGCTCGCACGAGGTAGCCCGCGGAATTCCCGCCGCCAACGATCACCACTCTTCTTTGCGCCATTTTATTATGTACTTATATATGTGTGTCTTTATACTTTTTCGCTTTCGGAAGAAGGTGTTTCGTTTGCCGTTATACGTAGAGTTTTAATCAGAGTTTTATTCGTAGTACTAGTACTCTCGTGTTGGAAAACAAACAACAGATTTCTGTCCTTTTTTTGAAGCTTTTTTCTCTCTCACAAAGAGAGCTCGAAACCACAGAAAAGAGAGAAGAATATTCGTATCTCTCTCCTCTGACAAAAACCGTCTCTCTAATCTCTTCTCTCTTGTGTTTCTTTTGAAGGGCGGGTGTTTACGTATTATTAAAGCGTTTCAGAAGTGCGCGCAAAAAGTGTGCTCTCTCTTCTTTCTTTCTTTTTCGGTGGTTTAGTACGCGCAGAGACGACTGTGCGACCGAGAGAGAGAGAAAGATTTAAACGCATCATTAAATATCCGTTGTGGTTGTTGTTGTTGGTTGTTGGTTTGAATAAAGATGAGTTTTACCTCGAGCACGAGCACCACCGTTTTGGCGTCGCGGCTGTCTTTGACAACGCGACGAGTTGATTCGTCGACGAATACTACGAAGAGTAACAACAGAGGTTGTCGAAAAGGATGTTTCGCGCCTCCTCGTTCTTCGTCCTCGGTGGACGAAGCGAGATCGACAAAGAGCAGAACGGCGAAAGGGAAGAAGACCTCCTCTTCTTCGAGTGGTGGGAAAAAGAAGACGGGATCTTCTTCTGTGCAACGAATAATTCATACGGATAAAATAGTCTCCAAACTGAACGCGGTTTTAAACAAAGACGAACAAAAAAAGTCCTCAAACAAAGACTCCATCGGGAACATCGACGAAGAGTTATGCCCGACGAAAACGAAACCGTGGTCGGAGATTAAGAAGATTGCGAAACCGTCGCAAACCGCGTGCGGATGGGACTGGACGTTTTATAAGTTGTCGAACTTCTCGAGCGAGGAGAACGCGAGAGAATACATGGCGATTAAACCGGTACCGGCGGTGAAGTACCGGGGGTATTATTACGTCGTCGATCATCATCACACGTTGGCGGCGTTAGAGTTAGCCGGGTGGGACGTGGATGTGACTTTGGAGGAGATTTACGAGTTCGAGGACGACTTGAGCGAGGAGGCGTTTTGGGGAATCATGGAAGGGAAAGGGTGGTCGTTTTGCAGAGACGAGAGTTACAAGAGAATAGATTTGAAGGATTTACCGGAGAATTTCGAGTTGTCGTCGTTTCGTAACGACGTCTTTCGCTCGTTGGGGGGATTCGCGAGGAAGTTTGGCGTTCTCAAAAGAGGCAAGTCGTTGGAGGAACGTTTGTTCTTCGAGTTTCAGTGGGGATACTTTTTTTGGTTACACAGATCGGACAAGTACGGATTATGGCCGAGCGCGGAGTTATCGAGAGGTTTCGATAGACTGATGACCATGATTGAAAACACCGACCAGGACGAATACATCGACAAACGACGGGACGTGACGGATATGATTGAACTCTCGGAACGCGTTTTGCAACCTTTGTATTCGGTGTTGGTGCAATACATCGGTCCTTTAGCCGCGACGTACGACCAGCTCCCGACGGGCGAAACCAAGAAAGTCCCAGGATTAAAAACGTTATTTGGAAGAGACTATTTACCCGGAGCGGTGAACGAAACCGCCGTTCAAGGGTTGATTCACATCAACTCGTTGAAGAACAAAAAAGTCGTCAAGAAAGTCTTGAAAGAAGCGACGGAGAAAAGCATCGACGACGTTTGAGAAGAAGAAGACGTTGAGAAGAAGAAAAAACAAAGTGTACTACTAAACTAATACTACATACTCTAGAAAGAAAGAAAGAAAGAAAGAAAGAAAGAGAACGACGATCGCGGTATCCTTGCATAGCTTTTGTTTACAACAGATTGTCCGATTGAGCTCTCGCTAGACGAGCGTGTACAACAACTATTGAAAAATCCTCCTCTCACTCTCTTTTCCTCATTTGTTTGTGAAATGCCTCCGCCTTCGCACTCGTTGTTCAAGCAGCAGCGCAGGCAAAAACTGAGACTTCTCTGTCTTTTATTCCTGTCGATACCTTTAATCGTGGAGATTAAATCGCATTACTATTCCGCAGATGATGATACGAGTCGACAGAGAGTGCAAATTCATCATCGTTCCAGCAACGACATGGAACAGCACTTGCAACAACTCTCAGGCCAAGACGACGAGGCGAGAGATGGAAACAACAAGAAAGTATTACCAAAGTTCTTAGCCGGCGAAGAAGACGCGATGAAGTACATCGACGGGCACGGGAAAAAAGGTGGAGGAGGACGAACGCAAAGCGCGCACCGGAGAGGGTGGGTTGCGTCGAGTAGTAGTAGTAGTAGCAATAGCAATAATAATAATAAACCGGATAAGAAGTTTTACGACGTGTACTTGAAAAACGCGATCGAGAATAAACCAGCCTATCCTCTCTTGAAAGGCTTTCTGAGAACGGTTTTGGAGGCGTATCCAGAGTCGCGAACGTGGTTCGACGGCGGCGCGGGGACGTGCGGGACGATGAGAGCGTTGAGAAGCGCGGGGAAAATAGTCAGAGGGATTGAAATATCCGACGTAACGAAGACGTCGTGCAAGGAATTAGCGAAAGAAGGGGTGGTAGAAACGGGCGTTTTGAATGATTTGAGTCGCTTCGAGGACAAGCGGTTCGACGTCGTCTTCTCGAGCGAAGTCTTAGAGCACGTGCCGACGCATTTAGCCGAACAAAGCGTCAAAGAGTTGGTACGAATCGCGAAAAAAGACGTGTTTGTCACCATCAGTTTACGAAGGAGTGGTCTAGACCCTAAAGATCCGAAGAAACCGGCGATTGTGCACCTCACCGTCTGGCCTCGCGAAAAATGGGAGAAGGCGTTCGTCAAAGCCGGGTGCGAAATCAATCGAGCGGCGTTGAAGAAATTCGAGAAATACGACGAGACGAAATACGGAGCCAGACCAAACTTTTTCGCGTTCACCTGTCATCAACACCAAAAAGGCACCACCGAAGAAGAAAACGAAGACGAAGAAGAGCAGGAGATTCAATCGTAATACGAATCATCATCATCATCGCAATAAGTGGCGAAAAAAAATGTAGCCGACCACGCCGCAAAAGCGATATAGAAGAGGAGGCCAAAGGAACATCAATAAGAAGACCAAAATCGATACTAAATTAACCCTAAACATCTCTGTTTTTAAAACCGTATCTTCTTCACCCCGCAACTGCTTTCCTCCTCATATCAACACACAGAAAACCTTTGTAAAGTCACATCATGTCGTTCGCTTTGCAAACCGCCTTGCCGATGCGCACCACCGCGACTTTCTCCAGGTTCGTTTTACTCTGTTCCTTTGTTCGTTGTTCATTCGCGCGTGGTCTCTGTCTCTTTATTCTCTTCTTCTGAGTTTAAAATATATTATTTATAAAGCGCGCGATCTCCGTCCGATTCTCAAGTGGAAAAGGTGGGGATACGGTCCTCCCAACACATCCCATCCGCGAATAAAATTGCGCTTTGTTTACTCACAACTTCACAACGCTCTTCTTCTTTATCACGTCTCTTCATCTTTCTCTCCACGTTCGTCTTGAATGGGTATCTTCTACGTACCGTTAAAAAATATAAACAGCAAAGTCAAATCGCAAACGCGATCCACCTCTCGAGGGGCGAAAGTCCAAACCAGAGCCTTCTCGGACGTGAACTTGGCCATCTCCGGCGCGAACGCGTTGATGCTCTCGCTCGGACGATTCGTCTTCATGCCGTATCAAAGAGCTGAAATCGCGAAAGCGGGTTTGCCGACGCAAAACGGCGAGACGCACTACGCCGCCGGCGACGTGAAAGCAGAAGAGGCTTCGTTTTTGAACACGACGAACGACCCGAGCGGCTTTACGTTGATTGACGTCATGGCGTGGGGGTCTCTCGGGCACGCGTTGGGCTTCGCCGCGCTTGCTGTCGGTTCCTTCTCTTTGCTTTAAGCAAACTGCTCGACCGAGGAGGAGCAAAGTGCTCTGCGCCTAGAACCTTTATTATAAGTAGTCAAAATCAATATTATCATTTGTGCACACTATGTTACATCAAGTACTCTCTCTTTGCTCTCTCCTCTGCTCTTTCCTTCCTTTTTGTACGAGAGCTCCGAGAAAAAACAAAAAAACGCTAAAATTTCTGAAAAACAAAAAAAAAACGCATTTCTTTTTGTTAACAACAACAAGTATCATCACGAACTCCTACTCTTCGCGGAAAAGCGCAGGAGTAGTTGCGACGACGCAGAGCATAACAACGACGAATACTAAGCGAGACCAAGAAAGAGTGTTTTTATTTTCGAGAGATTTGTTTTCTCTCCAAGCGCGCTCTTTGTATTTATTTTTGTTCGTGTCGGCGTATTTAATTCTGATCTCGTTGGCGATTGTTATTGAATTGACTCGATCGGTGGTACGGTTAAGCGCGTTCGCGTACGGTTTATCAATCGCGTGAGAGTTTAAGTTTGTTTCCTGTTATCTTCTTTCTGCTGTTCGGTCGTTGGGTGTTCGTGCGCGCGGATGAAGACGATGACGATCCTTTCGAAAAGAAGAATGTTTTTCTTTTCCTTGCTCGTTGTTACTTTTTGGGGTGCCTTTGCGCGCGCCGAAGAAACGACGAATAACGTTCCGAGCGTCTCGACGTGTTTGTCGATGCCAGACGTGAGCGCGTGTGCCAGTCCGACGTCAAACACGTGTAAAGCTTTGTTGAACACCTGGAACGACGCCGGGTGTTTCTGCGATGGCGTGGAGACGGTGGATATTTCGGCGTACGCGAGCGCTTTGGAAGGCGCGATGTTAGCGAATGGCATCGCGAAGCACGACGCGTCGACGGATTCTGTTTGCGTGCAAGCGCTGGCAGAGCAATCGTCACTTGGTTCGCAAGATGTTTTGAAAGCTCCAGCGTACGCGTACGCGGTGAAAACGTCTTCGACGTCGTACTCCGTACATTGGGCGGCGAGCGAGAAGTACAAGGACGAGACCGTTTCCTTATATTCGGTCACGCCTTACATTCCTGGTGCTGATAAGATGCCCATTCGATACACGTGGCCATATTATGGCATCTCATCGACGTTAAATAGTAGTGTCGCTTTTGGCGGCGCTTTATCTACCTCAGTCGACTTGTCGGATATGGAGCAAACCGCGTCCAGTTTGGGAAGTGTCATTGTTTTTCTAGTACACGCCGTCGTGATCGATGGTACTGGTACAAAAACAGTCTCTCCGAATTTCGCGTCGGCTAAATACGTCCCGGTTCTCGCCGGAAATCCGATTGTTGAGATGTTTGCCTCGGCGACTTCATCTGATGTTTCTACGTCGTGCGGTACGTTCACGTCTCCGTGCGCGTCGTTGGCGGCAACGTTGGCGTCGACCTTGTTCAGAAACGCTGTGAGCAAGAAAGTGTCGTTGCTTCCCGGAACGTTCGCTTCGAGTTCGTGCGGTCTTTCGATAACGTCTCTTGGACCAGTAGAGATTTCTTCTCTCACTGGGTTGCCCGATTCAACTACAATCGACTGCGGATACGAGAACCATTTTGCCACGATTTCCGGCGACGACGATGCAGTCACCATTTCTGGCGTGACTATTCAAAACGGTCGCAGCGAAACCGGCGGCGGATTAAAAATCGCAAACTCGGCGACTTCTGAGCGCGTTCAGCTCTCTGATGTTGTCGTGAAAGACTCCCTGGCAGAGAATTTGGGTGGTGGTATTCACGTTGTGAGCGCCTCTCCCAAGTTTGATAACGTCGTCGTGCAAAACTGTTCGGGAGGTAACGACCGAACCGGGAACGCCAATCGAGGCGGTGGTATTTACATCGAAACGAACTCGAGTGTCATCGCGAACGATTTGACCGTGAAAGGTTGCTCTCTGGATGTTTCTGGAAAAGGTGGTGGTTTGAACGTCGACGAATCTTCCAGCGGCGTTTTCACCAACGCCGTCATTGAAAACAATTCAGCATTTTTCGCGGCTGGTATTTTCATCGGGAACAATTGCAAGCCAAAGTTTATAAACGCGAAGGTTTCCGGGAATTCGGCGAGTTACGGATCCGGCATTGGTATCTTTAATGGTGGTGACGCCGAGTTTGTGGATGGCACGATTTCCAAGAATACGCCAACGGCAAATGCCGAAAGTTACGGTGGTGGTCTTCTCGTTTATTCAGGCGCTAAAGGAACGTTTACCGGCGTTACCTTTACTGAAAACGAAGCAGATTACGGTGCGGGAGTCATGGCGTGGCCACAAGCAATTTTACTCACGTTTGATTCCTGCATGTTTACGAAAAACGTCGCGAAAGTCAACGGAGGCGCCATCAACGCCAAGACGGCGTCAACAATTGTCACGTCCGCGCAGACAACTTTGGCCGGAAACGTTGCCCAAAATCTCGGTGGTGCCATTCATGCTGAACCGTCAGCGTCGGTAACGCTTTCGTCTGAAACGACCGTCTATAAAAATACCGCCAAAAATGGTGGTGGCGTGTCGTGCGTCGGCGCGGACATCACCATTAATTCGGCTTCGAAATTTGTTGAAAATGTCGCTTCTTCATATGGTGGCGGTGTTTACCTCGAGTCATCGTGTAAGACTACTGTGACCGCCGCGGTATTTTCCGGGAACACTGCTGGCGGAAGCAACGAAACGGTATGCCCGAGAGTTCGCGGCGCTGGTGGGGGCGCGTTCGCCGTCGTCGGAGTATACGACGTCTCTTCCGTATCTCAAGGCGCGACCAACTTGGAAATCTCCCAAAACACCGTTATGACGAAGAATGCGGCCATCGACGGCGGTGCAATCTTTGTGTTGTCTTCCAGTGATGCCGCGACGACGAGCTCTACTTCTGGTTCCACCCCGTCTGTGTCTTTGTATTCCGAAGGCGCGATCGTTACCGTTCGAGAAGGCGCGACACTTCTCGAAAATACAGCCTTTGGATGTCACGGTCCTGGCGAAAAGCGCGGCGCTGGAGGCGGCATTTACGCGAGCGTTGGTATCGTCACAGCTAAGGATGCCATCTTCTCTAAAAACGTCGCCGCTACACACGGTGGAGGTATTCGCGCCGTAGACAACGTGGCATCTTTGAAGCTCGACGCAACGACCATGGCTGAAAACGTCGCCAGTGATGGATTTGGAGGTGCTATTGCGAGCTCTGCAATCGCGTTTCGAGTAGAAAACGGAAGTGTCATGTCGAAAAACGAAGCTACTAATGGTGGTGCGATTTCCATCGCGCCGCCGTCGGAAGAAAGCGGTGCTGACTCGGCACTCGATTTCGAGCTCGCGTCTCTGACTCTCGACAGTAACGTAGCCTCCAAAGTAGGCGGCGGCGTTTATTTCGACGCCAACTTTGCGAAAGCTTCGATAACACCAACTACGATGAATACTTTATCACAGTTGATTTTTCGTTCGAACGTGGCGGAATCTGGCCCGAGCGTCTACTGGACGCGAGCGTCTTCGCCGAACGTCGAGTTTACGTGCGAAAGCTGCAGCAACTTGCCAACCTTTCATCCAGAAGATTACGCAACGGAGGCGTTGAAAGTTCAAGCACCGGCGCATGTCTTAGCCGAGCTCTCAAAAGGCGTTGGATCGGGTGAAGTTGCCAAATCGTTCTCGGTTGAACTCGTGGACTATTACGGGCATGTCGCGGTTTCTGAACCAGCGTCATCAACGTGTACAATATCTACTGCTTCGCACGAATTGGACGACATCGCTATCACGGATTACGCTGGAGACCTTGGAAGGCTCGAATTTTTGAAAAATCACTCTCCTTTGGTCGTTTCCGGCGAACTCTCTGAAAATTCTCAGAAAGGCGTTTCAACCTTTGACAAGGTGACATTTCGGGGCGAGCTCGGTGACGTATACCGCGTATCATTTTTATGCAAACGCGAGAACGATGTTCAAATCGGCGACGAGTTGATATTGAACGCGCAAATCTTAAACTGTCTTCCCGGGTACCAGCCTAATTGGATGAACTTAGAGAACGGCGAAAAATCTGCGAGAATATGCAGTTATTGCGAAGATCGAACGTTCAATCTGGATGGAATACAATGCAAGCCGTGTCCTGAAGGTGGCGATTGCCGCGGTGGGAGCGATATCTCCTCACTTGAAGGTTGGTGGCGCTCAAATGACTTGTCCGAGTACATCTTCCAGTGCCCCATGGGTGCGGAAGCGTGCAAAGCGACTAACTCGACTGGCAACGTCGCATGCGAGGACGCCTACGAAGGGCCGGTGTGCGCGTTGTGCAAAGAAGGTTTCCGAAAGTTAGGCGGCAAGTGTTTGAAGTGCCAATCAAAACCCATTACAGATGCTATTCCAGTTATCGGAATTTTAGCCTTGATCGGGTTTATAATTTACATTTTCAAGAAACCGCTCCAGGAAGCAGCCGGAACGGTACTCGCCACGTGCGTCATTTACGTCTTTCAAACGCTCGGTTTGTTGTACTCCTACGACGTCGAATGGCCTTCGCCTATGAAGAGAACGTTGGGAATACTCGACGTGACCAACTTAAACTTGGATGCGTTAGCGCCGGGATGTTCGAACGCCTCAAACACGTTTTACGTGTCATACATTGGAGCTTTGACCGTGCCGCCGATCATCTTGATGCTTACTTTCGTCGCCTTTAACACCGCCGGTGTGATTAGGAAGATGAATAGGAATACATTCCTCGGTTTGAACATCAACGACGAGATATTAATCGAATTCCAAGGTAAATGTAAGCGTAACTGCGTTTGGATGCTCGTTTTAACCTACGCTGGCGTCACCAAAACCGTCTTGCAGCTCTTCAACTCGAGAACTCTGGACGTTGGAACGTTCTTACGCGTGGATTATAAAATCGAAGCCGAAGGTGCGACGTTCAACGCCTACCGATCGTCCGCGTATCTCGCGATGATTATTTATCCGTTCGGTCTACCGTTGTTTCTTGCATGGAAGTTATTGAAACGACGTCCGACCGGGAAATTATCGGAATCCGATTCCTTGCGTTCGACGTACGGTTTCATGTACAAATCCAATCGCCCGGGATGCGAAGGATGGGAGCTCGTTTTGTTGGCGACCAAGTTCTTTTTAGCCGCCATTCCAGTGTTTGCTACTGAAAGAAACTTGCGCGGCGATCCGAATTCTGGCTACGACGTCTCTTCTGAATTCGCATCGGCGTGTCAAATCGCCATGGCGCAAATGCTCTGCGGCGTCGCTTTCTGTTTGGCATTATACGTCAAACCGTACGCTCAACCGTTGCATAACCGCCAATTCTCGTTGGCCATAGGTACCGTCATCTCCTGGTTGGCTGTTACGACTGCCGTCTTTGCTAACCCACAAGCGTTCACGAACACTGAATCTAGCGGTGTCGGTGCCGGTTTGGTCATCTTTTCTCTCGTCACTTTAGCCTACGCCATATCTGCGTCGGCCAAAGCCGGAGAAAAGCCTTTCGCTCGCGAGAAAAAAGACCCGGACGAACCGTCGTTTTGGAAATCCCAATCGATGTTTTTAAAATCGTTTAAAAGATCTGATGTGCAAACGACGAAAAAAGGCACGTCAACCACTGAAGACAACGACGAGAAAGCTTCTTCTTTGAAGCCTCTCGCGGCCGAAGCCGCCTAAAGCGGCGGCGTTCACTTCGTCTTCGACTCTCATGACCTGGTGCATTCTCCTTCACACATATACATACGAAAGTCGATCGAGAACACCGAAAAGAATCCGTATTTATTCAGTTATTTATTATATTATACATATTCATATTATTATTCGATGCAACACTTCCCCGGGCGGGCGCGTTATATGTCATAAAAGACGAAGACTCGCTGCTAATCTTCCTCGCGTATTTTTTCATTCTTCGAAACGCACCCTAAAACGACCGGTCTTCTTCAATTGCTCATTTTCAGCCATCCATCATTTTCCTTCTCTTTTCTTCGTTACTTTTTGGTTGTTTCGAAACACCTCTTTGGGAAAGAAAAAACAAACAAAAAACATGCAGCATCGCTCTTCCAACGCGGATACGATTCGCGCCGAGAGCGAGAAAGTGAGGCAGGCGAACGAGGAGCGATTGAGAGAGAAGCGAATGGTACGTCGTCGTTTGATTTCTTTTTTCTCTAAACTCTCTCTCTTCGTCACTTTTGTTGAGCTTTTTGATTGATTGATTGCCTTTTCGGATACGATCGGGTGACGAATTCCAGAGTTTCTTTCTCTCTCTCTCACGTACCTTTTCCGCACTTAAAGCATCACGGATCGATGATCTGAAAGCCTTTCTGTATTTTACCATTCGCACATCAACTGACGCGACGACACTTTTCTTTTCTTTTATAGCAAAAATCCTCTCGCTCGAGCGGATCTGCCTCCCCAGGGGCGATAATCTTTTCGATATTAGTGCTCGTCGCCATCGCGGTGTTTGCGATTGGCCATCCGTCCGGGCAAAAATTGTCGAACCAAGCGTCGAGGAAGTTTGGATTAGGTGGACGGAGTAGCAATGACGGTGATTTCGATGTTGATAGTAGCGGCGGCGACGCGGTGGACGTTTCGGAAGAGTTGGCGCCGTCGGAGACGATGTCCGAGGAGGATCGAGAAGAGATTGCGGCGGAAGAAGCGGAAGAAGCGCAAGAGGAGGCGGCAGAGGAAGCAGCAGAAATGGGTTTGAATAACGATGCGGCTGAAGCGGTGCCATCGAGATCGAATATGGATTCTATGGCCAGATGGGCGGCGTTGGGCGTGCCCGAGGTGTGCATTAGACCGGGCGTCGCGCCGAGCGGCGTGATTCCAGGATTAGAGCTTCACGATCGATACGACGACGCTTTTTACACGAAACCGGCCGGAACAACTGCCGCGCACACGGATAAAGTGCAACACACGGAAGAGCAGCAAGCGGAACACGAAGACGCGAAGGAAGAGTTGCAAGACGCGAAGGAAGATTTGAAAGACGCCGTGGAGGAGTTGAAGGAAGAGATTATCGAGGAGAAAGAGGAAGAGGCAGAATTGGCTGCCGAAGAAGGCGTTACGATTTCCGACGAAGAACAAACGGAAGACGAGACCAAGTTGGAAGTTGGGCAAGAAGACGCCGAGACGGTTGCGGGTGCATCTTCCGACGAAGGCGAAAAGAGACGCGCGCGAAGCTTGCTTGGGAAGCAAAAGAAAGCAGGAGGGAGAATCACTGGCACGCCCTTAACGGCGACTTCGGTGCAAAACGTTCCGTTAGCGTCAGCCTCGTTCGGTCGCGAACGATACGCTGGGCCGGAAACGAACCCGTTACTCGTCGAGGGTATGTCTGAAAACGCCGACGATATCGACCAAGCGGACACGGAACAAAGAGTCATGTTTGAAGTCGCGAAGCTGTCGCTCTTCGACATCGCGTGTCAGTTTGCCAACGCCGAGTGCGCGGATGCAGCGGCTTTACAGTTGGCTGCCGCCTTAAGAGCGGACGCCGAAGCCGTTATCAATCCGGACGTGTCCCCAGAAGAACTCACGGAAGTCTCCGCGAGACTCTCCACGTTGCACAGCAACCCGAGAACGATGTTGAACTCGTCCAAGTTACCGGCGATGGGCAAATCTGGCGAACTCGGTTCGTGTGCGTTAACCAGCGACGCGGAATATGACCCAAGCGGGCAACGATTTGACGCGACTGTTTCTCGATTTGCCTCGGTCATTGACGTCCACGACACGTTGGTGTACTGCGCGCCTGATTCTAAGTTTTGCAAATTCACGAAACTCACCGAACCGATCACGGAAACGACCGTTCGATTGGACGCGGCTTCGTATTTGATGGCCAAAGCGGCGGGTAAAACCATCCACTCCATCTTGGCCAACGACGAAGGTTTAGGACGAGGTATTTCCAACTGGGGCTACGAAGGCGAGCCGACGCACAACTTTATCACCACTTTAATGCTCTTGCGTTCTGGTTTGTGTGCTCGATTGGATGTTTACGGTCAACCGTCCATCCCTCTCGATTGGTTCCGCTCGCAAGGATACGGTCACATCACCGCCATTCCGGGAGATAGCGAAGAGGATCAAAAATTAGCCAAAACGCTCGTCCAAGAGAGGTACGCTTATAGAGTGGTGATGGATCAAGGGAAAATGTGCTTCTTCAAGTAAACGAGGGAAGCAGCAAACTCTCTCTCGGGTGAAGAGACGACGGCGGCGCGAAAGAGAGAGAGAAAAATAACTACCACTAGAAACACATTACTATATATAATATTTTTATCACGGTCGTGCAGTATATACATTCTTATTTTAAATTCGATTTCACAACGTACAACGACGCGTTTCGGTAGCGCTTCGTCAAAACGGATGTCTACTTCTCGTCTTGGCTTTTCTTCTCCACCCCGGCAACTTTCGCGTAGTGATCGGTCACGATGTTAATATCGCACCCGTACTGCGCGTAACAGGCTTCTAACTTTTTGCCTTCCAATCCTGTTTATTATTAGTATTAAAAATGTCAGTAAAAGTTCTGTCGTCAGTCTTCGCATAAAGAGGGCAATAATGGTGACTCGGATGCTTCTTGTAAGATGATGAAAAGAAATGAAGATCGCATATTCTTCTTTCTCTCTTCTGGATTTAAATCAAAACGTACCTTCGCACTCTTTAATCGCGTTCTTAATCTCTTCGACGTCGCAGTAGCCTCTCGCGCCGCCTCCACCAGCCGTGAATTCCTCCTGTATACATAAATAAACACGTGAGTAATCTATAATAATTGGACACAACAACAACAACAACAACTGTAAAACGTACCGCTTTCTTCAATTTCGGTTTCGCCGGTTCCGCGCGAACTTTGAAACCCTCTCCTCTCCTTCTCTCAAAATTTGAGAATAAACGCACTCTCTTGGAAGAGAAGGAGGAGGAGGAGGAGGCTTTGCTCGTCGACGCTGCCGCCGATGATGATACTAAATTGATCGGAAACATATTTTTATTATTTTTGCTTCTTTTGCGAGTGAAGAAAAAAGACTAGAGTGGGTTCGCGAGTCAAATTTTGTATCTAAAAAAAGCGTGCACTTTTTAGATACAAAATTTTAAGCGCTTTTTGCTCCATAAGAATACTAAAACTGTGGATACAGAGATGATGATGGCAGGAGGAAGAGGAGGAGAGCTGTCGTCTTTCGACACCAACGATGACGATGAAGAAGAAGAAGTCGTCGTCGTTCTGAAACAGGAGGAGGAGGATTTGGAGGACAGAGGAGGAAGAGGTCGAAACTCTTTCAGAGAGAGGTTGAATAAGATTGTCCAGACGACGGCGAGAAATTCGTGGTCGTTAGTGAGACATTTCAAGAGCGGAGGAGGAACGGCGAGAAGCGCATCGGAAGAGGAGGAGGAGGAAAAGGAGGAGGACGGAAGAGGGAAGAACGTGAGGGAAGAATCGCTCTCGCATTCAGTGCCGAAAAAAATCGCGAGGTACTTCCGCGCGGAGAGGAGACGGACTTTGACCGCGTTGACTTTATTGACCGCGTTTCCGCCGATACTGAGAGCGTCCGTGGAAGTTTCCGGGACGAGGATTTTAGATTATATGGTGACAACGATCGTAAGTTTAGTGGTTTTGTTATCCATGTCTTTGTATAGCTGGGAACGGGAGGTGTATCCGGCGATGAAGATGCTTTTGTTCGCGGCGTTGGTCGTCGCGCAATTGTTGGCGGAAAACGTGTGCGTGGCGTTGATTACGCATTTGGACGAGAATAAGTTTGTGTACACGTCGTTGCAAGATAACTTGTATCAGTGGTTACGTCGCGGGTGCGAGACGTCGAGAGCTTTGAAGGAATTGTTTTGTGGTACGTTTCCCGGATGGACGACTTTGCATTTTGGCGCGTGGGTAATTTTAGGCGTGTTGGGACCGACGCTCGGCGGAGAAGGCGAAGGTTTGGGTAGGATGCTTTTTAAGAAGAACACCGATCATAAAAAAACGCTCTCGAGGGACGAGCGACCGTTGAACGGTAATGATAATAGTCGTAGTAACAGTAGAGACGAAGAGCGCGGAGAAAAACGCGCGGGAAGGTTTGAGGACAAATCACCTAACGCCGCTTTCTCGCCGGCGGAAGAGCAAATTGCAAGCGGCATCAATATTAGTAGTAGTATTAATAGTAGTAGTAGCTCAAGAAGTGTTTTTGGGATTGCAGCTCGAACGTGCGCGACGATTGCGTTAGCGCGCGCCATTCGCGTGGTGTCATTCATGCTTACCGTGGTACCAAATCCAAAGCCCGGGTGTTACAACCGTCAATTTTCGGACGCGCCGATGCAATACGAAGACGGTTGGCATTTAATTGAATACGGATCGAGTCGAATTCGGGGAACTGGTGGGTGCAACGATTTGATCTTCTCCGGACACGGTGTCATATACATGTCTGGCTTCTTGTGCTTAGCAACGCACGGTATATCTCTGGGTAGTTTCGTCGTATTTTTAGCCGTATTACACGCGTCGTGTAAAGAAGCGCTGGATCAAACGCACTACGGCGTGGATATGTTTTTAGCCATCGCGGTGACGGCGCTGAGTTGGCGCGAGTGTCACACCGTCGAAAAGTGGGTTACCGGGAATTCATCAAAAGACGACGAAATAGGAAAGGGAGGAGGAAGAGGAGAAGAAGAAGAAGAAGAAAAGAAGAGAAGAGGGAAATTCCAATTAAGTAAGCGAGCGAGGCGTGGTTTGAGCTTTTGTTTACCATTTCTCATCATCGCGCTCGTCATCGCTGGTGCGACTGTGTTCATCACCAGCGACGCCTAAGTGAAAGAGAGATACACGAATAAAAAGGGAAACTGTGTGTGTGTGTATGTGTGTGTGTGTGTGTTTGTGTGTGTGTTTGTTTGTGTGTATGCGTGCGTTAAAAATATACATGTCACAACAGAGCCGTCTGCGTGTTTTTACAATCCACCAGCGGAGTTTCGCCTTTTTTCTCGATAAGTACGGCTTTGATTTCGTCGCTCTTTAAGTACTCCATCGTTTCTTCTTCGTTCTCAAAACCTAACGTCGTCGTAAAGAATGAAACCGGAATCGTTGGGCGGTGACTGGAACACAACGCCAACAACGCGTGCCCGCGCAATCGATTCGCGTGCTTTTGCATCAAGTTCCAATTATAATTCGGTGCTATTTTCCGAAGCTTGAAAAATTTGACAATATCTGAGCCTTTCACTGAAACAATAGCTTCTAAGGCATGTTTCACAAAGTCGTGCTCGATGTTCTCCTCGGTCAAATCAATCATCTCCGTGAAAAGTTGGCGACCATTCTTGGCCGTTTCGTCCGCGATCAACGCGTAGAGTAATCTATATGCCGCAAACTCACCTCGCGAGTCTTTAAACTTCTCTTCATTGATGTACCGTTCGTGCAACGTTTTAAGAACCGTTTGACACTGGTTATACTCGGCTAAATCGTCGTGCTCTAGAGCAACTCTCGCGTGCGTCTCGTACGCGGAAACCGCCAAAGGGCCCTTCGCGTGCTGCACGGTTAAATCCTGTCTGATTGACTTTAATTGCTCTTTTAACTGATCGTACGTCCATTCTCGACTCTTCCATTTTTCTTCTACTAACGCCAAGGCTTTTTTTAAAACCGCCGGAGGGCGAATATCCGAAGCTTTTGGATCTGAGGTCAGGCGCATGTACGCTTTTGTCAGGGACTGATTCGTTCCCACCGCGCGTTTGTTCCCGGTTTTCAATTCAGCCATGGTCACTTCTCCTCGAGGTGAATCTGTCCGCGTGACCGACTTCGGTCGCTCAATCTCTTCCCCGTAATGCTCGTTATTATTAAATCTCTGCTCGCGTTTCTTCTTGTTTTGTTTCGAGTACAAATCGTCATCCATCGCTATACCTCCGCGGTCTCTCTTTCTATTACTATCACCGGGGGTCAATCTACTTTCTAACGCAGAGGGCACGCCAAACCGCAACGGCTGTTGTTCCTGAAACTGCTGCAACGGCGGCGGTGGTGACGGGTACTGCGCTTGACCGCTTATGACGCTCATCGGTGGCATCCCGAGCGGTTGCCTCGTGAGAACCGGCGGCGGCATTTGATACCCGCTCATTCCAATCGGATACGCCTGATGCTGATATTGTTGTTGCTGCAGATGTTGTTGACCATAAAAAAGTTGCTGCTGCTGCTGCATCTGATACGGTGGCATCATCATCAGCATTTGTTGTTGTTGTTGTTGTTGTTGTTGTTGTTGTTGTTGTTGTTGTTGCATGTGAAAAGAAGGTAGTCCATGCGGAACTCCAACCAAGGCCGGCGGCGGCGGCGGCGGCGCGACCTTCGTCGTCCCGCCCCCCGCCGCTTCAACCAAAGCGCCCATTTCGCTTTGATCAAACCGGCTCGGTTTCTTCACTCTCGCTCTTTTCAATTCCATCGATACTTTCTTCTCTCTGTCTTCAAACGTTTCCTCATTCCTGTTTTCCTCCTCCTCCTTTTCCTTTTCCTTTTCTTCGCCTCCACCCCTTCCTTCCTCTTCCAACCCGCCGTAGAAATATTGCAAACACTTCTTCCTCAACAAAATCTTCGGTTTCTCCGCCTCTTTGACTCGTTTCGCGTTCATTAAATGTTCCACGTCCGCGTAAATGTCCAGCAATTTCTCTCGTCTCGATTTCTTCAACGAAGAGGTGGAAAACGTCTCTCGGTGCCTCTCGAAATCTATTCTCGCGAGTTGACAAATCTCCCGAAACGTGTCCAAATCCTTTCTCGAAGCAACGCGTTGTTGTGTGCTCCTCGACGAGCGACTTTTGTCGTTCTTCTTCGCGTTGTTGCTCCCACCGCCCATTTTAATAAGAGAGAGAGAGAGACGAGAAAGAGCGTCACGAGCAGTCGCGCATCGTTTCCTTCTTCTCGCGCGTCTTAAGTTCTGTTCTTTTTATGGAGAAAACGCCGCACTACAAAGACACCCAAAACGCACGCAGAGAAACGATGATGAGTGCACGAAGACTTTAAACACAACTTTTGTCTCCGCTCCGTTTCCTTTAATTCCTCTGTCTGAGAAGAAGAGACGACGACCACGAGGCGAAAAAGAGAGAGAGAGAGGGAGAGAGTTTCAGGAGAAAAAACGAACGCTTTGGCGACGACGACGACGGGGTGTTGATGAGACGATGATGACGAGCGCAACGATGTTGAGTTTTACGACGAAGAGGAGGAGGAGTTTCTTTGTCTTTGTGTTCCTCTTCTCGACGATGGTGACGACGTCTTCTTGGACGACGACGAAAAAAGGCAGTAAAAGTTGCGCGATGTTGTTGTTCGCGAACGCGGAACGAGGAGGAGGAAAAGAAACAGCGGCGAGCACGACGAGAGGAGCGAGGAAACAACGTTTCGGATCTTCGTCTGTGTCCTCCAAAACGCCTCCTTCGTCTCCTCCGCCGCCGGACAGGTATAAGTATTTGAACAGGCGGGAAGAACGGTTCGATTTGGATTTCGAGTCGGACGCGTCGTTAAAATCGTCCGCGACGGCACAAAACGCGCTGATACACGGTGGGATAACGTGTAACGGGAAAGTGAAACCGTACGCTTGGAATCGAGCGGCGAAGATAGAGGACGAGGTGCCGGGAGACGTGACGACGATCGGAGGGTCGTGTCACGCGGGATACGCGGACGGTTACGGCGCGGTGTCGAGATTTTCAGGTCCGTTGTACGTAGCGGCGACGGAGGATAAGGTTTTCGTGATTGATGGGAAGAATAGGAAAGTGAGAGCGATTGATATCGCGAAAATGACGAAACACGCGGTGAGGACGATAGAATTCAAGTTTGTCGGGGAGAGAGACGAAGAAGAAAGAGAACAAACGCAAAAGAAGAAGAATGGGAAGAAAAACAGTAGATATAATAACGAAATCATTCGAATTCCGGGACCGATTACCGCGACTTCGGATGGGCAGACGATATTTATCGTGGATAAACTCGACGAGAGCATCTACCGCGTAGCGGGACACCGAGGCACGTTGTACGAAGCAAACACGAGAGATTTATCCGAGGAGCAAATCGCTCGGAATAATCGAGAGAGGAATTATTTCGGGACTAGAAAGAATAGCGACGGTAGTGGTAGTGATAGTGGTGGTAGTAGTAGTAACAACGAATACGTGGCGGCAACGTTAGAGACAACTAAAGTGCTCCAGAACGGGTTAGGTGTGAGAGACGTGAGCGGCATCGCGGTCCACGCTGACGTGTCGACGCATAAATTAAAGGGCGTATACTTTGCGTGTAAAAAGCGAAACGCAGTTTTCGCGTTGGTGAGCAACCACAACAAAGGATCCTCCGAGTACGAGTTGACCGAGGAATGGATCACCGGGGAAGGCGGGGACGACACCAACGACGAGAACTTTTCGCACAAAGGGAACGTGAACAGTTACTCCAAAGGTGGATTTCGAGACAGCGAAGACAAATCGAAAGTTTTATTTAACGAACCGAGCGGGATCGCGCCTTCGCCGGACGGGAAGATTTTGTACGTCGCGGATACGAGGAACAATCGCATTCGTGCCGTAGTCATAGCTACCGGGGAAACGTACACGATTGCCGGTAACGGGAAATCGAAAACGATCGATTGTCATCGATCCGGAAGTAGCGCGAACATCGGGTACGGGAACAGTAATCGACGATACAGCGGTACCGGAAAGAACCAATGGGGTACGAAGAGCTTAGAATTAGACGAGTGCGCGTTTGACCACCCGGTTGGGATTTCTGTCCACCCGGACGGGTTGTATCTATTCGTTTCAGAGTTACACGGACAAACTATTCGGGTCGTGAGTTTATCTAAAGTGCAAGAGGAAAGCGCTTCATCCGCCGCCTCTACCACCACCACGAAATGGACGGATCATTCCGCGCATTACCGCATCGAAGCAACACGAGTCTCCACGCTTGTCACCAACGATGGATGTAAGATAGCCAGTCAGTTAGCGTCCACATCCATGGGTTTTGGCATCAAAAATACTTTCCCGGACGGGTACGGATTCCGAGCGTGTCTTGGTGCGCCGAACGACATTGCCTTAGCGCCTTTAGGCGGCTCGTTATTCGTCGTGGATTCCTTCGCATCGCGCGTGAGACGAGTATCGGCGTTGACGCCTCGAGAGAAACACCTCGCGGATCGTATTAAACGGAGAGAAAAGGAAGATGCGGATCCTTTGAGATATCCCAAAGGCCAAGCCGTCGGGTGGTTGCGATTGAAGAAACCGGCAAAAGGATCGTCGTCGGCGTATCCGATCTATCCGTCTAGATATTTCACCGTCTTGTGCGAATTCGATCAAGAAATAACCGAGGAATCTGGGTTTGATATCCGAACCGCCATTCGAACCAGTAACGCGTTCGTCATGCGAGTCAACCAAGAACCAACGTCGGAGGATTGTTTCGTCGACGACGACGATTTAGACCGCGACGTTAGTTTTCACAACGATAACATCAAGTGCGGACCAACTTATAGCATCACTTTGAAAGCGCACGAGCCTCACAGGAAAGTCGAGATTGGTTTGACTTCTAAAATCATGAAGCTTTCGCCCGGGAACGGCGCGAACGTCCACGGCGGATGGCGTTCGGAACCGAAAATGATGGTGACTGTTCCCATCGGTGGCGAGCACGAAGATTTAGAGTTTTGGAGGTATCTTTTATATTTCCCTTTACACGCGGTATCAGGCGTGATTAACTTTGCGTTCTTTTGCTTGCTAGGCGCGCTTTCCTTGATTGCTTTGAGCGTCATGGCGCGACGACAAGACCAGTTTCCGAGAGTCAAACGTCTCGTGAATAAAAAATGGTTTCCAAAGCCGCCGAAAATTTCCGTGGACGCGTTCGAGAAGGGTATTGAAAAAGTATTTGGCGTGAAATCACTTTTAGATTTGCGAGGGAAAGCGAATTAGACTCAGTAGTAGATTTGTATATTATTATGCTGCCATTCTATGTGCCGAACTTTGAATTCATATCAACGCATTCAAACAACTTCCCCGACAAGTTTCGTAAACTCGTCCTCTTCTACTTCGCTCGACTTCTCCTCCTTCCTATTCGTCGTCGTCGCAATCATCCAATTTCTAACATCTTCTAAAGTATCTATATCGTACAAAGGATCGCACGAATCTTCCACGTGTGGGACCATCCCAACTTTCCTTGCCGCATTTTTGGCGTCTTCTAACGTGTGATTCGTGCTCCACCGAACCAATTTCTCCTCCTCGCTCCCGAACAAACTCTCGCTAAGTCTACACGTCGTCGACAGGTGCCAAAACCCGCCATCTTCGGCTTTCCCGAAACCTAATTTCGGAGCGTCATTCTTCAGAGGTTTCGATGCTCGCATCTTCTTCGTGCTCTCTTCTAACCGTTCCCACGAGGCGTCCGGATAATCCGTCCCGACCACGTGAAAGACGCGGCGACTCCTTTCACCTACATCTTCTGGACTCCTACTCGCATAAGAAGAGATCTCGTCGTTTATGGCGCGTATCATTCTCAATCCTAAATCGTTCGTGCTCTCATCCTGCGCTTTGACTTCGATTTCTATTTTCCTCCTCCTCCTTAAGGAGACTCCTACTTCTTCTTCTTCTTCTTTGTCGTCTTTGTCCTCGTCTCCAAAGAAAAGAAGATTTTTCTTCTCCAACCACTCTCGCACTTTCTCAACCTCCTCCTTTTCGGCGACGTAAAACACCAACCGGAGACGCTTCTTCATCACCCCGTCGCGATAACGACGACGAGGCGTAGGCGCACACACATTTGTACCACGAATCATCTCTTCTCTCCCCAACAAAAATCCTCTCAAAACTCTCTCCGTGCAAAACTCGTACAATCTCGCCGCCATCGTTTCACCCTTTCTCCTTCTTTCTTCCTCCTCTTCCTCCTCCTCCTCGTTCACCATCAAAATCCTCATCAAATCTTTCGCCAGTCTCGTCTTGCACTTGCCCGGAGTCGCTCGTCGTCCAAAGAACAGCATCACATCTTCTTGGTCTTCTTCTACTTCTTCTTCTTCTTCACGATGATGTGCTTTAGTCGCATCCATGATATCTTTTAAAAAAATAACGAACTTTTCTCCGCTCTTTTTGGTCTCGTGATTTTTTTTCTTTTCTGCTCTTTTTTTACTCCGAATTCCTCAAAGAGCAGCTCCTCGACAAAAAAATCACTCTCATCAAATTGCACACAAATTTTGTTGGTGTTTTGACTATTATATTATTACTACTACTCCTAATACTAAAACAAGAAGAATAATAATAATGTTTGGAATGGGCCAATACGAAAAGGTCGGGGACTCCGCGAAGGTACGAATAAGAAGAGGCGTTTGTTTTGTTTCCATATTGTTTTTTCTATATATTTTGTCGCGTCGTCTTTCTTCGTCGTTCTGCGTTGTTTTGTTGTAAGAAATCGGGGCATCCAATTCTCTCTCTCTCTCTCTTTCTTTCATTCATTCCTTTTTGTTTCATTCGTGCGCGATTCGCGCGTAGTCCTTCTATACTGCGTTGTTTAAAACTTCCGACCACAACGCATCCTCGTGTTCTAATACTCACGGCTTTTATAATAATACATTAAACACAGATCCCAGGCAGAAACGACGAGGACAACAAATCGAAATTTTCAGACATCAAAGACACGGTCAATTCCGCGGCAGCCTCGGCGTACCAGAAAATCACCGGCACCGAGTACGGGAAAACTATGACGGAGAAAGAGTTGGCGATACAAAACGCGAAAAAAATGCAAGAACATAATCGACCACCGGCACCGGATTGGAACCAGGCGAAGAAAGACGGGAGTCACACGCATCCAAACACGATGGATAAAGACGGGAAATTCCTCACCGCTATCGGCGCCATGAAGTCCGGGGGCGGGTACGACGTCGATCCGGTGCATGGCGACGCCTCGCTCGAGACGAAGATGAAAGGTTTAGGGGTGGAAAATCCAGGCGAGAAGAAGAGTTTCGCGTGGAACGATCCTCCTCCGCCGAAGAAGAAAGAGATGAAGAAGAAGAAGAAGAAAAAGAACAACTCGGATTCGGATTCGAGCGGGAGCGATGAAGACACCAGCGACGACGGAGGGTCCTCCGAAGACGAAAAGGAGAAGGAACCGGTGGAGGACTTTGGGATGGATTGCGAACCAAAGGATAAGTTTCGCAAGAAAAGACTCCAAAAGTTGAAGAAAGATGTGCACCCGATTTTAGACGTGGTGCGCGTGGACGATCCGTCGGAGTTGAGAGCGTTGTTAGAACTCGGGGGCGACGCGAACGAAGTCATCACCGAAGACAAAGTGAAGGACGAGTACGACCAACTCGGATGGACGCCTTTGTTAGAGGCTTCGAGTAAAGGCAGAGTGGATTGCATGCGCACTTTGTTAAAGTTCAACGCCGACCCGAACGTTGGGTGCAACGAAAACGACGAGAAACCGTTACATTACGCCGCTCGAGGTGGTCACGCTCAGGCGTTGACGAAACTGTTCAAAGAGAGCAAAATCGACGCGTTCGCGCGCAACCGCAAAGGCGCCACGTGTTTACACTCCGCCGCAAAGAAAGGTCGAATCGAGAGTTTACAAATCATCTTGAAACAGTTTAGAAGAATACAGGAGGAAATGAGTAGCACGGCGGATACGCAGAGCTCGAGATTTGACGACGCGATTGATTTCGTCGACAGTTCCGGGCAAACCGCGTTGCACGTCGCCGCCGGCGCCGGGTACGAAGACGCCGTCTCCATTTTAGTCAAAGCAGGTGCGGATGCCTCCTTGGTCGATAACAAAGGCCGCACGCCAAAAAAAGTTGCCGCGAAGAAAGGCTACGACGACTTATCCAAAGTCTTGCGAAAAGCGGAAAAAGAGAGCGAAAGCCGAAGAGAGAAGATGGGCAACTTGCAAATCCCGACCAACGCGTTTGCGGATATCGAAGGCAAACACACGGAAGTCGCGTTCAGTCCAACGCACGAAGCAGGGGAGGAGAACGAGAAGTTATTCAAAGACGCGGCGCGGATAGAAACGGCTGGTGGATTATAATATTAACAACCCCGAGAACAACACTATTATGATATGGGTTTTTAAAACTGACTGTAAAATATATAAATTCCGCCAAGTTACGAAACGTATTCGTTCGTCGAATACGCGACGACGACGATACCGATGACGATGATGATGATAATGCGCTAACTTTCGCTTCTTCTCTATTCTTTGTATTCACATCTGTTCGTTTCTATTATTCGTCTTCTATGTGACCTATTTCTTCTCTTCTTCTTCTTCTTCTTCTTCCTCGTCTTCTAGAAAAGCGCTTCTCTGATTCCCTTTCGGGTTGTCTAAATTCTCCGTCGCGAAGTGCATCATGCTGTTGCTCAGACCTCTCAGCGCGGCTTCTCGTGCTTTTTGAATCTCCTCTGCATCGATCAAGCACTGATTCTTCCTCCAAACGTGTCTCACTTGTTCTCTCAGGGCAAATCTCGGGACGGATTGTTTGTGCGCTAAATAATCCGCCAGTCGTAAACAATCTCGGTACAGTTTCAGAGGCTGGTTGAGAAGGAACTCCGCCGGGTGTGGTGGGATTTCTGATGATGATGATGATGTTGATAAAGACGAAGTACTCACGCAACATCGAAAGCGCACACACAGCATCTCGCGTCTCACAATTTTGGATCGCAATAAAAACATCATCCCTTTCTCGTTCTTCTTATTCTCCGAGTCGTCGTCGTAAACATTTTGTGCAACTCAACAAAACACATTGATTTCTCACGCAACACACAAATAAAAAAATGAAGAACATGGTGTCTCATTTGACAAACAGCCCACTTTTTTGGCACACAATTTTCGCACAAAACTCTGCTCTGCTGAAATTCGTTGTTTTTTTTTACATCATCATCATGTATCTCATGTACTACCTGAACGAGGACGGGAAGCGCGTGTACACGCTCAAGGTACGAAAACTTTATATATCAAAACATCATTCTCTCTGTGAGTATGAGTCGCAAAAGCTCGGTTTTGTCTCGTCTTTTTTTCTCTCTCTGTTGGAACACACAGCGGAATAACATTTTAATTTCGATCGAGAATTCATCGTCACGAAATTCACCCCCCGCCGCCCTCTTTCTTTTCCCTCTACTTAATGAACAGAAAACGGGTCCGGATGGGAAACCGACGTTGTCGGCGCACCCGGCGAGATTCTCGCCGGACGATAAGTTCTCGAAACAGAGAGTCGCGTGCAAAAAACGGTTCGGGTTACTTCTCACGCAGCAACCGGAGAAGCAGTTTTAAGAGTAGTAAAATATGAATTCGCGATTGAATTTCGAGGGAGGAGAGAGAGAAGGAAACCTAGAAGAATGTAACAACACACACCACAACGGTAATTTTATTTATGATTTAAACTAGTAGTATACAACGAGATTCAAACACTCGTTCGGTCGGTCATTCCTCCACACGCTCGCTTCTTAAGGCAACTCATTAACTCGCTTCTTAGTGAAGCAACTAAAACAGCTAAAACATTTCTCCTTGATTTCCTTCTCGCTTTTCGTCCACCAGTGCTCGTCGCTCGCGTCGAAGAACTCCTCCTCGTCGAATTGTTCCAGCTCTTCTTTTCGCTTCTCGAGAACGGAGTGAGAGGGATAGAACGGTTGGTTTTTCTCGCGTAACTTTTTTCGGATGTAATCTTGGGACTTCTTGTGCGCGGATTCAAATCCGAGCTTCCGCTCGACGACGCCGATGTCTTTGAATTTCGATTGGACCATCTCCGCGGTGAGTAAGGAGTTCGGGCCGAGTTTTTTCTGCAGTTGGTCAAAGACGTGTTTGCCGTGACCCATGATGTGGACTTTATTCCTCGTTTTCACATCTAGGAAGAGTTTAATAATGGACCAGATGACGGTGAATATGGTGGGAGCGTTGATGATGTAAGATTGGTAGAGACTTTCCGGGTAGTTGTCCTGGGATAACTGCATGGCTTTTTTCGTCACCGCTTTGATTTCGCTCGTGAATAAGCCCAAAGTCATGCCTCGCAAGTTCCAAATGTTAATCACTTGCGTGATGGGATACCCGACTCTCTCTGACGCTGGCTTAAACACGAACTCTTGCTGCCACTCCATTGTTTGGATTTGAGTCCGAAGAAACGTGTCCACGTCGTCGAATTCGCTCAGTATTTGCTTCCAAGGCATATTCGTCACGTTGTCGAAATAAATCGGGTGTCCAAACTTCCCGTGACCGACGTAAAAAGAGTTTTGCGAGCACACTATATCGTACAGCTTCTCGTTCTCTAAGAACGACCGCTCTAAGCACTCGTCCACGTGCCATTTTTTCCTCCATTTCAGTGTGTTCCGTAACATTTCCCACGCCAACTCCTTCCCTTTCGTCCTCGCTCGAACGAATCTCAGAAGCGTCCTCTCCTCGCCGCCCAACTCCGGTATCGTCATCGTTTTTGGCAATATCATCTCGTGTTTCACCAATTGCTCTTTTAAATATTCCATTCGTTTTCGTTCTTCCTCGTTCGGTTCCGCGTATTTCCCGCTCTCTTTCGTCTTGGGACGATGATGATGATGCTTTCCTCTTTCGCTACCAAATCCGCTGTATTCGCTCTCGTTACCATCCTCGCTCGTTCGACTCAACGAAGTGAAGCGATCGCGAAAGGATGATTTCGTGTTTTCACCGCCATCTTCGCTCGAGCGTCGATGGAAAAATCTTTTTCCTCGGGTGGGCGTTGTTACGAGTTCTTCTTCTTCTTCTTTTTCATCGGAGACGACGACAGTACCGGCGGCTCTCGTCGTCGGTTGCTTTATCGATAAAGAAGAAGATTTCATCGTAAATCGAACTTTCACCAATGTGATTTTAATTTAGTAATGCCGTCTCAAAGCGACTGAGTTATATCTCTCTCTCTCGCGCGCATGCACTCGTTTCGTGCGGTTATAATTATATTACTATTAGTGTTAGTATTTTAGTATCACGCGCGGCACCACCAGCGCGCAAACGGCGTGTTCAGGTTGTTGCGTTTAATGATGAAAGAGACAAGAACAGTTGAGAAAATATTCCAATACGTATTATTGGAACAGACAGAGGAGAAGCACTTTTTCTCGTGCGTTTTGGTTTTTTTCTTGGTGTCAGAAAGGACAGAACAGACAACACGAAAAAGAAAGAAAGAAAGAAGCAACAAGAGAGAGAGAGAGAAACGAACGAGAGAGAAAAAGAGAGAGAAAGAACTTGAGAGAACGAGAGAGTCCTTCAACCAAAAACACTTGAACCACAAAAGCACCACTTTTTGCAGCAGAGAAAAAAAAACACAGAAAACTTTGTCTCTCAACACATCAAATGGCGAGCCCAGAAGCGGCGGCAATCTTGAGAGAGTTACAAGGGAAAAACGGGAACGGGGTGCGTGTTTAATTGTTTGTGTGGTTGTGTTTTCTCTCTTTTCTTTCTCTCTGATAAAAGAAGCGCGCGCAAAGTCCGCGAAAGATTCTGTTCCTTTAAACGAAGTGACTCCTTATCTGAGGAGGGTGTTTGTGGATCCAATCCGAAACATTATAAAGCGCGACGAATCTTTCTCTCTCTTTAGTATTGTTCTATTTTCCACGAACGAGAGGACGACAAAAACGATTCTTGCTTCTTCTGTCGTGCTTTCTTCTCTCGTCGTCACCGAATCTCTCGTCGTTGTTTACCACTCGTTCACGTAAAAGTCGTTTTTGCGATCACACCTGTTCTGACCTTTTGAGACCTCTTTTGACACACACCTTACCAAACAGACGTGCGTGGACTGCTCGACGAAAAATCCACAGTGGGCCTCGGTCTCGTTCGGGTCGTTTATATGTTTAGAATGTTCCGGCGTTCATCGCTCGTTGGGGGTGCACTTATCGTTCGTTCGCTCGGTCGGGATGGACTCGTGGAACGCGACGCAATTGAAGAAGATGCAACTCGGAGGGAACGCGAAAGTGAATCAGTTCTTGGCGAAACACGGCGTTCCGAAAGACGCGCCGATACACTTGAAATACGACTCGGCTGCCGCGGAGGCGTTTAGAGAGAAAATCAGAGTGGAAGCGGATGGAGGGAAGTACGCGGAACCGGCGAATATTCCGAAAGGTTTGAAGCAAAATACCGGGGAAACGCCGGCGCATCAACGAACCGGGTTCGAGAACGGACAAACGCTGGGGAGTTCGAAAGGGACGACGGGAATGGGAAGTCGATCGAGCCAGAATAACTTACAAAAAGGGGGAAGCGGCGGTGTTAGTAATAATAATAATAATAATAATAATAGCAATAGATCGGAGTACTCCATGGCTGAAATGGAAGCGTCGGCGTCGAGAAAAGAAGCTTTTTTCGCGCAGCAACAGGCGAGAAACGCGGCGAAACCGGAAGGTATCGCGCCGAGCCAAGGCGGGAAATTCGTCGGTTTCGGATCGCAACCGCCTCCGGGGAGAAGTAAGAGCAGCGCGAACGACGACGTCTTAGGAAGCATGTGGAACGGTTTGAGTTCGGTGACGAAGTCGTTGGCGGATACGACGTTATCGGCTGCGCAAAAAGCGAAAGAAGCGGCTTCGCGCGCGGCGGATCAAGAGTCCATGGAAAGCGCCAAGCAAGCCGCGAATAAAGCGGGTAGTTGGTTTTCCTCGGCGCTGAGTTCAGTAGCAACTGGGGTGTCGAGCTTAGCTTCGGATATTCCGAAAACGCTCGGGGCGGACGATTCGAGCGGCAACGCGTTTCCGAGACCAGAAGGGTACGTCGATTTGCGCCCACCGAAAAGTCCAAACTCGAGATTTGTCGGGTTTGGTAACGACGACGAATGGGGAGACAACGCCGGAGGCGACGAAGAGGACGAAGAGGACGAATGGAAACCGGCGTCAAAACAACCACAACAACAACAAGGAATGAGTTCCAATAACGCGTCAAAATCGTCCATGAACTCAATTTCAAGCAATTCTTTATCCAACTCGCAACCGAAGAAGCAAACGCAACAACAAAAGCCGAAGTGGGACAATAACAATAACGACGTTGACGACGACGACGATGACGCCGATTGGGGCACGTAAAATTTAGTAAGAATAATAATAAGAATAACAATAAGTGCTTCGTTTTAGTTTATATCGCGTGATACGCTCGTGTGATTTGATGAAAATTACTCTATTCTTTTAGCAGCTATACCTCTAACAAAGAAACCTCTTCTATATATATCAAGCTTCGAAATCAAAGTCTTGTTCCGGTTCGACGCCTACTCTTTGCGCCTCGGGCAACGCTAAGTTTACATCAACCGTCCTCGCCTTCTTCGGCGGAGGCCCGGGCGGCAACGGCGCCGCGATCGCTTGCGCCGGCTCCTCCCTCGGCTGCTCCCCGCTCGCAATCAACAACTGTCTCTCTTTCTCCTCTTGTATTTGTTTCTGTCTTTGCCTCGCCGCGAACGGCAACACGCCGTGAATATGTCCCGGTCTCCCAATCAAACACGCTTCGTTCGGTGGCGGCGCCGGTCCAGGCAACCGAATGTGTTTATACCTACAGTTCGGTCCGTGAATGCAAAACCCAAGCTTATACATGTTGCACTCTTTCACGTCGTCGTTGGAGTGTTTATACGGACAATCCGGTTCTTTACACTCGCCGTACTTGGCAAAGTACCGGCACGTCGGCATTCGCTCTTTATCAAACTGGTGTAAAAACCCACACTTGTCGCCTTTCATGCATAAATTCCTCAGCCAGTGTCTGCACACCGTTTGTCGGTAATTCTTTTGCGCTCTCGGTTCCAGCTGGTCCGACGGTGCTAACGTCGGTGCGAGCGTTTGCGTTTTCAAATCCGTCTGCTCCAGGTTGTCCTCGAAATCGAATTCTAAATCTGCCATTTTGATGATTCTTCTTCCAATTCTTCTTCTTCTTCTTTAAATAGTATTTCTTCTTCTTCTCAAAACCACGCGCGATAGATAGCTGTGCGTATAAAGAAAGAAGCTTTAGAGAACGAGAACGCTCTCTTCTTCTTCTTCTTCTTCTTCTTCTTCTTCTTCTTCTGAATGCCTCTTTCTCTCTCTCTCTCTTTGAATAAGAAGAGAAGTGTTCTACACTCTTCTCTATTTCGTGTGCTCTAAAAGTGACGATGTTTTCTCGCCTGCGCAAAAGTGTACGAGTTTTCGCCTCAAAATTATTTTTTCATCGACAAACGAATTTCTCGACACACAGACGACAGATAAAAATAATGTACTCTTCTCATCATCATCACGCTCTTCTGTCTGCGACTGTTCCTCGTTTTTGTTGTCGTTGTTCGTCCTCAAAATCGGAGAGGAAGTTGAAGAAGTTAAAGAAGCATCGCATACGCGAAGAAGAAGGTAAAGAAGTTAAAGAAGGAGGAGGGAGGAGTCGACGGGAGAGCGTCTTCTTTTCTTTGGTTTTGGGGAGTTTTTTCTTCTCACCATCGAGTGATGATGGAATGTCATCGAACTCTTTGTTGGCGTTTGCTTTTGACGACGACAATTCTGAGTACAAACTGTTTACGGGGAAAGCGTCGAACGTCTTTCAATTTGAAGTGCCCAAGGATTGGGTGATCGCCATCGACCGTCCGGTGGAAGAGAAACAGAAGAAAAAAGCAGAGACGAAAGTCGTCGTCGGACAATTCAAGACGGTGGATACGATGTCGGTGAGATTAGAAATCGCGGACGAATCGGTGCGAAAAGCGTTCGCGCTCGCCGAGGAAAAGAAAGACGCGAAATATATCGAGCAGGAGTTTACGAAGGAGGAACGAGAAGCGGCGGCGGGGAAGATTGCGCAAGATGTGATCGTAGGCGTTGAAAATAATCGGAGCGGGGTGATGAAGTTTGTGAACGTTGGAGATGAAAATGAAAACACGACGAAAAGGATCGAACGCGACGGGAAGGCATATTACGTGTTCCAATCGATTAGCGAAGTTTGCCGAGCGGAAATCACGGAGATTGGTGGCGGAAAGAAGATATGTATAGGACCTAGGGGCGATGAGATTGATACCATCGAGAGAAGAGCGATGACGGTGGTCACAGTACCAGACGCCAACGACGGCAGTTACTTCGTTTTGAAGATGAGCGCAAAGGTGGACAGATGGGAAGAGACGAAGGAAAAGTTCGAGCGCGCGGCGGAGACGTTCCGGATGTTGTGAGTAGATGTGTGATCAAAGAAAAGCGTAGAGATTAGGAAATTGCACGGATAGAAGAAGAAGTAGAATGTATTTTTACTAGTATTAATATTTATAACGTCTATTGTTGTTGTTGGTTTTTAAGATGTTCTAGAGCCGCTTTTTTATACTCCAGGGCGCAGGAATCAATGAACGTGGCGAACTCGTCGCTATCTTTGAAGGATTTTTTTACATCGTTCGATACCGCATCCTCGACTTTTCGCGAGATGTGACCGTACACTTCACCTTTGATAACATCTAATTTAGTATCATTCATCAAAGTTTTCAAAGCCGGCTTCAACTCGTCCACGTTTTCGAAAATTTTCTTCGCGCCAAAGACGTACACCCCTAATCGGGCGCGCGATAGGGAAACGACCAAACGACGCACGTCTCTGAGATGACCGACATGTTTCGTTCGCACCAACGATAATAAAACGATATCGTTTTGTTGCCCTTGATACTTATCAACGGTGGAAATTGAGGCTGGCGGTCCAAAAAGCGGGTGCGAGTCGCATCGCGCTTTGAAGACATCTCGCAAGAGATGTTTTTGCCCTCGATAGGTTGTTAAAATCGATATCGATTGCGCTGGATAGCCGCACAAGCGCATCCACTGGTACAAAGAGCATAGATACTCGGCTTCTTGGACGTTTTGGAAGTAATGCGGTTGTGGGCACGATTCCGGCGCGAACGAAGAACAGTCGATAAACTGAGCGACTTTCGCCATGCCAGCGTTGGCGAGCTGAAACCGCTCTTCCGTAGAAACGTGCGGTAAATCGTCCAGCTTCTTGTATCTCCAACTGTATAGTTTTGAGATTTGTTTTCTCGTTCTACCCTGTGCATCTAAAACGATATTTGGAACGCCGGAACGCACCAAACGGGCGAAGCAGCTTTGATCCATGTGACAAAACTTTGAAAACGTTTGGTTCTTGACCACCGGCGGTAATTGATTGTGATCGCCAATCATCACCACTCGCTTCAATCGCGCGTGACCATCGATATCTTTCGCTCTTTGCAACGCCATAGGAATGAAACTTTCAATTTCAAGGATTTGCGCGGCCTCTTCGAAGACGACGGTATCGTATTTGAAGTTTACGTCGAGAAAATCCGAGCGTTTCAACGCGGCGTAGGTGCACGTCATGGCTACGATTTTTGCCTGTTTCGTGAGCAAATATTCCGATCGGTCTTTCGGCATTTTCAAAAGCTCTAAGAAGCGACACTCTTCGAGTTCAGTGAACATTTCAACTAAATGACGAAAGCATCCTTTCGCTTTGCGAATGGCATATTCAACGTTAGCCTCCGAAGGGTCGCCAAACAAGTTCTCGTACCCTCTCGGAACATCCGCGAAAAACTTTGCAAACGGAAATTGTGTTCGAATGCGCTCGTGAGAAACTGGCGTTTCCTTGTTATTTAGAACGAGCACGGAAAATCGCTCCCATAAGGCCAGGACTTTTGATTTCCAAAAGAAGCCAGCCGTTTCGCACGTCTCCGCGGCATTCGCCAAAGTTTCATCGATACTCATGGCAAGTTTCTCGACGATTTCCAAAAGCTCTAAGCGCCTGCGCAACATGTAATCAACGCGACCAGTTCGGGAGAAGTCTTTATCTGTCGATAAATCTTCTTCACCGCGTCCGAGACGTAATAGATACCGTTCCGGAACGTCGCGAATCATAATCTTCTGAAACAAATCGTTCAACGCCGCGTTAGAGTGAGTGATGAGCACGACTCTTTGATTCGGGTTCGTATGGTACAAACAGTGCAAAATTTGAGTCGCGACATCAGTCTTACCGGTACCAGGAGGACCGACGATTAAGGTCAACCCTTCACGAACGCCAGATTTGACAGCGTCGACTTGCGTCGGCGTAAACCGAACCATGTTTTGATTCTTAACATCTTCCGGGTATGGACCTGGATCTGGCGGAACGTACGACTCGACGTTGACAACGTTACTGCTCGCATCCTCTTCGTCAATACCAAAGGTTACTTTGAACGGCGGGACGGGTGTTGCTGAATCGAAAACAATCTTCTTCCCCGGGAAGGATTCGCGCAAATGCGCTTCGTCCAAAAACGTATCTTTGAAGTCAATTTTCGTTCGCTTTTTATTGTTTTCCGAGTCTTCTAGCTCCAAGGCATCTGGAGATGCAGACGATGGATCGCCATAGCCTAAAAACACATCTTGTAACCATTCGGGCGCGTTCATATCCTGGTTCAAGCAATCGCGAATACACGCCAGAATGGCTTTAAAATTGTTCTCTTTCGGTCTTCTGCGAATGACGCAGTTGAAATTTTTGTACATCTCGTGCACTCTTGCGACATCTCCATCGAACGTTTCCAGATCGCGTTGGTACTGCGCGCAATCTACTTCTAATGTGAACACGCGATCGTAGCCGGACGGTTTCTTTGGCCCTTCGTCCATCGCATCCGGTGGCGGCGGAGCTTTGACAACTTTCGCATCTTTCAGCTGTTCCGGGAAACCTTCGTTGGCTGGGACCCCTTCTTCGTCGCGAATGTCAATAATTTCCGCACCTCGAATGTACTCGACGTTCTTCGCGTCACCATGTTTCGCGTCTTGTTTTGCATGAACAAGAAACACCACATCGAATCGTTTCAACTCATCCCATTCTTTAAAAACGTCGTCGCGAGTGGCTGAGAAGTTCAAGCGCATCTTTATTCGGACCTTGGACGGTTTTTCTTCACCAACATTGGGATTACCAATATATGTAAATTCAATAGCCTCTTGTCGCGGGTCATCTTTTGCAATCGCCATGGCCATTCGCGCCCAGCCTCGAAAACTTTTACCGTCTTTTGAAGGTTGCATGCGTCGCACTGCGTCGGAGACGTCGTCTCGAATTTCGTGCGTCGCTTCCAAGCGAAACAGGTTGAAGTTTCGTAAGAGGTAATCTGAAAAGGTCAAAAATTGTAAGTTTAACTTTGGCAACGCTAACGGTAACGATTTCATCCTGTTCTTAGCGCTCTTGTTGTTGTTTTCGTCCTTTTTCTTGATGTCGTCGAACGGAACGAGAGACTCGTCCCATAAAATGTCTTCGGTTGGATACAACGGTAATTTGTTCACCATTTCTCTTCTCGATCGACGTTTTTCAAAGTGAAACGAGATAACATCGATTAAGAATTGGTCCTGGTCCTTCTGCATAAACTCAACATCGTTGGAGTCATCGTTCGATGCTAACTTTAACTGATCGCAGCACAGTTTACGCAACTGGTCGCTTTCCAAGTTTTTCAAATGTTTCGTCAAACTCGAGCGCGTTTCAATCATTCTCGCGGAGGACAACGCGAGCTCTTTCAACTCATCCGGCCAATGCTTGAACAATAAGCGTTGAAACGCGTGAGTGACTTTTGAACGTCTGGATTCCATCTCTTCTTCGCTCAATGCGTCTCCCGTATGGTCGTCGACTTCAAAATCGTAGAAATCTTTTGCCATTTCCAAAAGCTGCTTCAACAAATTGACGTTTCCGTCGGCTCCTTCCTCATCGCTTCTCATCTCGTTTATTGTCAGGTTTGCCTTTACGAAGATGTTTGCGTCGCCTAAAATCGCACGCACAAATCGTCTCGTGGGAAGTTGCGAGAGCAAATCGACGATGAATTCGAGGTAATACGCACAAAATGCCATCGCATTCTCGCTCGCGCGTGCAACCGGTAATGTATCCAAAAACACTGTGGTGAGATTGGTCAGCCACGAGTTTCGTCGTGACTGCATCTTCGTCGGTTCTTGCTTCGCTTCCTTCTTCATCAACTTTTGCCATTTCTTTTGCACATCGACTGGCGCGGAATTGAGTTCCATCTCCAACCTTTTTTCTTCCCGAGCTTTCCATATCTGAATAGACACTAAGGGCAACGCGCTTTTACGCGCCATATCGTTCTCTAACGCATTCATTAACACGTTTAAGAAGCGAACAACCGTGGTCATTTCCACAGCAACTTCAGGACTACTCTTTGTGACGTTCTCGAACGCGACATTCGTCAACGTTTCCACGAGCATTTTCAACGCCAACGCGTTTTCGCCTTCCTCATTACCACCGTCGCCACTACCGCTACCACTACCACTACTACTATTACTCAAAGTCGCAAACGCATCCGGCACGTTCATATTTCTCGCTTTATGCACGATACATTTCGCAAACGCTAACGCGGTATTCTCGTCTGGATGTTCACTTTTACTCGTCGACGCGAGGATTTGCGGCCACACCGACCTTTCCAGAAATCCTTCGTCGATGAGTTCTTCAACCACCTTGTCCTCGCACGCGCCTCTCTTCATGGTCGTCTCGTACGTTTTCCGCACGTCATCTAAATCATTCTTCGCCGCTTTTTTATCCGCCGAAGTAGTATTAGGAGGAAGAATAGGTATAGGCTTTTTTTCCTCCTTCGTTTTTTCACCTGTTTCACCTCCTCCCGTCTTCTCCCTCTCTGGCGGCGACGACAAAAGTCTCGGTTTCTTTGTCTTCTTTTCGTCCTCTTCTTCTTCTCGAACGACGACGACAGGTGTTGGTGCTTCTTCACTCTTCCCTCTTTTATTCGTCGTCTTCTCTTTCGTCGTCGTCGTTTTCGCGGCTTCTTCTTCTTCGTTTCCCTTTAACGACGACGATCGAATCACATTCTTCAATCGCGCGATTAAATCTTTCTTCAACCCATCCGTGGGTAACTTTTTCTTCTCCAGTAAAGACTTTAACTGTTTCACGGTCAGTTTGGACAAGTCCTCCTCCTCCTCCTTTTTGGACGAAGAAGGGGTGGTCCCTTTTACCGTCTTCGTCTTCAAAGTCGTCTTCTTCTTTGCTGCCGCCATTATTTTGAGTCGTTGTTTTATGGCGATTTCTCACAGGGAAAAAGCGAGAGAGAAAAAACGTTCGTTCTTCACATATGTATCCTAATACGACGCTTGTATACTAACAGAACTAAGAAGAAGAAGAAGACAAAGAAGAACTGAAAAAGAAAATACTAAATGTCATCCGCGGCGGTCCTCGGCATAGGCTTCGCGGCGACCGCGTTAACCGCTCGACAACTCATCCTCGCCGGCGAAGCGTGGATGCTCGCACCACCAAAATTGAAGCAATTTTACAAAGGTGGATTCGACGACCAGATGAGTCGACGAGAAGCGGCGTTGATTTTAGGGATACGAGAATCCGCCGCGAAGAATAAAGTGATGGAAGCGCACAGGAAAGTGATGATGGCGAACCATCCAGACGCGGGAGGGAGCCCGTTCGTGAGCACGAAAGTGAACGAGGCGAAAGAAGTTTTGCTCGGGAAGAAGAGTAAATCCTTTTGATTCGAGAGATGAGTTTAGTACAGATAACAACAACGCTCGCGTCATCTCAATCGACATCAATCGAGAGTCAATGCGAAGAGTAAGTAGCAGTAGATGAGTAGGATGCGTAGCATAATAGCAGCAAAGTAATACACTAATAATTTAAAACCTATTCTATTTAGAGTACAACACAAACCTCTCTCTCTTTCTCGTGCGCGCGCGGATATGATGTGATGACTCATGAGGAATTCTTCTTCTCACTTCCACCCGAAGTGTCTCTTTGTCGTTCCGTCTTTATCCCCCGTGGTCCTCCCATCTAACGCGTCTCTCCACCTCTTCTCTTGTTTCTCTAAACTCGCTCCGTCTCTTTGCGAGACTTCTTTTAATAAAACGCCCAGTCGTTGTTTGTTGACGTCCGAGACGACGCGCGCGTCTAACCCGCTTTTCGCTCGTAGTTTTGCCACCGCGTGTGCATCCAATTGAGGATTGGTGAACTTCTGCGTGCCGTACCAGAGCAAAGTACTCGCGCCGAACGTGCTCGCGATGAAGGTGAAAAAAAGTGGACGCGAGTCCCGAGTGGATCGGACGATCGTTCGCCAAAGTGGAGAGGCTTCCCAAATGAAAGACATTCTTCTTCTTCTTCTTCTTCTCAGAAAGAGAGAGAGAGAATCACCTAATACGAAATCTTGTGACGTCGTCTCGTGTGTGTGTTGGTGCACACAAGAACAGAGAACAGAAGAAAAACAGAGAACACGGCGGTACGAGCGCGGCGAGAAGAAGTTTTTGTATGTGCACACAAATATAATATAGTAACAACAACACAACGCGTAAAATGCGTTACCGGCCAGCGGTAATCGTCCCACCGGGAATGACTTCTCTCGATCCGAAAACCTTACCCAACTCTACTAAACAAAAGAACACCGAAAAGAGAACGTAGAAACCAATCAAGCTCCATCCGAGTTTGGCGTGCAACGCGTACTCGTAATCCGATTTGCGAACGGTTAAGCTCAAGACCAAGAGTAAACTGGCGATGGAACCGACTAATAAGACTAGGACGGAGTTGCCGACTTGGACTTGGACGTCGCCGAGGACGATGTTGACGTAGACTAAACTGGCGGCTAAACCGACGAGTAAGTTGAACACCGGTCCGGCGAAGCACGCGGTGACCGCCATGGCCGCTTGGCCGGCTTTGGCAACAGCCATGTTGGAAACTAAATCGCCGACGCAGTTGGCCCAGGCCAAGACGGTGGCACCTAAAAATTCTTCCGAAATGCCCGCAATTTTCGCCAACGCGTCGATGATCAAAACCAAGTGTTCCGCGGCTAAGTGCATCCAGACGATGGAGTTGATAAAGGCCAGCATCGCAATCGGTTCCGAGGCTGCTTTCGGGCCTTCTTTTTCCAACTGCAACTTGATGCCAGTCACGACAGAGCAACCTGCAGAGATGCACAAGATCCAAAAGTACGGAGAACCTGGGAAGTTATCGCGGAACATGGCAGTCGCAGACCCAGGCGCGGCGAGGAAGAACAAAGGGGCGAAGAACGCCAACGCCGTGGTGTACCCTTTGCCTAATCGACCTTCACGAATGACTGGCATCGTCAAGGACATGACGAGAAAGATTGGTGTGGTAATTGGCGCCAACGCTTTTTGCGACGGCGTCATGTCGTCCCATTGCGCTTCGGACATGGCCCAGGCGAACGCACCTTCGAGTAAACCATCCGCGGGGCCTAATCGTAACATTTTCGGTTTCTTTCTTCGCGGTAAATCTGCGCCTTTGTTGTCGTCCGGTCCGCCTTTTTGCGAAGCCAAATCGAACAGCGGCACTTCGCGCGTTCGCGATTTCTTCTTTTTGTTACTGTTCTCCTCGTCGCCATCCAAAGTGAAGACGGGCGCGGAATCTTCGTCGTCGTCGTCGTCGTCAATGCCCTCGTCTTTGAACACCGCCAAGACGATGTACGCGGCGTACGCCGAGGCGAGTAACGTGGTGTGCCACAACGCAATCACACCTTTAATCATAATCGCAAAGACAGTTAAAATACCAATTAAGTACGCGTATACGTCTCTGTTATACGGTGCGGCAGAAACGAGGACGCCGGTTAACGATCCGTCCGAAGCGTTTTTCGTCCTGTCCATCAAAATGACAACCCCTAAGATGACCGTCGTGATGAACAAACCGGAACCTAACGCGGTAGAAACCGCCATATCGACGTCTGGCATGGTACCAGACGTGACCGCGGCGACTTGCGCGAAAACATCCGGGGCACCGTTTCCGAGTGCTAACAACGTAGCGCCGGCGACTTCGGGCGAAATTTTCAAAATCGTCGCCACTGTTTCAAGCGCGGGACAAAAGAACGCGTCCGCCACGAGCGCGAGTGCATACAAGGAAACACCCAAACCAAACGCATAAATGACGGTCGGAATAACAATACCCGCGTTCGTGCAATACGCAAATTTTAAGTACGGATACAGGTTTCCGCCGCACGCGCGCGTGTTCCTGACGTGTTTGCACTGCGCCTCTCTTGTTAGGCGCTTCTTCGGTTCGCACTTCTTCGCTTTCGACCGGGCGCCTCGTAACGCCGAGCGAACGTCGTAGCCAGATTCCAAACTATACATTGGCGTGTTTGCGACTGGTTTCGGTTCACCATTCGCGGTTGCCATTTGCTCTTCCAATTGCTCGCCTTGCGGGGAAATCCCGGTGATTGGATCCGCCACGTCCGCGGTCGGTTCCGCTAAATCAGTCGCTTGAATCTCCTCCAACGCCATCTGCATCCCTTTCTCCTGCGCAATCGCCGCTTTTTCAGCTTCAATATCTTTGATATCCTCTTTCGCCTCCTCGATGGTTTCTTCACCCGAGGCGACTAAATCAGCCGGCGAATCAAACCCGTCCCCGGTGAGCGCGTCCGGCGCCGCTCCGTAATCGTCCTCGTAATCCTCGTAATCGGCATAAAACGCCAACTCCTCCTGCGCTCTCTTCTCGAACCGCTCTTTCGCTCGGGTTTTCACGTTGGCGAAAAACTTAGCCGCTTTCTTCGCCGCAGATTTCGTAATTTTCTCGTCCACAGTTTCCCCGTCCTTCTCCGCCGCGTTCTCTTCGTCGGACTCGGCAATCACCGCGTCCGCAATCGCGTTCGCCGCAGCTGTTTCCACCGCCAATTCTTCCGCGTTCTCCGATGCGTACTCCGAGTCCGCTTTTTCCTTCTCCTCTTCCGCGATATCCTCCGCACTTTCATCGTCCGAGGTCACCTCTTCCTTCGTCGCCGGCGCCTCTTCGCTCACGTCCGCCGCGACGATAGCTTCCGACGCTTCCGCGTCCGTATTATCCTCCGATTGCTTTGCAATCACCTCCTCGACGACGGTTTCGTCTTTCGTTTGCGCGGTTGGCGTGTGCGCACGAACTACTTCCGAGTGTAACAACGAGTGTTTGGTGTTTGTCGTCGCCGTTGCCGCCGCCACTTCTCCTCCTGCGTCTTCCTCCTCGGTTTCGGTGGTGCCTTCCACGGGTATTAAATTTCTCAACTTTTTCTCAACCTCCTCCGCTTGCTCTTGATCTTCTTCTTCTTCTTGGAGTAAAAACCTCGATCTTCTTCTTCCTCTTCCTTCAAAACGACTGCTCTTGCCATCAAAACCACCGCCGAAAGCAGACGATGAAGACGACGACGAGGATGTTTTTGTTGCCGCTGCTGCCACTTTTATTGGTGAAAATCCTCCTCCATCACCTTTCAAAACAAGAAGACAAAGAAAGAGAAGAAGAAGAGGAGGAGGCACAAAAACACCAAAACCACCACCCGATGATGAAAACGACTTTGAAAACGGGGACTTCTTCATTTTCACGCAGTTAAAACGCGTAAAGTGTGTGTGATGCGTGCGTGGTAGTATATATATCTCTCTTCGCCCGTGTGATGCGTCGTGTGAAGAGATTATTCTCTGAAGATTAAGATGAAAAAATTGAAAAGTGGATCGCACAAACAGCAGCAAAGATGATGGATTTTGATGATGATGTTGTGTGCCTCTCTCTCTTGTTTTTTTGTTGGTTTCTTTTTGTGAGAAAGAAGAGCGCTTTTGAGAAGAAATTTGAGCACTTTTGAGCAAATTTGATGAGCTGTTGATGAGGAAAAAAAATTCAAAAAAAACTTTTCCTTTTCTCTTGTTTTGGACGAAGAAAAGAAAATCATCATTCTCTCTCGTGCACCCATTATATGTCATCATCATCATCATGAGAAGAGGAGGAGTAGGAGTAGGATTGGGAACTGGATCGTCGAAGAGAACGCGCGGAGGCGATGGTGGCAACGCGGTGACAACAATTTCACGGGGCAAAAAAAAAGATGGCAACGTCTTGGAGATGTTTAAGAAAACGAAAACGAAATCAATGTTGTTGTTGGAAAAAACGAAATCGTCCAAAATCATCATCATCAACGACAAAGAGAACAACGAGGACGACGATGAGGTGATTGTTTTAGACAACTCGGACGAGGACGACGACTCCCCGGACGACGTCAGAGAGAATCGACGCCGAAAGTCGCTTCGCGTGCAAACGTCGCAGCAGCAAAAACAGCGGCAAAAAGAAGAAGAAGAAGAGGATATCGCTTTGACCAGCGACGAGGAGATTGAAGACGAGACTACTAACGATAAAAAGGACACGATGAGAAGAGAGCCGGTACCGCATGAAGAAGTCTCGTCTGGGTCGGACATTGAATCTCCAGAAACGCTGAGAAGAAAGAGACAGAAGAAGAGTCAACATTTTATGAAATCGAACAACGACGAACGACGCGAACGCGAAGAGCGAGAGCGCATAGAAAACGCGAAAGCGATGATGGCGATGGAGAACATCAACAGCGCGAATAATTTAGGAGGGTCGATGGCGTGGACGAGAGAAAATGGGAGAGGGAGAGCGACTGCGCCGCCGATGGTTGGTGTAGGGAACGGACAGTTTGTCAGAGGGGAGATGTTGGCGACCATCGCGAACGGCGGGCAAAGGGAAACGCGAAAGCTGGCACCCACGCACAATACGAACGCAAAAGAAGAAGAAGAAGAAGAAGAAGAAGAAGAAGAACGACACCAACCGGCGAAGAAGAAGATAAAGCGATCGGTAGCGGCAGCAGCAGTAATAGAAGACGTAGAAACTATAGATGACGACGACGATGTTCCGACATTCGCCAGACCAAGGATGCAAACGACGAATAGAATAATCGCGAGAACGACGACATTCGCAAACAACAACATGAACACCATGGCTAGCGTTCGAACCTCGAACAAGGATACGGACATGCTCGACGCGGCAAACTACTACATATTTGGCAACGAGAGCTTTCGACCAAACCAAAGAGAAATTTGCGAAGCGTGTGTGGCAAACGAGGATGTGTTCGTGTTGATGCCCACTGGCGGCGGGAAAACTCTGTGTTACGCGCTGCCGGCGGTATGTAGCGAAGGCGTGACGATTGTCTTTTCACCTCTCGTGAGTTTAGTACAAGACCAAGTGAAGAAGCTCGTCTACGAGTTTGACATCCCATCCGTCGCACTGCTGGGTTCCGCGGGAGAAGGCGAGACGAAGAGCGTTTTGCGAGAGCTTTACAAAGAAAACCCGACGATTAAGTTACTCTACGTGACGCCGGAGAAATTCCAAGCGTCGCCGTCCTTGCGCAACGCGTTTCAGAGCTTATTCGAGAAAGGCAAACTGGCGAGATTTGTGGTGGACGAAGCGCACTGCGTTTCCTCTTGGGGTCACGATTTTCGTCCGGATTACAAAAAACTGAGCGAGTTGAAGAAACTCTTTCCGAGTGTCCCGTTAACCGGGTTAACTGCCACCGCGACGGACAAAGCCAGAGACGACGTGTTGAAGATTTTAAAAATTACGAAAACTGCCAAGAAGTTTGTCACTTCGTTCAACCGAGCAAACATCGAATTCGAAGTCAAAGCAAAGGGTGATTTAGCCGACGACGATAAGTTTGCCAAGTGGATCGCGCGAACGTTCGGTAAAAACGATAACGGCATCGTCTATTGCCTCTCGAGAGACGACTGCGTGAAAGTCGCCCAAGCGTTGAACAGCGAAAAGAGAAAGAACCCGGAAACCGCCCCTTCTGCGGTACCCTACCACGCTGGAATGACGGAAAAAGCCCGTCGGGAAGCGCAAGACGATTGGACGAAAGGTAAAGTGAGCGTGTGCGTCGCCACGATCGCATTTGGGATGGGCATCGATAAAGCGAACGTTCGATGGGTTGTTCACCATTCGCCGCCGAAAACGTTGGAAGGTTTGTACCAAGAAATCGGTCGGGCCGGACGAGACGGGTTGAAGGCGCGAGGTGTGTCTTTATACTCTCACCAAGACCTGGGACGCGTTGAAAGATTACTCAAAATGCCGCAAAAAAGTAAAGGTGGGCAAAGTAAAGCCGCTCGATTGGAAAAAGCGCTGCCTTTGTTGCAAAAAGTCAAAGACTACATGGAAGACCGGCAGACGTGTCGACGAGTCGCTTTGTTGTCGTACCTCGGTGAAACGTCGTTCACACATAACGCGTGCGGAGGCACGTGCGATAACTGTCGCCGTCGTTTAATGCGTCACCAAGGAGGCAGCGAAGCGAATAAAGCGAGACACGAAGACTTGGTATTCTTCGAAGATCTCGAGTACAAACGACCGAGAGCGGCGTCTGCCGCTGGAGGTAAGGGTAAAAAAAAACGGACGAAGTACGCCTCGAAGACCAAGAAAGGAAAGAAGAACGCGGCGTCAAAACCGAAAGGTGGTGGTGGTGGAAATTTGTTTCAAAACGCGAGCGGAGGCATGTTTCGAGTACGATCGTAATAGGATGCGTTTTACTTTAGATTACTTGTTGTTTTAAACGTTTTTTACGAATATTTTGGAAATCTGCAAGCTTTGGATAAAAAATGGAAGTGAAACGTCACAGACTCGCGCGCACAGACACACGGATACATAAATACGCACAAAATGCTTGCCACCACACACACCACTCGCGGCGCGCAAGCGACGATGGCCTCTGCGTCTTCTTCTTCTTCTTCTTCTTCTTCTTCTTCTTCTTCTTCTTCTTCTTCTGTTAGAAAACAGACGAACAGAGGAAGAGGACAACCTCTCATGGCGAAGAAACAATCCTGGACGGCTCGGGAAATCCAAACGAAAGATTCAAAACAAAAAGAAATCGAAAACAGCGCGACACCGATCGATAGTTCCAAAATAACCGTCCCTAAAGTCATGCAAGAGAAAGATTTTTGGGACGACGAAATGTTCGAGTCAGTAGGAGACGTGGTCGGGAAGTGGGGATTAGTTCTCGTCGCGGTGTTTGCGGCGATATCTGGGATTATTGCCAGCAAAACGTACAACGAAGGTGCGGTGGAGGTGGATTTTACCGCGTACGATAGTCCCGAGGAAGCAGTCGCGGCATCGGTGCGAGTGGCGGCGGCGCCGGTGAAGAAAAATAGCGTGGTGAGTGCACCGACTGTCGTTGGCGAAGACGATGTCGTTAGAGAGGTGATTGTTGAGTAAAAAATCGTGGAAATAATAATGAAACACGCTCGTCGTATCTATTTTTATACCGTCGTCGCGCTCGATCTGCAAGAGATGGTCGGTGACATCATCTCCCATGCCCTCACTCACTGCGTGTTTGTTGCGTACACACATATCATATCATCAAACAATAGTGCTCGAACAACTATCGCCGCTGTGTTTTAACAGCGATAACGCTTTCGTCAGCCGCGCGGCGGCGATTTTCAAATCGGCGTTTTCGCCCTCGACTTCGTTCATGATACACTTGCGAGCCTTCTCAACTTCGGCGTCGGCCATTTTTCGGTAACTCCGCTCTTTTTGAACCGCAGATTCGAGGTTACGAACGGATTTAGAGAGTGTTTGAACCAACGTTTGAATTCGAGAGGAGGATGTGTTGTTGGATGGTTTCGTTACGTATTCGTTCTGTTTCTCCTCCTCCTCCGCGTTTACTTCGTCGTCGTCCTTTCGCAATTTTTGGCGCTCGCCGTAATCGTACTCTTCGTTGTCGTCAACTAAATCAAACGCCCCAACCTCTTCAACATCGCTCCCCTTGACCATCTCATCGCACACGAGCGCGACTTTATCCATATTCACCCAACACTCGCGCACTCTTTCCCTCGCCTCTCGCGCTTTCCTCTTGTGCCACTCTCCTTTCCGTTTCCACGTTGACTCTTTCCTCGTGCACTCTTCGACCACTTTCCTTAACATCTCGTTTTCCTCTTTCGCTTTTTGCAACTTCATCTCCGACTCCGTCAATTGCTTTTCACCTTCCGCGACCATCTCTCTGGTCAATTCCAACCGCTCGTACAATCGATCGATCAACGTTTTCTTCTCTGAGAGTTCTCGCTCTCGTTTTTTCGCGGTTTCGAGTATCGTTTTTTCCAGCGTTGACACCGCGTCGTTGACGCGAGATTTCGAGAGATGGAAGTGCGATTCCAACGAAGTCTTCTTCCCATCATCACCATCACCATCAGTCGTCGTCGTCATCTCGATGATGACTTTAAGAACAACGGCTTAATAAATAAAGCGGAGCAGCAAAGAGGAGGTCAAAACTTTGACCAATTGACTTTTTTTTCGTTCTTTTCTAAAAAAAACCGTTCGTGTTCAATTGGTTTGTGTTTTTCGTCAAAAATTCATTCTTCCGTTCGGTTTGTTACGTTTTTTAAGAAGGAACACAACAAACAGAACGCAGAACAAGAACAAGAAGAACAGTGAGATAATAAGAGGATACCAGAAGATAAGAAGAATATAAGAATAGAATAATAGAATAATTATCTCATCATGTGGTTCCGAGTGATAATGCTCTTGGCGATGATCAAAGGCGACAACATCGAAGGCGCGTTATCGAACATCGGGTACGTGATGTTGTCCTCGTCGTTACACTCGGGATTTCAGCTCGTGCAAGGGAAAATAATGCTCCCGAAGCTCGTCAAAATGGGCAAAGTGCACCCGGAGGCTCTGCGAAAGGCGAAATTCCCCATGAGACGAATGCTGTGGCATTTTTTCGTGGCGAGCTTTGTGGCGTACTTGTTGGTGCAATCCGGCTCGAAACGATTGACGTGGTTCTTGTTAGTCACCACCGGAGTGTTTCCTATTTTTCGGTGCTTCGCGTTTCCGAAAATGTGGCCGATACCAGCGTTTATGTGCTTGGTGATGTATTTCGTGTGGAGAAACGAAGGCGTGCAGGAGTTATTCTTAGGTCTGTTATTGTTTCAAGCCGTGCCGGTGATGCAGGAGATTATGACGTTTTATTTGCAGCCGGTCGTAGGGAGGAGGCTGGCGAGAGTCGGCGCGTTCGCGGCGTGGTTGACGGCGTTTGCGATGTGCGTGCCCATTGCCGGGACCTTTTTATGGGCGATGTTTGATTCGAAATCGTTCGATAGATTTGTGAGGAGAAGGAATAGAAAAGAATACAACGGATATTGGAGGAAGTACGAGTGGTTCCAGGGTATTTTGGGATTCGTGGACGATAGCGGCGAAAATCCGTTTCAAGTTTTAGGCGTTTCGCAAAGCGCGACGGCGGCGCAAATTCGTAAACGATTTCGAGATTTAAGCGTGAAGTATCATCCGGATAAGACGGGGAACGATCCGGTGAAGTCGGCGTATTTCGTAAAATTGCAAAGGGCGATGGAGGCGATTACGAGCGGCACCGCGGATGGTAAAGTGAACGAAAACGCGTTGATGGAACGCGTGAGCGGAACTATTCACAGGTGCGCAGAGTTGACGCCAGTGATCGGGATGTGGTTGGCGTTATCTATTTGGGGTGCTTTCGTTGAATTTATGCAAAACAGAGGTAAACGAAAGAGTAAGAGAAGAAAAGGGGGGAAGAAGAAGAGTAAGAAGAAAAGTAAGAGTGAGAAGAAGAAGAAGAGCGATAAGACCGACGACGGAAAGGAGAATACTAATAATGGTGTCGAAAGTACTCATCCGACGACGAATGTAGAAGAGAAGAAAGAAGAGTATAGAACATTCCCGTCATCATCCTCGGACGACGACGATGATAATGGAGAAGGCGAATCCTCCTCCGGTGACGAAGAAGACGAAGATGGAGACGAAGAGGAGGAAGACGTTTTGCCAAACGTCGGGCCGTCCTTCGTCGGCGCGTCCGTGCTCAGCGACATTTACGGCGGTCAAAGGAGAAGACCATCCGCAAAAGGCCGCGCTTCGGCAGGTTTACGAACCAGCGAGCCAAGAACAGTCGGTGGACGGCGCATTCAAACGCCAATCGTTATGCCGCATCGGGGAAAGGACGCCGTTACGAACAACACCACTAAAGTCAACACCGACGACGACGGGAAGAAGAGCGACGATAAAAAGAAGGAGAATTAAAGTAGTAGTAGTAGTAGTAGACCATAGTTGTAATACGTAGAGCGATGTCTGAGTTTTAGGTACATCTTCGCGTGATCGGCAGTAAGTAGAGCGACTTTCACGAAGCCTCTCTCTTTTTCTCTCTTTTTCTCTCTTTTTCTCTCTTTCCTTTTATTCCTCTCTTCAAAAACAATTCTGAACCCTAATTCAGAGACCAAAACCAATTCTCCTCTTTGTTTCTCCTCTTCCACGAACAAAAAATCTCTCAAATCTCTTTGAAGGAATGGCTTCACCCTCGCACCACACACATCGTCGTCTCTGTCGTCGTTGCATTGAATAATGGCGTCTTGGCCTTCGCTCGGGGCTCAGCCGAGGAGAGGGACGGCCACAGCACCCAACGCGCGATCGAGTGTGAGCCGACAACATCGACATCGACGAGCGCAGAAGATGTGTGTGGTTACGATGATGGAACAACGCCGCGTGCGAAGCAACGAAGTTCTGGCGAGCACGACTGGACGTCGCTCTCGTGGTGGAGATGCACTTATCGTATCTCGAGCCATTTCCATGTCTCCTGGTTCTTCGGACGAGAACGACTCCCAGGAGATGGTGAACATCCGCGCCCAGTTTTCAAAGGTGGTGGATTCTTCGAACGATGAAGAGGATATCCTAATCGGTGGCAGTCGAGATTCGACGACGGCGAGCGGCGGGAGAGAGTACTCCTCGGATCCAGAGAACACTGGAAGCGCGTCGACGTCTTCAACAACGAATTCTATCTCGTCGTTTATGCAAGAAGGCGGCGTGTATAACTCGCAAATCGGAAAAGAAAAACCATTGAAAATCAACCAAGACTTACTCATCGAAGAAGCGAAACGGATTCGGAATCAATCCTTGTACGCGCGAACGCGGAAGGAACGGAGAAAACTGAGAGATGCGGCGATCGAGACTTTTAAGAGGGCGATGGTGTACGACCCTGCGGACGGGAGAGCGTACGTCGGAATCGGTAAAATTTACGTGCAACAAAAAGACTACAACAAAGCGAGAGAGGTGTACGAGAATGGAACGAGAGCGACGGGGTCGGAGAACGCGTACTTATGGCAGGCGTTTGCGACGTTGGAGAAGAAAGCGGGGAACGTGCAGCAGGCGAGGAAGTACTTCGACGCGGCGGTGATTGCGAATCCGAAACACGCAGCCGCTTGGCACGGATGGGGCGAGTTAGAACGAGAGGAAGGTAACTATCAAAGAGCGAGGGATTTGTTCTTAAAGGGAGTGATGAAAGTGCCGAAAAGTGATGCTTCGGCGCATTTGTATCACTCGTTGGGTCTCATGGCGATGGAGAGAGGGAGATACGACGAGGCGAGGAAACATTTCAGAGACGGGGCGAACACGGAAAAAGGGGCGAAGTCAGCCGCGATTTGGCAGTGCTGGGGTTTGTTAGAAGCCGAGTGCGGGGAGAACGAACGCGCGAGACAATGCTTCAAGAAAGGTTTGGAGGTATGTCCGAAGAGCAAGTACTGTTGGTTGGCGTGGGGTCGATTCGAAGCGAGCATCGGAAACATTCAAAGAGCGAGAGAGTTGATTCAAAGAGGGGTGAGATTAAACCCCGCGGACCCAAGTTTGTTGCAAGCGTTAGCAAGATTAGAAGCGAACGATGGAAATATTCGCGTGGCGAGGCAATACTTTGCCGCCGGGACGAAACTCGATCCTTCGCACCAACAAAATTGGCAAGCGTGGGGGGTCGCCGAGTTCAGAGCTGGGAACATCGAAAAAGCGAGGGAGTTGTTTCAGCGAGGCGTTTGGATTCGTCCGGAATCGAAAGACGCTGCGGTTGGTTTACAAGCATGGGCGATTTTAGAGCGCAAGGTAGGGAACATTCCGTTAGCGAGAGAGTTGTTCAAATGTTCGGTGAAAGCCAATCCGACGAATGCGAAATCGTGGATGTCGTGGGCACAAATGGAAGAAGAAATCGATAACATCGCGAGAGCTTCCGAGTTGAGAAATCTTTGCGCTCAAGAGAGAGCGGAGGAGGCTATTGGTATGACAGATTTGTCTCCGGCGAGTCTTGTCGGATTAGACGCAACGATTCGTCCGATTCTCAAGCGTTTATCGTCCTTGTTGAAAGGCGAATCGAGCACGGGTGCGGGCGATACGATTACGCGAACTGACGAGAATGGTGACTTGTACGAAACCGATTCTTTTGTCTGGGCCGGCGACGAGCTGTTGTTTTCGAACGGAAGTGGAAGCGATGACGAGGACGACGAGGACGACGAGTTTTGATTATTTATGATAGAGAGTTCGCGTTCTTTTAATGTGATACTATTTCTACGCTCGCGCAATAATCAAAGACACGGATAGTGTGACATTACTACAAAACCACTCGCTCTTGTTTACTCTGCACGTAATATGAATTAAATAACAACTCTTTTCTCTTACTACCAGCAGTACCACACAGCACTCTACTATTTATTATTATATATTTACAAAGCGTTCCTGATTTGCTTTTCGACGTCTGAAGCCGGTTTGTTCGCGACAACCGTCGTAACTTTCTTCAACTTGGAGTAATAATCAATCACTGGCTGCGTTTGTTTGTGGAACGCATCCAATCGACTTTTCAACGTCTCCGCGTTATCATCTTTTCTTTTCATCAAATCCTCTCCGGTAATGTCATCCTTTCCTGGTACCTTTGGCGGTGCAAACTTCGTGTGATACGATCTACCGCTCGCCGCGTGAATCCATCGACCTTCCACGCGTTCGACTAAAACCTCATCCGGGATGTTAAAGTCCAAAACCGTATCGATTTTCGTCCCTTGTTTCTTCAACATCTCGTCCAACTTCTCCGCCTGGACGACTGTTCTCGGGAACCCATCTAAAATAAACCCGGTTTTGCATTCGGGTTTTTTCACCGCTTCGGAAATAATACCGACCACGATTTCGTCCGACACTAAGCCGCCCGATTCCATCGCTTTTTTCGCGGCTAATCCGTTCGGCGTTTTCGCGGCAACCGCTGCTCTGAGCATGTCCCCGGTCGCTAAGTGGCACAAGCAGTGCTCGGATTTGATTTTCGGCGCTTGCGTGCCTTTCCCACACCCAGGTGGACCTGTGTTTATTATTATTGCACGTATAAGAGATATGATTAGTCTTCGTATGATGAGATAAAATGGAATCATCATCATCGTCATCTTTTATCGCGAAAGGCGGTGAGGAAAGACAAAGAAGAAGCAAAAACAAAGAATATTACCGATGAGAATGACTCGTTTCTCTGGTTTCTTCGCGCAGTCGATTCTGCGCTGGACCTCTTTCATGAGGTCGTCGGTGGAAATCGATTCGAGCGCTTCGGCAGACATATTTTTTTCTTATTTTTTTGTGCGGTGGTTTTGTGGTGGTTTCTAGAAGAAATTTTTATGTTTATCAAGCTGCTCTCTGATGAGTCTAAAACGAAGTCTAATAAAATCTAAAATCTACAATCGTTAATCTAACTTCACGTTCGCGAGTCTTTGCAACCTTTTAAACGCGTTCTCGAACTTCTTCTGGTCTTTCGGAGAATTTATTTGAAAGATAGATTCCAACTCTCGAACGTCTTTATATTTCAGTATCTGGCGTCCGGTGATTTTTGCGCTTTTCGCGATCGAAGCCGCTTCGTCGAGCGATTCGCTTTTTAACCACGCGGAAACTTCCTCAGAATCCCATAATTCGACGTCGCCTAAGAGTTGGCGATCAAATCTGTCCAGTATAGTTCGCGCAAACTCGTTCGTGCTCTCGTCGTCGTCGTTTACGTCGTCGTCGTCTTGAGAGCCTACTGCGTTTATGTTCTCAAATTTCGCTTCCTCATCCGCGGTACCGGCGGCGCCGCCTACGGCACTCCGTTTTAAGCCGAAACTCCCAATCGCCCAAATTGTCGACCCAATTATAATCGAAGGCACGATTATTGCCGCCTTCGCCGCCACGGCGACAAAACTCATGCCACCGAAGAACGAAAAGCTCAGCAACAAAGGCCCGAGCACGGTCAACGCCACCATCGCCGCCGCGGTCGCGGCGAATATAGCCCCAAACGACGCAAACATAATCAGCGGAAGTAACGTCCCGACCGCGGCTAACGCGATTGGCACCGCAACCGCGCTCGCCATAGCCGCCGCGACCGACATTCCAGCCACCAAAACACCGACCGAAAATAAAGGATACTCGGCGACGAGTAGTATTCCTTTCCGAATGCTCTTCACGTTTTTGTTCCCGCTGTACGCAATCGCGAGCTCGTCCGCGACGACCGTCGCGATTTGCTTGAACCGTTTCCTCAACTCATCTTCCTGCGACCAGAATATAAACGCAGCCGGTGGTCGCATCGTCTTCCTTTTTGTCCTTCCATAATCACATCGTCTTTGTTGTCTTCTTAAAGGAGCAATCGTACTCGGAGCCACGAAACAACTTTTGCATCTCGCCTCAACTCTTGTTCCCGCTCTTTGTCTTCTTCTTCTTCTGGAGAGAGACGAAGAAGCAGCGGCAGAACCAGTTTCGAGATGAGCTAATCTCGTCGTCGTCGTCGTAATCATCGTCGTTTCATCATCAACAACAACAACAACAACAACAGCACCAAGAGAAAGTTAATGAAGAAATTTTCTGCTCTCAAAAGTGTTTGTTTTTCATCAGAATTTCTATTGGCAAATGACAAGTCATTTCGGACAGACACAGACGTCAGAGACTTTTTCGCATCTCTATTATTTATAGTACAGAGTATTGAACTGCACACACACACTCGCACACTTTTTGGGTTTGAGCAGCGGTTTAGAAGCAGACGAGAGATCGATCGATCGACGCTCTCTTTGTTCGTTTGAGAACGATGATGATGTTTGATAATGATACTAAAAATACAACGAAGGAAAAGATGATGCCGCGCAGATGCAGGAGCAAAAAATTGATCGGAAGAAAAAAATCATCATCTCTCTTCGTTTTGCTCTTGACGACGCTGTTGTTATTGAGCGTGTCTTTCGTGGCGGAATTCGCACACGCGAAAGATTACTACTCCATCCTCGGCGTCGCGCGAGGCGCTCCGGAGTCGCAAATTAAACGGGCGTACCGGAAACTGGCGTTGAAGTATCACCCGGATAAAAACCCAGGGGATGACAAAGCGAAGAGTAAATTTGAGGAGCTCTCGAACGCGTACGAAGTTTTAACGGATGAAGAGAAGAGACAGATTTACGATCGACACGGAGAGGAAGGGTTGAAGCAACATCAGCAAGGAGGCGGAGGAGGTGGTGGTGGGCACCCCGGGGATATCTTCAGCCAATTCTTCGGTGGAGGATTCGGCGGGTTCGGCGGGTTCGGCGGCATGAATCAAGAACCGGAGACGCCGAAAGGCGAACCGGTGCAGATGGATTTGTACGTTTCTTTGAAAGATTTGTATTTAGGGAACACGATTAAAGTGATAAGAGATAAAGACGTTCTGAAACCAGCGAAAGGGACGAGGAAGTGTAATTGTCGACAGAAGATGGTGACTCGACAAGTCGGTCCGGGGATGTTTCAGCAGTACGCGCAAAACGAGTGCGAGGAGTGTCCGAACGTGAAATTAGCGAGAGAAAAGTCCACGTTGATGTGCGAAATCGAACCGGGTATGGAAGATGGGAAGGAAATCTTATTCTTCGAGGAAGGCGACGTGTTAATCGATGGCGAGCCTGGGGATTTGAAGATGATTGTGAAAGCGCAATACGATAAAGAGATGAAATGGAGACGAGGCGCGAGTGATAATAATTTGTACATGGATAAAGAGATTACGTTGGTGATGGCATTGAACGGTTTTGAGACGGAAATCACGCATTACGACGGTAGGAAGATTGTGTTGAAGAACGAGGAGGTGACCACGCCTGGCTTTGTGCAGACCTATAAAGGGGAAGGGATGCCGAGGTTTGGAAATTCGGGGAAGTTTGGTGATTTAGTCGTGACGTATTCGATCAAGTTCCCGAAGAAGGTGCCTAACGGAAGCAAACAAATCGTCAAAGATATCTTTAGTTCGGACTTTGTCGATTTCTAATTATTTTGATGATGCGCGTATGTTGAGATGTGGTTAATTCGTAAACAACGCGAAAATTAGATACCGGTAACAAAACAAAACAAAACAAGTACTACAGTAATTATTTTCTTACTACATATATTAAATACGAAATGGCCGAGATACCGTACAGTAAGTGGTGATCTCGTTGTTATTATTATTATCCAAGTAGAAGTGCGCATTATCGCCTCACCATTTCTTAACATGAAACAACCATCTCCACGCGATTAATCTCAATCTTCGTCGGTCCCATTTCCATCCCTCCAGACTTTTTCAACTTTGTTTCTCCTAACGTCAACGTCCCTTGAACATCGCATTCGGCTTGAAACGGCCCCATTTCCTTCTTAACTCTCTTGGCCAACGAGAACCCGTTGCAATTGGCCGGCGTAGAGATGCCTTGTTGCGTGACGACTTGAAACCCGACGAACGGCGCGTTGTTCACGTAGTCGTAGTTACCGGAAACTTTGACGATAGCGCCGCCCAAATCGAAATCTTTCGCATACTTCACGTGCTTATTCTTCGTGTCGAATTGAATCTCCCCGTCGAACCAGGTTTCTTTACACGACCACTGTAAATTCGGCGTGTATTCCACCGTCAAGTCCATAAATCGGCTGTCGTCGTGCGAGACCAAGGACAAATCGGTGCCGACTTGAAAGCGCAAGTTTGGAATCGGTGCGATGGCTGTTATTTTTTGTATCAATGTTTGTTGTTCACGAGAGAGTGGAAGAGTGGAAAGAGAGAGAAAGAGCGTCAGCGATGATCAATCGTGCGCGCACAACAAGTGCACACAACAAAAAGTTTTAATAAAGAACAACAACAACAGAAACATATACACACAAAACAAATGATGAATAATGACCTGGAAACCTCACGTCTAAATTCTTTCTCAATTTGATGAAAAAATTCGTCTTGTTCGCGTTAAACTGCACGTATTTCCCGACCGTATCTTTCACGTCGGAAACGCCGTCGGAAACCGCGTCAAACGTTGCCGCTGCCGCGTCGTTCATTTTCTTTCTTTCTCGTCTTCTTTTTTGCTTTTAAAGATTTGTGACGTGGAGAATAATAATTCGTTTTGTTGTTGTTGAATCCAAAAAGGTTGTTGGTGTTTTCCCCTTTTTTTTATTCGAGCACAGAAAGGTTGCCTCTCTTTTTTTTTTTGAGAGAAGTCAAACACGAGAAAGAGTAGGCAAAATTCTTCTCAATTATATCTTCATAAGAGAGTTTACGACGACGTAAACGACGACGTAAACGAGAGCGACGACAAAAATGATGGACGACAGACGAAGTGCGTTTATCTTCTTTTTAGATTCTTTTTCTTTACATTCTTCTTCTTCTTTTCCTCTTTCAAAAGCGAGAACAAGCGTACTTCGTATTAGGGGACGTTTTTGACTCATCTCACACAAAACATTATAAACGGCTAAAAGAAGAGAGATTTATCATCATCCTCTTCTCGCTCCCCGTCTCACCATTCTGTCTCACCATTATTACGCTGACAACACATATTATATCTCTCATTAATGATAATACTCGTAATAATAATAGAAATTGGCATCGGACTGATTGCATTCGGATGCGGTTTTACCACCCTTGGCGTCTTTCTCTTCTTCGACCGAGCTTTATTAGCCATGGGCAACCTCATGTTCCTCTCTGGAGTGACCACGACGATCGGCCCGAGAGCGACGATGAAATTTTTCATCAAACCTCGAAATCAGAGAGGCGCGTTTTGTTTCATACTCGGATTACTGTTAGTGTTGATGAAATGGGCGGTAGTTGGGATGATTATAGAGTGTTACGGGTTCTTCGCGTTGTTCGCTGGATTTTTTCCAACCGTCCTTTTGTTCTTGCAACGCGTGCCAGTGTTGGGGACGATGTTGCGGTTTCCCGGGGTGAATCAGTTCGTGAAGAAAATAGTGAAGAAGGGGCAACGGTTACCCGTCTGATGTTGATGTTGGTGTTTTGGTGCGCGCGGGTGCATTTCGTTTTTCACGGAGTTGAGAGCGTTCGCTCGCTCGCTCTTATTATCATTCAAAGTCACACCTATTATTTCTAAAGAGTTTAGCCTAGTAGTTATCAAGAGTTTGTTTTGCTATATATTTATACAAAAAGAATCAATCATCATCAGACTTATGTGTTTTGCGTTATCGGCAGTTGCGACATGTACGGCACGCTTCTCCTCTTCTTGTCTTCTTCTTCTTCTTCTTCTTCTTCTTCTTCTTCTTCTTCTTCTTCTTCTTTAACAACTTTCACGACTAATTTTTTATACAATTCAATCATCTCCGTCATCATCGCGTCTGGTTTCACTTCTCTTCTGCTCACGTCGGATTTACACAAAGGACACTTCCCGTTCGCTTTCGCGCAGTCTAATATGCACTTTTTGCAAAAGTAATGCGCACTGTGAGAAGAAGAATGAATTAGTATTGGTATGGCATAGGGGAAATTTTCAAAATGAAGAAACACAAAACGAATAGTACCATCTCGTTCGTGAAGGCGATTCCATCAACCTTATGCACACGCAACATTCCAGTGATTTTCCCAACGCGCGTAACTCTTTCTCGCAGTAGTATAATTCTTCTTCTGGGTTTGTCTTCTTCTTATCGGTATTAGTGTTATTAGTATTATTCGTCATCGCGCGTGTATAAAATGGTGTAATTGGAGGAGGTGTTTTGTTTAAAAAAATACGCGCGCAACAACTCGAGCACTCAACACACACACACACGCAAGTAACGCCACCCGTGCGAAGAAGAAGAAGGAGAAGTGTAAAGGAGATGGGCGGCATATCGTCGAAACCGGAACCGGGCTTTCCCGTGGACACGTCGGAACTCGACGGCGACCTTCGTCTTCCAAGTCGAGCAGAGGACGACGGAGAAGAAGAAGAGGTATTTTTTAGCGCACAAAAAGTCACCGAGAAGGACGACGAGGAAGAAGACAAAGACAAAGAAGAAGAAGAGATGACGACGATTCCAGAGACGTCCTCGGAGACGCAAAAGGCGAGAGAAACGAGAGAACCCGGGTCGGCGTCCGTGAAGAAGAAAAAGAAGACGGTGAAAGAAGACAGGAAAGGATCGTCGGTCTCTTCACCTCCTCGTCCGACGAGGAAACGAGGACGAAGTCCAACGCAAGAAGAAGAAGAAGAAGAGATGACGCCGGCGAAACCCAAGGCGGCGTCGTCGGCGGTGAAAAGGTCCAAAATGATTGAAGTCGCAAAGTTCTCCACGAGAAAGTCCGAGGAGAAGACAAAGAAGAAGAGAAAGATACAAACGCCGCATCTGAGCACCGGCTCGTACTTACCCGCGTCGAGCAAACACCGCGTGGAAAACGAGCTGAAACGCATAGACGCGGTTCAACTCGCCACGAAGTTAGACTTTGTCAGTCCAAATTACCCGTCCACGCGAAGGAGCGAGCAGTTCAAGAGACACGCGTTGAGGAGTTCAAGACGAGGAGAGCTTCCCACGTCGTCGCCGCAAACGACCATGGAGTGGGCTTGAGCGTTTTCACGTTTCAGAGAGAGAGAGAGAGAGAGACAAATTGATTGAAAACAAAAATTACGAAAATTTTTCCTTCATCTGCCTCATTGGAAATGCCTAAAGAAAAAGGTACACAAACGACGACGACTTCTTCATCAGCTGGCTCTTTCCTCCGCGCTTTTCTTTTTGCGATCATTTTAGCCTCATTCGCGCAACAGGTCGTTTTCGTCATCTTTCAGAGACGCGAGAGTAGTAGTACTACTCGCCCCCGTTTGAAAACGAAACAGAGCAGAAGAGATATAAAAATGCAGATTCTTCAACCGCGAACGAGTAAAGTCACGCAAAATGAAGTCATCGTTGGACTCTCCTCTTTGGCTGGATTATACGCGAAAATGGAAGAGAAACACGCAATCGATGTCGTGCATTGCGCGTTGGACCTTGGGTTTCGAAATTTCGATACCGCGCCGCATTACGGGTTAGGTTTGTCCGAAGAACGATTCGGGAAAGCGTTGAAGAGTTATCCAAAAATGACGGAGGACTTACGAGAGGAGATTAAAATTTGGACCAAAGTCGGGAGAGTGATTAAAGATAAAAACGACGTGTTAAAAACGGACAGAGTGGAAGAAGGGAACGTGTTGGGGCACCCGGATTGCGTGTTTCCGGAGAACAATCCGGAGAGTCGACCGACGCTGAATTATACCGGTGACGGCGTCGCGCAAAGTTTAACCGATTCGCTGGAAAGAATCGGCGTGAAGCACATTTTTGGCATTCGAGTGCACGATTGTGAAGATGAAATGCGATTCGAAGAAGCTGCGAATAAAGATACGGGTGCTTTTGTGAGGATTAAGCGAATGCGGGACGAGGAGAAAGTCGTCGAGGATGTGTCGTTAGGTGGAAACGATCCGATGTATTCGTTGCGAGCGATTCGCGAGAGCGCCGAGAACACCTTCGACGGGGTCATGGCAGCTGGGAGTTGGAATTTAATCGATCAAGATGGGTGCGAGTTGTATAAAGAGTGCGAAAAACGAGGCATGTATATTCACAACGCTGGTATTTACGCCAGTGGGTTGTTAGTCGGTGGATCTACGTATAAATACGGACCGGCGAATGAGAATGTCATCGCGAAGAAGAAAGCGTGGGAGCAGTTGTGCGAAGAGTTTGGAAACGTATCGTTACCAGCCGTCGCCATGGCGTTTTCGGCCGCACCAAACGTCGTGAAGAAATTTGCAGTTGGCGTGAAATCTAGATTTGAAGTAGAAAAGACCTTAGAGTGGTTGAATGAAATCGATAACATCGATCCAAAGATTTGGGAAGAAGCCAAATTAAGAGGCTTGTTATCGAGCGATTGTACCGTGCCGAACGTTTTCTGAGATGATGATGCTGAGTATATAGACTGCGGTTGTATTTTATAGTTTACAGTTTACAAGTGCTACTATGCGTATATGTTGTATGTTCGTATGCCATTCCTTTCCTCCTTTTACAGCTCGTTCCCGCCCTCTTCCTCTTCCTCTTCCTCTTCTTCTTCGACTTCGGGTTTCTCTCGGCGTTTCGGTAAACGAAACTCGGCATCTCTTCTCAAGTTTTCTTCGATCCAATTGCGCAAAGTCGAAGAACCGTGTCCGTATGGCGGAGGAAGCTCGACGTAATCCATCGTTTGTATCTCTGGTGGATCGCCCCATCGTTTTGGGAACTCAATTTCTTCTTTTTGCTCAGCTTCTCCGTCGTCTTCGTCGTCGCCGCTTTGTTTCGTCGCCTCTTCTTCGTCGTTTTTCGCGGCGCGTTCTGGATTTTCTCTATCCATGTCTTGCTGCTTTAGAATCCATTTCACGACTGTTCCGGAACCGAAATACTCGTCGTACGGAGGCGGGTATTGTCGGTAATCGCGCGTTTGCAGCAATGGCACTGGTCCCCAGTGCGAGGGAAACTCCGGTTGGCCTCTTTTCGTCGGGCGATTCGTTCGCGTCGGCGTCCTACCATTTTCGCCTCCAGATTGCGACATCAAATCAAAATCTCTCGCACTTGGTGCCGGCGCCGGTCCTTCGCCTTCTTGACTCGCCCTCTTCTCGTGGAATTCCAAATCGTTGGAATCGTCCAACTCGTCTTCAAACTCAATCGCTCGATTGCCAAAGTGACTCGCCTCTATCAAAAACTTCACATCTTCCGCAAACGTATCGAAACGCATCTCGTGCGACGCCCAAGCGACGTTCATCAACTCCGACGTCCAACTCTTGTTATTTTCACACGGCGAATCTGGAGCAAATCTATTCTCGCCTTCTAAGGAACCACACACGACATCTCTCCAATCCGAGCGTCTCGGGTCTTCCTTCAAATACCCTTCGTCGTCCAAGTACCCGTTCGTTTTCAACGCCTCGAACATTTTCTCAGACTCGTACGTCTCGTAATACCCCGGAGGCGCGTTGTCTCTGAAAAACGTTTCGTGCAATTTCATCGGGTGCAGTTCCGATTCCTTTACCGGCACGTCTGAACTCTTCTGCATCTGATCGACAGTATTTCTCACCGCCCTGGCAATCCTCTCGTCTTTCGGCATGTGCGAAAACACCATCGGCAGCGTAATCTTTTCAACCTCCGGCGGCGCCGCGATTTGCGATATGGCGCCTTTCAAACGCATCTTCAAATGTCCGAAATGGTCCTCGAATATTTGCGGTAACACGTGCGACACGAACGTCCCGCCACTCGAGGCTCCGAACGCGTACACGTCCACGTGTTCTTTATGCGCTAAATCTCCAATATCCGTGCCATCTTTTTCTGAAAAATTTTTCAACACTTTGTACACCCTCGACGCATCTGGATTCCGTTGCCAACACCCTTTATTGCTCGATATCGCCAACACCGCCATGTTCTGTTCGTACGCGAAGTGAGCGATTGAAACTTCGATCGGTAATCCTCTGCATTTTGGACAATTATTTTCGTCTTTTTCGAACCAATCGAACGCGTCGTGCGCGCACCCGTGGAAAAGAAGAAACAACGCTCTCGGTCCACTCGACAGTTTTGGAACTTTGTAGAGATATTGGATGTCCTCTCCGTTGGAATCATCTCCGATGGTTTCGGTAACGACTGGAGATTTCTCGTACGCAGTCGCCACCATTACGAATGCCAAGAGGAAGAGGAGTCGAACAAAGCGCAAAGCAATACTGCGACGCATTATTATTAAACTCTTTTTGTTCTTCTGAGGAAAGAAGAGATGTTTGAGTTCGTTACACTTTTTTAGGGAAAAACTCTCTTCAAATCATCATCAAAAGAAGATATAGATATGATAGATACGACGAAAACGAGAGGGAAAGAGGAGGAAAAGAAAGAGAGAACAGACGAGGACGAAACCAAAGATGACGAGGATGAAGCTAAAATGATGACGATCAAGGAAGTCGTCCGGGACGCGTGCGAAGAAGGCGGGTACGCGCTGAGAAGACGGAATTCTTCTTTGGGGGTGAACGAATGTACGACGACGGAAACGACCAAAGGAGGAGAAGGAGGAAGAGGAGAAGGCTCGTCGTACGGAGTGTCGTTGGAGGAACAGATTCTCATCCTCTCGACGTCGTCCTCAGAAATTAAATTTGACGTCGACGACTTCTTGCGACGGTTGGTGCACGAAGTGAAAGAATACGCGCG
>Ga0181554_1000086_pt1 | contig 80100 bp, 52 predicted proteins | sample 011ome_16_FD_145602 | JGI IMG/M metagenome (GOLD analysis project Ga0181554, IMG submission 145602) | Coastal salt marsh microbial communities from the Groves Creek Marsh, Skidaway Island, Georgia - 011503CT metaG (spades assembly) | ecosystem: Environmental > Aquatic > Marine > Intertidal zone... | reverse complement strand
GCGATCGTCGTCTTCCTCGCGTGAAAAGCAGTGGTAGTGCTGCTCTTGCTCCGAGTAGCGCGAGCAGAAAAAGCAGCGACGTTGTTAGGAACGTTTCCAAAAAGGAACATCTTTTGAGAAGTGCACGAGGCGTGTCTGAACATCTGTGTCGCTCTTTTGTAGTTGTGTCGTCTCTCGCTTTATCCAAAACAAGGCAGTGGTTTTTTTTTGCTCTGGTGGCGTCCAATTAAATTCCCACACGAGAAAAACAAATTTTTAAAAATCGCTCGCGAATACCTCATTAGTAGTAGCGCGCGCTTTTGATCGGAGGAGGTGAAAAGAATGGTTTCCAAGGCAAAAAAGAAGACAAAAATGCAGTTAGACGAACTTCCGGACGGTTTGAGCGAGAGTTCCGATTTGGAGGAGGATTTGTTGTTCAATTCGAGGAGGAAGAAAAATACGACGACGGTACGAAAATCGGACGAAAAGAAGAAGAAGAAGATTGACGTTCACGAGGAAAGAGAGAACGTGGAGGAGACGCCGACGACGTCTGGCGCGATTAGCAACAGCGAGGACGACGCGACGACGATTCGGAAGAAGAAGAGGGAGAAAAAAACAGGAATAAAACGAAACGAAGAAGAGAGCGAGTCGGAAAATGATGCGTCCTTGAAATTGCTCTTCTCGAACAATAAAGATACGTTCGAAAAGGTCGAAGCGAAGATGAAAATGGATCACGGGAACGGTTCGACTCGGAAACGAAAGAGCGGTGGTAATAGTGGTGGTTCGAACGACGACGAAAAGGTGTCCGGAGATGAAAACACGAACAGTACGAAGCGACAAAATAATAAGAGCAAGAAGCAACTCACTTTCGCCGAGCTGCTTAAGAAGAACGCGGAGGAACACGAGAAGGAGATGAAGCAACGCGAGATGGAGGAGAGCATGGTTGCGAAGCACGAGCAACAAGAGAAAGAGGATGAAGAGGTGGAGGAAATGTACGAGGAAGAGGATAAGGAAACGGATAAGTTATTCAAACAAGCTCTTGACAAGGAGAAGGCGGATAAGTTGCATCAAGAGTTGGACATGAGGCCGGAGCCGAAGGGGAGGATGAAGACGATTGCGAGTAAAGCGCTGATGAAGAAAAGTACGGCGAATGTGGAAGGTGGAGGAGTTTACGAGATTGAGAATTTTGAAGAGAAGCCGTTTGAGTTATTTCCGGATGGTCCGGTGTGTAAAGCGTTTATGCAACGAGCGGAGAACAGGAGCGAACACATGAATTTATGCGCGGAACTTTTGTTGGGAAGGTGGTTGAGATACGCCGAGAAGAGGAAAATGTGCGACGATCCGAATGCACTTTTTCCATGGTTGTTAAACGTAATAACACACACTTCGAAGAATAAAGAGATTGTTTTTGCGGCGAGAGATGCTTTGATTTTCGCGCTGTACGAAAACGAACGGCAGCGAGGAAACGGCGGGGAGAGTATAATTGGATCGTGGTACGGCGATAACATGGATACGCTCACGAACACCTCGTTCGAAGCGGTGTTAGCCGTCGCAAAGTCAGAGCGATCGTGGAGGCAGAAGAGGCGCAGCAGTGTTAGTCGTAACAGCTCCACGCCAATTAAGAACTCGAAAAAGAAGGCGGACGATGTCGTCATCGTGTTGGATGTCGAAAGTAGCAAAATAACAACGCTCGCGGAAACCCCTAATACTAAAATTTCCGGAACTTGGTCGTCGCAAGACGCTTTAAAGGCGCTCAAGAAAGTTGGCATCGACGACTCGTTCCCGGCATCCGAGTACGATTTGATGGTGAAACCAACACGAAGCAAGAAGAAAAATAAAAAGAAAGAGTCGAAAGGGACGGTGTACGAGGAGCGCCCGGACGTTTCCGTCAACGTCTTGGGCGTCGTGAGCGCCATTCGCGCTCTGTGCGATTACAATTACCTTCAAGATGAAGCGCCGTTGACACACGCGAAGAGCGAAAAGTTTGACGCAGATGGATGCGCAGAAATTATAAAACTTATCGCCAAAATTCGACTCGATCCGCGCTCGGATGCCTCGGGCGCGTGTTTTGATGCGTGCGTGAAAAGTATCTTGCGTTGCGTTTCTTCGTGTAATACCATCGACGCGGCGAGTAAGAAGCAATTCTCCATGAAGTTATCGCAAAAGCTCGCGAATGCCGTCAGCAACGACAGCTCTTTACCCGCTGTCACCTTCATCTTGAGGTGGTTCCCAGTCCGTGATACGTTTTCCGCGTATATTCGCGACGGTTTAGCCTTGTACGGATTTCGCGGATGCCTCAAGCGCATCGAACGCGGTCCTCCGCTGACGAGAAAAAGACAAAACGGTGAGGATGAAAGCGATGATGAAAGCGAGGAAGATGTACCTCTTCCCTCTACCATTTCTCCAGTGGACGCTAGCGTAGACGTCGAAGCCTTCCGAGTCTCTTTTGAATGTTCGAGAGACCTCGCCGCGCGAGCACTCGTCGGCGACGCCTTATTCTCCTCTCGCAATCCAGAGTTCAACAACCCGGACGACGTCTGGCAATTCGTCCGCCTGTGGGACTTTGCCGATTGTGTCCTCAACGGTGGCGTATCCGCCAACACGTTCGATGCCGCCAATGAAGGCGATCCAGCTTTACAAAAAGTCTCCAAGTGGATTTCTAAGATGAAATCCTTAATCCCGAAACTAAGCAGGATAGAAGCCGAGGCGCAGTTTCGTTCGCGCGTCAACGACGCCCAAAACTGGTACAACCAAGAGGCGCACGCGCGAGCTATGGGTGAGAGCATCGGTGGGGACCGTGTCAAATTTAATGAAATCGAGATCGATTGATATTTAGAATAGAATAGTATATGTAGATATAGATATACATTAGAGAGAACGAAGAGTAGACGTGTTCGCGTCGTGCGCAGTTTCTGGCTTTCTTCAAGATGTCAAGAGAAAGACTTCACACACAAATCTAATCTTCACTTCAAAAACGCACATAAAAAGTAACACACACATATACACAACAACGCGCATACTCTCGCGCGTTGGTTGCCTCGCAACAATGCCTCCAAAACCCCCGTTCTCGCGCACTTCCCTCTCTCACCGAGAGAAGCGCAAGCACACCAAACGTGCTATTTGTTGCATCGTTTTCCTCTTCTTTTCCCTCGCGTTCAGAGTTCTCTTCTTCGGGAAATCATCATCTCGAGGGCGGCACTTAAACGATGAATACGGGCGAGAACCTTTATACGCGTTCGGAACGCACCATACGCACCACCAGTTTTTGCAAAAGAGTCCTCACGAGTACGCGCTGAGCATGGCGCGAGGAGAGGAGAGCTTTCATCATCGTCCTCATAATCAACAGGAGGGTTTGAGTGTGAGCAAATCAGAGGAGGAAGAGGAGGAAGAACAGAAGCAGTTTTCGCTGGCAAACACGAAGGTGTACGTGTACTCGTCGCGAGAGATATCCGAAATCGCAAAGTTAGCCCCGAAAGATTGCGAACGGGTGGAATCAGAGCAGCTGTTACACCGGATGTTTTTGTACTCGACGCAGTTAAGAACGAGCGAGAAGAGCGAGGCGACGCACTTTTTCGTTCCAGCGTATCCGGAGTGTTTGAGGACGCAGAAGAAGTTGGACGAGAAGACGATTGAGGGGTATTACGTGGACGTGTTGAAACGACTCGGGCGATTCCAAATGAGCGGTGGGTTAGATCACGTGTTCGTGGCGCCGAGAGTAGGGATGGATGCGGTGTTTCCGAATTGGCGAGCGCACTGCGCGAATTGCTTGTTTTTGAGAGCGTCGAGAGACGTGCGAGGGCAAACGACGGACGTTTTTCGAGAAGTGGTGATTCCAGACGCGTTTTCCGAGTCCGAGGCAAGGAAAAACGACGAAACAGCGGAAAAGTTGAAATCGAAGAGACAATCACACGCGTTGATTAGCGTATTAGGGGACGACGATGAGGCGAAGCGTTTACGGAGGATTCACAAGGTATCCGATACAGAAGACATGCGATTTAGAGCGTCATTTTGCGTGGTTATCGTACCAAACGACGCGGAAGGTGACGAAGACATAGACGAGAGAAATCATTGGACAAAAAACATCGCGTTGGCGTTGTGGTCGGATTGCATTCCGGTTCTGTTGCACAAGAAAAATGCCAACGCGAACGACGACGACGATCACTTTGCCCACGCGCTCTTAGACGCGCTCCCATTATCGGACGTTTTAGATTACGAATCCTTCTCGATCTCCCAAGCGTACAAAGCCAACACGGATGACGACGAGTTACTCGATTATCTTCGCGCGATCAATGCGCGAGACCGACACGAATTCGCTCGCAACGGCAAACGCGTCCGGTGCGCGTTCGTTTACGACGCCGGCGATAGCGAGTGCTCCGCCGCACTCGCGTTAGGATTTGCGTTAGGTAAACGCGGTTTACAGTTCCCGAAAAGTTCGAAAAGCTTCTGGGGCGCGCACGGTGTTCCACTCGATGGTGACGGGAACATAGTGAGCGCTTCTTCTTCTTCTTCTTCCGCTGTGTTCGATGAATCCGGCGGCGGCAACTTTGAAACCGAATTCGTCTTCACGTACGCGCCGAAAGGGAACGATTTGAATCCTCCGAAGTATTGTTAATCTTCTTGAATACTTTAGTTTTAGTTTTAGTTTTAGTAGAAGCAGCAAGCACACACTCGTGCGGAATCCATCACATTTCCTCACTTTTCCATGGTTCCCTTGCGCTCGTTCTCTCGCCTTTCTCTCGCCTTCACCCCCAAACAGAACACGAAGCACACCACCTCCCGTTTTCTTCACGGAAAGAGGAGGAAGAGTAATACTAATAAAAAGACAACCCTTTCGATGTCGTCGTCTACAACCACGGACACGGAGCTCGCTCTTGACGCGCTCCAACTGAACGAGTCTCGCTTCCTCGAGTTGCTCGAAAAGCTCATCGGGGAGTCACGTTTTGTCCAAAACACCGGAGTTGGTACCGCGTTCGTCCCGGAAGAAGACCGAGTGGTCGCTCACGTTTTGAAGTGTTTGGACCCTTTTAAAGTGGAGAACGGCGGGAAGCTGATCGTGGAGAGGAAGACGTACGTTCCCGGACGAAGCAACGTTATCATTCGATTACCTGGAAAAGGCTCAGAACAGCTGTCGTTTGTCGGGTCGCACTTGGACGTCGTGCCGGCGGATCCGGAGAGTTGGAACGTGGATCCGTTTAAACTGACCATCGACGGAGATAAGTTATACGGGAGAGGGACGACGGATTGTTTAGGGCACGTGGCGTTGATGACGACGTTGTTTACGCAGTTGAGCGAAATCGACGGGTTTGAGTTGAATACGAGTTTGTCGTGCGTGTTCATCGCCAGCGAGGAGGCCAACGGGCCCGGGATTGGCGTGGATGGGTTAGTGGAGAATGGGGAATTGGATCATTGTAAAAGCGGGCCGGTAGTTTGGGTGGATTGTGCGGATTCGCAGCCGTGCATTGGTACCGCCGGGGCGATTACTTGGGATTTGAAGTGTCAAGGGCACAGGTTTCATTCGGGTTTGCCGCATAAAGGCATCAACGCGATCGAGTTGGCGATGGAAGCAACGACAAAGTTGCAGCAGGAGTTTTACACAAAGTTCCCGCCTTGCGATTTAGAGAAAGAGTATAAGTTTATCACGAGTTCGACGATGAAACCGACGCAGATTCGCTGCGCACCGGGCGGATTGAATCAGATTCCTCCAGACGCGACGGTTTCCGGAGACATTCGTTTGACTCCGTTTTACGACGTGGAGGAGGTGAAATCGTTTTTGGAACAAACGGTGGAGGAGATGAATAAAAAAGTTGGCGAGTTACCCACGAGAGGTCCGTGGTCTAAGTTCATCATCGACGATCCGAAAAATCCAAGTGGCGGCGAGAAAATAGTCGGTAAGTTGTCCATCGAATGGGGCGAACATTTATTGACTGGCATCGCGTGCGATTTAACGTCTCCGGCGTTTACGAAGATGTGCGATTCGATTCAAGAGGTGAAAGGAAAAGCAGAGCCGTATTCATTGACGGGGAGTCTACCGCTGGTACACGATTTGAAATCCGCCGGGTTTGATATTCAACTGATTGGTTTTGGTTTGATGAGCACGTATCACGCCGACGACGAACATTGCCTTTTGTCCGATATGAAAGACGCGGCTTCTATTTTGGCAAAGTTAATCAAGAAGTTTCATTGAATATAAATGTATAAGTAGCCCCGCGCGCGCGTGTGTGTGTGTGTGTGTGTGTGCGTGTGTGTGTGTATAGCTTTAGGTGATTATATTCGTGTATTCAGTACCAGGTATTAATCGTTGTTACATATATTGCGCTACTCTAACAATAAAGGTGGTCGTTTCGGAAGCTCACGAATCTCGGTGTATTCGATCTCACTTATGAAGTGCTCGTGCTCGACTTCTTCGTCGTACTGAGATCGCTCGAGTCGCAAATGTTCATTCTCGTCGTCATCATCATCATCATCGTCTTCATCTACGTTGATGACTCGATCCAACTTGGTCACTTTCAAATCCACGTTCCGCTGTTTCAATTTGAACATGCCGGTACCAATCGGCATGGGAACGCCCATGATGATGCACTCGGAAACGCCGTCGATTTGATCCGTGCGGCCCCTCAGAGCCGCCTCAAACAAGTGATCCGTGGTTTTCTCGAACGAGGCGAGCATGAGTACGGACTCTTTCATCTTAGCCATCCCAAATCTGGTGATGCCCAAAACTTCTCCCTTATACGTCATCACGTCAGCTAATAACATCGAATGTCGAGAATCGATGGACATGCCGTGGGCCTTCATCGTATCGTTGATTTCTTTGATCACGCAAGAACGCGCAGCTTCGATACCTAAGGACCTTTCGGCTTCCATGATGTGGTTTGTCGTCGTCTCTTCGCCGACGACACCATCGATAGACATGACGTCGAGAAGGTTCGTGCCTTCGACGATCAAATTGAACGAATCCTTGTCGTCCTTCGAGCTCATGCCGCCTTTGTTAATTACCGCGCGAGTGACGGAAGACAAACCGCGAACTATGACTTTTGGTACGGCCGTTCGCAATGATTGTAAAACGTTGATTATGGCTCTCTTACCAGTAGGATCTTTCGAAGATGCTTTCTCGTCAGGAGGTATCACGTGTATCGCGCGGTTCCCGGCGAGGACGACGTTGTGGTCTTTCAGTTTCAATTTCGGCGCGGCTAATATGGCCTCTCTCGCGGACTCAGCAGTCACGTCCAATTGTAGTGAAGCGATCGCCTTTTCGTCGAGTACGAATTCAAGGTACGCTCCGGACGGACGCAAAACGACCGAAATAGTTTCGCAAATTTCGCCAAGCATCGTTTTCTCCATTCGTCCTTTCACCAACCGTGCCGCTTTCACGTCCTTGTCCGAAATCAACTTAGCTGTAATGATCGGCGTGGAGATATTCTTCGTCGCGTTGATAATCTCTTTGATACGAGGCACACCCAACGTGATGTTCATCGACGCAACGCCGGCAAAATGAAAGGTTTTTAACGTCATTTGTGTCCCGGGTTCGCCGATAGATTGCGCACCGACAGCGCCCACCGCCGTGCCCGGTTCGATGCGTTTCGATTTATACTTTTGCACGCACGCCTTGAGAAACGCATCCACGCGTCTCGTGGAAAGTTTTTGCTCGAGCACTTTTGGCGACGAGATATAGTCTCGGACGGATTGCTTGAAACGGTACGAAATTTTATCTTTGCTGTATTGTAATCCCGCGCGAAGGCGTTCGTCTTCGTCGTCTTCGGGTAAATCCTTCTCGCCAAAACCTCGCTTTTCGAGTATAACGTTCGCATCTTCAGTAGTGAGTATGAGTTTATCTTTACCTTCCAACTTTACAGCGGGTGTGGTCGTCGCGTGTACTCCGTTTTTACCGTTCTTTCTACCGTTTTTTGTCGTCGGCGGCGTCTGTGTAGGATTCTCTTCGTATGGATGTTTTCGCTGAGGAATCAAACCTTTCGCTCTCAACATGAGGCGTTCCAACTCTACAGGTTCGCCTTCTGAACCTTCCATCAACGTTGGTTCCATCCCGTCGTCCCCGTACTCTAACTGGACGATATCTCCGCTGCTGTTTCGAACCGTCCCATCGTAGCCTAAACTCAAATCCTCCAACGCTTTCATCAAGCGTCTGGACATGTACCCGGTTTCGGCGGTTTTCACCGCGGTGTCGACTAAACCTTCTCTCCCAGCCATCGTGTGGAAGAAAAACTCAGTTGGAAGTAAACCAGAGTAGAAAGAGTTCGCGACGAATCCTTTTGCCGCGGGCGTTTTTTCGCCGCGCTTAAAGTGCGGCAAAGAACGTTCGAAAAAGCCATCCGGCGGGCGCGTGCCTCCAACCGCCTGTTGGCCGACACACGCCATCATTTGCGAGATGTTAATTGTAGACCCTTTGGAACCACACAATGCCATGACTAAAGGCGAGTTTAGTTTTGGTAACGCGTCTAAACACGCGTTCCCGGCCGCTTCGCGAACGGCAGACAGCACGCCTAAAACTTCCGCCTCTAAAGTCTGTTCGGCGTTACACCCGGGTTGTAAATCCAACGTACCTTTCTCGAAGCTCGCGATGCGTTCGTCGCACTTGGCGTAGCCAGAATCGACTCGATTTTGTTTCTCTCGTTCTAATTCAGGAGACGGTTTCACGTCGTCTATACCGATGGAAAACCCGCGAATACCTATCCATCGCGCGGCTAGTTTAGCGAGACGGTTCATGGCGTTTGCAGCCACGTCGGCGCCGTAATCGGAGTTCAAGACGTAAAACAGACCCGTCTTGTTTCCACCGCCTAAAGTTGCTTTTCCTAACTGGCCAGAAATAATTTCCGAGTTTTGGATGCAAACATATCCATCGTTCGAGCACATTTGCTGGTTCACTTTTGTGTACGCCTTTTCGGCGACTTCCAAGTTGACGAAAATCTGATCTCGCATGCGTGGTCGAATCAAAACGGAAAAGATTTGTTTTCCAGTCCACATTTCAATCGGTTTTACAATCGCTGGCGACGGTAAATCGATTGATTCTAACGCATCTGACATGTACGCGGCTAATTGTCCAAATTGCGAGCGGTCAAAGAACACTTCTTTGGAGGTTAATAAGAACGAGGCAGTTAAGAAATCTTGCGTCGCGGCGATTAAAATTTCACCGTTTTTGGGCGTGCACAGATTTTGCGTCACACCCATGAGACTGATCGCTTCCGCTCTCGCTTCTTCCGTTTGCGGCAAGTGAATGTTCATCTCATCGCCGTCGAAATCGGCGTTGTATGGCGCACAGACGCACTCGTTAAATCGTAACGTGCGCCATGGCATGACTTTCGCTCGGTGTGCCATGATGCTCATCTTGTGCAAAGACGGTTGGCGATTGAAAAGAACGATGTCGCCATCACGCACGTGCCGCTCGACGATGTCTCCCGGTTTTAACTTTTTCGCGACTCGATTTCTATCGCCGTATTTCAAATATTGAGCCGAAAAATGCCCGGACTGCTTAGACTTCACGAAATTCGCACCCGGCCATTTTCCTTCGCCGTTGATTATCAACTGTCTCAACTCGGCGATGTTGTTGTTATTTACCGTTTCTGGGTACGTCAACTGCATCGCGATGTGTTGTGGCAAACCTACCTCGTCGATTCGTAAGTTTGGATCGGGAGATATGACCGTTCTCGCGGTGAAATCAACTCTTTTCCCGGACAAATTACCGCGAAACCGTCCCTGTTTTCCCTTCAAGCGTTGCACGAAGCCTCTCAACGGTTTCCCGGGACTCTGATATTGACTCGATATCCCGGGCAACTCTGAATTAATGTACATCGCGAACTGAATCTGCAAAAACTCCCAGTTTTCCATCATGTTTGTCACCGCTAATCCTCGTTCCAACCCTTGCCTCAACACGTTATTAATCTCAATAATCTGTACCAATTTCATGGAAATATCATCCTCCGTGCTCCCGGCTTGTCCGTCCAACTCTACGGACGGTCGAATACAGCACGGTGGTACGCTCAAGTGCGTGATGACCATGTTCTCCGGTCTCTGTGCTAAATCTAACAAACTCAAATCCTTTTCAGCGATTCTTTTAAAAATTTGCAACACTCGAATCGGGTTCAAATCGTCCTGCGCTCTCGAGATGTGTTGTCTCAACTGGTCGTTGTGTTTCATAGCCTCTTCAAACGCTCTCTCTCTTTTCTCCTGTTCGGCTTTGTTGCTCGTATACTTTTCGTGAATAATCTTCAGGTTTTGTCCCGCACGTTTTACCGGCCCGTTCACCGCTTCGCACTGAAAGCACACCTTTGTCCTTTTGCACTTCTCCAACAATTTCTTAAACATCACCCGTCTGTACGCGTGGTCGACGCCTCCAATTTTCTTCTCCCTCGACCGTAACTTCGTCAACATCTCTTCCTGCTCTTCTTCCTTCATTAACAAACACGAGCACTCCTTACACACGCACTGCAAACAATGCACGATGGCTTTAAAATACCCGACGTGAAACACCGGCAACTCCAACTTCAAATACCCGAAGTGGCCGCTGCAATCCATAATCTTCCCTTTACACGTCTGACACTCCGGTTGTGACTTATTCGTCGTCCCTAATCTCGGGTCTAATATTCCTCCTTCTAACGGCATGCGTTCCGTTGGTGTGTACAAAGTCCTTTCCGTGACGTGTAAAACGCCCGCTCTCGCGATTTCGCTCCCAGACATCGTCGAAAAAGTGACTTTTTTTATTCGTCTCGGCGCGTTCGCTTTCACGAAAGACTCCTTGGAGGTTTCGATTTTCTTATCGTCCTCGTGGTTCACGTCGTGGTGGTTACGAGTTCGTTGATGATGCATCGGTGGTGGATTGTTGTTGTTGTTATTCGTGTTCGGTTGTATCGGTTTGCATAACACGTTTGTGTCATTTTGGCGGCGTGATGAGACCTGCGGTGGAGGAGGATTTGACCCTTCTCGGATTTGGACCATGTTTAAGTAAACGACGAAGCAATCTTTCTTCTCTCTTTAACAGTGGTAGTAGTATCCCAACTATCGCGACGCAGAGGATTTTAACCCTATTCCTCTGACTTTGTCGCGATGGATGACTTCGTGAACGCAAAAGCGAAAGGAAAGTGAGGAAAAATTTCTTCGATCTTTTTCTGAAACAGTTGAAAGAAGAAGAAAAAATCTCGCACCATAAAGAACAACAACGCGACGACGACGATGATGATAATAATGAGGCTAAAATTGGTTAGAATCTATCCATATCTAAAGCTACGCGTCATAACGATGACTATTGAATCCGTTTCCCGAAATCGCCGTCGTGCTCGGGATCGATCAACGTGACGTTGAAACCTCGCAACAACTTGAACACTTCAAACGCTAAATCGAACGAGTGCACTTTTAAGCTCGCGGTGACTCGGTCGAAGTAGTGGTACCGATCGTCTTTGGAGTCACCTTTAAACGGTTGGAAACCGTATAAGGAGACGTTTTCGCAGAGTTGGACGGCGAGCATGACCGTAGTCCAACCGGTCATCGGTTTGTCGTTGTATTTGCTGCCCGGGTTGCGAGCTTCGACGATTTTTTTCAACTCGTGCCAGACGTAGCGAAACGTGTACGTCGTTTCGGGCGTGGTGAGGTAGATTTCCTTGTCTTTGTTGGCGCGCATGAGCGGCAAAAACTGTTCTCGGCGAGCGTCGCGGATGAGAGGTTCGCCGAGGATTAACGCAGCGACGCGGCGGGTTTTGCCCGGAGTGTTTTTACCCGCGAATCCAGATTGGCCAGGTTGTCTTTCCGCTTTACGCCAAGTGTGCGCGCCGCGAAGAAGCGCGTCCGAGTTTGGACGATTGACGACGTCGAAGGTTGTTCGAGAACCGACGTGCTTGGAGAAGTCTTTGTTGGTGGCGGACGACTTTCCGGAAACTGGGGCGTAGTTGATGCGAAAGACGGCTTCGTGCTCGTCGATTTCCTTGCCTTTTTGCGCTCGGAGGTGGACGCCTCCGTTGGCAACAACTGCGCAGGTTTTATACGTTTGGTCGTAATCTCGGTGAGGGAGACGAGGAAGGAATTGCGTTTCGAGCTCTAACGCTTGTTTGCGAGCAACGTGGAGCATTTTAAACTCCATCGGTGTCGTGGACATTTCCTTGCCGTCTCGGCCCGTGGACCAGCGAACGCGACACTTATTTGGACTGATTCGAGCGTTTGCGGCTTCCTCGTCCGGAGAAATGTTCGTGTTGTCGTCGGAAGAGAGGAGTTTTCTCAGCCCGCCACTGCCCGCGTTGGAGGCGATTTCTTTCGCGACGGACGCGCCGGATGGCTTTTTCGTCATCGGCTCTCCGTTTCCGTCGTAAATTATCGTTTGCTTTTGCTGCTGCACGGAGACTCCTAAACCGTTATTAGTACTACCACTACTTCCAACGGTATATAACTGAGAAGGATCCGTGACTAATTTTCCGTACCCGTTCCCTTGAAGATCACTTCGTTCGACGTTCCCGAGGCCTTCGGATAAATAGCGACACCCGGGATTTATAGCTTTCAAGGAAAGAAACACGCGCATCTTCCTTGGTTTAATCAATTGCTTCAATTTCTTAATTCTCGCTTGCGATGCCGACGATTCCGCGCTGATTGCGTCTAACGCATCATCATCGTTATCGCTGTACTTACTACTACTCCCCTTTGCGGCGTTTCCCTCCTCTTCTCTAATCGCGTTCTCGTGCTCCTCCTTCTCGCTCCAGGACATGTCTAAATTCTCCAACTTATCCTCCTCTTCCTCTCCTCCAGCTCCTATGGCGTCTTTATTCTCTGTTACGTTGTCATCGTCTACACTATCAACTCTTCTTTTACTATTACTACTCCTACTGCCACCCCCTTCGGTCGCTTCAAACGCTTCCCTCTCTTCCTCTTCGTCGTCGCCTTCCATCGACGGCGCGCGCGCGTGCTCCCGGTCGCCCCGCGACGACGTTTGATGCTCTTCAACCATTTCGTGCGGTTTCACTTCTTCTAATTCAAACAGCGCGTCTACGTCTAAATCGTCCGCTATTGCATCTATTCCTCCTCGTTCGTCGTTTTCGTTCTGTTTCTCGTCGTGTTGCCACCAGCGGTGTTGGTGTTGGTGTTGCTGCTCTAAAGCTTTTCGTGGCTGCTGTTGAAGTTGTATGTTCCCACCCAGTCGAATCGACGGTAACGCGAACAACAGTAACCTATAAGCACGCGTACGTGCAGAGAGAGAGAGAGAGAGAGAGTCAGAGAGTCAGAGAGTCAGAGAGTCAGAGAGAAACGAAGAAACGGATGATAGTATTGATTGGAAAATCTCTCATCGCAAACAGAATTTGCGTACCCGGGCGCGAGAAACACGAGCGCGTAGACGGCTAACCGACCCCAGAGTTTTACGGTCGGGTCGTCCAAGTCTACCACCAAATTGTTCATATCGTCTCCTCGCGAGGACGACCTCGACGATTGTTGGTGCCAATCGCGAGGACGACGGGGGCGGTGAGAGCCGCCCCTCATTCTCGTCGTTTTTCTCGAGAAAGGAGAGAAAGAGAGAAAAGTGAGGAAGCTTAAATATGGATGATGCGGTTATACAAAACGTTCGTTTTTTATTACAACCACAGCACTTAGTTGTTATACTTTTCGCCGACTTTACTACGAGCTAAACAAGACGTTCAAAAATTTCTGGGTGGACGGTATTTCCGCCTCTCTCTACCTCTTTCTCTCTCTTTCTTTCACCCTTCCGTTCGAATACAATCTTGCTGATGTTGCGTTTGAAACTAAATACAGCCTCTCTCTCTCTCTCTCTTTTTCTCTCTTTCCTTTTCCTCTCTTTTCTCCATTTTTAATATATATTATTAGCATTAGATTTTGATTGAATTAATACTCAATCTCGTCCAAAGCGTAGTTGTTCGTCGAGACGCCGGCGTAGTTGACCTTCTCGAATCTCACGACCACCGGATATCTAACGCCGGATTGGTCGACCGAAATCACTTTGCCGTAGTCGTTGAACCAGTACGATTCCGGGCGCAAGATTTTCACCTTGGAACCTCTCGGCGGGCCGATTTGCGGCACTTCCGCCTTCTTTTCAGGCGCCGGGGCAGCTTCACCCTGTTTATAAGAAACGAGAAGAGAAAAAAAGGTCAGCGCGAGAACTCCAAAGAAACACTATTACATAGGAGGCTCATCATCACGGGCAAAAACAAGGAAAAAACAGCCTCTCAAAAAAAAAATCCGGCTCGTTCTGATACGCCCGGAAATATATCGCCCGAGCACGAAAGAATGAGAATCGAAAAACGCGGCGCTTCTACTCCTCGCGAGCGAAAAAATCATCCGTACCTCCGCTCTAACTTTCAAAGACGCTCTCTTGGACGTTTGTTTTCTGTTAATGGTGGTGTTCCTGTGTGTTGAAAAGGGGAGAGAGTAAAAGGTGTGAGTTTTTCGCGGCCGATTTTTTAATTATTTTTGCTTCAATTTGCACCGGAAACCAACAAACCAACCTCTCTTTTGGTACTAAAAGATCCATTCTCTCTGAAACAAAAAAAAGGAAAGGAAATCAAATCGCGCTTATACTAATTACAAATCCAAAAACAAAACGATCGGATGATGCGAAATAAACGAAACGTATTTACCTGGCGGAAACCGCGAACGATTGTGCGTGCAAGGCAAACATTCTTATTTATGGTTAAGCGTGCAATATATGACGTTCCTTTTCGAAGTGGAAAGGAAAACAGAGAAATCGCGATGGAGAGATTTTTTCCGCTGCAGCAAAAAACGAGAGAGCGAGAGGAAGATTTTCAAGATTTTGCAACCCTAAATGCATGTGTGTTTGGCTTTCGGCTGTCGGGAAAAAGAACGACACCACATAACTACTCCTCTTACGACTCGGTGGTGTGCGCACGCGAACTCCTTCGCGCGAGGCGGCGGCGCGACAAACTCCACCTGTCCGCGTAAAGGGAGGATGACTGCTACTGTGCCAACAACGACGACGAAAGATGATTCGGACGTAAACGAGATGAAAAAAAAAACGAAGGTTCCATTCCCGCACTTGAGAGATATCCGCACGTACGAACCGACGACCTTTCTTTATAATCCAGGAGAACTGCATCCGCAAAAGATAAAAAAGCAAGATTGGATACGCGTGTTTCGGATGGCGTTGCCAGAGTTTACGAAACGAGCAAAGATGGACGAAACAGTGGAGGATGCAGACGTGAAATCGGAAGTCTTTCGAGAACGATTTGAGAAGTATTTGAACGATTTGAACGAGAACGAAGACGAGAAGATGAACGTGATTCACATGTGTCGTTTCAGAGACGAGTGTTTACGACGGCTTGGATTTTACGACTGTTTTAGAACGGTGAAGCGAGAGGAGAATATGAAAGCGTTGGAGGCGTTGCCGAGAGTTTTAGAGCGCTTGGAGGAGGAAAACGCGGGGATATTAGAGTTGGTGAAAGGCGTGTTTGCGGGAAATATTTTCGATTTAGGCGCCGCGGCGAGTCAGGCTTTGTTTACCGACGGAGATAAAGGAGGAGAAGACGACATCTCGAAATCGTTCTTCGAGACGCGAGATACGAAAACGGACGTGTTCGTGGTGAATAATTTCGACGCGTTAAAGGAAAGATGGAATGATTTAACGCGAGTGCACGAGAAGTGTTGCATTTTCGTCGACAACGCCGGCGCGGATGTTATTTTAGGCGTCTTGCCGCTCGCGAGAGAGATGTTGAAGAGAGGCACGAAAGTTGTCTTATGCGCGAACGACGTGCCGTCGATTAACGACATTACGATTAAAGAACTCGAAGAACTCGTGTTTCCGACTTTACTTCGTATGAATGACAAAGATAACGTGTTTAAAAAAGCGATCGAATCAGGGCAGCTCGCCTGCATCGGCTCCGGTTCCGATTTGCCGGTGATAGACTTGCGAGAAATCAGCGAACCATGCGCGAATGAGTGCCTCGATTGCGACTTGGTCGTTCTCATAGGTATGGGTCGCGGTATCGAAACGAATTTAAGAGCCGAATTCAGTATAGATCGCATTAATTTAGGCATGGTCAAGCACGAAGAAGTCGCCCAGTTGTTAAACGGTCCGCTCTACTCGTGCGTCTGCGCTTTCAACGCGGGCGCAAACACAGTGTAGTATGTCATATATATAAGTAGTTTAGTGGTAGCAGTAGTAGTAGTGATATCATAATAGTAACAGCGTTTTGTATTTACTCGTAATCTTCTCCGGTGAAAAACTCCTTGATGTTTTGAAACACCCCTTTCCTCGGTTGCTCCAAATCGATGAGAAAATCTTGCTTCCCGACGATCCTCCTCGCGGCGTTTTCGTACGCGATCCCTGCCAAAGTCAACTTCTTCTTCAACACCAGCGGCTCCCCACGATTCGTACTCACGATCACCTCCGTATCCTCCGGAATCGCGCCTAATAAAGGCACCCCCAACATCTCTTGCACGTCCTTCACGCTCATCATGTCGTTATTTTTAATCATGTCCGCTCTCACGCGATTCACCAACAACCTCACGTCCAAAATCCCATTCGCCTCCAACAACCCAGCCACTCTATCCGCGTCCCTAATGGCGGTAATCTCCGGCGTGGTCACCACGATTGCCTCCTCCGCGTTCGAAATGGCATTGATAAAACCCAAATCGATCCCCGCCGGGCAATCGATGAAAATAAAATCAAAATCCGACTTCTTCAACAAATCCAAAACCGTATTCATGTTATCTCTGGTCACGTTATATCTTTGCCTGTTCTTAGAAATCGGCAGTAAAGCTAAATTTCTCCACCTCTTATCTCGAATCAACGCTTGCTCTAATCGACACTCGCCTTCCAACACTTCCATCGCGGTATACACCACTCGGTTTTCCAATCCGAGCAATAAATCCAAATTTCTTAAACCAATATCAGCATCCACAAGGGCGACGGAATACCCGAGACGCGCCATGGACATGCCGAGATTCGCGGAACTCGTCGTCTTCCCGACGCCGCCTTTTCCGGAAGTCACGACGACCGTTCTCGTCGCGCCGGTCGTTTTTCGTTTGGAGGATGATTCTCCCTCCGCTTCCGCTCTGGTTGTTACTTTTCTCGTTGGTGGTGTTGTTCGTCTTTTTAAAAAAACCGACGATGATGAAAATGATCGTCCGTTATTCTTCCTCCTCGACGAGGAAGAAGAAGAAGAGGACAAAACGTACGACGAGACTCGGTGTTGCTGCGCGATCATTTTCTTAAATGTCTTCGTCTCCACGAGAGATCGTTTTCGAGAGAAAGGAAGAGTGTGCGTATATTGTGGCGTGTGATGATTTCAAAATCCGATGATCAGGATCGAGTCATTAAGAGAGGAAAAAACAGAGGAAATTTTTTGTCTGCGCTTTGTGCTTTCGTGAGTTTTTGAGGAACGAATAGAATACTAACGCAATATAAAGAGCTAAATAAATGTGCTATTATTACACGCGTCGGTAGTGCAACCCGGGCGGGTGATTAAACTTACACGTCTCGCCGTATTTGCACTTGCCGGTTTTTACGTAAAACTCGCAGTCGATGGCGTTTGGACGCACCGGGAAGTTTTGCGGCGGGAGGTCCCAATCGTCGTTGTCGTTCTCGTTGTTGTTTTCGGTATTGTTGTTGTTGGTGGTGGTGGTGTTTGATGACGATTTCGATTCCTTCTTCATCTTTTGGTCGTTGGCGAGCTTTTTCAAGTCTTTCCAGGATTCGTTACCTTCTTGGAGTTGTTCTTCGTCGCCGAAATATTTGAGGAAGATTTGGTCGTTGACGATGGGGGTGGATTTTCGCGCAAACTCGTGGACGGCTAAGAGGAGGTTGGGAAATCGAGATGCGAAGTAGGCGTAGAACGCGTCTGGGGGTTCGCCGAGGATGCGCTGGATGCGCGGAGGCAGTTCGCGGAAGTGTGCGGATTTGTTGCGGATGACTCGAAGTAAGTCGCGCAAGGAACGACCGTCGTATTTGCGGTACTTTTCGAGATTTTCGAGCATAGCCGGATCGATTTTCGTGCGCCAATCGGTGTTGGAGATGGCGAATTTAGAAGCTCTCTCCAAAGTTTTGAGAAGGATGCGCTCTCCTGGTTCGCGGTCTTCGAGTTCCATGCGGTCGCTAACGTCGCATAGGAACTGCGTGCGCTTTTCTCGCGACCACCACGCGGGGTGTCTGAGAACCTCTCTCGCGGATGGCCGGTCTTCCGGGTTTGCTTCTAAACATTTTCTCACCAAATCCTTCGCTTCTGGCAGATGGTTCAACGCGGATACGTTGTAATCGCCTCGCAACACGCGCGAATCCCGCTCGAACTTTTCCCCAAACGGGTGTTTACCTTTCGTAAGAACGAAATGGACGACGCAACCGAGCGCAAAAATATCCACGGCACGCGATTGACGGCCGTTGGTAAGACGTTCGGGCGCTTGCCAGCCGGCGGTACCGTCACCGCCACCACCACCGGCACTTCCACCGTTGTTATTGTTCAGTATCGCGCGCGTTTCAAAACTCGTGCCGTCGATCAAGTTCACTTTTTTCGCGACGCCCATATCGGCAAGTTTACCGCGTCCTTTCTCGGTGATGAGAATATTCGAAGGTTTTAAATCGCGATGGACGATACCTTGCGAGTGCAGTTGTTTTAAGCCAGCAGCGACGTCGCGAAGAATTCGAACGCCATCGCTGGTTGGAAAGCCAGACGTGTCCAAGAGAGGTGCGGAGTCGCTCGTTTTTGTCGTTTCCGTCGCGCGCGCTTGTAACGTCGTTTCGCACCGCTCCAACGCAACGTACACGAAATCTTTATCTTCTTCCATGGCAAAACATCGCAAAATGTTCGGGTGCTCGTCGCTCGCGATCAACGCGGCGAGCTCTTTCCGAGCGAGTTCGTGGAACTGCGCCAACAAACGCTTCACCGCGACCGATCGACCGTCGAGTTCACCGTCAAACACCACCGTCCCGCAGGAACCGTAACCGAGAACCGTCGGTTTCACGATTAAGCGTCCAACTTTCATGGCACTTCTAGACGACTCTCCATCTTCTGGGAAACCGATTATGCTCCTCGTTTCGTTTGCGTTTTGCGCGTATTCGAGCATCTCTTTTTCGCGTTGTTCTTTCATCTTTCGCTTCATCTTCTTTTTTTGCGAAGGAGTGAGCGCAGTTTGTTGTTGTTCTTGTTGTTCGCCGCCATTCGTATTAGCGTCATCGGCTGATTCGCTGCTTTTCGCTACTTTCTGTCTTTGAAGGAGAAATTTCAACAAAACAGTTCCACTCGCCGTGACGACAAGCGTACCCGTCATCGCGATGAAAGAAAACTGCCCAAAAGTAACCTTTGAACCGAATGAGGTGTCATTCTCCTCGTCCTTCACCTTTCCGCCGGGTAATAAGCTTTGTTCGATCTTGCCTTTTTCCGCTTGCATTTCGACGATGCTCTTCAGCTCCATCGGCATGCACGCCCAATCGTCTTCGGTTGGATTGTCGCCGACGACGAAGCTCGTCAAAGCGCTCGATTCCCCGTATTTCGGCACGACTAGAGCGCCGCTACTCCCATCGACGACGGGATCACCTACTTCGCCACCTTTTGGTAACGCAAAGTAACCACCCGCGTGTGCTCCTACGGTTACCTCGTTACTGTCGTTGTTTTTGTTGGCGCTACCTTCGTCGCTTTTTCCGCTATCACTAGTTGTTCCTAATATATTCTCGCCTCTTTCGTTGATCACTGAAAGCGGCATCGAAGACGTTCGCGTCGTCCAAACGATATTTCCAGATTCATCCACTCGAGTCAACGCGTTATTCGCCCCAATTCGTAACTTATCACCACTCGAAGTGTCGCTGCCACCTATATATCCCACTCCTTCTCCTCCTCCTCCTCCTCCAACCGGGCGTAAGTCCCCGTGTGTGACGTTCCATCTCACCTTCCCCGTCACCGCATCGATAGATTTCACCGCATAGTCCGTTCTCCCGAGCAACACAATCGTCCTCCCACCGTTCTCTCCGTCCTCTCCGTCCTCGTTCCCTCTCACCGATGATTCATCCTCAAAATCGTCTGTCTCTGGATCAAACGTCCTCACAATCTCCCCGCTCTCCGCGTCCACCGCGAAAACAGTCGTCTTCCTCGTCCCGACAATCACCGCTCCATCGTTCGTCACCGACGGACTCGCTTCGACTAAATCTCTCGTGGTCACCGGAAGGCGAGAAATAGAAAATTTCCTCCCGCCGCTAAAAATATCCGCCGCCGAGGACGACCCCCGAACGCCGCGCCGGGCGACGTACAACGATCCATCCAAACCCGGGAACACGCTGCTACTCGAAGCGCTCCCTTCGATATCCCCGCCTTTACCGTCACCGCTCTCCTCCTCTCCGCCTTCTCCGCTCGCTTTCGCGCTCGACGACGACGACGAGGAAGAAGACGCGTGCACTAACGCGCTCCCGGTTTCGAACGACCACAAAAACTGCCCCGTCTTTGAATCCACCGCGGATACCGAACCGTCCAGCGTGGCCACGAACAGCCTCTCTTTAGACGAGAAGGAGATTTCTGTCCCTTCTCCTCGTGAATCTTTGTTGTTGTTGTCGTTGTTGTTGTTCGTCGTCGCGCTGCTGCTCTCGTTCGCGACGACGACATCGACGACGCTTAAAAGAAGAAGGAAGAAACAACAGAAGAGAACAGAGAGCATCGACCGCATTCTTCCTCTTCTTTCTCGTAATGCCCGCTTCTTCGTCTTTGACGACAAAGCGTCGTCGCGATGATGAGGTGCCTTCACATCCTCATCATCATCGCGAGAACGGGTCGTCGTCGCTTCCATTCTTCGCTCTCTCTCTCTCAAGAACACGAACAAGAAAACATCTCTCTCTCTCTCTCTCTCTCTTCGAGATGATAAAAACAAGTCTCGATTAAAGAGCCGCTTTTCGGAAGAGTTTATTATATAAACGCGTGTGCGAAGAAATGAAGCAATGTAGAATTGAATTGGATTGTCAATTAATACTTTTCTACGAAAGAGAGGATTCGGAGTGCTCAAAAGCTTTTAAAATCTCACGCAAACGTTTCAAAGCGCCGGCGAGCATTTTGAACTCTTTTCTTCGTCTTCTCTCTTTTCTCGCACTCCGATTGTGTAATGTATTCGAGGAGGAGAGAGAGGAGGTAGAGGAGGCGTTTAAGAACGCGACTCTTTCGCCGAGCACGCGCGAACATCTTCGCAACCGTTCCTCTCGGTCGCCGCGGCGGAGCGCGGCGAGGACTCGAGCGCCTCGTCGGGCGAGCGAGAGGAGAGCGGCGGAACCGAGCAAAGCGGATTCCGCGTCGAAACTGTTTTCGATGCTCTCGATGAGCACGTCGAGAGATTTCGTTTTCGCGCAGAAGTGCGCTTTGGCGACGTCGCCGGCGAAGGAGAGGTTGTGGAAGAGAAGGAGGAGTTTGCGTTTGGTGAGGAGGAAGGAGGAGGGCGTTGCTTCATCTTCGTCTTTTTCGTCGTCGTCGGCGTCGTCGATTTCATTCTCGTCGTGAACGGTTTCGTCGAAAATATTGTCCGCGTGTTCGTAACAATCCACGAGTAGGCCGATTATGTTGATTTTACACGAACGCAAGAGGAGTTTCGCGCCGTCCTCGTCGGATCCGGAGAGGACGCACAGCGCGTCGATGGCCGCGTCGCACTCGATTTTCAAATCGACCCGCGAACGGTTCTTCGTGCTCGCTGTTCCCGATATGGAGAAACGAGCAATCATTTCGCAACACTTTTCGATGAACACGGAGCGAGATAATTGCGCTCGAGTCAGCGAGAACGTGGAAAGCGAGGAGAGAAGCTTCACGCCGCGCGCCATTGTAATCGAAGGAATGAACTTTTCTTCGGCAAAACTCAACGGGTCGCGAAGTCGGGTCGTTTTCTCCTTTTCGCGAAACAGAAAAGAAACGAGGCGGTTGAATATGGACGTTTCGCCGCTGTTCTTCGATGCAGTACATATGCATCGCTTAAACTCGTCCGACTCGAGGATGAAATTGGTTACCGCGGCGAGATAGGCGTCGCGAAGTTCAATTTTGACCCGATTCGAGAGCGTCAGCGCGGAGTCGGTGGATCGACCAGGAGTAAAAAGAAGCGAGAAGAGCTTCTCAAAGACCAAAACGCCGTTGTATTTCAGCAACGTTGCGTTTTTTACCATCGCAGCTGCTTCTCGAATTTTTATCGAGGACGCGTGCTCTTCTTCTAACGCTTCTTCTCCTTCGTTGTCGTTTTCTTCATCAAACGTTGCAGCCGAGAAGCTCGCGTGCTGCAAAACGCGCAAGCATAACGCGATACCACCTGTGTCGATATTTTCGCTCAGCACTCTCTTCAAGACGAGTTCGAGAGAACCAGAACGAATCATTTCAAACTTTGCACTCGCGCAGTGGGCGAGTACGTTTTGAAACGCAGACGCGACGGTTACATACAAATCATTCTCTTTCACATAGTCAACGTCGATACCTCCACGAGTAATGCGAGGTGTAAAAGCTCTCGAAAGAACGCGAGATAAACGAGCACCGATCGGTAGATGCGCGCCTTCGTTCGAAGCATTTGCTGCAGTCTCTTCGTGGCCATCGTTTTCAATGTCGATGAGCGGCGGTGTTTTCGGTGGCATTTCATCGCCACCGTCGTCTTCATCCTCGGGATCAAACGTCAACGCATCTCTGCTCGCTCGTTCGCAACTAAACATCGTCGCAATCAACGCAAAAAGACCTTGCGACGACGATGAAACGGTAGACGTAGTCACGAGCGACATTTCGAGCAATGCACAAGTCGCCTCGCACAACTCTCCTCGCGCGTTCTCCTCTCCCAGATTATTTGTCTTCACGCCGTCATCAGCCGCCGCCGATAAACTGTTGTTGTACTCTCCGTCGAGCATGGCAGCGATGGCTAACGCTGCCGACGACGCTGCCCTGAGCTCGCCAGCAGAAAGTTTCGCACGCGCGCCTCTCGACTGTGCAGATTTCAAAACATCAAACAACGCGTAGAAAAGAGGACTGTTCGGTCGCGCTTTCAACGCGTAATCGCTATCGTAATCGTCCGCGTTCAAACGCTCACCGATGATGAATAAACCGAGTAATTTTGACATGTTTGCAGACGCTGCACATCTGTGCATATGCACCTCACCTTCCGTCGCGGCTTTCTTCTTCCTCGGCCGAAGCCAATTCTTCAAGCACATGTTGAATTCTGAAAACGACTCCTTCGCGGTGACGACGTCGACGCGCGCGCACGCAACCATGGCGCTCGAAACGCCTCTCGCGACGAGGGCATCCGTGCCTACGGGTTCCTCGAGGATTCGAGCGAACGTAATCCAAAGTTTGCGTCGCGAGAGTAAAGAAATAATCGAGACGCGACCGCCGTTGTGATTAGAACCTGGATCTAAGCTAGGCACCTCGGCGTCGAACAGCGACGTTTCATCTTTCGCCACGCTCGATAGAATCTGCGCGACGCACACGGCGGCGCGATAACGGGCTATAGATGCGTTACTCTTATCTATGGCAAGCAAGCTCGCGCAATCGAACCAGGTTGATGCGAATACAATTTCTCGGACGCGCTGACACGAAGCGATGGCTTTGGCTGCATTTTGACTGTCGTCGAGAAACGCCGCCGATAACATGGCGACCAGATCAAAAATCAGAGCTGCGCATCGTGGCGCTTTGGAGGATGCTACTGAATCCGCCGAACTTGTTCGCGCTACGAGACTGAGCAAGATGTTTGAAGTGTTTTCAAAGTTCGCGTCAAATTTTTCCGCCCATATTGAAGGCGAGGACGCGTTCTCACACACCTCGATGACTGCGAGAAGTGAGGATTCCAACAACGATTCTCCACCGCACGCGTCGTCGAAAGTACTACTCGATCGAGATTTATCGAAGTGAGTCACAATACTCGTCGCCGTGCGTTCAACGACGCGCAACAATTCTGGAAGACACGACTCGCAAAGCGCATCGGTGTGTAGCATCTTTCGTTTACTCGTTCGTTTCGTCATCGCTGCCAACGCATAGATGGAATCGCAGCATGCGACCAACGAGCCGTATTCGACGCTTCTCTTTGGATTTTTTAAGGCGTCTGATAAGGTCATCGCAAACTCGTCGGACTTTGCAAACACGTCGACGGCATTTAAAGATGCGTTCGATGAAACGCGCAGAAGCGCTTCTAAACAATCGCAAACATCTCTCAAAACTTCTTGAAACGTTAATCTTCGAACACCGCTGGCGTCGCCGCTTCTCTCGAGCTCTCTTTCGATCGCTATGGGATGCTTCAACCAGACCGGACGCGAATCCTCGACAGCAGTATTTTTACTGACGATGTTTGGATCCACGTTCTCGCCCATTTCGTTGTGGTCGTATGCACGAGACTTTTTCGTATCCAGAAGTCCTCGGCGACACGCGTGCGCGCCTACTTTTGCAACGGCGTACGCTAGAAATCGAATCGCGTGCTCTTTCTCCTCGACATCTGCTCCCGAAATAGAACTGCTACTCAAACATCCACACAAAAGCCTCAACATGCGCGACCAGAGCGCGGTATCTTTCACTGTTTTCGGTTTGACCAGTAAAAATCGCTCCCAAATGCCAGCTATGCTTTGTCGAGTACTCGCGAGTGATTTGAGCAAACAATCGCCTCCGCCGAGCGCTCGCATGATAAACATGGCGTCCAGCAAACAGTGCGCGTCTTCGTGCGAATCCGATTGGTCGAGTCTTTCCACGCAGCTCTCGATTAACGCGTCGTTGACGCGCAAAATAGCGCCTTCCTCTTCCTCGTCGGCGTCTTCGTAGATGTCATCTATGGTGTTGAACTTCTTCTTTGATTTTCCAACAACAACGCTGAAGCCTTTCGCGAATCTGGCGAGTTTCTCAGACGTAATGAAACACAAGGCGTTCGCGCCAGAGTCGCCGACTGACCTCGCCCCAGAGACGTTCCACGCGCGTAAATATCCTTTCAAACGAACGAGTGAAGACGGATGCGCGCCATTCGTGTTCGCATCTATACTAGCGAGCTCCAAAACATCGCACTCGAGAAAACATCGTTCAAAGAGTTCACACGTTTCGCCGCATAATGACGGATATCTCGCCAAAGCGATGAACGCTTCCGCAATGGCGTGCGCAATCGGCAACGCGTGCACGGAATGATAATAATACATTTTTTCATCTCCGTCGAGCATAACATCGTTACCATCTCGCCCCGCGTGATGTTCGCCTCCTTGAGAGAAGATGACTTCCCGCCGACGGGTGGACACGGCGTAATCGAAACGTACGTCGTCGTCGTCGTAGATCTCTATCGCGGTGGCGCTAAGACCAAGACCATCGCTTCTATTCTCGTACAACTCAGACTTCAACCCCAACGCCACGTCTGCTAAGAACAGCAACGCCTCTCGCTTTAAAGAAACCACCGAACGGTCCAAGTTTAAGAAATCTTCCGCTCCTACATCATCGCCTGCCGCGCTATTACTATTACTATTCGAAGACGATACTAAAATATCACACGCCGATCTCACAATTCCACCCTCTGGATTTGCCAGCGCGAACGCTTGCACGCCCCAATCGTTCAAAATGTTCTCCCTTAAAGCTCTCAAAACGCCCACTAAAACGTCCACGTTTGTCGTAGTCTTCAGAGTCCGTTCGTATTGCGTCAAGTGTTTCCGTAAAATGTCGTATTCGTTCTTCTTTTCCTCGTTGGCGTCGATACGCCGTCGTCTTACTCGTCTTCGTGACACCAGCTTCCTCCCAAACGACCCGTCCGAGCTCACGCACTTCACCATCCTCGGAACTTCCGGAATTCTATTCACAGTCACCGTCTGCTCGCTCCTCGTCGACGTTCTCAACTCCTCGTTCTCGTATCTTTTCAACCGTCTCCGAATCTCCTCCTCTTTCGCGTTGAAACTTTCCCTCGAACTCGCCGCTGCGGTTTCGCGCCGCGACGACGACGACGGATCCTCGTCTTCATCCTCGCCGCCACTAAAATCATCATTCCCAAGCGATTGCATAACCATCGCTCTCCGTTTCGCTTTAAAATATGCATCAATCTCCTCGCTCATCCATTCTTTCCCTTCGATGAGTTTGCAATCCGCCGCTATCCTTCGCAACGTCGCTTCGCCTTTGATCTTTCTCATGGTTCTTTGGAAAATTTTCAACTCTCTTTTCGTCGATTTTCGAACGACTGTCGTTAAAATCGCCACCACTGGACTCCTTTTAAAACTATTACTATTACTCCTCTTGTCGTCCTCGTCGAAACCATCATCAACCTCTCCACCACCACCACCGCTAAATTGTTTTCCTTCTTCAGAATCTTCGAGAAGAAGCGCGTGATTCGTAATCAGAATCTCCAGTAACGCGTCGTTCGCAGTCACTTCCAACAGAGGAACCAAATTGAATTTCACTTTAAAATGTAACGACTGCAACGCGCGTAAACGAATGGACGAAAGGTCGTGCGCCAATTTTGTGGTCGTCCGGGAGATAAACGATGATGATTCTTCTTCATCATCTGGTCTGTCTTCGTCGTGGTGTTCTCGAGGAGGAGGAAAAGCTTCAGCTTCGAACACCACCATCTCTGAGAGTTGTGTCTGCGCTTTGAAGAAAATGAAGAAAATTTGAAAAAATAGAGACAAAAACGCATCAAAAACTTCTAATAAACAACAACACTTCTTCTATCTGCTCTAGTATACTAAACGAAGTACGCTTCTCTAAACGGCACGCTGGCGACGATTATGGGCACCAGAAACCCAACGATAAATCTAAAAAGTACCCTCCTCAAAGTGGACTGTAAAATCTCCCGACCGAGGCGATCGGCGGATTCGTTCGCGAGGAAAACGATAGCAACATACGTCGTCCACAAAAAGAGAAACGCAAACTCGTCGCCTCGTAAATATCGGACGAATTTGCGACCAAGGTACCCTCCGCCGACGCCGAGAGTTAACGCTATGGAGGAAAGCGGGGAGACAGTGGAGTTTGTGCCGGAGAGGAGACCGAATTTGACGACTATTTTGGAACAGTATAAACTCGCGACCGAGGTGATGGCGGCTTTGGCGAACGTTTTGGAGACGCACCACAGTTTTTCCAAGCGGTTGATAAACGTGGCGAAAAAATACGCCAGGTTCGAAGGAATCAACGAGAACGAAGAAGAAGACGACGACGACGACGAGTAACAAATCTCGCTCTCGTTCAACCACGCGTCTCGAATGACGTTCCACCCGAAATAAACGAGCGCTCCGCAAACGACGACCAATCCCGTCCTCAACGCGTCCGCCACGTCCTCCCTAAACACCTTCTCCCTGTTCAGTTTCATCTTAAACTCCAAACTCTCCCTCTTCATATCGTTCGTCGTTTTCATCGTCTCGTTCGATTCTTTCTTCAAATCCAAACCGGCTAATTTCGCTTCCAACTGTTTTCGCTCCACCGATAACCGCGCCTCGCGCAACGCGTTGCTCTTCTCTTTGCTCAAAACGTCTCTCATTTTTACCGAAAGCTCCAGGACGCGCAACTCGTCCTCGGTCATGTTTTGTATGCTTTCCACTGAGAGTGTTTTCGTCGTCGTTTTCTCTTCTTCTTCTTTAACTTCTTCTTCTTTTTCTTCTTCTCGTTCTGATAAAACCGGTGGCTTCGCCTCTACAACAACCCCTCCTCCTCCTCCTCGAAAAACGTGTTCAAAACCAGCCAGAGCGAACACGCACATCACGCATAAAAACAGAACACCCGCCACATTCAAAATCCATTTCGTGTTATCATCCTTCTCAAAGAACAGCGAGGAGAGATACCGACCGGCGTCGGTGCGTTTCAGAAAAACATCCATTCCTCCATTTCCTTCACGGTCGTGTTGTTTTTGAAGATTCAAGCGCTCGCGAGCGGCTTGGAAACCTCTCGGAGAAGAAGAAGAAGAAACAGACGAAGAAGACGAGGACATGTTCTCTCTCTTCTTTTACTAAACCCTTTTCCTTCTCTCTCTCTCTCGCTCTCGCTCTCTCTCTCTGAACAACAACGCGTTCTTCCTCTTCTCGTTCTGACGAGATTTTCTTCCCGAAGAAAAGAAGGAGAAAAATGTTTAGGGTGTCCAGCCCTAATTCCACGTCACCCATTTATCCATTAATCTTTCGCGCAACTCTTTACTCTTTGACGCGCGCGCGCTGATACTCTCTCTCTCTCTCACATCATCATCGAGCGATTGAACAACAACAACAACTCCTTCATCAAAACGAGGCCTTCTTTGAATCACAAAAAGTAAAATGTTTTCCATCACCAGTAGTTCTCCCGCGACTTTACGCAATCACGCCTTGTCCTCGAGCAGTGCGAGATTACGACGAAGCGCGAAAGCGTCGTCGTCGACATCGACGACGGCAACGACGACCCAAGCGATGACGACCACCCAACAAAAAGACAACACCACCATCGAATACCAACGCACGAAAGCGAAAGAAATGGTGAAATACTTCAAAGAGCAACAATATCAACAACTCGTGGAAGACTCGACCGTGTTCGGGTTCACCAAGAAGAATGAAATCAACAACGGAAGATGGACCATGTTTGGCTTGCTCGTCGGGATGATGACGGAATACGCCACCGGGGTGGATTTTATCGACCAGATTAAACTCTTGGTGAACGTGCTAGGCATCGCAGATTTGGATTAATTATATGCTCTGTTTACGAGCATTACGTCGCGTTCTTCGTGTCGTTCTTCTTGATTCGGTGTTGGTGATGGTGTTTCGATGACGCATCCGTCGTCCGCGCGCAGACGAGAAGAGCGAAGCGAAAGCTTTGAGACGACGAAGACGACGCGAGAAGAGGAAGCGCAAAACGCAATCACATAGCAGCAAAGTAATAATTCAAATCAAAAAAACAAACAACATTTCGCGTATTATTACGATACGAACCTTTTGGAACCTGTACGCTCTGAATACTTTCTTTCGCTTTCCATGTTCGTCTCGTGCGAACTCACAAGCTCTCTCTCTCTGAGCGGGGAAGGATGCAACGCTCCCATGCGCTTCACATTTTCTACGCACACAAAACCCTTTCCTCTCGCTTTTCGAAGACGACGCATCATGTGGATGCCACGTGAAAGCGACGGCGAGCGAGGACGTTTCGACGCAGCAGAGAGGGAGTTATGGGAGTTATGGGACCATCGAAAACGCTGTCGAGCGCAATTTCGAACCGAACGATTTTTCGTGAAAATGAGTCTGTTGTTCGTCGGCGTTCTGTGCGCGGTTTGCTTCAACGATGCGCCCGTTGCTCAAAATATCGACTCCGTTTCCTCCTCCTCCTCCTCCGTGTTGGAACCGTCTTTGTCTTTTTCCAAAGGAGGGCGGGTTTTGCTCGGAGAAAAGGAGGAGGAAAACGAACGCGATGATGTGTTGGTGTTGCCGTCAAAAGAAGACGAAGAAGAAAAAGAAGCGAATTTTTACTGCACTTCACTCGCCATCGAGCGGAGCGCGGACAAGTGCACGCACGTGCAAAAATACGAATGCAACGCGGACACGGAGTCGATGATTGCGAATTATCTGTATTTTCATCACTGCACGATGAAAGAGTACCAGAGTTTGTCCGTGTTTACGTTAATCGGGGTCGTGATCCTTTCCTTTTACGTTTTAGGAGACACGGCGGAGGAATTTTTCTGCCCGGTGGTTCGCAGAGTCGCCAAGGTTTTACAGTTGTCGCCGAATACCGCCGGGGTGACTTTGCTGGCGTTAGGAAACGGAGCGCCGGATGTGTTTGCGTCTTTGGCGGCGTTTTCGAGCGGAGATGGAGGGAGTGGGGAGATTGGTGCTGGGATGATTGGCGCAATCGTTAGCGCGGGGATGTTTGTGAGCGGCGGGGTGGTTGGCGCCGTGGCGGTGGTTGCCGCGCCGTTTGAAGTACCGCGAGGCGCGTTTTTAAGAGACGCGTGGTTTTATTTCTTCGGCGCGGTTTTGGTGTGTTACGTAGTTACGAGTGGAGAGGTTTACCCGAGACACGCGATTGGTTTTATTTTGTATTATTTAGCGTTTGTGTGTTTGGTGATTGTGTCGGACGTGAGAGAGAGAAGGAAAAGACTGACTCGAGACGGAGGAGGAGAGTCGATGAGCGACGTGGTAGGGAGTAGTCATAGCGGTTTGGAGGAGAAGGAACAAAATTTAGTAGGGTTGGACGGGGAGAAGGGTGTCGTCGATTGGATGGATGAACCGCCGGCGCACGAAGTGCTCGGAGAAAACATCGTCAGATGGTGTCAAGCGCACGGGAGAACAAAGTACGGTTTGTTTAAAGCGCTCGTGCACGCGCCGTTAGACGTATGCAGACGAATGACGATTCCGTCCGCGGAACCAGACCGTTGGAATAGATTTTACGCGTTGTCTTCTGTCGCGCTCGGGCCTTTGTTGTTGCTGCATCAGGTCAAAGACGTCGTGGGCGCGCAGACGTTGATTGGGAACGATTTCGTTGGTTTTTTACCGCTTTGGATGTGCGTTTTGATACCGTCGACGTTGGTCGGATGCGCGGTTTTTGTCGCATCCAATCACTCGCACCAACCTGAATATTGGCCGTTAGCACTCGCGTTGGCTTTTGGGACGTCCATCGTTTGGATTTCCTTAGCGGCGACGGAGTTGCTGGAGTGTTTGACCGTACTCGGACACATTTCTGGGATATCGCCGGCTGTTTTAGGGGTGACTGTTTTAGCGTGGGGGAACTCCGTCGGTGATTTAGTCGCCGACGTTGTCATAGCAAAAAGTGGCCAACCAACTATGGCGGTTGCGGCGTGTTATTCGGGTCCAATGTTCAACATGTGCGTCGGTTTGGGTTTGGCGTTTGCGTTGCAAGCCATCGAACTTTCCCCTGCACCGTTGACGCTACTGACGCACGCAAACATACCGATTAGTTTCATGTTTTTATTCGCAAGTTTGCTTTTAAGCTTGACGTATGTTCCAGCGAAACGGTTCCGGGTGACTAAACCTTTCGGCGTGACGTTGATTTTGTTATACGCGTTGTCGAATATGATTATGATTGGCATCGAAGTTGGCAACAATTTATAGTTTGATGAAAGCGATCTATTTTTTATTTCTAGCCTAATTAGTTTCTAGCCTAATTATGATCTAATCCAATCTGATCTAATCTACCGTTTGTATGCGTTCTAACGATGTCGCGCCGCCGGCTAATATGCGAGTAGATCGATCGACGCGCAATCCCGTGACGCTTACCAATTTTGCGTTATTTCTCACGTCAATTTCCACGGTCGTTTCCACGCTAGCCGCGCGTTGTTGTCCTGTGTTCACTCGGATATCCTTTAAAGACCGACAATTTCTCGCTCTTAGCAATTTCAACTTCGCCGTATTCAAGAGAATGCACTGAATTTGTTTACATCCACTCATTTCTACGGAAACCAAAGACGTGCTCGGTATGCGAACTTCTCGCAAATTCTCGCTGTGTAATCCCTCGCATCGGTAGTGCTCGAGATTTACAGCCGAACGTAACAAATTCAAATGTCTCCTCTCGATAAGTGCGTCGCATTGGTTCATGGAGAGCTTCCGCAAACTTTCAATTTTATCTTCAATAAAATTGAATCCATCGTAAAAGAAATCGTCCGCCACGTTGTGTGGATCCGGGAGGCGAGAGCTAGAATAGAATACATTCCTCAACTTTTTGCATATGTCGAGAGACAGCGTGTGCAACGATGGCAGCTTCACCAATACAAGAGTGTGTAATTTTTTGCAATTCACGAGATTCAACACCTCCAGATTCGGTAAATCTCTGAGATGCACTGATTGTAAACGCATGGATACACTCAAGTTCAACTCTTTCAACTTATTGAAGTTTGCGAAAGGATTAAACGGCATGCCCGGTTGTAAGCGGAAATGCAACGTCGCGCTGCCTGACACGTTCAAATGCTCAAGCGAGCAGCTGATACCTGTATGAAAACCAATTTTACCTGTATGAAAACCAATTGAACTACCGTATTTGTGATAAAAATCGCGACGACACCCATACAAACCAATGCTCTTCTCGTCGTCTGGCTCATAGATATTTAATCGCTGGTTTCTCGACGCGTCCAATCGCTTCAGATTTGGAAACTCGCAAAGGTAAAAGAACACCTCTAAATGATGCTCTAATCCACAATTTGAAACGTTCAACTCTAAAAACACTTTACCTGCCGGCATGGTTAATGAAGGCGAAGCAAAGATAGTGTATACACGCTCGGCAAACGATACACCTTGGAATTCTCGCCATTTAAATAGATCCATCCCAACCCCGTCACTAATACACTGATGTACCCACCCCAGGCCAAAACCGATACCAGTGTCCATTCGTTTGATATTATTCCCAGAAAAATCAAACGAATTGACATTAATCGAACTTTGATACATTATTCGCATAAAGTCAGTATAGTCCAATTCGCTGTTCGTAAATCCCAATCGAGTAACTTTCTCGTTCAAATGAGTGAAGGCAAGTACTTCTTCAATCATTTTACGCTTTACTTGTCTATTGAAGTGTGGATCCAAAGCACGACATCCTCGATGGTGCGTCAATTTATCGACGCTCACGCCGGTCACGTTTGAATAAGGCTGCAAAATCTGCTTCACCTCCTCCCCTCCGCTCACATCACACGGCCGTATCTTAAAGTTCCCAGTCGCCCGCTTCTTATGATCTCTCACGTCATCCCTGAGTTCCTTACACGTGCACGCAATCGCCGCCGCCGCCCTCGCGCCTGCTTTTTTCAAGACGATATCTCGCACGTGTACCGGAATATCAACCAACGGCGACGGCGACGCTCCATCATAACTCGCGGTACTACTCTCCCTCTCGCTTCTCCGCGAATCGAGAGCGAAGGATCGATCCGAAAAAAGCGTAAAACCCATACCAACGGCCAAATTCTGAAACTCTTTTTTCCTCCTCTCGAACCGCTCTCGTTTGTCCTGGTGTCTAAATTCCTTGAAAACGTGTTCTCGAAGGTCCGCGAGCAAGGCTTTATTCTCGTTATCATCATCGCGCTTTTCGTTTATGAAAAACGTCGTGACTATCCACGCGTCGAACTGCGCCCGTTCGCCGTCTTCTTCTTTTTCTTCTTCTTTGTTTCGAAACTGAATCCCGCCTCGCATTTTATTCTTCGTCTTCCCGTTTCCGTTTTCCCCAAAGCGCAAAAGAGGTTTCGTCGTTGTTGGTTCGGATGCTTTTCGAGGATTGTTGTTCTTTTTCGACGGGAATTTAAAGCCGTCCGGGTCTCTGTCGTCCAAATCCATTCGAGCGAACAGTTTGCGAGGCATCTTTTGTGTCCTTTTAGTGTGCGAAAGAGTTATTCTATTGTATGTGTGAATGCGCAAAAAGTATCGTGTGTTCACTTTTTTTTGTTTTCCTTAAAAAAAAAAATTCGAGAAATTGAAAATTTTACATATAACACGAATACACATATTGCGAACACTTCTTCTTTCTCTTCTTCTTTCTCTTCTTCAAAAACCCGTGCTCGGCGTGCGACGAACGAGAGATGATTTTCGCGGGACGGGGAATTGGTATGTCGACGTCGTCGTCTCCTTTCCGAAGGTGGTGGTCGTCTCTTTGTTTTGTTCGCGCTCGCTCGTCTCGGGCGACGGAGGCGGAGCCAGCGGTCTGTCCTCGTCGGTAGGTTCGGCAACGGGCACGCCTTCCTTGTTCGCCTGGCGGTATGTTTCACTTCTCGAAGACGGTTGTTCGTCGACGTGCTGATCGCGAGCTTCTGGGAGGATCATGTTCACGCGGCGCATTTTAGCGGAAGAGGAACAAAATCGGTTGAAAATGCCGATAGCGGTGAAGAAAGCGACGAAGAGCGCGGAGAAGGCGATCAGGAGTTTCTTCGCGCGTTCGTTGAGGACGCCGGAAGGTTTCGAGGCGGTTTGTTGTTGCTGCTGAGTATTGTTTGAAGATGTCGGCGGATATACGATTCTGTCTTTGACTCGTCCCGCGTTTGAAAACTCGTCGCCGCCCATTTCTTGAACTTGGTCGTCGGTGTTCCAGATGTTGGAAGCTCTGAACGCCTCGAGAAGTTGTTGCGCTCGACGAAGAGTTTCGGATTCGCGGTCGTCGTCGTCGCCAGTATTCTTCTCGGCGGCGTCTGCGAGGACTTGCGTGAAGATACTGCGAGAGGAGGACATGATACCGATGACGCGGTCGTATAACGCCATGACTTCGTCGGTATTCGCAGATGTCGAGTTTCTTCCGGCGTTGAGGAACAAAATGTCAGAGCCGAAACGCACGGCAGAGTCCATGGCGTCTTGTATCGCGGTGCGCACCATCACATCCAAAGGATTTTTTTCCGCAGTACTTGTAGTAGCATTCATCGACGACCGTAAAGACGCGGAGAAAAAACTCAAAAATACTTCTCTCAGCGGCGGCGCAAAATTGGACTCGAACGATACCGAGGTACTTTCGCTATCGCTTTGGGACGTCAAAATGGCATCTTCAATGATTTTTTCGCCTAACAATCGCACCTCTTCGCTGGTAAAGTTACCAGGCTCGCTCAGCGTCAAATTGAACTTTTCGGCGGCTCTTTGCAATCGCCTCGATATCTCCGCCCGAATCTCATCCGACAAAGGTAACGATGAAGTGTCGATTCCCGAAAGCGACTGCACGATATTAGGATCACCGCTATTCGAAAAAGAAGACGTCGTCTGGATAGCTTCAATCAAAGACCTCAACGCATCTCTCGGTTCAACCGCGTTCAAATTATCAATCAAACGATTCGCAAACGTCCCGTCGCCGAGAACCGCGCCTTCTCCGGCGCCGCCGGACTGAATGACGTCTTGCAACATCCTCGTTAAGAAGGTCTCTCTTCCGCTAAAGAATCCATCTTCACCTCCCGCTTGCGCGAACGATTCCATCAAGTTCCCGTCGCCAAAACTCCCACTCGCGACGCTTTGCATCAACCGGCTCAAAAACGCGTCTCGACCGGCGTCGAGTTCAGTATTTTCACCACTCGTCTCCGTCTCACCACTCAACCGTCCAATCCTCTCGTACGCTTCTTTCAAAACCGCCCACGACTCCTCGTTCCCTTCTCCGAAATTCTCTCCGAACGCTCTCACGATGTTCCAAATTTGGTTCTCCTCGCTACCATCCGCCGCCGTTTGCAACATCTCTCGTAAAAAATCAAACGCCGGAGATACTTCCCGCTGCTGCTGCGCAGTATTTTCCACCTCTTGTCCGTAAACGCGTCCAAAACTATCAGACGAGAACAGAAAAAGAAGACAAAAAAAAACGCAATTAAGATGTCGAAAGAACTGCCAGCGCTTCCAGTGCAAGAAAGAATAACAACAGCCTTTTCTCATCGTCGTTGTCCTCGTTTCCGTCGTCGTTTCAGCGTTCGTCGTCGTCATTCTGTCAGTCAGTCGTCAGTCGTTTGAGCGCGTATTTTGTGGTCAAAAAGAGAACCAGTCTCGAAATAATAAAAACGAGCGTTTCTCGTAAATGTGAGAGAGTTTTTGCCTTTCGGAAAAAACCCTAAATTTGATTTTTGAGTCGATTGGAAGACACACGCGAGAAAGACGTTTGCGCGCTCATTAGTAAGAGCAGCAGAAGAAGCAGAAAGAGAGAGAATAAGAGAGAAAGTATTCCTCTCTCTCTTATAGTATTTCTTCTTCAAAATCATGGGCGTGGCGGAAAAGCGCCGGTTGAAGAAGAAGCTCGCGAAGGAGAAGAAGAAGAAGAATGAAAATTCTTCGTTGGCGGCTTTGACGAAGACGACGACGACAGAGAAGAAAAAGAAGAGCAGGAAAGGAACGCCGACGGTGGAGGTGGAGTACGTGGCGGCGCCGTTGGAGACGATCTTAGATGCGGACGTCTCGGATGAGATGCGGAGAGTGTTCGAGGCGTTCGTGGAGAAACCGGCGAACGACGGGGAGAAGACGTTGGAAAACGATCGAATCCATCGCGAGGAAAAGAAGAAGACGTTAAAGAAGAAGACAAAGAAGAAGAAGACAAAGAACGGCAACGACGACGAGAAAGAAGTTGACGATGAGTTCTCCTCGTCTTCCGATGATGCGGATTCAGACGACGACGACGAGAAAAACAACCCCGAGGACGGATTAACCCGAAAGCAACGAAAAGAGCTGAAAAAGTTACAAATAGCGGACTTGAAACGAGTGTGCGAGAAACCGGAGGTGGTGGAAATATGGGACACGACGGCGCAAGATCCGGAATTTTTGGTGTACCTTAAAGCGAGCAGAAACGCGGTGCCAGTACCGAGACATTGGAGTCAAAAGAGAGCGTTTTTAGCCGGGAAGAGAGGGATAGAGAAGCCGCCGTTTAAGTTGCCGGCGTTTATCGAGGCGACCGGGATTGCGAAGTTACGAGACTCGTACGCGGAGAGAGAGGAGCAGAAATCGTTGAAATCGAAAGTGAAAGACACGAAAACTGCGAAATTAGGTCGGATAGACATCGACTATCAAGTCATGCACGATGCGTTCTTTAAATTTCAAACGAAACCGAAGATGACGAAGATGGGAGACTTGTATTTCGAAGGCAAAGAGTACGAGATTTCGTTAGGCGATAGGAAACCGGGCAACTTGTCGGACGAGTTAAAAGCGGCTTTAGGGATTGACGGGAACAACGGGCCTCCCCCGTGGTTGATTAATATGCAACGGTATGGGCCACCGCCGGCGTACCCAAAGCTACCGATTCCTGGGTTATCGGCGCCGATTCCGGAAGGAGCGCAGTTTGGATACCACCCCGGAGGATGGGGTAAACCGCCCGTGGACGAGTACGGGAGAGCTTTGTACGGCGACGTGTTTGGTATAAACGCGGCGAAGCAGACGGGTAGGACGAAATACGACGAACCAGTCATGAAAGGTGATCACTTTTTTGGCGAGTTGGGATCAGACGACGAGGAGAGCGAATCCGAGGAAGAATCCGAGGACGAGGAAGAAGCGGAAGAGGAAGAAGTAGAAGAGGAAGAAGAAGTAGCAGTAGAAGAAGAAGAAGAGGAAGAAGAGGAAGAGGAAGCGGATGAACCAGAATCGATCGACTTGCGCAAACGCTCGTCCAAAACCACCACAACCGCGACTGGCGAGGACGAACCGAAAGAACTCTACAAAGTCCTCGGCGAAAAAGAGGCCAAAATCGGCACCGCGCTCATGGGTTCCGAACGCATCTACGACGTCTCCGGAGCGGCATCAGCGTCAAAGAAAACCATCGGTTCCGGCGTCGACGTCGCCATCGCCCCGGAGGACCTCGAACACCTCGACGAAGAAGGTTTGCGCAAAGTCTTCGAAAAGCAAAAAGAAAAAGACGTCTCCGCGCGCCGAGGCGAAGACTTCTCCGACATGGTCAAAGACCACGCTCGGCAACAGAAACGGAAAAACTCGGATGTCGACGCCTCGAACGGAAGTGGTAAAAAAAGTAGCAGCAAAAAGTTCAAGTTTTAATACTACTAATTATATAATAGTTAATTTAAAGATGTCTCGTTTACTCAATGCACATGGTTGCGTGGCGACGTTAAGTCATTCCTCATACTGGGAGCCAAGTTTCTTTTAAAACGGGTTATTAATTTTCACAATTTGGCACGCGCTTTTTGTACACAACACCAACAATCATGCACTGTGCGACGACGACGACGACGGCGCATTGTCATCATCATCTGTCGTACCGTTCCCATCATTCCGCTGCCCAGGTACTTTCCTCCTTCGCGTCTTCTTCATCATCTTCTTCCTCGTCGTCGTCATCAAAGTCAAAGCCGCCGACCAAATGTTTCCCGAACTGCTCCTCGAAAGCAGCGCTAAGTTCTGGCCGCAGCACAAGCACAGGCGCGAAGCGAAACGACAAGAGGTCGAGAAGGAGCATTTCCTCCTCCTCGTTACGCGCAGGGGTCGGTGAAGAGCAAAAGAACGACAAAAACAACAACAACGACATAGAAGATAAATACAACGAAGCCATGAAAGCGTATTCAGCCTCTCCGTTTGAATATCAACACGAGAAAGGCTTGTATTACCACCAGATCACGGATTCGATATTAGTCGGGACGCAACCGTGGGAGAAAGGGTCGATTATATATCTGAAAGAGAAGGAAAACGTGACGGTGTTGTTTAACACGCAAGAAGACGGGAACTTTGAGTATTGGAAGGTGAACATTGGCGAGCGCGAGGAGGAAGCGAAGAAGGCGGGCGTGCGATTGCATCGACAACCGATCGTCGATTTTAGCTTCGATTCGCTGAGAGAGCAGTTACCGGAAGCGGCGAGTGAGTTCGACCGATTGATGAATCAGTCGGATACGGAGGTGATTTATTGTCACTGCACGGCTGGGATGGGGAGGAGTCCGGCGGTGGTGATTGCGTATTTGTATTGGACGGACGATAGATTTGAGAGTTTAGATGCGGCGTATGAGTTTTTGACCAGTAAAAGGCCGTGTGGTCCTAAGAAGGAGGCGATTCGACAAGCGACGGTGGATATTCTGGAATCGGAAGGAGATTCGTTGCCCACGAGAGATGGAAAAATGAAAGTGGACGCGGGGAGGTATTACGGGGACGATAGTAAGAAGTTGAAAGAGGAAAATTTGGACTCGAGAGGGACGACGTTGACGAAAGCGCAAAGAGAGACGATAAAGAAAAAGTTGCGAGTGAAATCTGGGACATACGTGCCACCAGAGAAGAAGAAAGGCGGCGTGTTGGAGATTTTGAAGCGTTTTTTCTTGAGCGCGGGACCAACCGACGATTAAAAATGACCATGTGTATTATTTATTTACAGAATCGATTCTGCGACCATATTCGCGATATCAGCCATTCTCGCGGAATACCCGTACTCGTTATCGTACCATGCGTACATCTTCAAGTGTCTCTTGTCCACAACTTTCGTCGATAACGCGTCAATAATCGAACTTCTCTTATCGTTGATGTAATCCGTGCTCACCAACGGTTGCGTCTCGTAACCCAAAATGTTTTTCAACTCGTTCTCGCTCGCTTCTTTCAAATATCCGTTCACTTCCTCCACGGTCACATCTCTCGGTAAATCCAACACGATATCCGTCAACGACCCGTTGATTAAAGGCACTCTAACCGCTAACCCGTCCAACTTCCCTTTCAATTCCGGGAAGATCAACGCTATCGCCGTAGCGCTCCCGGTACTCGTCGGCGCCAAATTCACCAATCCACTCCTCGCTCTTCGCAAATCCGATTTTTTACTATTTGGCGCGTCCACGATCGTTTGCGTATTCGTGACGTTATGAATAGTCGTTATCGATCCTCTGACGATCCCAATCTTTTTTAAAATAACTTGAATCACTGGCGCTAAACAGTTGGTCGTGCACGACGCCGCGGTGACGATGTGGTCCACATTTTTATCGTACTCGGAATGGTTCACGCCGTAAACGATGTTCAACACTGGATTCTTCGCATCTTTTACCGGCGCACTGACGACGACTTTCTTCACGCCTTGGTCGAAATACGCCTGCAACTTCTCTCTCGTCAAAAACTCCCCCGAACACTCTAATACCATATCTATTCCCTTCGATTTCCAATCCACTTCCCCTGGGGACATCTTTTGCGAATACGTCATGACCGTCGTCGTCTTCGAACCATCTTTTTCTTTCACCACCGTCATCGTCTCCGTCTTCTCGTCGAACTCCGCGTTAAATCCTCGCCACGGTCCGTGCACGCTGTCCCAGTTCGCGAGATACGCCGAGGACTCCCCGCTCCCGACGCCTTCGTTCACGTGCACAAATTCCAAACGCGAATCGTCGCTCTCAAACGCCAATCGAAACGCCAAGCGTCCAATGCGGCCGAATCCGTTGATCCCGACCCGAATTTTCTTGTTCGTCTCTGTCATCTCGTGTCGCCTCTTCTTTTGTCGATCTTACTTTCAAGCGTTTAGAGTGCTCGTGCTCGTAACAGATACAGCACCACAGAAGGAAAAGGAATATAAATCTAACAACACTTCCCCAAGGTACAAAAAGGAATAAAAAAATGTTCTCCGTGCCAATGATTTAGGGTTCTAAATAAACCCTAAACACTCAGCTGAAAAAAAAAATGTCAAAAAACCGACGGAAAAAACTCTTTGGCGGCGGCTTTGAAGTGTTTGCACTATAATAAACACGCGCGCAGAACGCACAAAATAGTATTGTCTCGAGTATTGAGCTGATATCATCGTCCGAAGAAGAAGAGGAGGAGGAGTTCTTGCGCTCAGACGACAGCGAGCAAAAATATGTCTCAGTATAACTTCAAAAAGATCGCCACGGTCCCCACGGCGAAAGATTTCATCGACATCGTCCTCTCCAAAACGCAGAGACAAACACCGACGGTCATCCACCGAGGCTACGCCATCACGAGAATTCGACAGTTTTACATGAGGAAAGTGAAATATACGCAGCAAAGTTGGCACGAGAAGTTATCGAGAATATTGGAGGATTTCCCTCGAGTGGACGACGTGCACCCGTTTTATTCGGATTTGTTGAACGTTTTGTACGATAAGGATCACTACAAATTAGCGTTGGGGCAGTTGAACACGGCGAGAAATATAATCGATAAAATTAGCAAAGATTACGTGAAGCTTTTAAAGTACGGGGATTCACTGTACAGATGCAAACAACTGAAAAGAGCCGCGATGGGGAGGATGTGCACGATGATGAAGAAGCACGCGGCGAGCTTAGCGTATTTAGAGCAAGTGAGACAGCACATGTCGAGATTGCCGTCGATCGATCCGAACACGCGGACGATCTTGGTGTGCGGGTATCCGAACGTCGGCAAGTCGTCGTTTATGAATAAAGTGACCAGAGCGGACGTGGAGGTGCAGCCGTACGCGTTTACGACGAAAAGTATATACGTCGGGCACACGGATTATAAGTATTTGAGGTGGCAGGTTTTGGATACCCCGGGGATTTTAGATCGACCTTTGGACGAGAGGAACACGATCGAGATGCAATCGATCACCGCTTTGGCGCATTTACGCGCCGTGGTTTTGTACGTCGTAGATATTTCCGAGCAGTGTGGGTTTACTATTAAGCAACAGTCGGATTTATTTCACTCCATCGCGCCTTTGTTCGCGAATAAACCGTTGGTGGTGGCTTTGAATAAAACAGACGTGGCGAAAGTAGAAGAATTGAAAGAGTCGGACAGAGAGTTGTTGGAGGACATGAGGAAGTTTGTCGCGGGACCTTCGACGTTGCAGCTCGGTGAGGACGACGGCGAGCACCAACAGTTACCGACGATGTCCACGCTGAGCGAAGATGGCGTCGCAGACGTGAAGAATTTGTGCTGCGATCGTTTGTTGGCGATGCGCGTGGAACAAAAGTTAGCCGGTCGAAGAGCGGGGGATATTTTAAATCGATTGCACGTGGCGCAACCGAAAGCGAGAGATTCAAAGTCTAGGCCGCCGTCGATACCGGCGAATTTGGAAGAAATGAAAGCGAGAAAAGCGAGAGGTGAGAAAATCATCACAGAAAAAGATTTACAAGAGCAAAACGGCGGCGCGGGTGTTTACTCCGCCGATTTCAACAAGCACTATTTGTTAGCGAACGACGAGTGGAAGTACGACGTCGTTCCGGAAATTTACAACGGGAAAAACGTGGCGGATTTCATCGACCCGGAAATCGAGGCCAAGTTAGCCGAGCTGGAACGCGAAGAGGAGGAGTTGGAGAAACAATGGGAGGCCGAAGCGCATTTGAGAGAACCGAAGGAAGCGCCGTTGACGGAGGAAGAAAAACAATTGTTGGGAGAAATCAAACTGAGAAGGAAAAAGTTAGTCGCGGAACACCGACGGAAGAAATCCGTCGCCGGGAACTCGTCGAAGATTCCAGCCTCGAAAGCGGACCCGGAAGGCAAACGCACGACGAGAAACATGAAAGACTCGTTAGAGAGTATGGGATTAGACGCGGACAAGGCGGTGGAAAGAGCGCGAAGTCAATCGAGAGGCCGAAAACGCGAACGGTCCTCCTCTCGATTCCAAGAAGGAGGAGACGGCGACGTGGACGAAGACATGGAAGGCGTGGAGAAAAAACGAACCCACTCCTCGCGCTCGCGTTCCAAATCCGTCGCCAAAAGAGTCGCCCAAACGCCCGCGAGCGGTTCCGGTCTCAAAAACGCCGAAGCGAACATCAAAGCGCAACGCTTAGCCGATTTGGCGCAAAGGAAATCGAGTAAAAAAGCGCGCTCGGGCGAAGGCGACAGAGTTATCGTCACCAAAATGCCAAAACACTTGTTCTCCGGTAAAAGAGGGAACGGGAAAACCGATCGGCGTTAGTAAGGTTTTGACATTTCTCTTTGTTTTACTTCAACGCTGTACACGTATTTTTGAGAATAACTACTTCCTACGTGTTGGGAAATACCGCACACAAAACGACCGAATGAATGACGAAGAGGACGTACCAATCCTAGATTTTTCCTCCTCCTCTTCCGAAAGCCTCTCTAAAAAACTGCATCAAGCGTGCGCACGTTCCGGGTTCTTCTACGCCACGGGCGTTCCTTCTGTTCTCGAAAAGGCGAGACGAGCGCGTAAAGTATGCGACGCGTTCTTTTCACGCGATGTGGAAACGAAGATGAGATGTTTCTCGTTGAAAAAAGGATACGTCCCGATCAATGGCACGGAAAACGCGGTGAGAAAACCAGAGTTTCACGAGAAGTTTAGCTGCGGGAGACTCTTGGAAAGCTACGAACGGTCAAACGATCCGTATTACGATCCGAATCGGTCGTTGTTTTTTGACTGCGAGAATACGTTTCCTCGAAATGTTTTTGGAGTCACACGAGAGAAAGGTGAAGAAGACGCGTTCGAAGAGGCGTATTCGAGTTTATATCGAGAAATGGAGCGGTTTTCGGAGCAATTGCTGCGAGTATTTGCGATGAGTTTGAACATGAAAGAAGAGGAGTTGGAGTATTTCGTGGAGAGATCGAGGAAACACGTGACGAATTTAGTCGCGTTGCGCTACGACGTGAGTCGCGCGAAAAGAACGCTGAAGAAGAAGGAGGAGGACGAGGACGATACTTTACTCGTACGAGCACACACTGACCCGACGGATTTTACGTGTTTATTTTTTGACGACGAGCGTGGTCCGAATGGGTTACAGATTTTAATAGAAGAAGAAGAAGGAGGTGCGCGGGGAGAAAGTCGTTGGATTGACGTTCCTAAGGTTCCGAACGCGATGTTGGTCAACGTTGGCGACGTTCTCATGGCGTGGACGAACGGAGAGTATAAGAGCACGAGACACAGAGTCATTCTTAATAGGAATAGCAACAATGAAGAAGAAGAAGAAGAAGAAAGCAGATTAAGTCTCGTGTGGTTCCACTGTCCAAATTACGACGCGCTGATAGACTCTCGCGACGTGGATGCGAGAAAGAAAAATCTCTCGAATACTACCCCACCGAAATACGCGCCATTTTTGTGTAAAGACCGAACTCATTTCCAGCAAACGGAGCGAACGAAACGAGGGTTGAAAGACAGGCAGTTGACATCGACTCACGACACACGAGTGAGGGGGTTAGACGTGGAAAATAGCTAGCGCTGAAAAAGCGAGAGAGAAAAGTCAACGCGCCCGCGAATATATCTCGCGCGGTTGACCAAACGAACGCGAGCGAGCGAGCGAGACGTGTATTACTAATAGTGTGTTGTACAAGCAAAACGGATAGCGGTTACAATATCTACGCCTCTCCTTCATTTTTCTTCCCTTCTTGGACTTCTTCTTCTCCTTTTCTCTCTTCCACTTCGGTCGCTTTATCGTTGCTCTTCTCCGCCGCTCTCTCGCTCGCGTTGTTGTTCTCTAAAATGCTGCTCATTTTCTGCCCCGTCGTCGTCTGCTGCTGCTGCTGCTGTTGATGCTGCTGTTGCTGATTTGGATTGTGTTTCATCAAATACTTGGCTAAAAACTCGTGCGGATCTTCCGGTCGAACTTTCACGAGCTCTTTCATCGCCTCTCGCAAGCACGGGACGACGGACTCGTCGAGGTATTGTCGCACCGGAACCACTTTTTTCTTACTATTATTACTATTACTATTACTACTCGTATTATTCAACATCGCATTCAATGACGACGTCGATGCCACGTCTGTCATTTGACTTCTTTCTCCTCCTCTTCTTCCTCAAAAACTCCCTTCTCTCTCTCTCTCGGGGACTCTCTCGCGCGCGCTTTGTGTCGTTTAAGAAGTGCAGTCAACGACCACCCCCCAAAAACTCCAAAACTTTTGAAGGAAAGAAAAAAAGGAGAAAAAAAAACACGCACTGAAGTGCTTAGGGTGTCCAACCCTAATTTTGCAAAAAAGAAGGAAGGAAGCGAGGAAGGGTGGAACGCAATCTCATCATCGCGCTTTATATATATATACTAAAAACCGACGCCTTATTAAACGTGAACGTAAAAACACTTTGAACGTCACTCCGTGCAGTTTCTCTCTCTCTGTCTGGATCTTTCTTTCTTTCTAATAATAATACTACTATAATAATAATGTCTTCTTCGCTTTTGGAAGACATGCGAGCGCAGTTTCAACTCGCGAGAGATCTGGAAAAGTCTGACCAAAACGGGAAAAAAGCGATCGAGCAGTACCGTTTGGTGATATTTTCCTCCACGGGTTCAGAGGAGGAGGAGGAGGAAAAGAAGAAGAAGAAAAAGACGACGACGGAGATGAACGAGGAGACGAAAATTAAAGAGCAAGCCATCGACGCGGTCTCGCGCGTGTACGCGAAAAACAACGACGCGAACGCGATTAAACTTTTAGTTGATGAGTTGAAACCACTGTTCGAGCAAATGCCGAAAGCGAAGACGGCGAAGATTGTGAGGAATTTGATCGATGTGTTCGCGTCGCTGGAAGGGTTCGACGACTTGCAAGTGGAGCTGTGTAAAGAGCAAATCGCGTGGAGTAAGAAAGAGAAGAGGACGTTTTTGAGGCACAGGGTGGAGTTGCGGCTCGCGGCGTTGTATTTGAAAAGCCGGCGGTATACGGATTCGCTGAGGATGATTTCGAGTTTAGCCAGAGAGGTGAAAAAGTTGGACGATAAGCTTTTGTTGGTGGATATACACTTGCTAGAGTCGAAGATTCACTACGCGTTGAACGATTTGGCCAAAGCGAAAGCGGCTTTGACCGCGAGTAGGACGAATGCCGGGTCGATTTACGTGCCGCCGAGCGCGCAGTGCGGCATCGATTTGCAAAGCGGTATTTTACACGCCGAAGAGAAGGATTACAAGACTGGATATTCGTATTTTTTCGAGGCGTTCGAGCAGTTGACGAATTTGGACGACGCGACGTACAAGAAAGAAACCGTCGTTGCGTTGAAGTACATGTTGATGTGTAAAATTATGAGCGGGAACGCCGGCGACGTGAAGACTTTAGTGGCGAGTAAAAGCGGGTTGAAATTCGCCGGCGAGGAGTCGTTGGATGCCATGAAAGCGGTAGCCGAGGCGTACATTTCGAGGAGTTTGAAAGATTTGGAGAGAGTTTTGAGAGATTATAGAGAGTTTTTGGATAACGATCCAATCGTGGCGAACCATTTGGGTAAGTTGAAGGACGATTTGATGGAACAAAACTTGTTTCGATTGATCGAGCCATATTCGCGAGTGGAAATTGCGAGAATAGCCGAGTTGATCGAGTTGCCGACGCTGGCGGTGGAGAGTAAGTTGAGTCAAATGATTTTGGACGGGAAATTTGAGGGTATATTAGATCAAGGGAGCGGGTGTTTGGTGGTTTTTGATGAGCAACCGCCGGAGACGATGTATAAGGCAACTTTGGAGACGATCGGGAACATGACGCAAGTCGTCGAAAAGCTCCAAAAGAGAAGCGAGGGGATTATTTTAGGACAATAAGTAATGCATTTTGTAATAGCACAATTAATATAATAAACAAATATATATGCGTTAAAGCTTTCTCGATTTGATGACGGACGTTTTGACGCCAGTCTCTTCGCCGCCGTAGGTTGTCGCTCCAACTTTCATGTCTCTCACCGTGCCTTTTCTTCTCACCACCGCCTTGGCAAACTTGTTCTTTAATCTCACTCTCGGGTTCTTCATATCCTTCGATCTGTGCGGAGTTAAACCTCTGTTAGACATAATTTTGCCACCTATTTCGCGTCGTCCTTCGGCGTCGTCTTCGGGTGCCACTGCCATGCGTTGTTCGCGCGTGTATTTTTGCTGTTTCTCCAAACGCTTGCGGTCGCGGTGGGAAAGCGCCAAGTCGTACTCCTCGTTGGCGCCCAAATCTCTTCGAGGTTCGTTCGGTCGTGCACGCATGGCGTCTTCGTGCTCTCGCATTGCGTGTTCGTGTCGTTCGTGATGGCGAAGTGCACCTTTTTCGTATTTTTGTCGGCGTTCCTGTGTGATGAGAAGGCGAGGAAAGAAATAAAAAACGTCAGCGATGAGTTCGAGGCATTCGCAAAATAATTTTTGCGCGTGGAAAGGCAGCGAAGGAAAACGGTGAATGTCCAGCGCGTCGAGACCGAAAAGAAGACTAGGTAAACATCGAAACGGTCAAGCTGCACCCCGTGAAGTATAAATACTTCATTCGGTGATTATTTTAGCATCAAATTTGACAACGATAAACCACGGGAAAGACTTATCGAAGCTTCGATATGATGATGCCGAAATTGTTAGGAAAAACGATGCGATAAAATCAAGCAAGAACAAACGTACCCCGAGCGTGTCGCGTAACGGCACGTCTTCCTCTCCCGTGTCTCTTCTCCCAGATCTCATGCCAATTGGCACGGACCTGTTGCCATCTTGGACGACATCTACTAATCTTCGTTTCCTATCGTTGGACGGTAATTCGTCCAGCTCTTGCGCACGTTCTACTAAATCCGCAACGTCGTCGCCAAAGTCACCAATCGCCGCGATAGAGCTGATGTTTCTCGTCGTTGCATTTTGTCGCTTGCGTTCCTGTTTCGTCAACGGAACTCGCGTAAACAAATCTTCCTCAATTCTCGCGCGAGCTTCCATGCGTGCGTGTTCTCTCTTGACAAACGCGTTGCGGTCGTTCGCTTCGCCGTCTTGAATTTCTTCCGGGTCTTCGCCGAGTTCGTGCGCGAGTTCCTGTATTGATTGATTGTTACATGAGTATTATATATTAAGACGCTCGTGAGTATATGCGTTCGCAAATGTGATGATCGCATCGAATGAAAACGTAAGAGAGAAAAGAAAATGTCCACTTCTTGATTGAAGTACCGCCACGGACACGGTGATACCACTGCCCAAGACTTAGTACGTTTGGCTATACGCATCTTTAGGAAGCCCGAGAACACCTGATAAATAGCAGGTCCCGGGGGCAAAAGTGCGAGAAAAAGAAGATCGCGATGTCGAGAAATAAAAATACGCAAGAAGAATAAACAAAATCGTACGTACCTTGATGAGCGAAGATCTTTGCGCGCGTCGCCTTTGTTCCTTCTCTCGTCTTTTTTCCTTGTTCGATTTCTCCTTTCCATCTTCGTCTTGTTCCATGGTCGTCGGTAACATCTTCGGCGGACGATATTTGCCGTCTCCTTCCTCGTCTTCTCCTTCTGCGCCTTCACCGCGTCCGACCAAAGCGGACGGATTCGGTTTGAACTGAAGGTTATCGCCGCCTGCGGCGCCGTCTTCGTTGACGACTTTGAGGAGTTTTTCAATCTGCGTTTTGTTCGAGACAAAGAATAGAATTCGTTCGTTAGTTTGTTTGTGTAATCGATCGATGAATGCGATAAAAGTCGACGTAAAAACAACGCATCGCCACGCGTGATTCTAGCACGTATGTAATATCGCTCAGTCCCTTAGATGTTCAATAAAAAGCCTTCATGGGCGTGCCGCGGTAAGCGGAACGTTTTCAGGACATGCTGTGAAGCATTTTTCATCACCGCGATAACATATTAGCGTGATATATATATTTTTGCACGCTGCATGCACACACACGAACGAGGAAACAAACAAATAAGGAGAAAACATACCTGATAGTGCAACTTCTTATCGATCGGTCGAAGCTTTTCGATGTACGAACGAATCTCGACTAATCTCATCACCACCGGGTGATCTTTAATCGATTTTCCTTCCGATTTCATCAACAAATAAAACGTGAGATTCACGCAATAACTCAAGAGGAGCATGTACTTGGTATCTAAATACGAGATGCCTTCCTCGGTTAAGTATTCGCCTCTTTTTGCGGATTTCACGATCGGTTCGACGTTGGTTTCGACTTCGGCGAGCGTTTTTTGCAACTCCTCCGCCAACGCTCTCACTTCCTCCGCCTCGTCGGCGTTCGCGGATGCGTTTTCTAACTTCTCGCGTTTAGCGCGCTTTTCGTCGTCGTCCAACGCTTCAACGACTACGCCGCCACTACCTCCATCGCTCGTCTTTGATCTCTTTTTCTTTTTCTGCTTTCCTTTTTCCTCTTCCTCCTCCTCCTCCAACGGCGTCTTCTTGGCGCCCAACTTACTTCTCTGCGCTTTCTGCTGTAAAGTCATCTCCTCCGAATCTTCTTCTTCTTCTTCTTCTTCTTCTTCTTCAGAACTCGACGACGCTTCCTCTTCGGAATCGTCTTCTTCATCCTCCAATCCGAAATCTCCTAGCCGCATCTTCCCCGCTCTTTGCTTCTGCGCCGCCCTCGCGGCGGCTTCCTCGTCCTTCCTATCCTCCTCCTCTTCCGCGTCTTCGTGATCAATCTCCTCGTCGCCGTAGAAATCCTGCTTCCTCTTCCCTCTCACACCAACGTCGTCTTCTTCCTCGGAATCCTTTTCCTCGTCTGAATCGTCGGAATGTTCCGCGCGATTCCTCAGTCGCGCGTATTCCAATTTTTTCTTCTGCGCCTTCATCGCTCGTAACAAACCAGCCTCGTCGTCTTCCGAGTCTTCCAAAAACTCTTCTTCTTCCTCTTCTTCTTCCTCTTCATCATCCGACGATTCTTCATCCGACGATTCAGACGACGACACGTCCATCAGAGCTTCCTCCTCGTCCTCGCTCTCGCTCTCGTCTTCGTCCTCGTCCGAGCTCTCCTTGTCCAAGCGGACGAAAGATTTCGACGATTTCTGCTGGACCGTTTTGTTCGCGAGTTCGATGTCGTCGTCCATCCACGCTTCTTTTTTCCCATCATTTCTCCTCGCATTCTTCTTATCGCGACCTTTCATTTTGCTTCTCTTCTTCTTCTTCTTCTTCGTCTGGAACGAACTTCTTTCCTTTCTCTCTCTGTTTTGCGCAGCTCAGTTGAGCGCTTCAAAGTGAGAAGAAACGCGAACGAAGAGATTTCTTTGGAAAGGACCGGCGGCGGGTAGGGTTGTACACCCTAAACATGAAGAAGGCCCAAAATCTCTTCGAAGAGAAAACGCTTTTGCGCGCGCTTTCTTCAGAGCTTTAATAAAAGCCCTTCGTTGAAATAACAATGACGGGAGGAGAAGAAGAAGAAGAAGAAGAAGAAGAAACAAAGGAGAAGGAGGATGTTTTGGGAGATTTCTTCGAAGAAGTGGCGAAAGCGGAGAAGGAATGCGTTAAAGAAGAAGACGAATTGGAAGAGGAAAAGAGAGAACAGACGTTCGTGGACGACGACGGGACGACGTACGATTGGAGCGAGGAAGAGAAAAGATATAAACCGAGGGAGATGAACGAAGAAGGAAACGGAAACGGTGGTGCGATTGATGGGTTTGACGTGCGCGAGATGACGTTCTGTCCCGAGGACGATTCAAACGAGAAAGTTTTGCCTCCTCCTTCGTTTAAGAAAAGTTTTAACGAGAAGAAGAACAACACCAACAACACCAAGAGCGAGAGAAAGAAACCGGAGATTGACATCGAAGCGGTGAAACGAAAACGAGAGCAACAACAACAGAACAAGAGCAAGAAGCAGAAACAAACGAAGGCGAATACTAAGACGAATGCAACGACGTCGGTGTATTGCGAAAACTTGCCTCGCGACGCGACGGTTGAACGCGTGGAGAAGTTTTTTAGCAAGTGCGGACAGATTAAGCGAGACCCGGCGACGTTGATGCCGAAAATTAAACTGTACGAGGAGGAAGGGAAGAACGTGTTCAGTGGGAACGCGCTGGTGACGTATTTGTTGAGGCCGAGCGTGGAGTTGGCGTTGACGGTTTTGGACGGCGCGAAGTTCGAGTTGGTCGGCGAGGAGGTGAAAGTGACCGAGGCGGATTTTAGCAAGAGTAAAGGTGGAGGTGCCGGAGAAGAGAACGACGCGAACAAAAACGAGAGCAACGGCAACATCGGCAACGTAAACGCAAAGAAAGGAACGACGAGCGCGATAGATAAATACGCGCACGTTTCAAAAGAAGAGATTCGTAAAAACGCGGCGCTTTTGAAACGCAAAGCGGAAAGGCAACTCGGATGGGACGGATTCGACGACGAGCACGACCCGACGAAAACCATGGTCGTGCTTCGAAACATCTACGACGAAAATGATTTAGAAGAAGCGAGGAAAGACGGTTTAAACGCGCAGACGTTTTCGGACGAGCTGAAAGAAGACGTCGCCGAGGAATGCCGAGTAAAGTGCGGAAAAGTTGAAAACGCGTACGTCAACGCCAACGGCGTCGTAACCGTTCGATTCAAAGAGCCGGAAGGTGCGGACGCGTGTTTACAGCTCATGCACAATCGATGGTTCGGTGGGAAACAACTCAAAGCTGAAATGTGGAACGGAGTCGAGAAGTTTATTGGATTGAAAAATATAGAAAAGAAAGAAACCGAAGAGGAAGAGAATCGCCGTTTAGACGCGTACGCGGCGACGTTAGGTCAGGATTCGGATTCCGAGTAGTAGCAGAGACAAAGAAGATATGCGCATATCAGTTAGTTAGTTAGTTTTTAATCCTAGATGTTCACACGTGCATCGCATATTCATCGCGCAGCTACCTAGATAATGAGAGGCTAAACAGTACCAGACGCGTCTTCGTCGCGTTAACAACAGGTCACAACTTCGTGCAAATTCTTCAATAAATCTATGCACTCGCTCACTTCGCAGCTATCCGAAACGCTAATCTTCACCCAAAAAGAGTGAAACTTCTTTCCTCTCGGTTTAATCTCCACCTCTATCGCTTCTCGTTTACACCTCGTTTCCACCGTCTCTTTGATTTGTCGCCTGAGTCGCAACACGTCGTGTTCTTCGCTCACCTTCGCCGACGCTTGAAACGTATACACCACCGGGTAGTTCGTCAACGTGTCCATAATTTCTCCGTACACTTCCCCTTCCGTCTTCCCTTTCGCTTTCGTAAACTCTCCTCGCATGGCTCGAACCGCGATGTCGAACCGCGTCGCCTCTTGTTGCTTTTTTTGCATCTCCTCAAAATCGTCTAAAGGTTTCCCTGTTTTCACGTCTAAAAGTTCCGTGTAGTCCTCGTTCCATTTCAGACCGATTTTCGCCAACGACGCCTCGTCGCGGATGTCTATTTGTTGCACTTTTTCTTTGTCTTTGTCTTCTTCTTCTTCTTCTCGAGCGTTGTTGCTCTCGCTGTTATTGTTCGAGGAGGCGTACAAAACGTTTTGTTTCCGACGAAGAGGATGCGGACGACGGGGAAAAGATATCCGCGAAGAGACAGACGTGGACGGGTTTTGATGATGACTCAAAACACAACGCTGCGATGGTCGAAAAATACAGACAGACGATGTCATCGCTATACTTATTGCGTTTCGATGCGTGCTGTTGACGCGTGGAAGTGAGCGACGTTCTGTGTTCCGTGTGGGGTATTTGAAGCGCTTGCGTGTTCTGACGATTTGGATGTGGTGTTTGCTTGGACGTGGCGAAGAGAGCGAACGCGCGAAAGTTTACTCCCTTTCTGCGAGGGTACGAGTAGTATCGGTAGTATTAAACGCCTAACGCGGTGGTCCCTTCAAACGTCGGCTCGGCTGGACCAGTCATGATGATTTTGTCGTCTATTTCTCTCCATTCGATTTCCAAAGGCCCACCGGGTAACTCGACGACGCACTTTCGGTCGACGTGGCCTTCGATGACCCCGGCGACGACGGTTGCGCACGCGCCGGTGCCACAGGCTAAAGTGCACCCGGCCCCGCGTTCCCAGACGCGCATTTTGACCCGTCCTTTGTCCACGACTTGAACAAACTCGGTGTTTGTTTTCGCCGGGAACGTTTCGTGCTTTTCGAAAATCGGGCCTATTTTCGGCAAGTCTAATCCGTACACGTCCGAAATCATCTCCCCGTTCGCTTTTTTATAAACGACGCAGTGTGGATTTCCCATACCTACCGCGTTGGCTAACCACTTCTCCCCGTCCACGGTCATCTCGTGCGACCTTTCGCAATCTTTCAACGTCGACGGCACGTTCGAAGCGTTTAAAATCGGCGTCCCCATATCCACCGCCACTTGACCATCCTCTCGCACTTCTGGCACAATCAACCCGGCTAAAGTAGACACGTTGTATTTCTTCCCTCTCTGATCTTTATCCAAATCGGCGACAAATCTCGCTAAACATCGAATGCCGTTCCCGCACATCTCCGGTTCCGAGCCGTCCGAGTTGTATATGGTCATCTTGTAATCAAACTTAGCGGGATCCGGCGACGGCATCGCAAAAATCACCCCGTCCGCCCCGATGCCGAAATTCCTATCGCACAACAACGCCGCGCGCTCGGGAGAGATTTTCGGCACCTCCGACTCTCGATTGTCCACGAGAATAAAGTCGTTCCCGAGGCCTTGGTATTTCCAAAACTGGACGGACGTTTCGGAATAGTTCGAGCCGGCTTTTCGTTGGATGATGGCGTTCGGGACGATGATTTCTCCTCGTCGTCTTCTCACACCGGTGGTTTGTGTGGCAGAAGAAGAAGAAGACAAAGAACACGAAGAACACGTCGTCGTCGTCCTCGTCGTCGTCCTCGCGCTTTTAACCGAGTGGTGATGAGAATACCAACCGCGCGAATGCGCGGCGGAAGCGTTGTTCGCAGCCATATCTGTACAAAGTGTTCTCTTCTGTGAATAAAAATCTGACGACGAAAAGGAAGAAAGAGGAGAAGAGGAGCGCGTTGTCCTACACTAGGGTTTACGTAGAGCTTGAATTTAATTGGACGACACGTCCCAAAAGGCCTCGATATTTCTTTTTTCTCTAATAGTTTCCCCCAGTTTTACGTCATTTTCCAAAAACTCTCTCGTCGTTCCCACCAACGCAACACAACAATGGAGGACGAGATGGCAACGCTCCTCCTTCAAAACCACCTTCAAAACTCGAAGAAGAAGAAGAAGAAGACAAAGACGAAGAAGAATAAAGGCTCTTCCTCGCCTTCCTGGGAGGTGGACGAGTACGAGTGGGACCAAGTGCGCTGCGTCGGACGAATGAAGCACGAGATGGATTCGTTTTCCTCCGGGGGTGAAGAAGAGTGGGGGATCCCCGAGGAGGAGGAGGAGGAGAAAAAATTATCCTCCTCTTCCTCCGCGTTTGGAAGAGCGGACGAGAAACAACGGGAGAAACAACGTCTCGACGACGACGACGAGGAGGAGAAGTTGTCGCTGTTTGACCTCAACACCACGAAGAACAACCCGCTCTTCGTGGGTGTCTCGAGAGGCGCGAGGGAGAAAGAAGCGGACGAGAGGAGGTTTTTGATTGGGCAGCAGCAAAAAGGAAAAAATATCACCGTCGTCGCGTCGAATGAAGACGGAAAGAGAGAGACGAGGAGGAATAATAATAATAATAAAAATAGAAATGGGGGCGGCTCTTCTGCAAATGGAAGCGCGAAAGTGTCGTCCTCTTCCGTCGCGAACATCAAGGACAAACTCGTCCGCTGTCGCGTGGACAAGTGCGAAATGATGTGCGAGCGCGTGTACGGGAAACGATCGAAAGTGTGCGAGATGCATTTGAAAATGGACGAGGTCTTTCACGAAGGAATGTTGCAAAGGTTTTGCCAAAAGTGCACGAGGTTTCACTCGATCGAGGAGTTTAAAGATAAGAGGAGGGCGTGCGCGCTCTCGCTGTCAAAGTTGGCGAAAGTGCGAGCGCCGAACGGCGTCAACGGGGTAGGGTCTTCGATGATGGCAGCGATGGCGAAAAGAAGTGGGTTGAATGCAGATAGAAGCGAAATGACGTCATTCAACAGAAATGACGAAGGGTATCAGCAGCACGTGCCGTTGGACGCGTTGATCGCGCAGGCCAAAAGTAATCCGACGACGACGAAGCTTTCGCAGCGGCAAGACCAGCTGGAGCAAGGAGAACAACAGCAAAGGAACTCAAATACGAGCAATTCGAAAAGCACCTCGTTAATTAGGAAAGAACCCAGCGATGATTCGAATACGTATGGAAACAACGACAACACGAAGCACCACAAGTATCAGCGACAAGAGCAAAATCATCATGAACAACACCAACAACAGGGACAACAAAAAGGGCAAAGCACCATGCGCGGTTTTGATGTTCTCGACTTTGCGTTTCCAGGCATGGAAGAGCACGACGACGCGTACTTCAACGATTTTGATAGCGCAGGAGAACCAATTCGTCCGCAAGGTAACGTTCTTGGACTCTTCTCTTACGACTTTACGACGGGGAAGTTACAAAATCGGAGCAGAACGAACTTACGGAAAGATGCGGAAGGGGAAAGCACGGGAGGCGACTTGAACATCGTGCAAGAGGGAGCAAGAAAACATTTGGAAGAGATTGGCAGCGATACATATTCTGGCGACGTAGACGATTTCTTCGAACGACAGCAACAGCAACAAAAATTGTACGCGGACAAAATGACCAACTTCCCCGACGCGCACGTCTCTCGCGCAGAGATTAAAATTTCAAATCGTACGCCGGCGGATATCTCTCCCGCAGTTGGTAACGGAATTCGTCAGATCTTTAAAGATGCCGCGCATATTCGCGTTTGCGCTGAGCCGGGATGCACTAAACTTACCGTGGATGCCGTATTTCCAGACATAGTGCGCCTGAAGAATGGGGGGTCGAGCGTAGAAATAAACGCGCGAGAACTTGCCCAAAAAGTCGTCGACGCAGATCGAACTTTGGACGACGTCGACGCCAGCGTCACGTTTCGGAACCAAACGGCGACTCGAAAGAACGGAAAATGGACAGTTTCGGATGAAAAAAACACGAAAATGATTTCTTTCGGAAGAAGTTTGGAAGCGCCATGGAACGCTCCGTTCGTGATTTGTACCAATCCGAGTAGGAATAAAAAGAAGAACACAATTAATAATCATAAGAAAGGACATCAACAGCATGAAAACAAAGGCAATTTGTTTCGCATAAGCAATATCGCGGAGAACGTGGTCGCACACGTGCGGATTAACGGTCAAATTCTGAAGGATGTGAAGTCTTTGCGCCGAGTCGAAAGCGATAGTTCGGTGTTATGTTTTTCGGTGCCGCAAGATTACGCGGAGGGCGTTCTCTCCGTCGATCTCGTCTGGAGCGATGAAGATTCAACGCATCCAGATCTGGTTGGCAAGCCTGCGTATGATCGGTTCACGACAATTTTGACGCCAGACGAAAAAGTTGCGGATGAGATTCAATCGTTCATCACGGAGGTGCATTCCTTGAGTCCGAGAGTGGCTCGGTCCCTTCGAACGCACCTCGAGACGATTTTTGCCGAAGACTTTCGCTCTGAAAGCTTTGAACGACCGATGTTTCGGGAAATGGTAAAGGATATCACGTCGTGGTCGTTGCGGAATAGCTTCTCGTATACCGCCGAGCGTTTATTCGAGGCACAAAAACGCGCGCTCGAAGAATTTCAGCTCTCGAGAAAAGCGCACACAGCTCTGGCGACGACGTGTAAGACGTACCTCCACAGCGCCTCTTTATCGGGCTCATCGAATCTCGTCAAGATGGTTATTATTCATGGTGGTGATTCCGATATATTCGGAAGTGCTACAACAATGGTCACTCTACCTAACGGATCGAAAGAATGCGCGTTACACGTGGCTTCATCGGACGTATTCGCGCATTCCTCGCCGCTGGTCTTGGAACTCTTTTTATTGGGAGAGGAAAACGTGCGCGCTTTCTTCACGCTGAAAAATTCAAAGGGCGAGACGTCGAGAGATATCTCATCCGGGCATGAACTACGAGGCAGTTTGCAACACGTATACGTGCAGCGCTGCGTGCAAAGTGCACTGAATGTGTTTTGGAACGTTTCGAAAGCTATCGTAGACCAATATTTGACCTCGATTGCTATGAAACATCGCCTTTTTACGCAAGACGCGTTGTCGTGCTGGACGGACGCTTACGAAGAAGTGTGCGGCAATTCGTCGGGTATCATTGACGATATGAAAACAAATTTTGTTAAAGATATCGCAAAATCATCGAAATCTACAGACTTTGCTTTCATCACGACTGCCCCAGTCGCGGATACCGACGAAGGCGACATCGATGTATTATTGGAAGAAAACAATGAAGGCGTGCGTCTTTCTTTAGAGCTCGCGATGGTGCTTTCCTCTTGCGATCACGTCGTTCGAGAAGTTTGCGACCGACACTTTTCGCACATTCGGCGCGAAAGGATGAATGCGCTGAATAGACCCACGGCGCGCGCGAATAAAGAAGAAGAAGAGAATAATGAGAAAAAGGAAGTTCGTGGATCGAGGGAGTTCCAGTCGAGAGAAGACGGAAGTCCTCCGCGATGCGCAGATTCTTTTTTGAATGATTGCTTTTTGCCTCGTCGACGAAAAAGTAGGATAAGGATGAAATTGTCGACTTATGCGATTCATATCGAAACCGCAGCACGTGCACGAATCACCCAAGTTCAAAACGCGTGGCATCGATTGGCTGATTACGTAGCAGGTTTGGCGATTTTATCTTTCGACGAACCGGAAATGGAAAAGCTTTACGTTCACGAAGATTCAACGGAGAAGATCTCAACTGATTTGTTCGTGCACTTGTTCTACTCATTGGCAATATTCATCGCTTACGTGCGATTTTATCGCGCGAATCAGTTGTTTGGTATCATCTTCTCCCCGTATACTTGTACTCAGTTGTTCAAAAAGTTTGTGGCGATTTGCACGCTCCCGGCGTTGTGTTATATGAACTACTTCAACCCGAAATTTTATGTGCGACACCGAGAAGCGATTAACGTAGTGTCAAGAATTTTGCTCAGTTTCTTGCCATCTGGTAATAAACAGCTCGAAAATGTCATCATGCCGGTGTTGATCGTTTTGAAAGTAGTCATGTTCCGCATGTCCTCGGCGTTATGGCCTATTCGAGCCGAACGCCACGCGTGCATGGTCATCCTCGGAGAGATTTTAAATCCAACCTGCGTCTCCTCGATACTCTCCGTGTACGCCATAATACCGATGATTTTGAACATCTATTTCTGTTTCATCATCGAGTTACGTCAAAGGCGGATGTTTGCGTGCAAATACGGGTGCATTTGGTTGAACCAACGGTGGAGCGTTTATGGGAGTAAATCTGGAAAGTGGACGCATTCCAAACGTCGCGGCGCGAGTAAAGTGTACACGACCAAACGCGCGTCGACGAATACAACGACAACGATAACAACTCCCACGACTTCTAATTACGCGCGGTAATATCTACTAGGTAGCACGAGTAATAGTACCTTTACGTTTCAACGGCGCCTCCTCGCGTTTAGGCGTATTTCGTGTAATAAAAAGCCAACACCAACTCCTCGTATACCACAGATCTCGAGCACATATACTATATTAACTCTGAATGCATCCTCCCTCCTCTAAAAGAAAGCAGCCCCAACAGAAACAAGAACACACAACATTTACGGTCGGTGGGTTGTTTTGAAAAAAAGCAAAAATCCGGGTGGTTGAAAAAAAGCAAAAAGCAAAACATATTAGCCACGGAGATTTTCGTTTAAAAATTCAAACGCGGTTTCAAAGTCGTCACTCTGTGAACATATATTCTCCAACAGCATATATACATACACACACACACAAAATGTCCTCCACTGACGCGTTAACCACGGCTGGTCGTCACTTGTTGTCCTTCGACTTCACCACGAACAACGACCACTTGCACGATTTCGAATGGAGTGCGTCTTCTTCTTCTTTTGTTTTATATTCTCCTCTTTCTTGTTTTATCCTCGAGAACTTTTCCAATGCGTCTCGGGATTCTCTCGTTATCGACGATGCGTTCGCACCTCGCGCGCCGCACGCCACCGCGAGCATAAAACAACGCCTCTCAGAAGAACAGCGACGATGCGCTGCCACCGTCTCTCTCTCGTTTGATATGCTTTAATCGATCAAAATCGAGAGAGAGAGAGAGAGAGAGAGAGAAACGCGTCTGTTGAGGAATATAAAAGCCAGCACGAGAGGAATATTCCAGACCCAAAAAGGAATATTTTTTGGCTTTGGCGGCTTGAAATTTCAGCCAGAAAAAGGCAAAATTTTTTCACGAAAAAAAACTAACCACCAACTCTTTCTCTTTCTCTTTCAACAACAACAACAACAGTTGTCGTCCTCGGCGCTTTGCTCTGCTTTTGCACGGCGTTTGGCATCGGCGCGAACGATGTCGCGAACGCGTTCGCGACCTCGGTCGGCTCCGGCGCGGTGTCGATTAAGATGGCGATTATGCTCGCCGCCGTGTGCGAATTCACGGGCGCCTTATTTATGGGTTCTCACGTGACCGAGGCGATCCGTAAAGGGATCGCGGATTACAAATGCTTTACCAACGATCCGGCAATTATGATGTACGGTTGCTTGTGCGTGTTGGCCGCGACGAGTATTTGGTTGATGTTGGCGTCGTATTTGGAGATGCCGGTTTCGACGACGCACTCTTGCGTCGGCGGCATGATTGGCATGACTTTGGTCACCAGAGGTCAAAAGTGCGTCATCTGGTCAAAAAAAGTTGACGAATTTCCGTACGTTAAAGGTGTTGCCGCGATTGTCTGCTCGTGGTTGCTCTCTCCGATTGTTTCCGGCGCTTTCGCGTTTGCCTTGTTTTTGGTGATCAGAACTTTGGTGTTGAGACAAGCGAACTCCTACAACCTTGCGAGATACTTGTTCCCGGTCATGGCGATGGTAACCGTCGTTATCAACACCTTCTTCATCGTCTACAAAGGCGCGAAGTTTTTGGAATTGGACGTCATGTCGATCAATGAGTGCATGGCCTGGGCGTTTGGTATGGGCGGCGGCGTCGGCCTCTTTGCCTTCCTTGTCGTTAACCCGATCTTGTTCAAAAAGATTGAAGCCGACTGGGAGCGAATTCAATTGGAAAGAGCCGAAGGTGGCGGTGTTGGTTCGGGCATGTTCAAGAAGCCGTCCGACTTCCCGGAAAAGCAACCGAGAGTGATCCAAAAAGGTGTCTTTGGCATCCCGGCAAGAATGTACTACGCCGTCGCAGATCACTTGGCTGTTTCTTTGAACCACGACAACGAGCAGTTGGCGGCTGAAGATGAAATTGTTGCCGCGATCCACGCCAACGCCGAAGTCTTCGACGAAAAGACCGAATTGGCGTTGAGACCGTTGCAAGTTTTAACTGCTTGCTTAGATGCCTTCTCCCACGGCGCGAATGACGTCGCCAACTCTGTCGGTCCGTTCGCCGCTATCGTCACCATTTACAAAGCTGGTGGCGTGAAGAAGAAGATGCCGATGGGCGATGATTCCTACTGGATCTTGTCTTTGGGTGCGTTCGGTATCGTGATTGGTTTGGCCTTGTACGGTTACAAGATCTTGCACGCCTTGGGCGGCAAGATTTGCAAAATGACCCCGTCCAGAGGTATTTGCATCGAGCTCGGCGCCGCCATGGTTATTATCATGGGTTCTCGTCTCGGCTGGCCGTTGTCCACGACTCACTGCCAAGTCGGTGCCACTGTCGGCGTCGCCTGCTTGGAAGGTGTTGGCGGTATTAACTGGTTCATCTTGATGAAGACCGTCGCTGGTTGGGTTTTGACTTTGATCATTGTCGGTTTCACCGCCGCGGCGTTCACCGCGCAAGGTGCGGCTGCGCCGATGTCCAAGTATCCGGCCTGGGCGAATATGAACTAAAAAAGTTCATAGAATTTTGCGCCTTGAGTTGAGAAGGAACATATTTAAATATTATTGAAGCAAAAGTTATTAATGCAAAAGTTCCTATAAAAATTTGAAGATAAACATTTCATTTCTCTTTTTCAAAATCGTGCTTAAATTAACTACTGCGCAGCCGCTCTAAAAGCAATAACATACCCTCTACTTTCCAAATCTAATGTGTGTGCTACCTGTGTGCGCGATTTATCTCTTTCCTCCTACTCTGCGAAAAAGACGATACGTTTCGGTAAGAATCGAGTATCCCACGCCAAGGATGGCAACGCCGGATGCTATTTTGATAGGAAGTCCTGCCGAACTGTAGTTCACTTCCGCTTTAATCATTTCGTTAAACGAGGACGACGGTGGGGTGGTCAGGCGCGATGGTTTCGAGCGCGTTTGCATTGATGGTTCTTGTTTCGCCGTTACTTTGTTTCCCGTCGTCTTTTTCTCCTTTTTCTTCTTCCTCTCCTCTTCCTCGTGAAGATAATACACATCTTTCGGCGTTGGCTTCTTATCTGTCTGCACCCGTCGCATAATCTTTTTCCCATCGCTTTTCCTCGTCACAATCTGCTCTGTCTTCACGTTCCCTCCGTTATATGATACCCGCACATTGACAATCTTCGGCTCGATCACGTCCCCGATGTCCCTCGATATGCACTCGTACGCCTCTCGACTGCAACCACCACGCTCGTACCGTTTCTCTATCCACTCCTGAGCGTATTCGGGCGCACTCCTTTCTCTGGCGAGAATTTCCACCGCGTACAGCCACGACGCTTGATCCGTGACGGGCACTTTTTTACTCTCTCTTTCGCCGCCGCAGACGTCCACGTTTTCTTCTTCTTCTTTATCTTCTTCTTCTTCATCATCATCATCCTCGTCGAAGTCAACCTTCCTCCCTTCCTCGTCGTAACTCAACACGTACTTCAACAAAACTCTCTCCACCTCTTTCACTTGTTCTTCTCCTCTGTTCCTCCTCCTCGTTTCCAAATCGCCAGCGTCGAGATATTCCTTCCTTCTCCGCTCGCTTTGCTCGGCCAAAGTCAAATCCGGTGGCGCGTCCGCGTCTTCCTCCCACTTCAATTTCGCCCAAAGCAATCGTAAAACTCTCGGACATTTGTCCAGAACCATCCGCTCGCTCTCGTTGTTAAACTCGATCCCGACTTCGTCGTGCGCCGCTCTTTCTCTTTTTCGCGCTTCTTCTTCTTCCTCTTCTTTTTCTTCCTCCTCCTCCTTCTCCTCCCGTCGTCGTCCGAATCGTCTTCCTCCTCCTCCTCGTTTCGCCTCTAAAAATCCATCCTCACACAACACCCTTAAATCTTCCTCTATCGTCGTCAATCCGGTCGTTTTGAACTTACACTGGATCCAAACTGCCATGCTGACGACATTCACGTTTCTTCCTTTCTCTCGTTCTGGAAACGCGGACATGTATTTTCCTTTTTGATGCGTTTTATAAATCGTATACGCCATCACGCCGCTCTGTCGGTAACGGCCAACGAGGAGCAACTTCTCGCAAAAATCCAAAGAAATCGGTTCCGCGTCGACCGGGTAGCCTTCGATCTCGTACAAGTCCGAATCGTTCGGGTCTTCCTCCGGGTAACTGCTTATCACCGCTGGTAACGGCGACGGCGCTTTGTCTTTGTCTTCGTCGTCGTCGTCGTCGTCGAAAGAAAGGGGGTCCTTTTCCTCTTTTAAAATCATACGTCGAACGCAGCCGTTGCGGCAAAAAATGTGAAGCGAAAGAAGTCTCGAGAGATTTGATGAGAGAGAAGCTTTTAACGAGTGTTACTCTCGAATACGAATAACACAAACGAGAATAACACGCGCACACAAAAATTGACGATGATACAAATTATTTTATAATTACAAGCGCTGGTGCGGGTAGTGCGCGTTGAGATCCGAGCAATCGCAGTTTACGCGGTCGGCGTTGCATTCGGGTTGTTTTATTTTCGCGACGAGGACGTTTTCTTTATCTCCCTTTCGATCTTCTCGCTTTTCGTCGACGTCGTCGTCGTCGTCGTATAAATCCGCGTCGGTGAGCGACGACGTTTTATTTTTGTCTTGTATTCTTTCGTCTTCGTCCTCCTCTTCGGTCAAGACTCGAACAATGTCTAACTTTCCAGCCTCGCCTACTTCGATGACTTTCAACACCGTCCCGCCTCCGGTGAACAAATACGTTTGAGGATTTTCCAGAGCGTTGAGATAACTTCCCGGCGATAAGGATTTGAACTCTTGGAGAGTATCACCACCGCCAAAAAAGACGTTCGCCGGCGATGAACTATCTGTGTTGTTGTGAATGAGCTCGTCTAGCCCAACGGTGCCTTCGTGAAAGCCTTTCGAAGTGTATCCCATAACCGCATTGACTAAAATCGTCTTTGCCGTTCTCACCGCCTGGACAATCTTCTCGTCTGAGTACGAAATCGAAGCGACATCGTTGATGAATGAGTATTCATTCCCAGGCTTCATGTCTTTTACGTGCACCAAGCGAATGGCGTCGTACTCTTTCGGCATGGTTGTGCACCTCCCATCGACCGGCACGCATCCGCATCCGTCTATTTCTTTCGATTCGACCAACGTCGGCAACTCCAAAAGTTTCTCTTGCACCTCTTCCGCGTTCACTAAATGCGTCCTCGCTAACTCCACGTCCTCCTCGTCCACGCCTTTGATTTTCACTCCATACTTCGCCGATAAATACGCGTTATAAATCACTCCACCTAGAATCAACGCGTCGCATTTTTTCGCCACGTTGATCAACGTCCCAATCTTCGTGTTCACTTTCGATCCCGCGACGACCGCCACAAACGGTCGAACCGGTTCCAAAACTCTCCTCATCGCGTCCAACTCTCTCTGCATCAACAACCCGGCGTAACTCGGCAACAACTTTGCCACATCAAACGTGCTCACGTGCGGCTGCCACGACCCGAACGCGTCGTTCACGAACACGTCCGCCATGTTCGCCATCTCCCTCGCCAATCGCGCGCCGCATTCCTCCCCGCCTCTCTCTTCGCCGCTAAACCATCTCACGTTCGGCATGTATATCCCGCCAATCCTTCGCGCTTTCAAATCCGCAATCATCGTTTGCATCGTTCCGTCTTTAAAAAATTGCGACATTTCGATCCCGCCGTCGTCCTCTTCTTCTTCTCCCGCCTTGTCCGTCTTCTCCGCAACTCTCGGACTCGCAAACACGCACCCGAGTTTCTCGCTCAAATATCTCGCAATCGCCTTGGTCCCGTCTCTTTTCTCATCCATCGTGATTTTCTTCGTCTTTTTATCTCTCGGTCGGTTCACGTGCGTCATCAAAATCGGCCTCCCGCCTCGTTCGATTATCGCGTATAAGGTCGGTATCGAACTTTCCACCCGGAACGCGTCGGAAATGACGGTTAAACCGTCGCCTTTCTTCGACTCAATCATCGTCACGTTATGGTCCACTCGCACGAGGACGATTTTCTCCCGAAGGTCCACGTCTTGGATTCGTCGCAGGAATCCTCCCATCTTTTCTCTCTCTCTTCTTATTCGTTGTATTCCGTGGTGCAAAAAGAGCAGCAATCTTCTGCGTTTGTTCTTCTTGTTGCTGTCGTCGTTCTCGTTCGCGCAGATATAGATATTTGCGATGTCACGTGCCCTTCTTTGTGACGCGAACGACTTCGAATTCGTATCTAAACTCTAGAGGAATATTCCAATTTATCCCATTGTTCAAACTCTTACGTAAACGCACGACGACAGACGAGCTTTAAAGTGAAAGCTAGCTTTCGAGCGGTGCAGAGGAATGAAAACGCCCGAAGGTGGAGGAGGTTCAGGAGCAGGTGGAAGTGATGCGGAGACTGGAGTGAATGAAAAGAAACAAACGCACGCGTTGTTCCCGTTCGCCATCGTCTCCATCACCTACATTTTATTCACCATCACGGACGGCGCGGTGCGGATGATTGTCCTCTTACACGCGTACGGGAAATCCTTCACCGCGATGGAAATTGCAATCATGTTCTCCTTGTACGAGTTAATGGGCGTTTTGACGAATTTAATCGCCGGGATTATGGGCGCGCGATGGGGGATTCGGGTGACGTTGTTGGTGGGGTTGTGCTTGCAAATCGCGGGGTTGAGCGCGCTCTTCGCGTGGGACGATAAATGGTCGAAGATGGAAGCGATCGCGTACGTGACTGGGGCGCAAGCGTTGTGTGGGATTGCGAAGGATTTAACAAAGTTAGGCGGGAAAACGGTCACGAAGTTAGTCACTCCGGATGAGAAGCAAAATCGATTGTTCGTCCTCGTGAGCGGTTTGACGGGGTTGAAGAATTCGTTCAAAGGGGTCGGGTATTTTCTCGGCGCGTGGTTGCTGACGATAAGTTACGCGACGAGTTTGATCGTCATGATTGCACTCATCGTCATCGCGTTACCGTTTGGGTTTTTTGGTTTGAGCAAAGATTTAGGACGCGTGGGGAAGGAAAACGTGACGTTGAAGAAAGCGTTGACGCAAAATCGAAACACGAAGTATTTGTCCTTGTCCAGAGTGTTTCTGTTCGGGTCGAGAGATTTATGGTTTGAGATTCCGTTGCCGTTCTTTTTGAGAGATTCAATAGGCGGGATGGGATGGTCCAGAAGTGCAGTCGGAGCGATGTTAGCCGGGTATATCATCGTGTACGGTCAGTTGCAATCCTGGACGCCGGCGTTGGTGTTGAAACCGCTGAAGCAGTCGCCGCCGAACAAGCGCGTCGCGGTGTTGTGGAACGTTTTGTTGGTGTTGTGCCCGTTGTTTTTAGGCGCGTGCGTTTCTACCGAATTGTTTGATTCGAAAAAAGATGAGGAAAAATACGAAACTGAGAGAGCTGTTTTAGTCGTTCTCGGCATCGCCTTCTTCGCGTTTCTCTTCGCGGTGAACAGCGCCATCCACTCGTATTTGGTCGTTCGATACGCCGAAGGGAACAAACTGTCCATGTCGGTTGGCTTTTATTACATGGCTAACGCGTTTGGACGCTTGTTTGGAACGATATTATCGGGCGTTATATACACCGCGTTCGAAAACGACGTGAGGACCGGGTTCGCGGTGTGCTTTTGGGCGAGTTCCGCGAGCGTTTTGTTGAGCGCGTTTTTTGAAACGTTCTTAGAGGACGAAGGCGACGACGCGAGCGTCGGTGATGCTGAAAAATAGTTTTTAGATGATGATGCATAGCGAGGTAGTCGTAGATTTGCTAATATTGTGGGTAATAATACTCTATTATTACCTTGGTACCGTGGTACAATAATAAAGAAAGTAATGCTACCTACAGTAAGTATCGTTGTTGCGTTTATTATATTCATTCGTCGTCGTCCGAGTCGTCAATCATCACGCGACGCTTTTTTGAAGGTTCCTCCTCTTCCGCGGTTTTTTCTCCCTCGTCCTCGTCCTCTTCTACGTTCTTCTCTTGCTCTTTGCGTTTGTTCGCGGCGGCTAAGAACGCCGCGCCAGGCGCATCGTTTTCTTCCTTCTTGTCGTCGTCGTCGTCGTCGTCTGAATCAAATAATCCCGCGGCGGCTAAAGCCGCTTTCGCGTTCTCTTTCAACTTGGCCTTCTCTTCTTCCGTTTGCGGTTCTTGCGCCTTGGCGGTTTTGGTATCGACGTCGTCGTCGGAATCCGAGGAAGTGCTCGAATCCGAATCCGAACTCGAGCCGCTCGAAGACGAGGAGGATGACGAAGAACCATTCGTCGTTGGCTTCTTTGGTTTTTTTTCCTTCTTTTTCGCCGCCGGCTTCTTTTTCTTCTTGGGAACGCCTTCTCCGCCGACGACGGCGCCTTCGCCGCCATCCTCCATGTCGTCGCCATCCTCTGGGTTGTAATCCTTTCCGCCTCTCCTCGCTTGAGCTCTCGCTTCCCAGCGCATGCGAGTCTCTTTGAATCTTCTCTCGCTTTCTGCGGCAATCGCTTCCAACTCTCGTTTCTTTTGCTCTTCTTCCAAAGCTTTCGCCGCTTTCTCTTTCGCACGTCCTTCCTCCAGCGCTTTTCTCGCTTCCATCTGCGCTTTCTTCGACTTCATCAATTTTTCCTCCTCCGCGTGCGCCTTCTCCAAGTGCGGCTTGGACTTTTCCAAAGCTTGTTTGCAAAAATTCGCGTGCACGGTCGTACGTTTCGTATCGAAACCGAATTTCGGTTGGTTCCCTAACTCTTTCAGTTGCGTAAACATGTGCAACGCGACTTGAATGTTCTCCAAAGCTTTCTCGACTCTCGCGACGCGACCTTCCGAAGAGACGGATTTCAACGTATCGTTCAACGACCTCTGCGCGAGTTCTTGGACAACGTACGCCAAGTTAAATCGAACGCGATGGTTCATCGGGGCGATGTGCAACGCTTCCTGTAACGTCTTCTTCGCTTGAAGCAAATTTTGGTTCTCGTAATGCGCCCGGGCTTGAAAGAGCATGATTTCATGCGACGTGCCGTGGTAGAATTCCTGCTGCGCGCGGTCGTAGAATTTGAGCGAGGCGGCGTATTGCGCTTTCGCTAACGCGATGTGACCGAGGTTGACGAGGACGTCCGCTTGGAGTTCAGAGAGGATTTTGGTGGCGGCGGAGGCAGATGTACCGGCAATGCCTGCGTTTTCAATCTCCAAAGATTCTTGAACTAACGTGAAAACCGCCTTGGCATCGTCCATGCGACCGCGTTCGGCGAGGAGAATGGCTAAACCGTTCGCCGCAAACGCGTTGGTTGGTTCTTTCACCAGCGCTTTCTTATACAACGATTCGGCTCTTTTGTAGTGATCATCTTCTCGTTGGCGGATTTTCGGATCGGAACGTTTGTGTAAACCTTCTTTTAACGCGGAGTAGTACGCGGCGTTGCCGGCGGAAACCAACGCGTACTCGTCGAGCTTCAACGTTTTGTCGTCATCTTTTTTGCTCGCCTCGTCGCCGCCACCAGCTGCGTTGCGAAGATGGAACTTATCCTCCTCGGCGAGATCGCTCGGTAACTCTCTCAACTCTTCGAATTGTTGTTCGGCTTCTTTCCATCTGCGTTGCTTCATTAAAACCCAACCGCTAGTGGCGACGGCGTCTGCGTTGCCCGGGTTTCGTTTCAACGCTTCCGTGATTTTAGTTAAAGCGCCTTCGAAATCCCCGAATCGTTCGCACAGTTCGATCGCTTTCCGTAACGCGACGTCGATATCGTCCGGGTTAGACTTGTTCAAAGTCTCGAACAAACTCGAAGATTTCTTCTCTTCGCCGAAAATCTCTTCGGCTTTGGCCAAGTTGAACGCGACCGCTCGCGCCGGCGCGGGAAGTTTCTTCGCCAAATCGATAGCTTTCTTGTCGCCTTTTTGAAGTTTCGAAGCAACGTTCGGGGCAGCTTCCGGGTAGAGAATATCGAGGGCATCTTCCAAAGAGTGTAAAGATGCTTCTTTGTTCTTCACGTCGGTGTCATCATTCTTGCTAATATTTTTGTCTTTGTTGTTTTGATTATCTTCTTTTTCGGCGCCGGTTGTACTCGTCACCAATCGAGCTCTCAACACGCCAACGTTATTCAACGTCACCGCATCTATGGTATCTCCAACTTTCTTGGCAATGTTCATCGCTTTCTCGTATGCCTCTAACGCTCTCGTTGCGTCCGAACGTTCCAATAATTCTCCGAGCTCTAACATGGTTTGAAAATCCGTGCCGTCTCTCTTGTACGGATCGAAATCGTACATTTCCACGGCTCGTTTGGAATCACCTACTGCCGCGCACAACTTCCCAAACGCTCTCTTCACGAATAAACTTTCCGGATACGCCGATTGCGCTCTCTCGCAATGTTTCTTCGCTTCGAACGCATCGTTTTGTTTCAAGAAAATCTGCGCTACGCCAAAGTGCGGCGCGGCAAAATTTTTGTCTAAATCAATCGCGGATTGGTAATACGTCAACGCGCTCGGTAAATTACCGGATGCGTGGAACGCTTGCGCTCGAATAAACAACGCCTCCGCGCGAAACACGCTGGCTTCTTTCTCGTTTTTAATAATCCCATCCGTTAAAGTTTCGATGTTTTTCAATTCCTCCGAAGACGTGCCGGCGGAAGCGGAGGAGTACAAATAATGTTCCGCCAACGTCAACGATACTAACGGGTTCGTCGGATCAATCTCAAACGCTTTATACAAATTCTCCACCGACCTCTCCACGGCCTCTGCGTGTTCTTTCGTCCCAACCTCCTCAAACTCGGCTAAATCGCACTTTGCCAACCCAACGTACGCGTCCACGCACTCGTTATCCATATCCGCCGCTCTCGCAAACGCCAACCTCGCGCTCGCGAAATCTTTCATCGCAAAGTGACACGCAGCTAACCCTAACCTCACTTCCGCAGGAGCTTGCGGATGCATCTTCAGCGCCCTCTTATACCACGTCAAACTCTCCGAATATTTTCTTTCCTCCACGAACAGCCTCCTCGCTTTCCATAACATCGCCGCCACGTTGTCTCTCCCTCCGTCCTTCATCGCCAACGCCGAATCGAGAATCTTCTCCGCGGTTGGCTTTTCCCCTTTCTCGAACAACAAGTGCGCTCTCGTGATGGCCACCACTTGTTCTTTCGACGCGATCGCGAACGCGCGTTGGAGCAGTTTATCCGCTCGCGTTAAATGTTCTTGTCGTCTTTGCGCGTTCGTAGTATTCGCTTGCCCTCCTTTTCCTTTTCCTCCTAATCGTAATCTGGCGGCAACGTTTACCTGGTGCGCGGCCGAGCAGCACAAAAGTTTCGCGCGACCGTACACGTCGTTCGGGTAGTACTGTTCGATTTCTGTTATTATAATGTTGTCGTTGTCGTCGTTCGAAGAGAGAGAGAGAGAACGAGAGAACGAAAGTGTCAGCAAAGGTTGGGGAAACGCGATCGTCGACATCGGATCGCCACTCGTCGACAATCGAAGACGACGAAGACGACGACAAAGAACGACGACGAGTTGATGATAATAATGATACTAATAAAAACGCTCTTTGCTCACCTGGCGAACACCCGCTCCCGACGATCTCCAAAAACGCCGCCTCGTTATCCTCGGCCAAGTACGCTTTCGCGCACTCCAACCACACTCGCAACGGGGCCAATTCCGATTGGAGGACGCCGAGAATGTCCTCCACGTTCGTTCGGGAAAGATTGCGCGGGTCGATCGAGACGTGTTCGCCGCTGTCGCCGATTGGGACTTGGATCAAAGCAATGTTTGCATCATCGCCCTCATCTCGTTGTTGTTGTTGTTGTCGCGTCATGACAGAAAGTTTCCTCAATCGCTCGCTGCTCGAAAGTGTGTTGTCCGCGCAACAGACAACAAAAGCACAGACGAAGTGACGAGAAACTCTTCGCGAGAGTTAAAAAAGAAGAAAAAAAAACCACAAGGCAAAAGTTGTTTAGGGTATTAAACCCTAATACTTACAGAGTCTCTTCCTCCCCTTCTTTCTCTTAAGAATTCTCTTTTTTCTCTCCATTTTACACAAAGGATACGAATAACTAAATGATGATCACCTTTAAGGCGACGGCATCATCCGCGACACACGAAACGGCTTTGAGGAAAAGTCGTTGTTGTTGCGGTGTTTCGTCCTCCTCTCTCATCTCGAGGAGGAGGAGGATTTGGAGGGGACCGAGAGGACCTCGTAAAACTCAACGAAAAGAAACACATCATCCAGAACGTCTGTTCTCCAGCGTGGGAGCGTCCACATCATCATCATCATCATCGATCCGATGCGCGTCTTCGTCGTCGCGACGAGAACAACACTCGTCTCTTCTGTCGGAGCAAGAGGAGCAACAGAAGGCGATGGGAACGGTCGTCGTCGCGGAGAAAGAAGTCGAGGAAGGTGCGGAGGAGAAGGAGGACGAAGCGGTGAAGAAGAAGTCAAAAAAGGACGACGAGAACAACAACAACGCGAGTTCTTCTTCGGATGAAAATCTGGTGCTTCTCGCGACGGCGACGATCGCCGGCGGGATCGTCGCGTTGAACGGCGGTCCCGAGGAATCTTTGGAGAAGATTCAGGGATTCATGCTCTCGTTTTGGAACGGGTTAATTGGGAACCACGCGCCCGGCGTCGGCGGGTACATCGAAGACGTGTACTTGGCGACGTTGTTTTTTGGCACCGCGTACGCGCTGTGGAGATCTTCGGCGGTGCCGAGACCGATCGGGAACCCGATTCAGAGAAAATCGAGAACTTTAGCGTCAACTTTGCACGTGTTTTCTGGCGCTGGTGCGTTAGCGGTCGCGTTGTATGCGGTGGTTTTAGAGAGGGTGTTTAGGGAAAGCCCGGGGTGGACGTGGATGTGGGTGACGTCGTCGTTGTTTTTGGTAAACTCGTTATCGTACGGGCCTTTGATGAACATATTTAAAGCGAGCAAAGAAGGGAAGTACGCCATGCAGCTCGGGTATTCGTTTGTCGCGTCGTTTCAAGGGGTGGTTTGGATTGCCTGGTCGGCGCAACCAGACGCGCCGGATTGGATGTTTTGGGCGGTGATGCCGTTTTGGTATTTTTCCATCGCCAAGTTGTGGGAGAGCACGGAGTTTTGTTTGGCGTTGGTTCCGGAGGTACCGAGAGACGTGAAGGAGGAAGATATGAGTTTCGGGAATAAATTGAATAAATTCATCACGGCTGGAAGTCGCAAGAGGTTAGGGAAAATGTCGCCAGACGCGGCGACGTTGACGTACGTCGGTTTGAACGCCGCCGCGGCGGTGTTCGATAACTGCTACATGGCAGTGTACACGTACTTGGGACCGGAACAGTTTTGGCACACGAGTCAACTCTTTAACGATAGTGATTTTCATTTGCGTTTGGTAAAAGGTACGACTGGGTCTTTAACCGTCGCGTTGTTGATTTTCATCTCGACGTTAGGGTGGAGGAAACAGATGCCGATGAAATACGCGATTTGGTTGAACGTGGCGTTAGGAAGCGTCGGCCCGTGGATCGTTTTGTTTTGGCACAAACTGCTAGATCCGTCGGAAATGTGGTTCCCGCAATTCGTGTTTGACCCTGAGTTTGCGTATCACGCGTATATTCCGAGCTTGTTTGGCCAATAGATTGAGAGCTGTGAAATATTACTACTCTACGTACGCTTGCATTAGTATCATATAATAAAACACACTTTACTTGCGCTTTTTGCTCTCTTTGTCTTTCGCCTTTTTCTCTTTGCTACCACTACTACTACTGCCCATTAAGAAAATAATCATCGAAGAACACGCTAAAACTGCTAAGAGCAACAAACACAAAGCGGCGTACATGCGTCTGTTCGAGCCAACCGCGTGTTTCATAGCTGCCTCCAACGCCTCTCTCGATCGTTCGTGTCCCGGAGCGAGTTCTACCGCTTTCCCAAACGCCGCGATCGACTCCTCCCACTGACCTTGACTCGCGCAGACGTTACCTAACGCGAAATACATCGGTTGATTGCGAGGATCCTGCTTTACGCCTTCTTGCAACAACGCTTTCGCCGCTGGTAACTCGTTCAAGTACGTTTTAAACTCGCCATAAAATATGTACACTTCCACGTTTTGCGTCCTGGCGACGCCTTTCGCTAACAAGGCCATCTCGAACGCATCCGTCGCGTAATCCGCGTCGCCCAACTCGCCTCTCGCCCGGAAGCAATTACCCATTTGAAGCAACTCGATGTAAACCTCCATGGGACTCTTCGTTTCTTTCGAACTGATGAGTAATTCCATGAAATCAAGCAAAGCCGTCTTGATGTTTCCAAACCTTTGTTCGATGCCCATTCGCATGGCTTCCTCGCCAGGATAGTGTTTGTTCTTATACTTCCTACTTCTTCTTACGCGTTCCAAGTCCGAATCGTGAAATTGCAACACGCGCATGGCGGCGTTGAACGCCTCCTCGATTTTCTCCTCAGACGACGACGACGACGACGACGAGGAAGAAGAAGAAGCAAAAGAAGACGTCGCGTCATCCTCGTAAAAATAATCCGCGTTGTTATTATTCTCGTACTTCCTCGTCCACGAATCCTCCTCCTCCTCCTCGCTACTACTACTACTACTCCCGCCGCCGCCGCCGCCTCTCCTCCTCTGCCTCAACACCTCCTTCAAAGCCTTCTCGCCTTCTCTCTCTCTCACGCCTAACGCGCGCCACGGCGACGGTACTTTCCTCGTCTGGTCAAACTCTCCCAAAGGTACGTGTTCTGGTGGCGAAACGCCTTCGAACGTCTCGTCGATCGTCCACGCGTCCACGCCGTGGTACTTTTCCGGCGAATCCGTCTCCTCGCACTTCGCGTGGCCGACGAAAGGACAGTAATACCCTTTGTATTTTGGATTCTCCTTAGTAGTAGTAAACGCCTCCTTTACTTCTGCTTTTTCCTCGTCTCTATCCTCGTCGTCGGAGAAAGTGGATGATGTTGTGATCAACATTTTTTCGAGCGCGCCGTTTACCGCGGGATCGAGCGCGAACGGGAACCCAGTCTTCGAGTCGCTCGTGGTGAAATGTCGACTGATGTGCACTTTCGGGACGACGATATCGCCACCGTCCTCTTTCTGGACGATATCGTCCGAACAAGAAACACCATTATTCGTCAAAGTCGTCGTCAAAATTGCCGCTCCGAGGATGAATGTGACCAAAAATCGCATCCTCGTCGTCGTCCGTGCAAAGGAAACGAATCCTCTTCTCCGCGTTCCATTCTCTGCGCGTAAAAAGCGCATCATCTCCTCCCGATGATGCGAATACTAAACGAAGACTAAATACGCGCGCAAAAGCAGAGAGAGGAGGAGAAAAAGAGTGGTGTGTTAAAACTTTAGTCTCTCTCTTTCTCTCTTTAACTCTCTTTAATAACGCTCTTTGTTCTCGTCAAACGCCACTCCCGTTTGCGCGAGAGAAAAACAACAACTCTCTTACGTTTTCTTTTTGACGAACGTTTCCCCCAAAGGTGATCTCTGCATCGAAAACACTTTCACATACTACTCGTACTTGCGAAAGAGAGACGAACACTTACTTCTCCTCGACAGAGCGCAGAGAACAACACAGAAGGACTCTTTTTCTTTAGCAGTGTGATACGCGTCTTTTCTTTTGACGGGAAAATTCAGCTAAAAGTCAATCGATATTTGTTCAATACATATTCGAAAAGCAAGCGCAGAGCGAGTCAAAGTGTTTCCAATCGATTGGACGATTCGTACGCGCGATGATGATGGCCGCGCAAGCCGCGCAGACACAGCAACAAACGAGCACGACTTCGAACAACAACAACGCTTCATCAAATAACCAAGCGTTAAAAATGGAACACCTAGTCGCGAGCTTACAAGACCCAGAAACGAGAGAAAACGCCTTGTTAGACATCAGCAAACGAAGAGATCTGTTCGTCGATCTCGCCCCGGTGCTGTGGCACAGCTACGGCGTCGTCCCGGCGTTGTTGCAAGAAATCGTCTCCATTTATCCTCTCTTATCGCCACCGTCGTTGACGAATCACGCGTCGAACAGAGTGTGCAACGCGTTAGCTTTACTGCAGTGCGTGGCGTCGCATCCGGACACGCGAGCGCAGTTTTTAAACGCGCACGTGCCGTTGTTCTTGTACCCGTTTTTGAACACGGTGAGCAAAACGAGACCGTTCGAGTATTTACGGTTGACGTCGTTAGGGGTGATCGGCGCGTTGGTGAAAGTGGACGACACGGAGGTGATTAATTTCTTACTGAGCACGGAGATAATCCCGTTATGTTTACGAACGATGGAGTTAGGGTCGGAGCTGTCGAAAACGGTGGCGACGTTTATCGTGCAGAAAATTTTATCGGACGAAGTCGGGTTGGCGTACACGTGCGCGACGGCGGAGAGGTGCTACGCGGTTGGGTCGGTGTTAGGGGGGATGGTCGCGCAGTTGGCGGAACAACCGAGCGCGAGGTTGTTGAAGCACATCGTGAGGTGTTACTTACGGTTGAGCGATAATCCGAGAGCGGCGGAGTGTTTGAGGAGGTGCTTTCCGGATCAGTTGAGAGATCCGGCGTTTACCGCGCATCTGAAGGACGACGCGGCGACGCAAAAGTGGTTGGGACAATTGTTGGTGCAACTCGGGTATTCGTTGTAGTAGTCGTGGGAAGAGGTATATATATCCATAGCCTTTTGTATACCTTTTGTATATCATTTTTCTTCGAGTATAAAATATTATTAAAAGTAGTTCAATACTATCAACAACAACAACAACTCTTTGCGGCGAGCGAGCGAGCGAGCGAGCGTCTAAACTGATCTCTTCTTCTTCTTTTTCTTTTTCTTTAACTTCCGGTTATTCTGCTTTTTACGACCGTACGGATCCGTGCGATTTTATCTTTACCAGCGACCATACCGTTGACCAAAATTCCAACACCTATTCCAACACCTAAGCACGTTCCCAATCCAACGCCGACGCCAATGCGCACGCCCGCGGAGAACCACGAAAGTTCGTTGGCGTGGGTTTCCGTGGAGGCGTTTGCTTCAGCTCTTCCGCTGACGACACTTTTCATGCCGTCGTCAACGATGGTCATTTGTTGCATCTCGACTAACGCGCGGTTCGTACCGCGAATGCTGTCTTCTTCTTCTTCTTCTTCTTCCGAGATGATATCGCCGGATGAATTGAGTTTTGCTTTCGTGTGATTCCATTCTTTGGTCAATTCCGCGTACTGCGCTCGTATCAGCGCCGTCGTGTCTTGAGCGTAAGCCTTCGAATCGTCGATTTTCCGTAAAATCATGTTTCCAGACGAAGCAACCGCGGAAGGAATTTCTAACGGAATCAGTTCTCGCAAGCAGGAGACTAACTTTGAGTTCTTTTTGTTTCGCATCATCGCCGGTTTCATTATCTTTTCTTCTTTACCGTTGATGTGACTACTACTCTCACTACTATTCGTAGTAGTATTACCACGAACGAGTAGAGTTTTCAAATCGTTCTTTTCGTCGTCGTCGTCGATTTCGTCGTCATCGACGTTGTCGTCCCCGCTGCTATTCGCGAAATCATCTCTTCGATCGACGTTGAATTCGTGCCAAGAGACGGATTTCTCGGAACCCGCGCCCCCTCCTCTTTCCGACGGCGTCGGCGAATGCTCGCGGGAAGAAGAAGAGACGCGTCTTTCATTCGAGCGGGGGATGGCAAAAAATTTCTCCGCGGGCACCTCGCACGACGCTTTCACCGTCGCGTTTTCACCGACGAACGACATTTCCAAGCGGCACGTCTCCTCGTCGCTTTCTCCTCTTCGTTTTCCCCTCGTCGCCGCCTCGGTCGTTATTGCTTTCTTTTCCGTCCGCGATAAAACTTTTTTGCCTTTCTCCTCTTCCTCCTCTTCCTCCTCTCGTTCGTCTTCTTCGCTCTCCACCCGACTCCAAATCGATGCCGCCGCCGCTTCTCCGGCGGCGTTCAACCTTCCTTCGCACACGCGTTTGTTCTCCGCGTTGGTCAAAACAAAACGCAAAGAAGAAGAAGATTTCGTCGCGAATCGAATCTCGTCCATCGCGGCAAAGGCAGCCACGCACGGGACGACAGACACTCCTCCTTTCCCGCCTTTGTTGCTTCTGCCGCTCAACGAAACTCTTTCCAAAGAGACGACGCTCTTCAAGGTGTTGCTTGCGCTGCTCCTCCGACCACCAAATTCGTTCTCCTCCTCCTCCTCCTCGTCTCCGTAAAACGCGAGCGAGAGAAGCGCCTCTCTGTTGGTAAACGTTTCAAAGCCTTCTCCACCTAAAAGTCTTCCCGTGGTCTTCCTCGTTTTCGCATGAGAAGAGTAAGGAGAAGAGAAGAGTTTAATAAACACCGCGGAGTACACGTGGTAGGTTTCCTCGTCTTTCCCTAACGGTATTACCGCTTCTTGAGAAGAAGAAGAAGAAGAAGAAGAAGAAGATAAAGAGAGAGAACTCTCGATATCGAGAGCGCGTTTGTTGCTCCTCTGGTTTCCTCCTCTTCTTTTCTTCTCCTTTGTCTCGAGGAGACGAGGTTGCTCGTCCGCGATGATGGTCTTTGTCTTTGTCTTCTTCTTCGTGGTGTTCTGCATTCTGAATTGGAAAAGTGACGCATTTCCCTAAACTCTGCTATTCTTAAACGCTCTCTTTCTCTCTGCCCAGAAGAACAAACTACACGACGTAAGAATGGAACGACAAAGACGACGAATGCGATGAGTTTTCGTTGTTTGAGCCGTGGTCGCATTCCGAGCGTCTTGAAATCATCATCGTCATCATCGAGAAGAAAACGACAACAATTTCAAAAGAGACCGTCGGTGACTCCAATTGGAGAACAACAACAACAACAACAACAACAACAACAAAAGAATCGGCAGTCGGTGACGAAAATCGGAGAGGAATTAAACCTCGTGTACGAACTCGTGGAAAGGAACGGTCGTGGGGCGATCTATTTAGGTTCGAGCAGAATAGATAAAGAGCACGCCCATTTTGCGCGTTCAAAGAGTTTAGCCAAAGCAGTGGCAGTGTTGTTGGAGTGCACGACGTGGTCTGGCATCGGGCCGGGGTTGATGGATGCGGTGACCTTAGGAGGGTTGGAAGCGAACGGGAAAGCGAGCGGTATCTTGATATTAATGGGCGAGAAAGAGGAACGAGACAACATTGAAGGCAAAGTCATGAGAAGGCAGAAGACTCGGAAGCATCCGTACTTGAACGAATCTCAATACGCCACGTGTTCGTTCTTTAGCGCGCGGAAGCACGGACTCGTCGACGCGGGGGTGAGGAACGGGAAAGAGGACACGAAGACGGCGTTCTTTTGCCTTCCCGGCGGTATCGGTACGATGGACGAGTTCGCGGAGATTTTGACTTTATTTCAGTTGCGACGGATCGGGAGCGAAGAGAAGGTTCCGTTTTTGCTCATGAATTACGACGGCGTGTTTGACAAGCTTTTAGAGTTCATCACCGTGTCGTGCGTAGAGCACGGTTTAGTGAATGAAGGAGAAATGGAGGAACATTTGAAAGTGTGTTCCACGAACGAAGAGGCGTTGGAGTATTTAAAGCACTTCTACGCGCTCTAAATTCGTTTTTGGAGTAGTAAATGTTTTAGCTATAGCCGCCGCGAATGTTTCTCATTATGTACATGTTTCTAAGATTACGCATCCCCTCTAATAATATCCCAAATGTTTGGAAAGATTCCAGATTGAGTCCCTACTGGTTTGCTTGTCGAGTACCAGTTAATCAAAAGAGTTCTTCTTTCGCAGCGTGGCGGGATGTCGTCCACGCCGTGGTAACTTTCCTCGCCTACTTTGAACGCGTATCCCGTGTTTGGTTCAAACAAAAACTTCTTCTCGCAAGATGGTAATACTTCCTTTCCTTCGTCGTTGTCTGCGAACGTTTCATATTGTTCTTTCGTATACAAACACGTCCCGAAGAGTTTTTTATTGCTTTCCTCTTCCTCTTCTTTTGGAAAATACAACATCAACGTCACGATTTTTTTCGGTGAATCAGGGTGCGGCCCTAAAGTGAACCCGCCGACGTCCATTTGTATCCGAAAATCCTTCGACCGTGTTTTCTTCTCGACCTCGTCTACCTCTAATTTTCTAAACACCGTCTCCCTCAACCTCTCCGATAACAAAATCTCCTCCGCTTTTGACCACACCTCTACCGTCTTCGTGAAATTCTTAAACGTCTTCTTCATGGCCTCGGGAAGATCGAGTAAACTCCCGACGCGATCGATTTTATATCTTAACTTATGGCTCGTCAATTTTGCCGGCGCTAAAGCTTCTTTCGGTGGGAAATACTCCGTCATTTCTCGATAGAGTTTTCTAGGGAACACGCGACACAAGTGCACGTAACTCGCAAACGGTTTCGAGCGAACTCGAGTGGTTTCGATCGAGCGGAGCACGAAGTCCTTCGCATCCATCTTTTTTTCGTCCTCGTCATCTTCGTTACCATCCTTGTCGTCGTTACATCCAACGAATTCTTTAACCGTTCCTGCTCTTCTTCTTCGGGTGGTCGTTTGTTGCATCTTCGACGGCGACGTCGCCGTCGTCTTTGTTGACGAATAAAATCGAGAATACAACACCAAGGTGACCAATATAAGACAGCAGAGCAACAAACGACGACTAACAACGTGAAAGTTTTTCTTCCTCGTCTCTCCTTTCTTAAGTGCAGATTTTGTCACGAACCACGTCGTCTCGTTTCGTCTGTGCTTCTTTTCGAGCAAGAGCAAGTGCCGTTGGTGCATCAGCGTCGACATCTTTCCTCGCTTTTAAATTCTTCCTCTCCAATTCGTCGATTTTCTTGCTTTTAAATTCTTCCTCTCATCCGCGAATAATGAATGCGCACCACGCGGGCACAAACGGAGAAAAAGAGAAGAGGAAGAGACTCCGCTCCCAAACTCGAGCTCTCTGTTGTGTGCGCGCGTGGAAAGCGCGTATATCTCTTTCTAGAAACGGGTTTCTTTTAGGGGAAGAAAAGAGATTGGAAAACAGTGAGGGAAAATATTCCTCTTATTCAGCTTACCTAATAATATTCCACTGCTTAGTAGTGCGCAAACGCAAAAGGCAAAAAATGCATCTGCTTCCAAAACCCATTTGGAACTTAACTTTAACCATAGAACAACAACAAACGCGAGCTCGTAAGTGTAGAAAAAGATGCGAGCGAGACTTTGACTTTTACACGTATTTTAAACCATTAGACGTATAGTATTACGAATCAGATCTTAAGACGCTTGGCGCGTTTTCCGCCGGCGACGCCTTCTTTCTCCTCCTCCGTTTTTGTGTCCTCGGCTTCGTTGTTCTCGTTGTCCTCTTTTTTCTTGACGACCCCGAACGCGGCGTCGTACTTGTCGGAATACTTCTCCTTCATGTGCTTCTGCATGGCTTGATACGCTTCGTTTTCTTTCTGTTTCATTTTTTGCGCTTCCGTGAGTTCTTTCTTCTTTTTCCCTTTCTTCCCTTTTTCTTCTTCGCCGGTATCTTTATCTTTGTCCTTATCCCTGTCGGTATCGCCATCGTCGTCGTCGTCTATCTCGCCGCCAAATCCGGCGTCAAAACCAGGATAGTACTCGCCGTACGCGTCGTCGTCCATCTCCGCGCGTTCTTCCAATCGCTTACGTTCGTACGCTTCGTCCATTTTTTTAATGTTTTCGTCTGCTTTTCGCGGTCCAGTTTCGAACTCCTCAAGCAGCGCTTCGCCGTCGAACAACTTTGTTCTCGACTCTTTCTTTGCTGCTGTCGTCGTTGCTTCTTTTTTGCCATTTTGCTCCTCTTCTTTCTTCAGTTCCGCGATTGCGTCGTAATCTTTGCCAACGTCTGCGAAAATATCCTCAGAATCCGAATCAGCCGCCGCATTGTTGGTGTCTATTTTCTTTCCTTCCGCGCTCGCGTTGCTATTATCTGTTGCTATGTTATGACTATTCTTTTTCTCCTCTTCTTTTGTACCGCGAGGCTCACGTATTGCCTTTGCCACCGCTCGTAAAATCTTTTCCTCGTCTTTTGAAATCTTCGCAAACTCTCTTCGTCGCGCTTTCCGTTCTTCCTCGATATCCGCTCGAGGTTTCGTTTCCATCTCGATCGTTCTCGTCACTTCTCGCGTTCGACTGTTGACGTCGTACAGGTACGAAACGCCCGAGAGCGGTGGGATTTTCGTCCGCTTCGTCAGCGCGTCTTTGTTTCGCTTTTGCGCGGTCTCGATTTTAGAAACGAGGATGCGCCCGAGGTTCGATTTCGCGTCGTACAGAGAAGAATACACGGACGACGATGGATTATTATTGTTCGCGTCGTCTTCATCCTCTACTACTACTTCTTCTTCTTCGTCGTCGTCGTCGCCCTCCTCTATGTTTTCCTTTTTCATCTCGAACAACTCCTCTCTCTTCTTCCTCAACAGAGCAAAGTCCAATCCTTTCACTTTATGCGTCGTCTTCTCGTCCCCGCCCATGTATTTGCTCTTTTCAATGTCCATCAAACGTTTGCTATTTGTATTTATCGTCGTCGTTTTTGTCGTGAGTCGGTCCTCATCCTCGAAAGCGTGTTCAAACACCCCTCCTCTCGTCGTCGTCGTCGCGAAAGTATTACTCTTATCGCGCTGATTATCCGCTCTTCTTCCTTCATCACCATCATCATCATCTTGATCTTCTTCTTCCATTTCTCTCCGTTCTTTCGCGCGATCTCGATATCTATGCGTATTATTTTCATCGCGTCGCGTTTTTGTCGTCGTTTCCTGTAGTTGGTTCGCCTTCTTCTTCTTCTTCTTCTTTCGATTTGGAAAAGCACCAACATCAGGCAAATCTTTTTCTTCTTTCGTCGTCGTCGTCGTCGTATTATTCTTCGCAAAGTTCTTCTCCTCGTCGTTCCTCCTGTTTGAAAGGAGAAAGTTTCGAAAATCCGCGTTTGATTTAGGAGTCGCGGTCGTCTGTTTCTTTCCTGGCGCATCGTCATCGGTTGTTGTTGTTGCTTCCATTTCCCCTACTAATTCTCTCTAAATCACTCGAGACGAAGAAGAAGAAAAACAGGAGAGAGAAAGAGAGAGAGAGAGAGAGATGTTCTCGTCGGTATTCTCTTCTTAATCCTTTTCTCTCTTTTATAAACGCTCTCTTTTTCAACAACTGAGGAAAGAAAGAAAGAAAGAAAGAAAGAAAGAAAGAAAGAAAGAAAGGGTTCGTGTTCTTCGTCCGCGGAAGAATACAAAAAGAATACGTTCGTTGTGTGTTTCTAAGTGGAGTAAAA
>Ga0181554_1000084_pt1 | contig 81311 bp, 54 predicted proteins | sample 011ome_16_FD_145602 | JGI IMG/M metagenome (GOLD analysis project Ga0181554, IMG submission 145602) | Coastal salt marsh microbial communities from the Groves Creek Marsh, Skidaway Island, Georgia - 011503CT metaG (spades assembly) | ecosystem: Environmental > Aquatic > Marine > Intertidal zone... | reverse complement strand
TGGTGGTGGGGTCAGGATTGGTGAAACCGGTCGGTTGGACACACCCATAGTATATGACGCAGAGACACCCATCATCGATGGTCATATGGAGTCGTCGTGGTCGTGTATATACAGTACTAACACGACTCTATTGCTATATGTCTGAAGACTGTGAACACATACCCATGCTTTATATAGAGGGTTTGGTGCGTCGTCTATGGCGGTGGACGCGGCGGCGGCGCGCGCGCGTGCGTGGCGACCGCAGACGCGCGCGCGTGCGTGCGTGCGTGCGTGCGTGCGTGCGTGCGTGCGTGACGCGATTGGACGCAATTGTTGTATCTCTCTTTATTAGCGCGTTGGATGAAGCTTAAACACCTCGAGTCGCTGCTGAGCGACGTCGATGGGTTCGCCGCGCCCAAGCAGGATTTGGAGCAGTACCCAACCAACGCCGAGCTGTGCGCCGGGGTGATGCACTACGCCAATCACTTTGGGGACGTTGAAGATAAGTGTGTGGTGGATTTGGGTGTGGGATGTGGGATGTTATCCATCGCGAGCGTGTTGTGCGACGCTGGGAGTGTGATTGGGGTGGATATTGATGACGACGCGTTGGACGCGGCGCGGGACAACGCCGAGGCGTTTGAGCCGGCGTTGGAGATTGATTTGGTGCGGTGTGACGTGATTGAGAGTTTGGCGAAAGGACGAGGACGATGGGCGGGGAAGTTGCGTGCGGATACGGTGTTTATGAATCCGCCGTTTGGGACGAGGCGACGAGGGGCGGACGCGGCGTTTATACGCGCGGCGTTTAGAATCGCCACGGGGGCGGTGTATTCGTTGCACAAGTCGAGCACGCGGGCGCATATTGAAAAGTTTGCGGTGAATACGCTCAAGGCGCGTAAAGCGGAGGTATTGGCGCAGTTAAAGTATGATTTGCCGGCGACGTATGCGCATCATAGACAAAAATCTGTAGAAATCGCAGTCGACTTGTGGAGGTTTGAGCCGCCAGAGGACGGCGCGGATGGCTTACCGGATAGCGACGACGATAGCGACGACGATAGCGATAGCGATGACGGTAGTGATGGTCGTTGCAGCGGCATAGCTCGAGATTTCTCGCGAAAGGCGAATGTTTCTGGTCGCGGCTCTGGTCGCTCGGGCGGGCGCGGACGCGGACGCGGACGAGCCAATCGACGGTCGTCCTAACTCCTCTGCTTCTACTGCTGCTGCTGCTAGTGTGTAAATTAAAGTACCTAGTATCTAGTCAACGATTCGCGCTCACACACGACTATTAAGGCTTCTTGTGCGCACCCGCGGCGATCATGTTCTTAGCCATGACGCGTAAATTCGTCAAGTCTTCGGCATAATTGCTTGAGTGCTCCGCCCATTCCTCGTAAATTTGTCCCCCAGGCACGCCACCTATTGCCATGAGCTGCTTGAGTTCGTTGTAAGCTACAATAGCATCCTTGATTCGTTTCACGGCGTTCTTGGCGTCGTTGTTGTGTAATTCAAATCCAAGCAAATTCAACGTAACTTTGAATATTTGGAATCTGAGGTGCACGTACACGGCGTCGAGCTTGGAAAATCCCGGGCACAGTTCGTACACGCGTTGTAACACGTTAGACGACGCCAAACATACCGTATCCGCGACGTAATTCACGCTCATATCTTGGCCTCGCATACTGACGGATAACACAGCCTGTGTCAAGTGTAGATACTTTCGTACCTCGTGCGTGGCGCACACGCCGGCAATTTTATCTCCGTCGCCCGCGAGCATTGTCGTCGCCCGCGATAACATCGACACGTTTTCGCGCACGTCACTAAATCTATCTCTTTCAACCTTTCGACGCACAGTTTCTACTATGCGACACGCTTTGGAGAAATTCAACGCCGTGAGCTCGCGGTCGACGCCTTCAGGAAATCGTCCCCATATGATGATTTGGTCGTCGTTTGGATGATAGTTTTCGTCGTGCGCGTCGCCTGGAACCAACATCATCCCCGCCTCACCTGATTTTGTGTTGAGTTTGGGGTGCGATAATTCATACCAGAACGCATCGCGCGCCAAGTCTTCGTCGGCAAGGAACACACTGTCGTCGGCATACAACGCGCAGTCTTCGCCCAAATCCACCAAGGTACCGTGATCGAACGCGAGCGTCGATCGAATGGCTGCCGCATACGCTCTATCGCGCGCGGCGTCCGCACGAGCGACGTTCGCGTACTTGCTATACTCGTCAAATCCATAGCCATCCATCATGCGCCGGCGCGTCCACTCTCGAGGCATGTATTGCTCGCCGTACGAAATCGTCAACTCCTCGCCCGCGTCGATGTCCCTAAGCGCCTTCACGACGAGCGTCTTACCCACAAAAACCACGTCACAATTCGGCGTACTACTATGATTGAATAGCGACGCCGACGGATAGATGCCGAGTCCCAAACGCTGTGCATCCTCCGTAGCAATCGAAAACGCGTTTGCTTCAAAAATACTCAACAGTCGGAGCGCGCTCTGCGGGTCCACATCCTGTTCTTTCTTGAGCGCCGCGAGCTTCTCCTGAATCTCATCCGGTTCAATCCCAGGTCTCATCGCGTCGCACATTAACGCGGCAACCACCATCGACGACGCGCTCGCGTCTCGACGCTTCCTCAACGCCACCGAGTCCGCGCCGCCCGTCGTCTCTCGCGTCGACGGTCCTTCATGCAACGCCAGCAATGCATCGTACCCGCGCTCATTGTCATCAAACGTGCCGTCATGCCGCTCGCGCTCTATCTTTCCTTCGCGCTCGAGCTCGCGCCGGGCTAAACACGCCAACGCCAGCCGCGCGATCGTCGTCGGAAGACGTCGCTCGCACCGCGCTCGAAACGCGTCAAATCCTCTCGCCACCGCTTGTGCTTGCGCCTTGCGATCGATAAACGACCCACACGCGGCGTCACGCACGGCATCGCGACCGAGGCGTTGAAACGTTTCACTGCAGTGCGTGCGCAAGACATCGTCGAGAAGGACCGCGGCGTAGGGCTCGGCGACGCACACGAGCGCGCCCGCCGAGGCGAACGATTTTGCGACGACGCCGCGTTCAAACTCGTACGGCGCATCGCTCGGCGCTGGGCGCGATACAATCGCCGTGGGTACCGTAGCTTTGAGCATGATTCATTCGCGCGCGGCGATGAATGAGGATGACGTCGACACGAGTGTGGAAAGTTTTGCACGCGGCGGTGATACGAACGCCATCGGTACCGTGGCTTCGAACGTGATTCAACGTGTGTATGCTCGTCGTCGTTCAGTGAATGACGACGACGTGAGAAGTATGATTCAAATTTTGCAAGTGAGCGCGCTGACGTTTGGTATTAAAACTCTCGGGCGGCTGTGCTCCGTAATGAATTGAAAGTATGTGTACTGTGGTTCGTCTTCTTCTTGTGTGAAATGCACGGTGTGCGAATCATCTGAAAGAAACGATGGATGTGTTGTCGAAACAAATAATTTGATCTGCGTTTGCTTTGGATGGTTTTTACGCCGACGCTCCGCCGGCGGGCGCGAAACGCATGCGCTCCATTTGCGCCTCCTTTGGCAACTTGACCTTGTCTGCCAATCGCAAAAACTTGAGCACGCAGATCACCATCCACGTCATGTCGATTTGCCACCATCGTAATCCATGGCGAGCGCTAAATTCAAACGCGTGGTGGTTGTTGTGCCAACCTTCACCAAACGCCAAAATACCTATGGGCCAGTTGTTCCGCGACAAGTCGCCAGTGTTGAACTCTTGCGAGCCCCAGCAGTGGGAGACGGAGTTTACGGCCCAAGTGATGTGATACACCCACACAGTGCGGACGCAGAACCCCCAAATGAGCCACGGCAAGCCACCGATGGCGTACAACGCGACCGCCGAGGCGGCGATGTGCCACATGTACGTCTTCTCCATGAAGCGGTAAAACGGCTGCGCGGCGAGCTCTTGCGCGTTTGAACGATCGCCCACGCGTTCGATGGTGGCTTCGTTATCCAATAACCAACCCATGTGGGACCACCAGAACCCTTCATAAGGGGTGTGCGGATCCTTGGGCGTATCCGTGTGTTGGTGGTGGTGACGGTGCGACGACGCCCACTCCAAAGGGTCGCCTTGCACGGCTAAAGCGCCGCAATACGCCAGCGCGTACTCGAGCCACTTGGGCGTTCGAAAGCTCTTGTGCGAGAGCTGTCTGTGATAGCTCAACGTGATGCCCAAGCAACCGGTGATGAAGTACATGGCCAAGAAACACTTAAAAGCACCCCAGGTAAACGTAAACGGCGCCAACAAGCATCCCAAGTGCATGACACCGATAAAACTCGCGTACGTCACATCCGTCTCGATCCACTTGCGCACAAACGCGTTGCGCTTTGGGCTCGCCAAGATATCGCTCAAGAAAACCTTGTGTGAGGGCTTCACACCAGCCCAAGCGCCTTTCGCCGCCGCCGCCGCCTCAGAGTTCACCGCACTCCACAATTCACACGCCTTATCGACGCCTTGCTGCCCGAGACGCTTCCACACCACCTGGTCGTCGCTCTCGTCGCCGAGCTCGATCACGCCGGGCGCCGTCACCGCGCGCGACGCGAACGCCTCGCGTCTCGCCCCACTCACGCGTCTCATAATCACACCTATACCATACAAAACAACACACAACACATCGTTAATCACCGCACACGACCCAAACCACGCGTCGTCGTCGTCGTCGAGCGAACCCGCGATCCGACGCGCGCGATCCGACGACGACGGCCCAAAACCTCTCTCTCGCGCGCCCCATCGCCTCCGTCGCCCTCGCCTATCGCACGCATCCCCGCGCGCGCACGCATCGCTTGCGCGCACACGCAACTCGCGCATGCACCGTCGTCCTCGCGCGCCCTCGCCCTCGCCCGTCGCGCGTCGCCGCGCGCATCATCCAACCCACGTGCGCCAGCGACACGTTGGCCCGACGTGTCACGCATCGCGCATCATCGCTGTCCTCGCGCGCGGTCGCGTTCAAACCGTACCTCGAGCGGTGCGCGACGCGTGGCTATGCGATGGCGTCGACACCGACGCCGCGTTGGCGCGCGAACGCGCGTGCGCGCGGGCGAACGCCATCGGAATCGGTCGTCGGGATGTGACGTCGTCGTCGTCGTCGTCGTCCCGCGTGATCTCGATGGGGTTCGTGTGTATATAGAGGGTTGGGGTGATCGAGTATGGAGGATTAGGGTTTAGTGATACATGGTCGATGTCTTATCTTGTACGTGATGGGGGAATGTTTGTGTATATATGAGGGAATCTTTTTGGGCTACGATGATGACAAACAATCGCTACGCTGATGATGATGATGACGACGATGACGATGATGACGATGATGACGAGGCGTGGAACGCGTGGAATGTGGTCTACGCTGTCGTCGTCGTCGTCGTCTGCGGTTTGTTGAAATTTTTGAGGTAGACTTGGCAGTAGAGCGAGCCGAAGACGAGGGCGGTGCCGAACCACTGTTGCGCCGTGAGCGGGTGCAAGAAGAGCACGCACGAGAGCAGGATGGAGAGTAATTGTCTCGTGGTCATGATGGTTGCGAATAATAAAGCCCCGAATTCACGAATGGTGTATAGGATGCATAACTGTCCAAACATGGCGCTTAATGAGAGCACCATGATGTCCTTGAGGACCGCCGGGTGACGGGCGATGAATTCTAAAGCCTTGCCAAAGGCGGAGTCTGAAAGTAACCACAGCAATGATACCGACGCCGAGCACGCGTTGACCCATAACATCTGATTATACGTTTCCATTTGGTATCCCTTGAATAATTTATCTTGAAACGTCGATGTGAAACCATCAAAGCCGAGGTAGCCAAGCATGAGCGCGCCACCCTTGGCGCTCGTGTTCGACCCGCTCGCCGAGTGCTTGTGCGTCACGCTTCCATAGAGCGCAAAAATCGTGCACCCAACGGTCACGCACGTCGCTATTAAATAATCACTCCAACTATATCGCCGTTGGTTGATAAAAAATCCCCAAATCATCACAGGAATCATCTTCGCGCACTTCCCGAGCGTTTGCACCGGGAACGACACGTACCGCAACGCCTCGTACTGACAAGTCGTCGCCACGACGTTAGATCCGCTCACAATGGCGTACTTGTACAACGGCGCCACGGGCTGCACAGCTCCTCGCGTGTACGTTAAGATTACCGCCGCGAGCGACGCGGATAAGATGCGATTGCTGAGCACTAGAAAGACAGAGTACTTGAAGTACTCACTCTCGACGCCGTACGGGCGCGTCATGATGCGTTCTTGCAAGATGCCGTACACGATTAACGACCCTACGACACCGACGACGCACGCCGCGATGCGCACGGCGGGCGTTTGCTTGGCGAGCACGGACATTATGCGCTACTATGAGCGTCACACACTGCGGAGCGGAACTTTTTCGGAACTTGTCTCATATTTGACATTTGACACTACTATTGCATAAACTAGGCGCGCGATGGGCGCGGATTCGATGCGCTTACGCGTGCGCGTGATTATTATTTGCATCGATGCCCCACATTTCGGTGTAACGCGCGTTGGCGTCGCGCACGGCGAGTTTTGAAGCTTCAAATTGACGCCGGAGCGCGTCGCACGCCGGGTCTCTCGCGACACCCCGGGCACACACTTTCACCGCCTCGGCGTGCTGACCCATGGCATCGAGCGCACACGCTTGCCTGGCGTATCCTTTACCCCAGTCTGGGGCGAGAGAGACGCATTTTTGGGCATCCGTCAGCGCTTCTTCGAACTGTCCCGCGCCGACGTACGCGGCGCTGCGATTGGAGTACAACACGTGATTCGTCCTGTCGAGGCGAATAGCCATGCTGAATGCCTTGATGGCGCGTGGAAAATCACGCGCGGTGAACGCAGCGTTACCGCGGTCTTTGGCTAGTTGTGATTTCGCCACCAGCGCGTCGCTTTCTTCTGCACGTTCGTTTGGAGCCGCAGTCGTCGCCCGAAGCGTCGGCGCCGGCTTCGTTGGTCGACTTGGCGCTGAGCCTGGAACCGCCGCGAGTAATTTTTCAATCGCAGCGACGATTTCTTTCTTTTCTGTCAATCCGCGAAGGGTGGAATCGTCTGCAGCGGCGAGGTCGAGCACGTCGCGTGCATCCTTTAACGCGTACGATTTCGTTTGAACAAACGTTGTGCGCGCCGCTCGAAGTTTCTTGTGATAATCGATCGCGTGCGCGGTGTCTTGGTCCCCGCGTGCGATGGCAATATCGCGCGGCGTTTGACCCAAATCATTTTTCAACTCCAAGTCGCACGAAAACTCGTGAATGAGTGCTATTAAAGATGGAATGTTTCCAGAACCAGCAGCGGAATGCGCCGCCGTGGAATCGCCCATGTTTCTGCACCCGTTGACATCCGCGCCGAGCGAAAATAACCACCGCATGCACTGAATATGCCCCTTTGACGCGCACCAGTGCATGGCAGAGTTCCCAGAGAATCCATAATTCGTGCCTTTACCGTACGCGTATAAGACGTCGGGGTTTTCTGCGTACACAATTCGCATGGCGCGTTCGTCGCCCGCTTTGGCGGCATCGAGCCAGCGGCGATTGAGCTCCTTGTCGAGTGCCTGTACCGCATCCATAGCTGCCATAGACTCCACATCACTCGGGGATATTGACTCAGTGACCAAAATTTCGACATCTTCAATTGATAAAGCATCCTCAACGCGCGGCGGGGGTTCGTCGCACACCCCGCAATACGCCACGCACGCTTTGTTCGCGTCATCGTCGCCGCCAGTGCCCCCAACTCTGAGCAATTTGATGAGCTCCCCATCGCATTTCATGCGAATAGCCACGTCAGCCGGGGTTTCTCCAATTTCATCTCGCGCATCGGCATCGGCACCGGCATCTAAAAGGAATTTCACGCACTTGAGTTGTCCATTTCCAGCCGCGGCGTGCAAAGCCGTTGCTTGACAATGATTTCGAAAGTCGACGTCAAACTTCAAATCGTTCACGAGCCAGCGCAAGACATCGATGTGATTTCTCGCGGCGGCCCAATGCGCTGCGGTATGCCCAATACCGCTAGAGCGTTCATACGGCAACGTCGAGTCAACGGCGTAGGCGTCGCGCATTTCGAGCAAAGCGCCCGCCTTCGCGGCGGCAAACCACGCGCGCTTTGGATCGTTCGAAATCGACAACCCCTCACTAAATGCCTCAGCAGCCGCACGAATATCGGCGTCTTCACCAACGTATTTGTCGTACTCGCTCTCATCACTGTCGCTATCATCGTCGTCGTTGTCGTCGTCGTCCAATCCTTCGTTTGACATCAAGTACTCGAGCATCGCTCGCATGTCGCCAGCTTCGACTTCATTCGCATCAAAGCCTTCTTCAGCGCATACCTCGAGTAAAAACTTACGCAACTCATCCTCTTCTACATCCCCCCCAGGGATTTTCTGCGAAGATCGCGCCGACGACGTCTTTGGCTTTGATGTCGTCGACATTCGTTTCGCGTTCAACGCACTCGCCAACTCCGCCAACGCATCCTCCCCGTGCTCATCAATATACGCCATCACCTTGGGAGGTGGTACAAAGTGCACGTCATCCTCCTCGAACCGCATGCCTTCCGGAAACGTCCCAGTCGGAAATAAAAACTTTGGAAATGGAAACGGCGGCATCGACGCCGCCGCCTCCGCCGGTAAGTTCTTCACAAATTTCGCAAATCCCTTCACCCCACCCTCGCTTACGCCGAACATCGACTCGAATATCTGCATAAATGCGTCGACGTACTCTTCCACATCCACATCCATCTCGCGCAGGCTTCCGCCGGCGTCGTAAAAGGCGCGTTTGCGGTCATCTTTTAAGACTTCGTACGCCAGCGCGACGTCGGTGAATGCATCTTGTGCGCCGTTTGGAGCTTTATCCGGGTGCGCCTCGCGTGCCTTGGCGCGGTACGCTACAGTGATTTCGCGCGTCGTCGCCGCGCGCGACACGCCGAGGATGGCGTAGAAATCCGGGCGCGGTCCTTCGTCGTGTTCGTCGTCTTCGTCGTCGTGATTCTGTGCGTGCGATGAGCTCACGCGTGAATGCGCGGTTTCCGCGCGCGATGACGTCGCTCGGCGCTCGTCATCTAACGAAATCTCAGTCACCGTGACCATGCGACGTCGTGGCGGCGTCAACGCGATCGTGCGGTGAGCCGTCGAGGAGCCGTGAGCCGAGGCGCGCACTGGCGTCGTCGCGTATTCAAATGACCGAAATGGCGACAACGCGCGCGCCGCACGGGCGATGAAAACGAAAGCAATAATGAAAATAATAACAATACTACCGCGCGTATGCTGCGTGTGCTGCGTGTGTGTCGTGTGAGTTGTACCCTTGAGCGTCTCGAGCGTCGTCGCTTTATCCGCAAACGTGTTTACACTTGTACCGATTTCACCTCCTTCGCCGCGCCTTCCTCCGCCCCTTGTCGCTCAAACACCATGCCCACTGTTTCAACCACCTGCTTCCCGCTCGGCGTGTCGATCTCTACGCTGTGCGATGCGATGGCGTTCATGACGTTGTCAAAGCTCTTCCCATCACACTCGTAGTACGCCTTGACGTTTCTCTTTGCCGGCGGATTCAACCACGTCGTGACGTCCACGGGCGCGCTAACTAGAAACACCGCGGTGGTGAGTCGTAAGACGTCGCCCACGCGCGCGCCCGCGGCGGCGGCGTTGGAGCCGTCGACGATTTCGTCCACGTATATTTCAGTCGTCACGCCTCTCACGCGTTGGGCAAAGACGAGCCCCAGCGGGCGCGCGCTCTCTATGCACACCGCGGTGGTGTCTTTGGGGTACTTGAGCGATACTTTCGCAGGCGATGCGCCGCCGATGTCGACGGCAAAGGTGCGCGAGACGCCACCTGGGACGGGTTCGTCGACGCCGGTGCGTTGGATGACGCCCGCCGCGGCTACGGAGCAACAACGCTGACGACGCATCGCCGTGCGTCGGTTCGCGGTCGCCGCGAGCATGGACGACGTCGTCATCGAACCCGACGACGACGCGGCGTGGCGTTGGGTGAAGTGCGACATGTTGTGGCGAGTGCGAGGCGCGTTTTGAGGTTGAGAAAGATTCAGTGCTGTCATCTGTCATGTCATCTCGATATTACCAATGGTTGATGATGACACCACCAACACGCGCTAGTGTAATGTGTTGTCGTTTTTTGTTTTGTTTCGTTTGTGTGCTCAAGGTGCCTAGCGCGAATTCTCTTGGACGGCGGCTTCTTGGACGAATTTCGTTACGCGCGCGCGCATGGCGGCGACGATGATGGGCTTTTGCGACTCGTTCCATTCTTTCTGCTCCTTGGTTAGCGCGGCCAGGGACCAGCGCGCGGTGAGTCGGTCATAGTTCGATCCAGGCACGTGCAATGGGTTTGTAGGCTCGCGCATCTCCTCCACTTCCATGGTGACAAAGGCGGTGACGGCGTCGGAGAAGAGCTCGCCGAGCGGGTCTTCAAATTGCGAAGGCAATGGCGCGGTCAAAAGCGGCTTACTCGCTCGTTGCGGTGCTGGAGCGTGGCGAATATGATCGTCACGTTCACGCTTCATTCCACGGTTGGCATCGTAGGGAGCAGCAGGCATGGGCGGTCGTCCTTGCGCCGGCGCGCCCCAACCCGCGCCGCTCGGCGGCGCGCCACCCGGTGGCGGCGGATATCCACCAGGATTTTGAGGCCGCATTGCTTGCGCTAAGCTTGACTGCGGAGGCGCACTAGAATTAAAACTACCCATCCCTGCGCCGCCGCGGCCACCCCAGCTGCCACCTCGACCCATGGAGCTTCCCGGAGGGGCGCTTCCACCAAATCCACCTCGACCGCCCGCCATCGCGCTTCCTCGAGGCGCGCTACCGTTGAATCCACCGCTATTTCCCATGGACGCGTAACGCGTCAAGGAGTTCGCAGAGCCCGACCGCGCGCCCCAACCACCACCGGGTGATCCCGAGCCCGAGTCGTTGCGTCGCATGGATTGCTGCGGCTGCGCGCGCGGACGTTCGGGCATCGGCCCCATGACGCCTTCAGGAATGTATTTAAACTCAAAGTCTCGAGCAAGCTTCATCAAGGGCGTGTCGTTCGCGACACGCAAATCGCCAATAGCTTTTAATAACGTGCCACGCGCCGTGCGTGTGTCGCTCAACCTCGCCACGACGAGATCCTTCATGTGTAACATGAAAGCTTCGAGAATTTTCAATATCTTTCTCAGCAGGGCAGCGTGCGCTGGCTCCGCTGCTGCGCCACCGAGACGTTGAATACACACTTGGAAGCACTGCATAATACCACGCTCTACCAAGGCGTGCTGTAACGTCGGATTCTTCGTCAATGATACAGCCTCGAGGAGCAAGCCGAGATCGCGAGTCGCGACGTTGACGTTGCCGTCGGTGTCCACGGGATACGCCAAGTTGAAGAGTTGCACGCACTGCGTAATAGCGTCCTTCGAACGCAAACCACCGGCGTTGCCTTGTAAATCTTCCATTCTGACATCCACTTCCGTGCGCTTCTTCGCTCCCGCAGACATGGCGTTCCATTTGCTCGCGTACGATCCCGCTGGCGGCTTGACGCGACGAACGTTTGAGCCACTCGAGCGTACGCGCGATGGTCCTCGCTCGGCACGCTCGCGCTCTTTGCGTTGACGCTCAACTTCTCGCGCTTCCTCTGGCGGACGCCACGTCTTTTCGGTCTTCACCACCTTCTTAGGGGTAAATCTGTAGGCGTTGGCTTCTCGGCCTCGGGCCTCCTCCGCGGCGATTTGCGCTTCATCGAGCTCATGCATCACGGGAGACAAATCCGCCTCGTGCGTCTCTTCGTCGTCGCTATCGACATTATACGCCTTGGCTGCTTCAGCAGCCTTGGCGCCACCAATCCACCCGCAACACGCCCCCGCCATACAATAGCAACGCGATGGTTTCTCCCCAAAGCGTTCGAACTTGTAGTCAATCGTAATTTCATCCCCAGGCGCAATGTCCTGCGTGGCGAAAACACCGATACACAACTCACCACGAACCATCCACTTTTGTGTTTCACAATTCGGCGCGCACGAGTGGTTGAGAAACCGCCCACTGTTACCCCGAATCGTCGCGTCGATGGTTTCACTACTCGACAACGTCATGAAATAATAGTGCGACCGTCCCTCTTCTTGATAGCGTTCCTTACGCATCGCGTAGTCCTCTTCGTGTAACACCTCACCTAGATACTCCAAAATGAATTCCCCAGCTTTGATGTGTTCTTTAGCGAATAAACCGTGTCCTTTCTTCCCCGTGCGTTCCACCGCCGTTTCTTTAAACTTCCGACGACTAAATCGCTGATTCTGACACGCCGTTCCACACGGGCAATACGCCGGATCGCATTCCGCAAGCACGAGCCTATTCAAACAATCGGCTCCACACCCTACGCCATCTTCTACGACGCACGAGCAAATCATCACGTCATCTTCCGTCACCGTCTTTGGTGGTCGATGGGTGAAAATGTTTCGCGTAATCCTAAACCACTCATTCGACGGCACTTTCGACTTACTCCCAGCTCCACCGCGCGGCCTCGACGCCGCTTTTTCCTGCGCTTGCATGAGCACATCAATCTCGTCATCCTCGAGCTCTTGCGGGTCTTCACACGTTGAGAAATTCTGGTCGAAATTCTGATGACAAAACCACGCTTGATTATCCCCCAAGCGCTCCGCCACCATGAACGGCACGCGACGCCACACTTGGCACGAATCGCATTGCACCCACGCGTCCGTCGTCAGCGGATCCGTGCTCAGGAGGTTCTGAAGCCGCTCGCTGTAGCCCATCGTGTGCGGTGATCTGAGGCATATTCCGAGCACGCACCGCACGTCATTCCTCGTCGTGCGACGGCTCGGGCGCGACCGACGCGACGAGCGAGCGACGGCGGCGCGCGCGTACTCGTTGAGTTCGCGCACGTGCATCTCCGAGCGGCGACGGGCGCGACGTGCGACGCGCACGCGCGAGGGAAACGATGAGTAATCCGTTTGAGACCCCTTCGGGGGCATTCGCGAGCTCCGGCGTCGATGCGCGCGTCAATCCGTTCGCGCGACAGGTAGGTTGGGTGTGCGCGAATGCGTTCGTGGCGTGCGTTCGCGAGCGGTGCGCGCGCGTCGCGCGCGCGAGGCGCTGAGAGCGAGAGTACAGTTTCAGATCTCATCGGAACTTTTCTGATGACTGACGACGCGGTTGACGACGACGACGCGCACACAGGATGCTCCACGCGCGCAAGTGACGAGTGCGGCGGAGGAAGAGTTTAGTAACCCATTCGAGAGCGCGGGCGCGGGCGTTGGGCAAGGTGTGAGCGCGTTCGCGGAGGCGTTGCCAGAGGTGCCCATGCCGGAGGCGCCGCGCGCATTCGCGCCGGCGAGCCGCGTCGCCGCGAGTGTCCCTGAACCGGTGAATCCGGGATCGACATTTGGGGCATATGATGTTCAAGCGTACGCAGAACCAGCGGCGCAACCAGCGACGGGGCAGAGTGCATTTGGGAAGCGAGAGGCGGCGCCTTCGGGCGGATTCGCTTCGAGCGCGTCGGCGGCGTTTAAGAGCGCCTTTGGCGGATTCAGCGGTGCGTCGAGCGCGCCGGTCATGGGTGGAGGCGAGGCCATGTCAGCTGCGCTTGCGGCGCAGCAGCGTGATTTGGAGCGACGAGAGGCGGAGATTTTGCGCAGAGAGCGCGATTTGGAGTTGCGCGAACGCAACGGCGGCGGCGGCGACGGAGGCAAGTCACCCAACTGGCCTTTAAAATGCTACCCTGTTGCGTACCACAATATTGGTGAAGAGATTCCCTCGCATCACTCGCGAGCTGTGCGCATGTGCTACGCGGCGTATTGCATTTTAGTACTCGCCTTGCTTGGGAACATGTTCGTCGCCACGGCGAGACTCTTCACGGATGGGCAGTTCGCGTCTTTTTTGATGGCCTTCATCTATCTTGTGTGTGGCGTGCCAGGGGCATACACGCTGTGGTACAGGCGCTTGTATAATTCGTGCAAGCGCGACCGCGCGCTCGGATTTATGTGGTTTTTCCTTATGTTCTTGCTGCACATTGCCTTTGTGGTGTACGCGTCTCTCGCGCCACCCGGTTTCGACAAACAAGAGTGGTCGTTGTGTGGCGTGCTCAATTTGGACAAGGCACTCGCAAAGAGTAAAATTCTCGGTATCTTCCACGCGGTTGTCATGTCCCTGTTCATGGTGGATGCGGGGTTGTCACTTCTGAGTATTCGATGGGTGTACATCTCATTTCGAGGAGGCGGACATTCCGTCGCTGATATTCGCTCGCAAGCCTACGCCGAGGGCGCCAGAAGCGCGATGATGTCGCAATCCGTGTAAGCATTCGTTTGGTTACTGTACTATCGCTTCAATAGATTTCTAGAACTTTGTTAAATTGATTTTGACAAGCTAAACGTAAACGTTTGCGCACTAGCACGTCTCAAGCGGTCGCTTCCACTGCGCCTCGTAATTCTCCACGGCATGCTCGTAAACCTTAAATTGATGAATCATGTTTTTCTTGATTCGATCCATCATGTCTTTATCCGAAGTGTACCGATCGAGTCTCGCCTTGAGCGCGGGCGTTAGGCGCGACGCGCTTTCGTTGGTAAATAACGACTTCGCACTGTTGACATTCAACCCGGCAAAGTCTGGCAAGTGATTGCGCATCTTCGTCAACCCGTCGGCTAACTTTTCCGTCAATAAATACCGCATGCACCCAGACTTTAAATTAGCCTTGACGGTTTCCACGTGGCATTCGCTATCACGCGGGTACGCACCTGGCGCTAGCAAGTGCGTCCAGTCGTCACCTTGCGTGTATTGAAACCACTGCAACGGATCGAGTGGGCACTCACCCTTCGCCTTCCATTCAGGTAACCACAACGCGCGCTCTTCCGCTCCTTCCAAGCATGAATACTTGTAATGGCTCATGAAGCGATCGAATGGATTACGCAATACGGTCAAGTACATGCACGGCGCATCTGTCGCCGAACACAAGCCCATGTTGAATGAACCTTTAGAAAACATCCGACGTCCCAAGGCGTAATCTCGGGCGAGTTTAGCCGTACCAAAAGGTGCAGACTTGTTAAGCATGTAATGCGTCGTTTGGAACACCCCATGCGCCGTGGCATCTAACAACGGATTGGTGATCCAGTTCGCGTACACGCCGCCGGCGCCGGCACCCGGGGTCGCCGAACCAAATTTGTTATTCAATGAACGCATCACATTCGTCAAGACTTCATTAAAATACGTCCCACCCGCTTTAGGGATGTGTACGAAATGATACACCATCGCTCGGTCGCCGTGCTGTTTAATCTCCTTGACGTAACCACCGCTCGGAAGCGCGTAGGGCGATTCCTCGCGCGCGTTTTTCGTCCCCGTCATAAACCCAGCTACAACCTCGTGATGATCGTACGAATGCGGGAAATCACCACCACGCGTTCCTAATCTCGCCGCGAGATCGGGCAAGGCGTCGATGGTTTTCTTGATGAAATAATCATTCGCGTCATTCGTCAAAGGCGTCGCCGAGCACGTCTTCACTGGTACGTTCGCCGCCATGTTCAAATCGTTCCTCGACACCTCTCCACGGGAAACCATTCGCCGCCATTCGCTCGTACCGCCAAGCTGTGGGAGTTGCGGCATTGATGCCACCACAGGCGCGCGGGCGTGCGCGACGACCGCCACTGAACCCGCGAACGCGACGCTCGCGACGACCACCGCTCCGGCGACGCGTCCAACTCTACTCCACGCCGACGTCGACGGCGACGCGTGCGATTGCGTTTCCTCGCGACGAATGCACTCAACATCGATGCATTCGATGCTCGATGCGCCCGGTGCGATCAGCGGAGCGCGTTCGGCGGCGCGCATCGTCATCGAACGCGAGTGTTGGGTGTTGGATCAGAGTGAAATTGAAACTCGATGCGGTATGCGCGTCGCGTCGTCGAATGACCCGCTCGCGACGCGTCTAGAGACGACGAATGCGTATGTTTTGTGACGATGGCGCGATGACGCGGGCGGCTCGTCGGTCACGCGTGTGCGCGCGCGCGTGATTATGTCGACTGAAGCCGATGGTGTTACGCGTTTTAAGACGACAATTGGTCTTTGTCATTTTTGAGCGAGCGCGAGGGCGATGGAGACGTCATGGTGTTTACTATGTAAGCTGTGATTGTTTTACAATGGTTTGAAGTGCGCGGTGACGGTCAGCACGTCGCAATCGGGCTCGCCCAATGCGATTCGTAGTGCGCGACGGCGTAGTCGTACACCTCCTTCATGTGCTTGTGTCTAGCCACGATGGTTTCCATAATCGTCGCGTTGGCCATGTACTTGGCGTAGCGAGCCTTGATGTCATCACTCATGGGCTTGCTTGGATTCATCATGTGCGGGTCGGTGACGTCGTGCAGGCCTTCGAAATCGCTAAAAGTGGAGCGCATTTTGTTCAACCCGTCTTGGTATTGTTCCATCAACAGGTATCGGAAGCACGCGCTTCCCAAGTTCGCCTTGGCCTTGGCCACGTGGACTGCAGGGTCTGTGGCCGTGCCCGGGGCAATTTGTACGATCCAATCCAAGTTTGGTCCGAGGTGGTCCATGAATTCGATCGGGTCGAGCGGACACTCGCCTTGCTTTTTCCATTCGTCCAGCCACTGCGCGCGGCCTTCGGCGCCGTTCAAGCACGAATACTTGTAATGGCTTAGATATCTCTCCACTGGGTCACGTAAGACAGTGAGATACACGCATGGCACTTCCATGTCGTCGCACATACCCATGCCGTATTGACCTTTGCCGAATAAGCGTTTGCCCGCGGCGTATTGCGTCCTGAGCGTCTCCGTGGCGAAGTATTGCGCCGGTTCGCGCGTTCGATAGTGCTCCGCCGTCTTCATCACGTTATTCTGCGATAAATCAACCAAAGGAAGCGTAATCCATGAATTGAACGGCGCCGCGTTCATCGGATACGGATATCCGTGCCTCTCGCCACTCTTTTCCATGGCGTGGGCCATGAATACGCTAAAGTACGTCCCGCCCGCCTTGGGCACGTGCACAAAGTTATAAAACATTGGCGTCCCATTCACCGCGCGCACTGCCTTCGCCTTGCCACTTGGCGGCACCGTATACGTCGCATGCGGCATCTCCGCCACGCTCTTCGCGCTCCAATCGTTGATAAACGTGTTAATTTCTTGCTGGTTTGGGTGCGCCCACGAGCCCAAGCGTGCCTCCAGGTGCTGCTTCCCCAGCGCTGCTTCCGGGTGCACGGGCACCATGTATTCCTTGGGCCATTCACCAATCGACTTAAAATGCCCCGCAAACGGCTTCACAAACTCCACCACCGACGGCGCGGCGTTTACGGCGCCCCCGCGCACCTTAACGCTCGCAACGCCCAGCGCCGCCGGCGATTTTAATCCCTGAGCTGATGCGTTCGAACTCAATACAACCCCGTACGCCACCGCGAGCACCGCGCACGCGCCGCCAACGAAAGATCCAACCACCGTTGTCGCATTCGTGCGCGTTTGACCTCGTCCAACGCGCGTCATCGGCGCCGAACCACCTTCAACGTCTCGCGCACCGAACGATGCGCTCGACGCTGACGCGATCACAGACGCGTCATTCGCTAATAACGTCGCGCGCTCGCGCTCGGCTCGGCGCGGCTCGGCGCGCATCGCTCGCGTCTGATGGTGTTTGGCGCGTTCGATGCTTACGGCGCGCACGGTATGGTGCGTGCGGCGCAGAGTGCCGCGCGATCGCGGTGTAACACCCAAGTGTCACTGGACGAGAGTGATGCTTGAAAATCAGCCTACGCGACACTTTGCGACGCGCGAGGCGGCAGCGGGCGATGACACGCGGTGCGGGCGAGCGCGAAAACATCGTCTCGACGTCGACGTCGTACGCGTACGGCACGAGCGTGGATATCGAGCGCGTAGGGGCGCTGGATGATGCGCGCGATCGCGCGCAGAGTGATGGTGTTACACTGCGTGGGCGTCGACATGAGCGCGGGTTGCGTCGGATCGCGGGCGTGAGCGCAATAGTGATGTTTGTTTTAGCGATGTGTGCGTCTGTGATGGCGTTGGGGGCGTTGAGGGCGCCACGAGAGGTGCAGAGACCGGCGCGCGCGGCGTTGGGCGCGGCGACGTTGCCCGCCAACTTTTTCGGTAAACGCCTTGACGCGGATGCGCGCGCGCGATTGGCATCCAAGGCGTCACAGAGGAACAAAATTTCGTTGCGCACGCGCGTGCCGACGTTGCGTGGGGTGGAGACGAGCGCGGAGGCGAGGCTGACTCGAGGTGTTCCTGGTTTGAGCCAACACGTTTTGCGCGTGCAAAAGACGGGCGACGACGCGCGGGTGTTGGTGCTTACCAAACCTCAAGAGTGGGGCATGACGTTTTTGCTCGTCGCCAGCGTCAAACGATGGGCGCCGGCGCTGTTGCCGCACATCACCATTCTTACCTACGACGAGAAGACGCAAAAGGCGTGCGAGCTCCATCGAGGTGTCGACTGTTTTTACGACCGCGATTTTGTGCGTCGTTACTCCGATCCGAATGAGTCTTCGGCGAGAAATGCGATGAGTTGGCGCAAAGTGCACGCTGCACTTGAGCTCTTACGCGCGCGCATTCCAGTAGTCATTTTGGACGCGGATACAGTGTTTCTCAACGATCCCACAGAGGTGTGGACCAAGGCGTTGAGCGCGCACGACTGCGTCGTCACCGCCGACGTCGGGAATGAATTTGAGTCACAAGGCAACGCCAACACGAAATTGGTGATTTTCCCAGCGCACGCACGAAGCATTGATCTCGTGCACAAGTGGCTTGATGGCGAACGCGCGGAAATGTCCGGGGTGAATTTCGGCGAGTACCCTGAGCAATCGTATTGGAATTACGTCGTTGTTCCCGAATCCGCCACCACGCATACCATCCACGCCATGAGTACCACTGAAGCGAGTAACTTCATCACCGCGAACGCTGGCGCCGATGGCGTGTTTGACGGCACGTACATGGTGACGGCATCGTATTGCGGCGAAACCGCCGACAAGGAACGCTTTCTCCAACACGTGCTCGAAACAAAGCATCACGGCGAAGCCGCGCTCGGGATCGGTCCAAGTTCTTCTACTACGCGCGACGCGGGTGGTTTGCCACTGTCAAGCGCGACTGATTTCGATCACGACGGCGTGGCTGACGCCTCGGCGTTCCCAAACCAAGAACTCCGATGCGACCACGTCAAGCGTCGGCTCGTTGAACAACGGCGCTACCAAGTCACCTCAGACCGACACATCGTCTGGACGTGACATATATTTATTTTAGAAATTTTAGCCACCTGTAAATAACGCATTAGACTCTATAGCATTCGCACGGTGATGCAAACGCGCGCGCGGTGGAGAACATGCACTTTTTCAAGCCGCCAGCACGCATTTCGCCACTTCGACGTCACTTCCGACGCGCGCGTACGATGCCATCGACGTTGCGCTCCACCGAGCGACGCGTCGCCGTCATCGGCGGTGGCATTTCCGGCCTCGCTGCCGCGTACTTGCTCACGAACGACGCAAAAGTCGCAAAAGTCGACGACGACGACAAACCAAAGACAAAGGTTACACTTTTTGAAGCCGAACCGCGCCTCGGCGGGCACGCGCTCACCGTGCACTCGCCATCGGCGGGTGGGAACGTGGATTTAGGATTTCAAGTGTTCAATCTCACCACGTACCCGCACTTGGTGGGGCTGTTTGGCGCGCTCGGCGTGGAGAGCGAGTCGAGCGATATGTCTTTTGCATTGAGTACGACAAACGTCGAGTGGGGGTCACTCGGCTTACGCGGCGTCTTCGCGCAAAAGAAGAACATTTTCAGCGTGAAATTTTTAAATATGATTCGTGAAATTATGCGTTTCGGTCGCGAGGCGCCTAGCGTGCTTGAAGACGCTCGAGCGGAAGAGTTTGAGGGGACGTCGCTCGGGGAATATTTGTCTCGCATGGGATATTCAGCCTTCTTCAAGGAAAATTACGTCGTCCCAATGTGCGCCGCGATATGGAGCTGCAGCGATAACGATGCGTTGGCGTTTCCTGTGCGCACACTGGTGCGATTCTGGGTGAACCATCACTTATTGAACATTGTGGAGCGACCCGCGTGGCGGGTGGTGCGCGGCCGGTCAAAGGAATACGTCGACGCCGTCGAACGCGAGCTCGAGGACGTGCGCACTGGCGCGTTCGTCCACGCCGTCACGCGCGGGACGAATGGTAATAAAGTCATCGTTCAATTCGCCGTGACTGATGCGCACGGTAAAAAGCGAATTGAATCGGAGGCATTTGATGACGTCGTTTTTGCGTGTCATTCAGACCAGGCGTTGCGCATGCTCGGCGCGAGCGCAACAGAGGAAGAAACCGCGGCGCTCGGGGCGATTAAGTACCAAGACAACGTCGTGTACTTGCACACAGATGAAACACTCATGCCACACTCGCGCGATGCGTGGGCATCGTGGAATTGCATCAAGGGTGACCGATTGGGAAACATTTCAGCTGACAAAGCCGCCGAGCGAAGCGTGTGCGTCACGTATTGGGTCAATTTGTTACAAAACCTCAAACCTGGCACGAAGGATGTGTTCGTGACGCTCAATCCACCGCGCGCACCGAGAGAAGGAACCGTCGAGCACACAGTAACGCTGGCGCATCCATTGTTTAACAAGGATGCCATCGCGGCGCAAGCTGAAATTAAAAAGCTTCAAGGCGGACAACGCGTGTGGTTTTGCGGCGCGTGGTGCGGATACGGATTTCACGAAGACGGCATTAAATCCGCCGTGGATTGCGTGGATGCCATGCTCGGTAAATCATCCGTGCCCTGGATTCCGCGTGCGTGCGATCCGCATTTAAACGCATCGACGAAATGCGTACTCCCACTCTTCACGCGTGCGTGCACCGGATGGTTGCCTCCAAACGCTCGTCTGAAAATGATCCTCCCCGACGGCACTGAACGCGTCATGTCCGGCAAGGACGCCGATGAAAACTCTAAAACTTCAACGCTTACCGTGTTCAATCAGAGACTGTTCTTGCAGACCATTTTGCGCGCGGACATTGGCTTGGGTGAGTGCTACATGAATGGCGATTTTGACGCGGATTTGTATGCTTTTTTGGACACAATTTGCAAGGGACATCCCGCGGCGAACAACGCCGACGAAAACACGCGATGCAAACCAAAGATGAGCGCAGACCCGATCGGTGTGATCAGCGCCGTCGTGAACTGGATCGGTGCCAAGATGGAAATGGCCGCGCATAAGGCGCTGAGTAACACCAAAGAGGGCTCGCGGAAGAACATCGAGTATCACTACGACGCCGGGAATGACTTTTACAAGTTGTTTTTGGATGACACGATGCTCTACTCGAGTGCAATTCACGGCGACATTCACGACTCCAACATATCCGTAAATGTACTGGACCAATTTAAAACGTTCGAGGAGCAAGAAGCGCACCTCGAGGCGTCGCAATATGCGAAAATTGATGCCATGATTGCGCGCGCGGGCATCAAAGCGGGCGACAGCGTGCTCGAAATCGGCTGCGGGTGGGGCGCGTGCGCCATTCGCATGGCGCGCACGAAACAGTGTAAAGTCACTGGTTTGACGCTCTCGCACGAGCAACACGCCGAAGCCACGGCGCGCGTCGCCGCGGCGGGTCTGTCGCATTTGATTGATATTCAAATTTGCGACTATCGCGACGTGCGCGGCACCTTTGACAAGGTCATGTCCATCGAAATGCTCGAAGCCGTCGGTCACGAACATTTACCATCCTTCTTCGCCACCGTGCACCGGGTGTTAAAGCCCGGTGGTAAAGCGGCGATTCAAGTTATCACCATGCCTGATGGGCGATATGAGTCGTACTGCAACAGTGAAAGCGACTTTATCCGCGCGTACATTTTCCCCGGTGGACATTTGCCGAGCGTCGGCGCGATGACAAGCGCGTCGCCTCGCGGCTTGGAGCTCACATCATACGACGATATTGGCTTACATTACGCCGTGACGCTGCGATTATGGCGCGATCGCATGATGGCGCGCGCAGGTCGGATTTTAGGCATGGGCTACAGCCGCAAGTTTTTGAGAATGTTTGAATTTTACTTTGCGTACTGCGAAGCCGCGTTCGCAAACAAGTTGATTTACGACTTGCAAATGACGTGGACGAAGACGAGTGACGATACCACACAGAGATATATAGAAAAGGCGGCGAAAACACCCGACGTCGTTAGCGTAGCAGTCGTAGGTGCGATCATCGCCGCGTACGCACGAGATCGACAGACGTCGGAAATGACGGAATTATTAGCGACGACGGGGATGTTTGTTGGAGCGACGGTTGGCGCGTACCTCGGGTCCGCCGTCATATTCGCCGCCATCATTTCCACTATTTCGCTCCCGATGATGCGAGGGAAAAAAGTGAGTAAAGTGAAGCTTGAAGAAGCGTCGACGGCGACGGGGACGCTTCGTGAGCGATGTCTGGCATTGAGTGAGCCGTTTGCAAACGCGATGATTGCCGCGACGCTCGGCGTTTTGGCGGTGAAATTCGCGTGGACAACGCAAGATTTTACCGCGGCCAAGACGCTCGACATAGTACTTCCGGCGTATAGTGTTGGGAAAACAAGTGCGAAGGCGTTGCTACGCACGTATGGGGCGTGTACGACGTCACGCGCGATGCTCGCGAGCGCGCGACGCGACCGAGCCGCCGCGCTCGGCTATGCGTGGTCGCTTGGCGCGCTCGCGCTCGCGCTTCATTTTGACATCTTTGTCGTTGCGTGTGCGTGCACCGTCATGCGCGAATGTCATACCGCGGCGAAGGAGTTCAGAGCATTCGCGCGCACTGCGAGCGGATTCCCGCACTACGAAACCGCGGCGTACAAGGTGTCCCGCGTCTTCGCCGCGCTCGCCGCGTACACCTTCGTCCTCATCCCTGCGCTCTACTTCACGCTTGCCACCGCACGCGCCGCGTATACCGGTGACTTTACATTAGCGTCACCTCAAGGTGCGCTCATTGTCGGGTACGCGACGAGCGCACTCGCCAAATCCGTCTACGCGCTCGTCGTCCAAGCGCAAGACGCGCAAGCCGAACGCGCCATTCGCGAGCGCATTCTTCACGTCGCCACGTCCGCTGACATTTAACTTTTCGCGCCTCGTCGATACTTTAATGTTTACATGTACGCCACATTTACTCCTCGCTCGCATGCATCGCGTCCGACGACGCGAATGGGTCCGATGAGTACGACGCGTGGACGCGTTGACATGTGTCCAACCAACCGTTACACCACACAGCATTCGCGCATTCACGTCATTCCACGCCGCTCGGTGCGCCCCCACCGCGCGCGCGATATGACATCGCGCGCCTCGAACGCATCGCCATCGATGCACGCGCCCTCGGCGCACAAACCCAACCTCGGCACGCACATTCTCGGCGAACTCATCGGCGCGGGCGCGACATCGAAAGTGTTCAAAGCCATCGATACTCGAACGGGCGGCGTGTGCGCGATAAAGGAGATCATACTCGATGGCACGCGCGCCGACGAACGCGAACATATAACATCAGAGATTGCTTTGCTTTCGAGCTTGGAACACGCGAATATTGTCAAGTATGAGGGGGTGATTGTGAGAGACGACGCGGTGTACGTGTTGCTCGAGTACGCGGAAAATGGAAGTTTAGCGCGCGTGATCGCACCGGCGAGGTTCGGGGCGTTTCCTGAATCGTTGTGTGCGGTGTATATCGCGCAAGTGTTGCGTGGGTTGGCGTATTTGCATTCGCAAGGGGTGGTGCATCGGGATATTAAGGGGGCGAATATATTGACGACAAAGGAGGGCGTGGTGAAGCTCGCGGACTTTGGCGTGGCGACAAAGGGCGTGAAAGCCTTGCGTGGGGGGTTGTTCGGAGCAGATGCCCTGGCGGCAAATATGGATGAGAGTGCGAGCGAAACCTCGAGCGGGTTCGTGGAGGATGAACAGCAAAAAGGCGGTGATAGCGCCTTGGACGCGGGCGGAGCGGCGGAGGAGGCGGCGCGCGGGACGCCGTATTGGATGGCTCCAGAAGTCATTGAAATGCGCAATGTCACCGCGGCAGCGGACATATGGAGCGTAGGATGTACGATTATAGAGCTCTTGACGAGCGCTCCGCCGTATTTTGATTTAGCACCGATGCCCGCGTTGTTTAGAATTGTCCGGGACGAGCATCCGCCTTTACCGGCGGGAATTTCGGATTCGTTGAGAGATTTCTTGTTGTTGTGCTTCAAGCGCGACCCAAAAGATCGCCCGAGTGCGGAAGACCTCATGAATCATTCGTGGTTGATGGATGAGCACAAGGCGCTGCATGAGACGTGGACGAGGCCGTCGCACACGCGCACGGCGTCGACATCGGCGAGCGACACGGAGGATGTCGTCATCGCGAAGGTGATTGATCAAATGGCACAAAATACGACTTTGGGTGCCGACGATGAGAAAACCGTCAGAAGCAACCATGGAGGTAAGATGGAGCGCAAGTTTTCAAATGAAGACTTGGCGAATTGGATGAAGAACGATACCGGTGTCACCAAGGCGCAAATTGATTTCAACGCGCGCGTCGTTGAAATCATGGACCGCTTGAGAGACAATTTCGCATCTATCGCGCAAGGGAAAGCACAAGATACCGCCGTGGTTGTGAGCTCGATTGAAAAGGCTGGAGAAGAGTTTCTAGAGGCTATGGAAAACGCCACGAGTGTGCTCGTGACAAATGAGACTCTTCTCGCGACGCACGCCTGCGGGATTTTTACCAGCGCCATCGCCGACGCGTCATCACCAATAATCGCGCGTACGGTGGCATTAGAGTGCGCCGCTGGCGCAAGTATAGCGAGTCGTGACGTGTTGGGATCGTTCGTCACGCTTGGCGTACTACCTTTAGCGTTAGATTTACTGCGGGCGAAGGAATCAAGCATGCGCGCCAAGCTCGCAGCGCTCCGTCTGTGCCGCACGACCGCCAAAGCTGGACCGGTGTTCACTCGATGCTTGGTTGCGTGTGGGGCGTTACCTATACTAGTTGGTGTTTTGGATTACGGATTTAGCGGGAACGGTCGCGAATTGACAAAGTACGCGCTCGGGGCGATTTACGTCGCCGCAGAAATTGAACGCGGTGACCAATTACCAAAACAACTTGGCCAGACCGTCTCGCTCGCACTGGCCAGGGCTGATATGTTTCCTAAGCTCGTATCGTTACTTGGTGCGACGCACACGGCGAGCTTGGAAGACGAATCTCTCGATGCGAGCGTGCAAGACGATGAAACGCGGAGCGAAGGCGGTTCGTCGTTCACTGGCTCCATTGGCGGTACTGGTTCCATTGGCGGTACGAGCTCAATGAGCAGACCGCGCGGCGTGTCGAGTTCGGGAAAGTACTATCGCGAACTTGTCGCCGAAACTCTATACCGTATTGCAAAGCGGGGCGAAGGGTGTGCAGAAGTCTCTGCGGCGCTTGTGGATATTCGCATCATCCATGGCGTCCTGGCGCAGCTCAGCGTCGTGCCTCGTTCGACGGCGACCAAGATTCTCGGGTTGATTCACTTACTCTCGCGCGAAACCGCGGCGTTAGAGGTGCTGCAAAACGCCGGCGCTGTACCAAAGCTCGTGAAATGCCTTGAAGGCTCCTATAAAATTGATGGCGCTGGCGGTCGGACTGGCGAAATTTCCTTGCGCGCGTTGCACAATTTATGCGCCGTGAACAAAGAGCGCCAGGAGCAAGCCGCGATGGCGGGATTGATCCCAATTCTAGTACAAATTGTTGACACATCCACGCGCACGTCAGCCGACGGTTCGCCCGTGCCGCAAGCGTTGACCCTGGCGGTGCCGTTGTTGTGCGCCATGGCGAGCACGAGCCGAAAGACACGCGAATCGCTCGAAAAGCATGGTGCGTTGGATGCCTACGTCACTCTCGCGTCCGTATCGTCGGGCTGGACGCTTTCCGCGCTCGATGCCATTGGTTCATGGCTTGCCATCGAGCCATGGAAAGTCGAAGCGCGGTTGCTCGAGTCAGACGCCATTTCTTCTCTCGTCGAGGCGCTCGAGGAATCGACGTCGCAAGCAAACGTCCTCGAGGCGTTGCTCAATTTGATTGGTAAATCCCCTCGTTTGTGCCAGGCACTCGCCAACGAAGGATTTATACCACCGCTTATGGACGCCATCACAGACGTGAACACGAAACCAACCATCAGGCTCACGCTGTTGAAGACTCTTGGAGTTTTACACGAGCACGCGCAGCGGCCAAAGGAGCTCATCATTCGACACGACGTCGTCGCGCGTCTCAAATCTTTGTTCAACGCCGCAGGCGACGCTAGACAATCCGAAACCATGGTCGAACAGCTCGTAGAAAAAATTCTACGCTCTATGCGACTGACTCGGGTGGTGTAATCGTATGTATACTATCGCAAACCGGCCGTCAGAGCGCTTCGAGCTTATCCAAAATCTTGAAACCGACTGGGCGAAATCACAGATCTTCACAAACGCACACGCGCATTCGCGACGCGCCCGGGTTTTTGTGCGCTCATTCGCTCACACACAATGTCTCTCGCGCTCGTACCACACTCGATCGCGGCTCGCGCGCGCGTGCGCGGCACAACGTCGGCGACTTCGTCGTCCTCGCGCGCGGGCGCTCGAGTCCTCGCGCGCGCGACGCGTCCGTTCTCCCGCGTTGTGCGCGTTCGCGCCGACGTGAGCGCGGTGCCGACGTATGATACGTCCAACCACGTGCCGTTGCGTTCCGGCATGGATGGTAAGGCGTTGAACGCGAGCGAGAAGACGTTTCCATCCATGCAAGAGGTTTTGCGCGCGATTCCGAGCCACTGCTTTGAACGCGACACCGCCAAATCGTTAGCGTACGCCGCGGTGAGTACGGCGATAACCGTCGGATGTGGACTCGCTGCCTACGCGTTCCTACCGCTCACCGCCGCGGCTTGGCCGTTGTGGGTGGCGTACGCCTTTGTCACCGGTACCGCCGCCACTGGGTGCTGGGTCGCCGCGCACGAGTGCGGCCACGGCGCATTTAGCGACAACAAAACCATCCAGGATACGGTTGGATATATTTTACACTCGTTGTTATTGGTTCCGTATTTCTCTTGGCAGCGTTCGCACGCGGTTCACCACTCGAGAACGAACCACGTGTTGGAGGGCGAGACACACGTTCCGGCGCGTTTGGGTACGGAGGACGCGAGCGTGGTGTTCAAATTGCGCAAGTTGTTAGGTGAAGGGCCGTTTACGTTTTTGAACCTTGTTGGGGTGTTTGCGTTCGGATGGCCCGTGTATTTACTCACGGGCGCGAGCGGTGGGCCGGTGCGTGGGGCGACGAACCATTTTATCCCGAGCGCGGGCGCGCAAGGCAAGCACGCGTTGTTCCCAGGGAAGTGGGCGAAAAAGGTGTGGCAATCAGACGTGGGGGTGATTGCCGTCTTAGGCGCACTCGCGGCGTGGGCCGCGCACAGTGGCATCGCCACCGTCGCTGCGCTTTACGTTGGTCCGTATATGGTGACCAACTTTTGGCTCGTATTGTACACGTGGTTGCAACACACCGACGTCGACGTGCCGCACTTTGAGGGCGACGATTGGAACTTGGTCAAGGGGGCGTTCATGACCATCGATCGACCATACGGTCCGGTGTTCGATTTCTTACACCACCGTATCGGGTCTACGCACGTGGCGCACCACATCAACCACACGATTCCGCACTACCACGCCAAGGAGGCGACGGAGGCGTTAGCCACAGCGTTCCCGGATTTGTACCTCTACGATCCGACGCCGATCGCCACGGCGACTTGGCGCGTTGGTAGCAAGTGCATCGCCATAGTGAAACAAGGGAACGAGTGGGTGTTCACGCACGAGGAATTACCCGAAATTGCAACCGCGTAAGACGTTGGGATGTAAGATTTCGCGCGTTGGCTTTCCACGACACATTATTTTACCATTATTACTATACGACTCACGACTACATGCAAACGAACTCGCGAACATATACATTTTAGCACTTTGTGATGATGAAGAAAGATCATGACTGATATTTGGAAAAATTTTATTACTTGCGGCGCGCGCGTTTGAGAACGTCTTGTTTTGATAAATACGGCTTCATCAATGGTGTTTTTGTTGTTCGTATATATGTAACCGTACAATCGACGCGTGATTAGGTTCAATTGTTTGCACGAATTTACGCGACAACCAACGCCGGGAGACCGCTCAACGTCAACGAAGCCTTCTTCGCCTTGCCGCCCTTCTTGTTCGCGGCGCCGTTCTTGGCGGCGTCCTTCTCCGCGGCGCGCTTGTTGAGCTCCTCTTCGATACCCTTCCAAGCCACGGAGAACACCATAGCTTGCAAGACGTTCGTCGTGATTCGCGTTTGCAAACCACGGCCAAACAAGCCCTTCATGCCATCCTTGGCGAGGATGCCTTGCACGGCGCCAATGTATCCGAGCTTGGCGTCGCCACTTGTTTGCTTGACAGTCTTCACCACACGCAACGAGTTGGAAATGCAATCACTCACAATCGACGCGCACATACCGATCACAGCGTTACGGCAGTTGTTACCCAACTTCGTATCTTGCTTCGGGATCGTCTTTTGCAAGTAGTTGAACGTGGCAAACCACGGGTAGTTACCCACCCAGTTGGCTGCGAAATTCGCCGCCGCGCCGTTATACAACACCCCAACGCCACCCGAACGAACCTTATCCTTCAACAACGCAAACGCCGCATTCCCCTGCACTTGCAACGTCGTCTTAAACGTATCAACCGGCGTCAAAAAGATTCTCCACGTCGCTCCACCCGCCGAAGCGAAACCAGTCGCCACGCTCACCGGCATTTGCGGATAGTACGCTTCCAACAACGCCAAAACCCCGGTATTCGCCGCCGTGTCCCCGAATCGCGACATTGGCGCCTGAATAATCGCAAACGACATCCCTTTATATAATCGCGCCACGCCACCCTCGGCGTACAGCGCCTTGATGCTCGACATCATCGTCCCGCCGTTCGCGTACTGATAATTCATAGCCGTGCGCATCCACATGAATGTCCCCACCTGAATCACCCCAGCCGCAAAACCCGCGACACCACCGCGGAACGCGCGCGCCGACGCCTTAGACATGACCTCATTAAAGTTAACCTTTGGTTTCGTCGCCTCTTTCGTCGTCTTCGCCGCCGCCGCGAGCTCAGGAAGCGCCGGACGCAACGCCATGACGCCGCTCGCGGATTGATTCAATCCACCGAGTGCGCGCGTTTTACGCGCACGGATGCGCGTGTCGGACATCGTGAATGCGAAAAATGGGTCACACACAAACGTATGCGCGAGATTCGCGCGGGTGATGGGCGTCGACGGCGACGAGCGCGCGTGGAAGTGAGGGATCTGGACCCGATCGAGGGATCCGTCAGGGATCGCGGTCGCGATTGTGACGCGGCGTCACACGAGCGCACGCAGACGCGCGCGCGAGGGGCATTCGCGCGTTCGCGCGCGGGCGATGACTGCGTGAAAATTTATGCGGTCGCATTCGCGCGTTCGCACGGGCGTTCGCGTGGGCGCGTCGGCGATGGCGAGGGATGATGATGCTGAGTGCGATGCTGACTGTGCACCGATGGATGCGCCTCATGGCCGTCGATTGACGCGATCGATGCGCGCGAACGAGCGCGAGGTGGCGTTCGTGGATGACCACGAGGTGCTTCGCGCGCTCGAGCTCGAGACGACGTCGCGGACGGTGCGTGGGGAGTTGGGAATGTCGGATGTGTGTTTGGAGCGGCAGCGCGAGCGTTGGGACTGCGGCGTCGCGTGCGCGTGCATGTGCGTGCGAGCGGCGGCGGCGCGAACGGCGGGGGGCAAAGAATCACAATCGTTTGATTTAGCGATGATGACGCGCGCGTGTGGGACGAAGAGCGTGTGGACGATTGATTTAGCGTATGTTTTGAGGGCGTTTGGCGTCGTTTCGGTTATGTTTACGAGTTTTATAGGCGTAAACTTGCGATACGCCACGGCGAGCTTTTATCGCGAGGAGATATTGCGCGACGTGCGGCGGGTGGAGCAATTATTCGCGTCGGCTCGCGAGCGAGGGGTGGATGTGCGACGGGGTAGGGTGTCGAAACACACGGTGGCGGAGCTCGTCGGTTCGGGACGCGTCGCGTGCGTGGCGTTGGTTGATAAATCACTGTTATATACCGCGTCAGACGCTGAGAACGACGTGGATCACGCCAGCGAGGGACGGCGGCCACACTTTGTTGGGCATTACGTCGTCGTGTGCGGGGTTGTCGACGCCGAACGATTCGAGATTCGGGATCCGGCGAGGGACGATGACGCGTCGACGTTGATTTCCGCGAGCGCGTTTGACGCCGCCCGTCGCGCGTTCGGCACGGATGACGACTTAATATTCGTCAATCTCGAACGTTTCGACGCCGAGCAATGTCATCGAGCAATGGCGCTTTACGGCCATCACTCTGCGCCACCAGCAGCGTGAGCAAATGTGTACAAATGTGTAATTTTTTCATAAACAACTCGCGGCTATACGGTTTTAGTACTTTTATACGTCGAGAGAATCCACAAACGCCAGCCACTGCGGACTTTTAAACTTTCCGAAAGGCGCCGCAAATTTCGGTAACGCCTTATCGATGCGCGCGATGGCGGGCGTGCGCGCGACGTAATCGACGCGGACGCGCACGGCGTTTTCGCACGCCTCGGCTTCGGCTCGACCATTCCCATTAAAATACGCGTCTCGTTCCTCCCGCGCGCGCGGCTCAAATGCCACCGCATACGGCAACGGCGTGCCGCCACCACGTATGCCATTTATGGTGAATCTCGCACCGCGTCCGCGCGTGTAATTGCCAACATCGACCCACGACGCCGACGCAAGTTTCAGTTTTGCGACGCATCTTTTGTCCACGGCGAGCACCCAACGCGCGCTCGCGCCCACGCGCATGATTGCCGATACCATGCTTGGCGTGCGCGCGATATTCGTGAATGCTGGTGCTGTTGCTCCGGAACTATGATGCACGGCTTCATCCGCGAGCGCGAATTCGCCCGCGAGAGCCCGTCCGACGCACGCGGCTCCGCCGCCGACCCGCATGGCCGTGGTGGCGAAATCCACCGTCGCATTCGCGACATCGCACGAAAATTCATACACTCCAGCTATGCTCTCGTGCGCATTGAGTGCGCGCGCGACGTCGATGACAGATCCAGAGCCCACGCGAGCGAGAGCGACGACGCTCGACGTCGCACGACCGCGACTCGCCGTGGTCAAATGCGTCAATATTACGGGTTGCGGCGCGAGCGCGCTCCACGGCGCGCCGCTCACCGCGCGATCCCCATGCTTGACGATGAGCGTCATGCGCACCATCGCCGCTGCGCTCGCGATGACGCCACACGCACAGACCACGCGCCACGCGCCGTTTCGGCTCGCCGCGTGGCTCGCATAGCTCGTCGGCGCCGCCATCGTTACGCCGACAACCGCCGCCGCGATGGCGTCGTAGGCGTACCGCATGTCCTCACTCACGGGTGCCCGCGCGCCCACGCCGTTCAAGATGCCGAGCAATACCGCAATATTGGGCGCGGTGATCCACAACGGCACCGCGAACGCGAATGCCAGCCGCTCCGCCGACGGCGCGCTCGGCACTTCGCGACATCCGCGCCGGGCGAGAAATGGCAACAACGCGGGCGCGATGACGGTGAGCGTCGGTACGATACACCACATGGTCGCGAGCGACGACGACCCGATGTGTGCTCGGACGGTTTTGGAGGCGATGGCGCCCCAAACGACGACGGTGCCGACGAGCATTGACCATTCGACGGCGTTGCTTGCGCACGGCGTCGGGCGCATTTTCACCGTCATTGGAAGCAATGAGTGCGTCAACACGCGCGTCAAGCGCGCCATGACGACGAAGGTCGCGACGCTGGCGCCACCGGCGAGGGCGACGAGAGAGAAAGGGTGCGCGACGAAGAGATGCGGCGCGTCGAGGGCGCTTGCGGCAAGCGTCGCGACGAGCATCGCGCTCAACGCGGCGAATACCCAGCACGCCGCGCACGCGCTCGCGACGAATGGAATCGTCACCATGAGCCTCACGGTGTGCTCAACGCGATCTCGCACAGAGTCTGGTACGACAGTGTGTCGAGGCGAGACGAAATCACCGATGAAGACTTTGTGTAAAAACGCCGACAACGCCATCAGCGGAGCGACAACAAACGTCGCGCTCGCCTTTGCATTGGGCGCGTCGTGCACCACCATGCCGTATCCTAGAATCGTGTACCACGACACTGGTGGTTTCATGCGAACATCTTGATCGTCTTCGTCTACCGCCGCAACATCATCGGCAATGCCACCGTCGGCGGCGAACGCGGAGACAAACGCCAACAGATTATCGCCGGCGCTTTGGAACGACCCCGGCCGCATGTACTTGACTCGATCTCTCGGCGTATGGTACACCATCGTGTGCTCACAGAACGCGAAATCAAACATCGCCGGGACGTTAGGCGCGTACTCGCGATACACCGCGTAGTCTGTACCGCTATTAATGACGCCGCTGTTGAAAATGTCCTCCGCCAAAACGTCGCCGCGCGCTCGAGGCGCGACTCGCGCCCACATTTCAATCGCCCGACGCCCCACCCCAGTCGTCGTCTTCGCTTGAAACATGCGATGCGGACCACCAGCGCCTATTGACTCGAGATTCAATATCACCTGTATCGGCGCGTGCGCGGTGGCATCGAACCACGCGTGATTTGTCGCGCTCGAGCGCGCGCCGGCTAATCCATCCTCCTCCGCCGTAGAAAACAAAACAATCACCACCGCGCACGTCTTTCGCGCCTCATCGCACATCGCCGCCCCAGCGTCATGGTCATTACTTTTCTCATCACGCTCACGCGCGAGCGACGCGATGAACGCGCGCATGGTTTCGAGAGCGATCGCGCAATTCGCGCCGTTATCCGAACCGCCGGATGACGAATGCACCGTGTCCACGTGCGCGGAAATCAATACCGCGCGTTCAGCGTAGCCACCATCCACCGCCCGCCGCGCGCGCGCGCGCACGGCGACGGTGGTGAGATTCGCATACGCCGTCGTCCACAGCGGTCGCCGATCGCCGTCGCCGCCGCCGTCGTCGTCGTCATCGTACGCGATGAAGTCGCGCGCGTTCGCGGCGTCTTTGGCCACGTCCACGACTATCGCGCCTCGCGTCGCCGTCTCCGCGTCGTCTGCGATCGCACTCGCGGCAGAGAAAAGGTATGCGAACGCGTTCGCCTCGGCGGCGCTTCCCGTGGCGCGCGCGCCGCCGCTTTCAAGCGTATGCGCGAGGGCGCGCGCGCGATGTTCGTTGAACGTCGTGCGCGCATCGGTAACGGTGACGCGTAGGCGACGATCGCACGCGATGGCGCCGACGATCACGGTGCACGCGAGAGCGATGTACGCGCGCCAATGCGTCGTCGGCGTCGGCGGCGACGCGGCGTCGGCGCGATCGCGCGCCATGATGTGTGGTTCTTTTGATCGTTCATTCATTCATTCATTCATTCGTGTCATCGAATCGAATCGATGTACGCCGACGACGCCGCGCGTTCGCGCCCGGACCATGCGTCGCCTCCGGTGCGCACACGCACGCGCGTACCACCACCGCCGCCGCCGCCGCCGCCGCCGCCGCCGCCGCCGCGCGCCCGTGCGTCACCACTGTCGTCGTCCATTTGGAATGTTTGGAATTCAAACCGACTTTTTTTAGACCTCGTCGACCACACAGCGCGACGCGCATGTCGCGGAACCGCATCGACGCCGATGGGTTCATCACCGCGTGCGACGTCGAAGACGTCGACGTCGACGTGCTCGACGCGCGCGCGTCGTCGTCGTCGATGGCGCTGCGGTGCGTCGGCGGCGATGATGACGACGGCGCAGAGGCGTGGCGCGGTCGATGGAGGTACACATCGACCGCGGCGTTGCTGAAGACGCGCGCGCTCGAGCGCGCGACGGATGCGCTCGAGCGCGCGAGAGAGCAGGGGCGAGTGCGCGCGGTGGAGTGTGAGGCGCGAGAACGGGACGTGCGCGCGGCGCAGGCGAGGATTCGAGGCGATGTGGTGCGATTTGAGGCGTTCGCGAGGGAGAATGAAGTGAAACGACACGCGGCGCTACGGCGCGCGAAAGAAGAGCGCGAGGCGAACACGGCGCGCGATGTTCGACTGGGTGAGATGAGGGAAGAGTTGTATTCGCGCGCGAGAGAGGCTCGGGCGCTCGATCGGGCGTTGGTGCGCGTCAAAGTGTTTGAAGAATTTCTCGCGCGCGTGGCGGATGAGGCGTCGCTGGGCGAGGCGTTTGAAGACATTGCCGACGTTCTCGGGCGGCACGACACGCTCGCGCGCGCGTATGACAGTTTACGCACATCTGTGGTTGCCGCAAACGCGCGCGTGGAAGAGATGCGCGAGGCGCTGGAGAAGTCTGTCAAGTCCATGGCAGAGGAGCGCTTGACGACGACGGCAACGACAGCGCGTTTGCGCCTGCGCGACGAAGATTTACGCCGAGAAAACAGTCGACTCGAACAAGATGCCGCATACAAGGCTCGCGCCACGGTCGAACGCATGCGCCAACTCGCTGAGGCGAAGCTGGCGGTGAGAAATTTGGCGGATCGATGCGCGCGAGATGGTCAACGCGCCGCCGAAGGATTCGCGCAGCAATTGGATTTCGTCGATGCGCGCGCGCGCGTGCTTCGTGAAATCGCCGCCACGACACCCACTTCCGCTATCTAGTATTGTACAACACATCACCAGCTAAATCACATCACTGAGACATCAATCACGTCGAGGTCGTTCGATCGCGGCATGCCGTTCGCGTCCAGCGTCGGGAATTTCACCACAAATTTCAACGGAGAATTTCGCCGTCCCGACGCGAGAGCGCGCAAAAGCGCCGTACACATTCGTTTGTAATCGGGACTGTGCCCACAATCGTCGTCGTCGTTGTCGTCGTCGTCGTCGTCGTCGTCATTCATCCGCGCGGCATCGATACCGCCAAGAAGCTTACCGAACACGCTTCCTCGAACACGCACGCTCAACGTCTCTTCGGCGTCGAAGCCTCGCACGCGCAACGCCGCGTCTCTCCACATGTACGCCATCGGCACGTCGTCATCATCGTCATCGGCGACGGTGGTCGCATCACCACTACTGCGGCACGATCGACACGCCGCGTACACGCCGTTAGCATCTGGCGCGAGCTCGCGCGTGCACTCGCGACATCCAACGTACGTCGCGCGTTCGAGCTCGAGCTCGAGCTCAAGCTTTGACGTCGACGCCGGAATTTTTATCCACCCACGCTCGCCGTTTGCTGCGTGCACTGTAATCGACATCACGCAGGCCTCAAAGCTCAACATTGCCGCCACGCCGCGGACGAACCCTGTGGATGTCATCGCGAGCGCGAGCGCATCGAACGTCATCTCGCGCGTTCCCGCCGTGAGCGCGGGACATCGCGCGTCGATATCGAGTGCTCGAACGTCGTCGGCGCCGACGCGTCTCCACGAGCTCTCCACGCCGCACACCAAATCGCACCCATCGCGGCCGCGCGGCCGCGCGCGCGCGTTTCGCACGTCAATAATCGCGCCCTCGAGATTGCGGAATCGCGCGTCGCTGGACACAGCGTCGCGTCGCGTCGGCGGTAAAATAACCGCGACGACGGCGCCGCTCGACGCGCTTTGCGACAGCCACACCATCGCGCGCGTCATCACCCCGCCGTCGCCGTCGTCGTCGACATCGCCGCCGCAACCGCCATGATGATAATCGCGCGTTTCGTCGTCAAACTGCACGTACATGACGCGTCCAATGATATGCACCACATGCCCGATCGGTACGCACGACCGCACGCGCTCGCAGTCGACGTAGTACGCCTCGCCTCGTCGCCGCGCCGCGACGCCGCTCAACCGTCGACGCGCGTCGACGATATCCGCGCCTCGTCGCACCAGCGCCCACATCTTCGCACACGCCCACGCCACGACGGCGTCGCAGCGAGACGCCGTGTACGCCGCATCTGCGCGCGACTCCGGCGTGTGGCGCGAGAAATACGCGCGCCACGGGTGCATGACGACCCGCCGCGCGCGCGCCGACGCCTTACGTAATCCAGGCACCCCAAGGTGCCCAGTTTCACACCGCCCCGTGGCATCCGCCACCAAATCCTCGCACGTCGCCGCCGCGCGCACGTCTCCACCGCGCGCGAGCGCGAATTCGCACCCAAAATATTTCTTAGCAACCATTTCCCGCCTCGCCCGTCGCACGCCGCGCGCGCACACGACGTCACCCGGCGCGATCGTCGTCGCGATCGCGATCGCGGCATCGCCGTACACAACCATCGTCGCGTCGCCGGTGTCGTCGCGCAGCGCGACGACGCGCGAGACGTACGAGACATTGGTGCGATGGGCATAGTGCGCGCGGAGCGGGCCGAGGCGCGTGAGCACGGCGATCGCGGTCGTGGGCTCGGCGCCGGGGGTGATGTGCGCGATCGGGGTGGGGCGTCGCATTGTGGTGCCTGGTTTCGCGCGTCGTCGCGTCGCGGCTCGTCGCCTTTTAAAGCACTTCGGATGTGTGACTACAGTGGTCTATTCTACGGTGCGGCGATCGCACATGGGCGTGATTTTGACGCGCGACGTGGACTAGTCGCGCAGGCTGGTGCCCCATTGTTGTTGGCACAGGGGACAAATGGACCGCGAGCCGGTGCGGAACCACGTGTACAGGCAGGTGCCGTGAAAGGCGTTGTCGCACTGTCGACATCGCATGGATGGTTTGCGTCGATCGACGGGGTGGATGACGGCGTAGCAGATTGGGCACGGTTCGACGCCGACAAATTCTGCGGCAATGTTGCGTTGCCATTGGAGTAAGCCTTGGGCGACGGCACCGTTTTGATGGGTGAGGATGCCCGACATGCCGAGGATCCACGTGCGCGTTTGGAGTTCGGAAAAGCCCAAGCGTTGGGTGAATCGTAACTCTGCTTGCGTGAGCGGGTACGTGCTCGGGAGCTTGACGGAGAGTTCTAGGAACGATTCGTCGATTTCGTATCGGGCGAGAATTTCGCCCGTGGATGCGTTGGCGCGGACTGAGACTTCGCCGGCGCCGGCGCCGGATCGCGAGGCAAAGGACGTCGACGACACGGCGGCGAATTCGGCGGCGATGAGCGTCGACGACACCGATGCCGCGGTGGCGGCTTCGAGTGCCCTGGCTGTCTTTGGTGGTTTCAAGTCGTGCACGAACGTGCGCACGCTCGCCGGAAGTGCGCGCAGGGCGGCGCCGTAAATCAACGCGGCGATTGAGTGTCGAGCGTCAAACATTTGCAAGGGCGCTGTTGGATCGGTCCAATCTACCCCGCGCCACGCCGCGGGCGCGTCAACGCCGACGACGCTTTTGGCCTTGCCGTGTTCGATTCTCGGAAGCGGCATCTCGCGCACGAGCGCGCCGAGAACTCTCGGTATTGCCCTGGTCTCTCGCGTGTAATTCACCAGACGCTCGCGACACGGCGAATCAACATCCAGCGCCGAAATGTATCGCAACAATAACGCCCACGCGTAGCGCGCGGGCGCGCCAGCGATATCGCTCGCGTCGAGCGCGTGGGCTAAATCTTCACGCATACCTGCGCGCTCAACTGGGGATTCGTCGATGAACGGCGCGGAATCGTCCCGCGCTTCGAGCGCGGCGTCGAGCGCCCGTTCCACCTTGGCGACGTCAGCCACGCGTGCATCGAGACCAACGACGGCGGCTTGTAACAACTGACTGCTCGCAAGGAGGGCGTACGCCGCGCGTCGCGCGTGTGCGTCGACATCCGGCGCGAGGAGGAGTGCGTACAATGCAGGAATTGTTTCGCACGGCGCGTCATCCAAATCATCCACATCGAGCGCGGCTTGGAGTGCTGAAGCAGACGCCACCGAGGATGGACCGCACGCGCAATCGGCAATTGCTCGCCACATATCGCGTTCGAGCGCCATGCGCGATAAAAATGATGCGCGCCTGTGCGCGCTCGCGTCGGAATCGTCTTCGATGTCGCGCAGTTCAGCTCCTGCTAAGATGACGCACGCGTACATTTGACGCATAATGTCGGCACGTTCTCGCGGCCAATCGGCGGCGGCGAGCGCGCGCGCGATGGTGACTGCATCTTCGCCATGGGCGGCGTATGGAACGACGTCGCCCGCGCTTCTCTCGCTCGGCTCGGCAATCTCCAACGGGAGCGCGGCAACGGCGGCGACGATTGTTGCCACGCGCGCGAGCATGTCTGATCCATTTCTCCCCGGTGCGTCGTCGTCGTCGTCGTCGTCGTCACCATCGTGCTCTATGCTCGCGTAGCGTTCGGCGGCGGCGACACGGCGTGACATCCAGGCGTGTAATCGTCCGATGATGGCGCCCCAATCGCGCGCGTCCAACGCCGCGGGACATCGGCGCGTGATGGCGGCGGTAACATCCGCCACCCCAGCGTCGCCCGAAATCGCGCGCGGCGTCGTGGGCACCGCCAGCGACGGCGGCTGAGGCTGCGCGCCGCCACCGAAACGCGCCGCCGCGGCTTCAGCCGCGGCGTCGGCGGCGTCGCGCTTGGCTAACGCGCGAAACACATCCATCAACGTCCCAGCCGCGAACGCGTCGTTGAGCGTCGGCGCCGACGCACCGTCACCATCCACATCTTCGCTGCGCGTGAAGCACGCAGCAACGAGCGCGAGGGCGGGTCCGTCGAGCGGGACGCGGCGATCGCACACGCCATCCACGCACGATTGACGCGCGCGATTGACAAACTCGCGAGCGACGTCATCCGCGGCTACGTCTGACGGCATCAGCCTTGGCAGCACCGTTGCGAGCGTCGCGCGCGGCATCGCCTCTCCTTTGGCCGATGCTATGTCGAGCAGTAGGGTGCGCGCACGGCGCGCGACGTCGCTGTCGCACCATGTCGCGTCCATCGTTAGCGCATGTCGTGTCAATGCGTTGAGCGCCGACACCGCGTCGGCGTCGGCGTTCGCGAATGCGCGAGAAATGAGAGCGGTGAGCGCATCGAACCCTATGGCGTTGCCGGTTCTACACGCACCGCGCAAGACCGCGCTCGCGAACGCCTTTGCGTCGATATCCGCGGATGTCAGTGCGCACGCGGCTACATCCGTCGCGCGTTCGGCGTCAACAGCTGTCATGGCATCAAGCATCGCGCGCCATCCGAAACGAACGCGGCACAGCGCGTCGAGCCACTGTACTCTATGGCACTCGCGCGCGGTGCGGCGCGCGCACGCATCGATGGCGACGGCGCGCAGGGTGTCGTCGTCATTGCTTGGATTGAACGCGTCGAGCGCGTCTACGGTTTTCTTCGCCCAGAATAGAAACAGTAAACCGATGTTGCTGTCGTCATAGCCGTCGCGCGAATCGATGTGTTCCATCGCGGCGTCTGCACCAGCGGTTACGAGTGCGGACAGCGCGGCGGTTCGCGCGTCACTCGACATGCTCGCGTTGAAGCGTTTGACGTCTCGAGTCGTCCCGAGCCATTCGCGATTGACGTCACCCTTGACGGTTTCTATGAATTCTATGCCGCCGCCGTCGTCACCGCCACTGTCGGCGTCGGTATCGTCCTCATCGCTGTATGATGATTCACGGTAGGATGTCGTAGCGAGACTTTCTCGTAAAACTCGATTGAAGAAGCAGCCGACGGCGGCGGACCACGCCGGGACGACGCTCGCGTCTGATGGCGGCGGCCACACCCACGCGCGATACGCACTTCGGAGCGCGGATGAATCTTGAAGATGTGAAGATTCGCGAGACAATACGCTGAGCGTTGCGATTGCGGCGGCTGAAGACATCAAAGTGTTTTTGGCGCCGCCCGCGGCGACGAGGACGTCGACATCCGTCGAGCGCGAAACCGCCGTCGAGGCGCGTCGTTCGACGAGCGCGTCGAGCGCGTCGCGTTTCCACGCGCGCATGGCGACAACATCGTGCTGATCATTACCGCCGCTATTGTTCGTCGATTTCGCTGCTTTCGCGAGCACCGTGAGGGTCTCCGCGACGACGCGAGCATCATCATTTTCGAGCGCGTCTTTGAGTGCGTCGTCCCATCGCTCGGCGTCGCGCGTAACCGTCGCGGCGACAATCATCCCTGCCCCAGGCACTGGCGGCGACTTTTGCATGCAATATTGCATCATTGCGTCGCCGCCGCCATCGAAAACGTCCAGGCCGAGATGATCCACCATGGATGCCAAGCGTTTTGAATTCGCGAGCGTCGGCGTCGCGAGCGCTTCGGCAAACACCGCCTTGGCAAACGCCGCCGCGCCGAATGTCGATTCTGCGCGTGTATTCGAAGCGAGCATGCGCGCATACATTCCACTCGCCAGGTCTGCGCGCTCGGGATCGCGTAACGCGTCCTCGGTAATGTCACCAAGCTTGGCCCAGGCGTCGACGACGGCGTTCGCGCAATGCGGCTTTGCCCCGAGCGTCTTGAGCGCGTCGCACATGACGTCGAGCGCGTCACTATCACCGCGCGCGAGGAACTCTCGCATCCAGCGATCGACGACGCGCGTATGTAGGATGAACTGCGCGCACTCTTCGGCGTGATCCGTCATCGGGGCGAGCTTCAAGATGCCATAGAGTACGCCTTCACGGAGCGCCGGAAGCGTCGCCTTGGCTTCGTTCGCGCGAACGGCGCTCGAGCTCGATGCAGTCCATCCCGTAAATACCGCATCGAGGATGCCGACGAGACCGGACATCGGAGTCCCGGATTCATCATCGCTCCGGGCGATGAGCGATTGCGCGGGCATGTGCGCGATAAGTGGGAGTAAAGATGGCGCCGACGTCGACGCGGCGCCGTGACACGAGCGCTCGAAATGCGAGCGCACGCCCGGCATGAATGACTTTTCGACATCGATGGCGTCCCACGCCGATGGATGCGCAATAGCCACGCCTAAAATAAGCTCCCACATGTTTCGAATGCATCCTTGGTCTTGCTCTGTGCTTATCAACGCGAAAGCGACGGCGGCGATGCTTGGGACGCAGCGCGCGAGCGCTTCACGCCACGCGGGCGTCGCCTTTTCATTCGCCGCGCATTTGGCCAATGTCGCGAGCGACGCGTACGCTTCTCGGCGAATCGACGGGTACTCGCTCTTCACTTGCGCGCGCAAGCATCTCAGCTCGAGCACGAGGGCGCTACACGTGTGTGACGCCGCGTCGGCGTCGGCGCTTTCAATGTCGTGCAACCGCGAGCACGCGTTCGCCAACGCACCGAGCGACGACAATATACTCCGTTCAAATCGTCCAAATTGCTCACTCTCCGACCCTTCGCGAAACACCATGTCCGCTGGAGATTTCTTACGCAAGCATTCGCCCAAGTCGTCGAAAATCTCGGCGTGCGCGATCGCAATCGCCCCAGAGCGCCGCTCTTCGGTTGAAAATGTCCCCGCAAACGCATCCGACGCCGCGCGCGCGACTTCACCACTCGGATCACTTATCGCCTTCATCCACGACGGCATCATAGTCGTACCCTTCAATACCCTTGCTAACGATTTCCCACTCGCGCGCGCGATGTGCCCGTGCATAATCGTCGCGTCTCGCCGTACCCCGACGTCGCCATCAGCCGACAACTTTTCGTACGCTCGCGTCCACGGTTTCAACATCGCCATCACCACATCCTGTGATTTCACCAGCACCCGTCCACGCGCGTCGGCGCCATCGCCACCATCGCCGTCATCGAACGCCGCGCCGCTTTCGCCGAATAACGCGTCGTACAGCTCACGAAGCGCTTTGAGCTTGGTCGCCGTCGACGACTTGTGCGCGCACCGACGCAACGCGCGCGCGACGTCTTCATCGCCCAATCCATCGCTCAACGCGTCATCCGCGGCATCAAGCGCGACGCCACCGGCATAACCCCCAAATCCAAACCTGTGTGCGACGTCGCGAGGGCGTCTGTGGTCAGTATAACGAACACAAAAGCACATCTTCATGAACATCATCAACCATCATCATCATCATCATCATCGACGCGCACTCGCGCTCGCGAACAATCGTCGACGCGCGCGCGACGCGACGCGACGCGAACGTACCCTGCGAACCCACCCGCGGTGGCGCTCGATGCGGCGCGCGATGCGGCGCGCGATTTCGATGCGGCGGCGCGCGCCATTCTGACGTGTCTTGCCGTCTTGCCGCACTGTGCGACGCGCACGATGGCGCCGACACCGACGCCGTGCGCGCGCGCGCCGACGCCGACGGCGGCGAGGACGACGCGGGCGCTCGGCGCGACGCGCGATGCGCGACGCCGACGCGCGATGCCGTCGACGCGCGCGCCGGGGCACGCGAGAGCACCGACGACGTCATCTCGAGCTTCGGCATCTGATGCCACCGCACCGGCGACGACGCGATACGGCGTGCGCGAGCGCACGTGGACATGGCGAGGTCACACGATTCGTTACACGCTGAGCGGGGAAGATCGCGCGGGGGAGGTGCCAGTGGTGTGCGTGCACGGGTTCGGAGGGAACGCGGACCACTGGAGGCGAAACGTAAACGCGTTGGGCGCGACTCGGCCGACGTATGCGATCGATCTCTTGGGGTATGGGTACAGCGATAAGCCGAATCCTATGAATGTTGAGCAGAATTCGATATACAATTTTGAGAATTGGGCAGAGCAGTTGGAGGATTTTATGGATGAAGTCGTCGGCGGCCCGGCTTTTTTGGCGTGCAACTCTGTCGGCGGCGTCGCTGGATTGTATGCGGCGGTAAATGCGCCAGAGAAAGTGCGTGGGGTCGTATTGATGAATATTTCATTGCGTGGACTGCACATCACTAAGCAGCCGGCGTTTATGAGACCGTTTGTGAGTGCGTTACAGCGTACGTTGCGCGAAACGTCCATAGGACGCCAATTTTTCGGCACCGTCGCCAAGGCGGACACCGTGAAGAAAATCTTAAAAGAAGCCTACGGAGACTCTGAGCAAGTCACGGATGAATTAGTAGAAGCGATTTTAACTCCTGGTTTACGCCAAGGCGCGGCAGAGGTGTTTTTGGACTTCATTTCCTACTCTGGCGGTCCATTACCAGAAGATTTGTTGCCAAAGTGCGCGCCGCCGGTGCGCATGTTTTGGGGAGATAAAGACCCGTGGGAGAACATCAATGAAGGTCGTAAACTCTACGCGCAATACGCTGATAAATTTATTCCCTTAAAGGGCGTCGGACACTGTCCGCAAGACGAAGCGCCTGAATTAGTAAACGCATTGCTCGAAGATTTCATGCGCGAGTACTCGCCCGCGAACGCGTAAACAAACAATGTAACGAAGAAAAAATGAAAAATGCTCGCGCATCACGTGGTCATGCCTCTTGAAATTCACCAACAGCATCATGGCCGGCGTTCTTGTCGTTGGGTTCCGATAGTACGAAAGCGGATATTCTTTTCATCGAACCGCCGAAACGGCTCGCGTCAATCGAAAGAAGACCAGGTACAAGATTCGTCATCACCCACCGCCAAGCGAGAGCCATTGCTGCTGCTGCAACCTACTAGAAGCATCATCTCGATCCAATAATACGAATGCTTGTGTCGATAATCATTACAAGAACCTCCACAGGTCAATTCGGCTCGTGGCTCCTAAACCGCGAGAATCTTAGAAGGACGCTTACGCCGACGGTTCATCCTTGACAATGTCAGAGTCACCCGGGTCGGTGACAGACATGCAAGACACGCGGTAGTAACGACCGCACGCCGTACCGAGGTCAACGTTGTCTACAATTCGCACGTACATAAAACACGCAGCAGTCAGTCTCGAGTTTGCGCAATCAACGTCATTTCGCTTCTAGGGCTTTGCCGCGCGTCGCTCGCGAGTCAATCAATCACACGTACTTCCAGCGTAGTGGTGCACACCAGTCTTCGCCAACATCGCATAGTACTCAATCTCAGACTTTCTCAACGCCGGGCAGTTGTTGGAGATCAACACCAACTTGGATTGTCCGCGGCGAAGCGTCTTCAACGTCGACTTGTACCCGAGGGTGTAGCGCCCAGAGCGCATGACGAGCTGAATGCGCGAGTTCATGCCCTCGGCAGCCTTCTTAGATCCTTGCTTGGGAGCCATGATTACAGTTGTGCGTTGCCTGGTGTTGTGTCTGTGTGAGCCTTCTTAAGTGTTTTCAAACACCGCTGACGTCGACGACAAAGGGCAAACGTTGATTTGTGAGGCCGATCGGCCGCCGCACCCCGCGGGGTTGTGCACGAATGCAATCGACCAATCACGACCACATTATGGAGGGGTACATGCAAAGGTTACGCTTTTGAGTGGGTACACACGAGGCTATGTTTACTGAGTCACGATTCGTCAATCGCAGAGGGACTCGGGATTCTTTGGGGTCGTGATTGGTCACGGGCGTTTGTGTTCGGTTCGGGGTGTTGGCGCGGCGTTCGCGTCAGATTCACGCGCCGCACGCCCGGTCGCCGTGCGCGTCGCCCGCGCGTGTCACCGTCGCCGTCGCGGTCGTCGTCGCGCGCGATGGATCGCGCGCGCGCGGACCCGCCCGATCGCGGTCGGCGCGACGACGCCCCGTCGACATCGGCGCGGCGGATGCCCACGGACACGATGATGCGTGGTCCCGACGACGCTGTCGCGGGGTGTGGCGCGCGAGGACGCGCACGAGGCGACGGGAGGACGCGCGCACGCGCGTGGTGTGCGTTGATTGTCGCGTGCGCGTGCGCGGTGACGGCGCGGACGGCGATGGCGGGCGAGGCGAGTGGGGGATTGGGTGTCAACACCAAATGGCCGACGATGACTGCGAGGCGCGAGGACGAGGGCGCGTACGGCGGTGATGCCGTGCGCGATGTGCGAGTGACGAGTGAGGATATAGAGAGCATGTCTGCGTTTGGTGTGATGGATGACGAGGCGTTGGCGAGGATTGTGGGTGACGAGAGCGAGGATGATCCAGACGTGCTCGCGGAGGGGTCGGTGGAAGACGAAGACGCGGGCAACGAAGAGGACGATAGCAAAACACAGAAGACGGCCACGCGGAGGTTTGCGGCGCTAGGAGTGGCGCGCGTGGAGCCGACGCGACCGGATGACGCGCTCGCGGCGATGCGCGCGGCGCTCGAAGCGGAATACGACGACGAGGCGTCTTCGTCTGGTTTGGGCGTCGATATCGCTCGCGAGGGCGACAATGACGCGTCGTATGTAGACCGCACGCCGCGTGGTGTGCGTAGTAGCGCGCAACCGCCATCGACGTCTTCTGTATCGGCGTCGCAAGCGCCGGTGATTTCAAAACCGTTGGAGGCGTACGTGGCGAGGCACGCGAGCGGCGCACTCGCGCCGAGCGCGCACGGAGGATTTCCCGTGCTCGTTCCGGGATCTACGAAGGATGTGCGCCCGCAAGCCAAGCGTCGCGATGGATGGGTGTTGAGCTGGAGCGATGAATTCGATGGAGATACTTTGGATACGACGAAATGGCAACCCAAGGTGAATGCGAGCGCGCCCGGATTGGAGCGTCACGGCGGTCAGCAGCAGTGGTACACGCCAGATATGTGCAAGGTTGTCGATGGCGCGCTCGTGCTCGCCACGCGGCGGCGTGAGGGTGTGATGAACATGGCTACCAAGACGGGCGTGAACCGTGGGAATGGCGAAGGATATCCATTCTTATCGTGCTGGGTGGACACAAAGGATACATTTACGCAAACGTATGGCAGAGTGGAAATCCGGGCTAAAATTCCTGACACGACGTGCCCAGGAATTTGGCCTCAGCACTGGATGCTTCCTAATCCTGCGACAAGTGTACCTAAGCAAGCGTGCTGGCCGCTCGGGGGGCAAATAGATGTCATGCAATCGTACGGCAAGGGTCGAGGCGGTCCGGGGACGCGCGCCGGGACGGTGGAATCCGGCTACCACTTTGCCCCACAAGGCGAATGCGGAGTTGATGGCTACGCTCGGAGTGCGTACCCAGCGCCGCTCGCTGACAAAGTTGACTTTAGCGATGGATTCCACACGTTCGCCGTGGAATGGAGCAAAGAAACGTTGACGTTTTTCGTCGACGGGCACGTCGTGAACGAGTTGTCCCAATTCAATGTGCCGATTATTCCGCGGTGGCCATTCTATTTGATTTTGAACACGGCTGTGTCTCCGTTCGGCATGCCCGAAGCCCTGGATCAGTGTGCGGATGATATGTTTCATTATGTCGATTACGTGCGCGTGTACAAGCGCGCTGCGGTTCGCTTGAGTTCGGATGTGTGGCACTTTTTGACGTTTTCCGTCGTCGTGCTTGTGTCGTTTATTCTCATCAGCATCTTTGCTTTGCGCGGTGCATACAATCGCGATGATGAGATATTCTACACTACGCGTGACGAATACGGCGTAGAGTACAAGAAACCCATCAAGCAATTCGCGTACGACGTCAACGACGACGACGAAACCGCATCGTTTGGCCGACAAAAGCCGCGCAATGAAAAAATCGGCGCCGCGACGCCGCTCATCGGCGACGTTGTCCTAGCCCTGCCAGATGACGGTACCGGTCGATATCAACACAGCGGACGATTTGGCATGTCTACGATCCGTCGTCGACCGTTGCCGCCATCGCAGAGTAACCGCGGGTATTACGCTGACATTTGGTCCAGAGACGCCGACGAACGCGCCGACGAATCCTCGCGCGCGCAGCGTCGGCGTCAAGCCAAAGAGCGAGAGCGTCACCTCCACTAATAGCGCTAGCATTAGCACAGATTGTTATTACATGTTGTAGAACTAATTTACGCCCGCCCACCCCGGCCACGACCGAGCATACTATTCGGATTCGCTCCACGTCCGCGTCCACGTCCGCGCCCGCCGCTGATTTTCTTTGGTTTGAGTCCCGTGACCAGCTCTGCCTCCAACGCCGCCTCCCGCGCAAAGTCCGCCAACGTCGCATCTGCCTTTGCACTCGCCGCTCGAGCGTCGCGCAGCGCCGCTTGCACCTTTGCGTCCGCGTTCGTCGCCGCGTTCGCCGCCTCGGCGTCCCGACACGTCGAGCACCGCCTCGCGTCTGCCGACTTGCTATTCAACTGCGCGCGCGAAAACCCTGACGCAGGCTTCTCAACCTTACACACCGAACACGCATACAACGTCCCGTCGTCGTCTGCTATGCGCATCGCCGACAGCGCGCGTTCGGCGGCTTGAGCGCTCTCGACGCAACGTTTGCACTTTATAACAGCGCTCGCGTCGGCTCGGCGTTTCTGTTGCATCTTGGCGCTGAATTCCATCGCGGGAAGGGACGTGCGTGAGCACTGCGCGCAATCGAACGATCCGTGCCATTGGCTCGGATCGGCGTTGGCGCTCACGCCGAGCGCGGAAGTGGGCATGTTGAGAAGTGAAGCTGAGCGTCGTATAACAAATAAGCAAAGTCTGTAAACGCTCGGCGTTTCGTTCAATAGTGTCGTGTGTGTTTTAGTGTGCGGTGTGCGGTGTACATGTGCGTCCGCGCGCACGGCGCGCCTTCATTCGTCAGCTGGTGATGAAAAATCAAAGCTATTCTCTCATCTTTCGAAACCAACCGACTGAAGAGCGCGCGCGCGCGCGAAGGCGACGTTTTTTGGCGTCGTCGTCATCCTCGACGCGGCGTGAAAACCAACCAACCTAGTTGTCATCGTTCCAAATCCCTTCATCATCGTACACAAACTGCGCACCAACCATATACGCATCGTTCTCCGCATCATATTCTGCCTTGACGCGCTTCACCGGAATCGATACCGCGTACATTGTCCCGAGCTCCGCGTCCGTCTCCATGGACACGTCCACGCTTTGCTGCTCGTCCAAATCAACAAACTGCCCAACCACCTCAACGATCCGCATCTTCATCTCATCCATAGAATCCTCATTCATCGTACATCGATCAGCGACTAGGATCATCCGTAAGCGCTTCTTCGCCTCTTGTCGCGCCGTGTCCTCGGCGCTCGGCGGGAAGAAGATTCTATACGCCATCTTCATCTTCCCCCAAAACGTCTCCTGCGCCTCAGCTTGACGAGCATCAGAGTCCGCGTCGGCAAACATGCGCGCGCGAGCGATCGCACGAGACCGCACGCGGTGCTGCGATGACGACGCGAACGACGACGACGCGCGCGGGACCACCGAACACGATGCCGATCGCATCGTCGCCATCCGATCGCACGGTGTCGATCGCGCGCGCAGCGTCGTCGCCGTCATCGACATCATCGTCGCTCGCCGCGGTGTGATGCGGAACACAAGAATTTGAAACTGCGCGTGGGCGTCGCGTGCGCTCGCGCGCGCGGAGCTGTGCCGAGCGGCGCGGTCAACGCGGATGCGTGTGGAACATCCATCGACGTCCGAGGGACTCGGTGCGTGGTCATGATTGGTCGATTTTGAATTTTTGAATGCGCGCATCCGAGCGCGAGGACACATCAACCGCGTTCGCCATCGTGCGCCGGTACACCGCGACGCGCGAATCGCTCGCCGCGCGTAGCATCGCACGTCGACGCCGCGCTCGTCGTTGTGTGCGTATACTCGCACGCGGACGCGACGCGAGCGATGGAACCGGCGAATAAGAAGGCTAAAAAGGTTGACGTCGCGGATGACGTCGAGGAGAATGCGTCGGTGACGACGACGGTGCATGCGTTGGCGAACGCGCAATCGACGTCTGCGGAGGCGTCGTATGATGATCTTACCGGTGCCGCACTTACTGGGCTCGATGCCGATGCGTTGGCGGCGGAGGAGGAGCTCACGAAGGCGCGGGCGAGGGAGGAGGAGGAGGCGCGACGTCGGGACGCCGAGGCGAGCGCCGGGGCTGGGCCGTTGGATGATAAGAAGTTTAAGCAGCTCGATGCGCTTTTGGATCAGACGACGATTTATAGTCAGTTCTTAAGTGAACAGATGGATACGTTGGATGAAGAGGTGGATGCGGATGGTAATCCGACCGGGGTGAAGAAGAAGAAGAAGAAGATGACCGAGGCGGAGGAGCTCGCGGCGACCAAGGCGTTTTTACCGCTCATGTCTGGTTCGATGCGTGATTATCAATTGAAGGGTGTGAAGTGGTTGATTTCTTTGTATCAGAATGGTTTGAATGGGATTTTGGCCGATCAGATGGGTCTCGGGAAGACGGTGCAGACGATTGGGTTCTTAAGTCACCTGCGCTCCAAGGGGATTTTGGGACCGTACTTGGTCATCGGACCGTTGAGCACGTTGTCAAACTGGGTGAGCGAATTTCAGCGATGGACGCCGGATATTCCCGTGCTTTTATATCACGGGAGTCGACAAGAGCGCGCGGAGAAGCGCATGGCGCACTTACCGACGTCGACGCCAATCAAGCCAGAGTTCCCCGTCATCGTCACGTCGTACGAAGTCGTCATGGCGGATCGCAAGTTTTTGCAAAAGTACAACTTCAAGTATTTGGTCGTGGACGAAGGGCACCGTTTGAAGAACTTTGATTGTAAACTCATTCGTGAGCTGAAATTCATTCCAGCTGGGAACAAGTTGTTGCTCACTGGCACGCCGTTGCAAAACAACCTCCCAGAGTTGTGGTCGCTGTTGCATTTTTTGCTCCCCGACGTGTTTAGTTCGTTGTCACAATTTCAATCGTGGTTTGACTTTACCGATAGCATCGGTAAGGAAGATGCGGCGGATATCACGGATTCGGACACCACCCGGAGCGAACACGAGCATCGGGCCAAGGTGGTGAACAAATTGCACGGTATTTTGAGACCATTCTTGTTGCGACGCTTGAAGGGCGACGTCGAGCTCTCGCTGCCACGCAAGAAAGAAATTCTTCTCTACGCGCAAATGGTCCCCAAGCAGCGCGAGTTCAACGACGCGCTGGTGAACAAAACCATCACCGAGCTGTTGGAGAAGTTTGCCGCGGGAAGCGCGGTTCCAATCGGGCACACCGCGGTGAACAACATGCTCATGCAGTTGCGTAAGAATTGCAATCACCCCGATCTCATCACGGGCGGCCTCGACGGATCAATCATGTTTCCTTCCGCCGACGAACTCGTCGAGCAATGCGGTAAGATGAGATTACTCGATCGATTGATGAAGAAACTTCGCGCTCGCGGCCACAAGGTGCTGATTTTCTCGCAAATGACGAGAATGTTGGATTTGTTGGAGTCGTTTTTCCAACAACGCAACGAGCCGGTGTGCCGCATCGACGGGAGTGTAAAGCAAGAGGATCGTCGCGACGCCATCGCCAAGTTCAACAGTGATCCGAACTTCGGCGTGTTCTTACTTTCCACTCGCGCTGGCGGTCTCGGAATCAATCTCACCGGTGGTGACACGGTTATTATTTACGACTCTGATTGGAACCCGCACCAAGATTTACAGGCGATGGATCGCGTGCACAGAATCGGTCAAACAAAGCCCGTGCACGTCTATCGCCTCGCCACGGCGAAATCTGTCGAAGGCAAGATGTTGAAAAAGGCTGCGGGTAAGCTCGCACTCGAAAAGCTCGTTGTCACCGGCGGGCAATTCAAGCAAGATAAGTCTCAAAGCAAGAAGGAATTCGGCGCCGACGAACTCGTCGCCCTCCTCAAGGGCGACACCGGCGTCAACGACGAAGACTTACCTCAAAGCGCAGACATCTCCGACAAAGATCTCGACGTCATCCTCGACCGTCGCGACTTGCTCGGACTCATTCCCCCGAATCCGTGCTCTGGTGTGGGCTGGGAAGACGCCGAAGACCGATCCGGGATGTCCCTCCTGGGCAACATTTCGGACGCAAACGCCAAGTAGACAAACGCACGGCGAAACACAATACACAATACCACCATCCCATTCCACCAAAACCCATGGAACACACACAATATACATACATTGTTTTCATTCTTATCACCATCCTCACACGTTCGCGCGTGCCTCGCAACCGAAACCGTCGTCGACGCCCGACTCGACATCAAGCCTCAGTCGCCGCGCGGCTCCCTCCTCACTCATGCACGCGCCTCGCGCGCGCGTTCGCCATGCCAAACGCCAAACCCGTCAAAATCAGAAGCGACTTTGACACCAACGCATCGAACGCGCCCGTGGTGCACGCCAAGTACACGTCCGCCGATGCGCTTTTGCTCCCGCGCATTCAAGCCTTCGCGCGCAGCCGCCAGAACGCTCCGAGCGCATTGCGCGACCTCGACGAGGTCGTGGCGCATCTGCGCGAAACATACAGACAGTACGCGAGAAAAGCATTGAATCCATTTAAGCGCGCTGTGGTGAAGGCGATCGCGGAGTGTGAGCGACGGGATGATGCGAAGAAGGCGAAGGCTGGAGCGGACGACGACGACGACGACGACGTCAGAGCGTTCGGGCGAATGAGCGGCGAGTGTTCGGATGATCACCCGGATGAGAGTTCGAGTGGCGAGTATGAAACGGATGAAGACGATAGCGAGTCGTCGAGCGGGTCTGAGACGTCGTCGGAGAGTGATGAGGATGACGGGGACGCTTCCGGTGGCGCGAAAGGCGAAAACGCGGCTACGACGACGACGACGACTATTACAGGTGGCGCGAGCGGGAGTACGGTGCGGGAGGCGGCGACTGTACGGCCTGCGTTTGCGGCACCAGAGGTCGTCGCTGCTGCGGCGCAGAGGGCTTTGAAGCTGGAAGAAGAGGAACGCGCGCTCGCGGGGACAAAAAAAGCGACAACGTCAGAGGCGAGCGCGCATGAGCGCGCCGTACGCGCCGTTGCTGAAGCCAAGGCGAAGGGAAATTCGATACAGATAAATGACCGAGGAGTGAAGATTGAACATGTGTCAAAGAAAAAGCGTGAGAAAAAGGGGAAGAAAGGAAAAGGTCATCGAAGAAAGCGTAGTGGCCGCGCGGGGAGCGACAGTGAAAGCTTGGATGAAGACGATTTCGGTCGAACGAACAACGCAGTCAAGGCGTTCGCGCAAATGACGACGCCACGCTCGGTACGGTTGACCGACTTGGGTGGCATCGAAGACTCGCTCGTAGCGATTCGTGAGTTGATTCTGTGTCCGTTGATGCACCCAGAGCTTTACGCGTGGCTCGGCGTCGATCCTCCGCGCGGCGTGCTTCTGCACGGACCGCCTGGATGCGGGAAGACCACTTTAGCGCACGCCATTGCACAAGAAGCAAAGGTACCATTCTTCTCCATCGCCGCCACTGAGATTGTGAGCGGGATGAGCGGTGAGTCAGAGGCGAAAATTCGAGAATTGTTCACCACCGCTGCCGCGCACGCGCCATCCATCATCTTTATTGACGAAATCGATGCCATCGTGCCTAAACGCGAAAGCGCGCAACGTGAAATGGAGCGTCGCATCGTCGCACAGTTATTAGCATCGATGGATGAGTTACAATCATCCGTATCCAACGCAGATGAAGTCGACCGTTTGGCACGATGTCGCCGACACGTCACCGTCATCGGCGCGACGAATAGACCAGACGGCATGGATGCTGCCCTTCGTCGCGCCGGTCGCTTTGATCGCGAAATCATGCTTGGAATTCCCGATGAAGCCGCACGCGAGCGCATCTTGCGCGTACAAGCCACAAAGTTACGCCTGAGCGGGGATTTGGATTTACGCGACATTGCCAAGAAAACGCCAGGCTATGTCGGCGCGGATTTATCCGCGCTCGCTAAAGAAGCGGCGGCATCTGCCGTGACGCGCATTTTCCAGAAACTCAACGCTGACGCTGAAAACGGCGACGCCGCGAAAGATGCAACCATGGACGACGCCGGAACTACCGCCACGACTACCGAGCATAAAGAAATCAAGCTCGCTACCGGCAGACTCGCAGACCCGCGCGCGTTGACTGAGCTCGAACTCGAGGACTTGGCCATCACCATGGACGACTTCACCTCGGCGCTCACGCGCGTACAACCATCCGCACAGCGCGAGGGTTTCACCACCACTCCCAACGTCACCTGGGACGACGTCGGTTCGCTCACGGAGATACGCGAAGAGCTCAGATTTAGCATCGCCGAACCCATCGCCCATCCCGAACGCTTCCAAGCCATGGGTTTGAACATTTCCACCGGCGTGCTTCTCTACGGTCCACCCGGATGCGGGAAGACATTGGTCGCCAAAGCCACCGCGAACGAGGCGTGCGCGAATTTTATCTCCATCAAAGGCCCAGAGTTGCTCAACAAGTACGTCGGGGAGAGCGAACGGGCGGTGCGGACGTTGTTTCAACGCGCGCGTTCGGCGAGCCCGTGCGTGTTGTTCTTTGACGAAATGGATTCCCTTGCGCCGCGCCGCGGAAGCGGTGGCGATAACACCTCTGCTGAGCGCGTGGTTAATCAACTGTTGACGGAAATGGATGGACTCGAGGCGAGAAATGCGACGTTTTTGATTGCGGCGACGAATAGGCCGGATATGATTGATCCTGCCATGCTTCGCCCCGGACGTTTGGATAAATTATTGTACGTGCCGTTACCACCAATGGATGGACGGGTGGCGATTTTAACGACATTGACGCGTAAAACTCCAATCGCACCGGAGGTAAACATCGCACGCATCGCACAGAGCGCGTCGTGCGATGGGTTTAGCGGCGCGGATTTGGCGGCGCTCGTACGTGAGGCGTGCGTCGCGGCGTTGAAATCGATGACCATCGATACCTCAACCCCGCTCGTTACGATGGAACATTTCCAAGACGCCTTCACAAAAGTCCAGCCGTCGGTGAGTAAGAGTGATCACGCGCGTTACGATGAGCTCAGGCGAAAGCTTCGACGCGAGTGCGGCAGCATCAACAAGGCGCCGCGGCGTTCGGAATCCGTCGAAAACCTTCGCGCGTCAACCAAGCCGAATAAACGCATTCGTGACGACGACGATACCGGCGACGGCGATGCGCCTGAACTCGCCACGACGTAGTCCGTACCATTGTGTGATTATAAGCCAAACCAAACCAACCATCGATACATAGTCATATACGCGCGAGGCTCTAAATCCCCTAATCCCTAAATCTAAAAATTCCTCTCCGAGACGTTCGAATTATCTCGACGAGTTACGAACCAAGGCAACAGGGACTCCATGATTTATCGCATGACGCATCATAATACCTATATAGACTTTAATACATTGTGATACGTATAGATATAAAGTCTTTGCTGGAAAAGGAAATCACACTCATAGATCATCCCTGAGTGGGTCCCTTGAGTCGTTAACTCGTGAGGAATTGAAACATTATAACTAGATATAAGGTTTAGAGTTTAGGAAAAAGATCGACTCGAGTCATAATTGGTCGACGTGTAGGGACTCCATGTCGGAAAATTCGATTGCGGTTGACAGCTCTGAAGAATAGTTTGATGTTTTGGGGAAACTCGACACCGTGACGCGAGATTGACGCCGACGAGTGTGAAACGATGAGATATGCGATACATGTGTATTTTAAACTCTTCTGTGTGGCGCGTCGATGTGCATCGATGCGTCGTCGTCGCGTATGCGGTGTTTGTGGTCGGCGCGGGCGCGGCGGCGGGCGGTACCCGGGGAGCGGCGCCGACGCGTCGACGAAGTACACGGCGCTCGATGTTCTTGTGTTCTAATGTACAATCTATTATTTGGCTAGTAAACATGTCGCGCGCGTGTTCACACAGGGGGTTGTCACTCATTCGCGACTACTTGACGACTGCGCCGCGGATGTAGAAGAGAGACGTTTCGGCTGCGGCTCATCCGTCGAGCGGTCTCGGCGATGCTTCTTATGCCTCTTCTTCCGTGCCTCCTGTTCAGCCAGTGCCTCGACCTCGTGTATTTGTTCGCACGCCGCGCGTAGCGCTCTGAGTACGTCTGGGTCTTCGGAATTAATCGGTAGCGGATGCTCCGAAGACGAGGGCGCGTCGCACGCCGGGCACGTCTTCGCCGTCGCCGCGTCTCGCCCTCCAGCAACCGCTTTCACCGCCGCCGCGCTTAATACGCACCCACACGGCCGCATGGCGACGAAATCAACCCCGCTCGTGGCTTTCACGCCGCGTATCGGACACTCAAAGCCATCACCATCTTTGCTTTGCGTCGGGTGAACGTCAAAAAAATCCTTTGCGCTACGCAAATGTCTCGTCGCCTTGGACTTTTTCTCATCACCCAACACGTTCGCCACCATGAACGTCGACTCCTTGGTGGTAAATTTTCCTAATTTTCCCAAAATAAACTCTACGATCGTTTGCTTGTCGTACAATCGCCCTAAACGGCACGCGCACACGCCTCGCGACGCGCTGAGCTCCGCCCCAGTCAACGCGCACGAGGACCATGCCGACGTCCTCGCCACCGCACGCTCGACCGTCTCGCCCTTGTGCACGAAATTCGACCCAATGCACCCACCGCGCGTGCTTCGCGACGCCTCAGCGGTGTTTAACGCCCAAGATGCGCCGCGAAGTATGTCGGCGCGCGTCGCCGTAGTCCCACCGTCCAAACCCATGCGGCGCTCTACTTCCCCTTGACCGCGCGCACACACGCACGCAACGCTTCAAACTCGCGCACGCAATCGTTCTTGGCGATATCCGCCGCCTTCCCACGCACGCACGCGGCGTATGTCGTCACCTATTCGACGAATCAATACCAGAATCACAATCACGTGAGTGTCAGTCACCAACCTTTCGTCGTCGTTATCGTCGTCGTCGTCGCGCGCGCACGCGCATCGCATCGCATCGCACCTGCGGCGCACACGCTGAAGACGCCGCGAACAACCTCGCGAGCGGTGACGGCGCGCGCGAAGGCATCCAATCGACGCGCGAACGTGAATGAAGCGTGAATGAAATGCAAGTAACGGTTTCACACGTCGTCGCGCGCCGCACCTGTGCACGCCCGCCATGCTCGCGACGCACGCGCACGCGTGTGTACCGCGCGTTCATACCGCGCGATCGTCCGTTCGTGGTCGATTCGGCGCGCGAACGGCGCATCATGACGCCGCACCATCGATCGCGCATCGCCGCGCGCGATGGCCCGTGGCGCGACGCGTCGCCGCGCGATCGGCGGCGCAGGACGACGACGCGGCCGATGTATTGGTGATCGCCCGTCGCAGCGCGCTCGCGCTCGTCGGCGTCGCGCTCGCGCCGCTCGCACCGGCGCCGGCGCTCGCCAAGCTCAGCGGCGGTCCCACGGGCGGCATTCCCATCGAGCAGTTTCAAGAAATCCCCGGCACGAAGCCGCCGATTCTGTATTACGACTTGAAAGGCGCGAGCGGAGCGACTGGAGGCGTGCCCAAGGGTGCGCGCGTGGCGGTGCATTATGACTTGAAGTTTCGAAACATCACCATCGGGACGAGTCGGCAGGGCGCGGGCGTGACCGGAGGGACGCCGATTGGATTTAACGTCGGCGCGAAGTCTGGATCGCCCGGTGGGCCGTTTATTCCGGCGTTTAACGAAGGGATTAAGGGTATGGGCGTGGGGACGGTGCGACGGATGATTGTGCCTCCGGAGTACGCGTACGGGAATTTGGAGGTGCAGGAGATTCCGCCCGGGGCGACGATTACGTTGGATTTGGAGCTTTTGAGCGTAGCAAAGGATCCGATTCGTGGCGGCGTCGCCGGAGCGCAACAAGAAGAAAACTAGATGAGACCCCGTTTGCGTGGGATGACGAAGAAGAACAAGATTTTGAGAAGGAGAAGGTTGAGTGGTGCCAGGTTTTAAAAAACGCTGAGACGTCTATCTAATAACAACACAACATCTTACTGTATTTACTTGAATTAGCTATACTTGACGAATACAATAACATCCTTGACTGTCGCATACCAACTTTCCAACGACATGATCCACCCTTGCTTTGCCATATGGTTGAGGAACTCTTCAACGACGCACATTCGCACGTCGATTTCTTCTTGTCCGTACGCGTAATACGCGGAGCCATCCTTGTGCCAACCGCACTTGTCGACGATGACTTCGTCCGTCAAGTTGTGCTTCTTCATCTGGTAAATGAAAGAACGGTTGCTGTGTGTGGACTCCGCGCTGTCGTAATCCGTTTTAGAAAAACTCGCGTATGCTGGGTTCTTTTCCGCCGCGCGAGCAAAGTTGTCGAAACAACCATCGCACGTTTGTTCCTCCACCGGTACACGAGAACCGAGCGCCCCTGCTCGCATCGTCCTCCCGCACGGGCACCACGATACCATTTTATACTCAAGCTCAGTCCTGTGACTCGCCAACTCCACGCTTCTCGCATTCTGCCTCGTCAGCGCCTCAATGCCTCCGTTTACGGAACCGAGAAGAACGCTCACGACCAGAGCGAAGATGGCGAACGCGACCGCACTGACGCCGTATGCGATCCTCCTGTGCCTGTCCTCGTCGCGAACGTGCCAAGAGCGCACCGCGCCGTCGCTCGTTTCAACGGGGCTAAAAAGTTCCGTGTCCATCGTCGCGATGTGAGGACAACCTCATCCTCAGGAATTCAATCGTCACCCATGGCGCGCGCGCGCATGCCTCGTGTTTGGTACGTATGGCGTCGTATGCGCGTACCAATGCGTATGTATGCGCGTACTGGTACGTTAATGTAGTGCGTTACGTGTAGTGCGTGTGTGTATTTCACAATCAAGACGGTTGAGGGAGGACTAAAACCGCGGCGTGCGGCATAAAAGAATGTAATAACGAAGAATAGGAGGTCGACCGGCGACGACGATGTCATCTGTCTGACGACCAAAACGAACAAACGAAGGAAGGCAACGAATCAAATCATCAACGCGTCCGTCATCGTCGTCGCGAGGTGATGTCCGCCACGAGCGCGTCGGAAAATGTCTTGTTCTTCTGGAAGTGTCGCATGTGAAGAATCGGTACGCACCCTTGCGCGGCGATTGAAGGTCCCGCGCCGTCGGCGCTCTCATACTTGCGCGGCTCTTGCGCGGCTAACATGGCTTCGCCCGCGGGCGAGCCGACTTTATCGCACATCTTCATCAACGCGTCGTATGAATTCATCTTCATGTATGGACAGGAAGCGCAGCCACCGTCGAGGGAACAGCCTTCGCCTGCGCTCGGTCCCGGGACGACGGGGACGTCGGCTTCGCCCGTTTGCGTAATGGCGTCTGAAGACACTGGAAAGACGATTTCCGCTTCGAGATTCGCCACCCCTTTTGCCTTGGCGTCGCGTAGTCGCGATTGCACCGCGCGCACGATGGACGTCACCATACCCGTCTCGGTGCCGAGAACGAAACGCAATCGCTCGCCTTCGGGCAACGCGCGCTCGATGGCTTCGTCTACGCGCGCGCACGTGTAATCCAAAATGTTTTGCGTCGACCCGACGACGCCTAAACCGCGGTCTTTCGCCTCCATGGCGAGCTTGAACATTTCCCCCGGGACTTCAAAGTGCGCAGTCTGGTAGGCGTCACCGTAATAGCTGCGCACGGTGTCGCACACATCCTTGCCAAACATATCGTGCACCATGCACGTGCCGTCGTTGAAGTAACGCAAGCGTGGCAGCAACGCCTTGATGGTGTCTCTGTCGTGCGCCGGATGCAACGCCTTGATGTCTTCGTCGTCCCACGTCGTCATGCGACGCAACAACTCGGCGAGGTTACCACCCATGTATGTATCGGGGCCGTAAAATACGTTTACATCGGGGATTTGCGCCGCCGCTTGCAACACCGTGCTCACGACGTTGGACGACGTGCACGTAATGGTTGGAATCTTTGCGTTTGCCGCCGCCTTGGTGTCCAAGCCAGTGTTGATGTAAATCACGTGCACAGAATTCGCGGTGTTCCCAGCTTCATCCAAGTAGCTGTCATAGCTCACACTTTGAGCAGCTTCGGCGAGCGAACAACCGATTTCCTCGGCCGCCATGCGGTACACCTTGGCGTCCGCGTGCCCGGCTTCGTCGATGATTGCGCGCACGTTTTCAGACATAAAATCAACCCCTAGCACCCCGATGGTTTCGCATCCTTGCTCGACCATTTTCACCGCTAAATCCGCCATGACGAGGGAATCACTAATGGCAATGTGTGGATACGACGCCTTGGCCGCCATCAACACGCCCTGCACCTCTGGATCCATGTAAAAGTGCGCGACGATGCCAATCTTCTTCGCTTGCAATACGTCCACGAGCGCGCGAACTTTGCCCTCGTCGGGCTCTAAATAGCTCGCCTGTGATGCCGCAAACGACCCACGCGCACGTACCTCGTCGGCGCGCACGATCAAGCTCGGAAACGGATCCGAATTCGCCCCCGCCTCGAGCGCGCGAAGCTGCTTCTTCGCCGTCTCGAGCATATTCTTAAAACCATTCGCGCGCGACTTTTCCATTTTACTCCCAATGCCAATCTGCATAGCGTCTACAAACGAATCATCCAACCCAAGCACGTCACCAGGGGCGCGACCGGTGATGACATCGCACAACAACGCGCCGTAGCCCGCCGTCGCGTCGCTCTCGCTCGCGCAGCTCGCGCGCGTTCGCCCGCGCTCATCAAGCTCTACGTAAATCCAACTCGCGCTCGCGCATCCCATCACGCGCGTCATAGCATTCCTATGCTCTTGAGGACAAACCCCATCACCAGACGCGCGCCGCGTGCGTCCGAGAACCATCAAAGCCTTGAGCCGGGACGCGACATCCTCGCCCGCTCGGGCGATCGACGCCGCCGCGATCGACGCCGCCGCATCCACGTTCTCCGCATCACGCGCGATCGCGCTCGAGCGCACGCACGCAGACGAACGTTGCGCACGCAATGTCGCGTTCGTCATCCATCTCGCGCGCACCGCGCGCGCGCCAGGCGCGTGTCCCGCGCAACACAAAGCCGCCATCGATGCGCGCTTTGTCACTCCGTGCGCCCGCGCTCGGCTCGCGCTCGGCCAATCTGTCGCCGCGTGACGCGTGCGCGATCGTGAAAACGCGTGTCGCGTGACGCGTGCGCGCCGCCGGTCGCGTCGTCGCGCGTCGCGGTGTGCGCCAGCGCGCGAGCGACGTCGTCGACATACAGAGGTAGGGTTTAGAGCTGGATAAGCCAGCGCATCGTCACCGCATCGTCGCCACATACGCCGACGCCGCGCGACCGCGACGCGACGCGCGCACGCCGAACGCACGCACGACCACCTCGCACGCGCACGCGTCGTCAGTGATCGGTGACGCGCGCACGACGACGCGAGAGACGACGCACGAGGCGACGGGGGAAGAGGTTTTAGCGCTTTTTGAAGCAACGTTGCGGGGACGATGCGCGCGACGTTGACGCACGCGCGAGCGTGTGTGGGGGGCGAACGCGCGAGCGCTGGGCGCGTGCGATGTTCGCGCGCGCGACGGGCGCGAGAGGCGGTAGTGAGAGGCGCGGAGACGGGCGAGGGGTCGGCGCGGGCGGAGGCGGAGCGCGCGGAGGGTCAGGCGGCGAACGCGGGAGGAGAGTTGAGCGCGTCTCGCGGTGGGTTCGTTCGGGATGCGTATGATTCTCAAGCGTTGCCAGAGAACTTTTGTATCATTGAAGGGCGGAACAGCGTGGTTGATTTCGCAGAGATGCAATCGGAGGAGATCGCGAATAACATTGAGAGTCGTCGACAACGCGTATTTTTGCTCATGGAGGAGTTGCGACGACTCAGAGTGCAGCAGCGCGTGAAGACGCTTGGGTTGGATGAAGAAATGGAGAAGCCTCGAGAGTTTGAGTCGGTCATTCCTGGATTTCCAGTGCTGACTGAGGATAGTTTGAAGGACTATAGAATTTACTGGGGTGCCGCCGTGGCCACGTTGTTGATTTTTGGTGGCTTAATCGCGCCTGTGGCGGAAGTGAAGCTCGGTCTCGGTGGAACGACGTACGCGGAATTCATAGATGGCATGCATTTGCCCGCGCAGCTCGCGCAGGTTGATCCAATTGTCGCGTCGTTCACTGGCGGCGCTGTCGGCGCGATTTCCGCGTTCTTTGTCATTGAAATCAACAACGTCAAGGAGCAACGAAAGAAGATTTGCATGTACTGCAAGGGTAGCGGCTATGTGCAGTGCGCGGAATGCATTGCGAGTCCGAACCCGGGCCGTTTGATCGACCCGACATCAAAGTCTCGTTGCATTTGTCCGACGTGTAGCGGCACCGCAAAGGTTATGTGCACTTCGTGCTTGTGCACCGGTATGGCGTTGGCCACCGAACACGACCCGCGCATCGACCCGTTCGATTAATATTTACGCCATCGTATGCACGGGTGCGTGCGTGCGCACGCGCGCGTCCGTTCGTGCGGGATTCTTTAGTAGCAGGGAGATCATTGAGACGTCGCCGCCATGTTCAATAATTGACAAGAAAAAATTCTTTTAACATCGCTTTGCTTGCTTCTAATCATCGGCTACGCCCTATCGTCGATCGCGTCGGCGTCGGCGCTTTTCATCCGCCGTGAGTACTGTATAACGCACGCTTTCATCGCGCGCGCGCCACCGCTCATTTTCTTCTTGAACTTGCTTGCGCACCGCCGCTTCTAAATCGGCGCAAAACGTCGGCGCCATGGGCGTGATGTGATGGTCCATCGCTAACGCTGGACGCTGATCGCGCACCTTGCCGACAACCTTAGCGGGCGAGCCAGCGACCATTGTATGCGGTGGCACGGGCTTGAGCACTAAACTTCCGGCGCTAATCATCGACCCGCGCTCGATTGTAATGTTCCCCAGCACGGTGCTATGCGCGCCAATTAAAACGTGCGGTCCAATCTTTGGATGACGATCGCCAGTTGCCTTGCCCGTACCTCCAAGCGTGACTCCTTGTAAAATACTCACGTAATCGCCAATCACGCACGTCTCACCAATCACCACACCGGTGCCGTGATCGATTAAAATGCCTTTACCGAGCCGAGCCGCCGGATGAATGTCCAACGTAAACACGGCTGAAATCCGACTCTGCATCGCGAGCGCCATCAAATCTTGGCCACGCGTCCAAAGCGCGTGTTGAATCCGATGCGACTCTAGCGCGTGAAACCCTTTAAGGAGTAACAGCGCGTGGGAATACCCAATACACGCCGGATCTCGTTCTTTAAACGCCAATATATCCGCCCGCAACGCCTCGCGAAGCTCTCGCCCGCCCTCGCCCTCAGCCATGAGCACCGAGTTGAAAATTTCCATAAGCTGCGTCGGAAGCAACGTGCTATCCGCGAGTTTATTCGCCAGCACGAAACTGATGCTTTGCTCGAGCGTCTCGTGGCTTAAAATGGACGCGTACAAGTAACTCGACAGCATCGGCTCCACGGCGGCGTCCCGCAACGCCTCTTCGCGAATCGCGCGCCACACAAAGTCCTCATCGTCCTCATTCACAGACGAAGACGAAGACGAAGACGAAGACGCTACCGCCGTCGCATCCCGCCGCCGTTCGTTTTCATCGGCAAGATCCACGTCTTCGCAGAACGAATCGCTGACGTCGCTCTGCAAGTACTTTGGGTGCGCGTCCGCCCACAGCGCATCCATGATTTCATTCGCCGTCATCTCCCCGCTCGACGACGACGACGACGACGCACTCGTCTTCTCGCGCGCGCCGCGCCCGTCGTCCTTCGCCGCGCGCATCGCGACGCACCGCGCGCCGCGTACCCATGGCTCACGCTGCGCTCCATGATGCGCCCGCGCGCGCTCAGCCTTCCACGCGCGCGCCCCGCGCGCGACGACGCGATGCGCCGCCACCGTCGACATCACGCCCGTCCTCGCCGTCGTTCGCGTGCGTCCGAACGCGCTATGCGCGTCGATGGATGCGCGTCGCGCGACAATCAATGCGGCGCTGATGGGCACCGGGCATCGCCACAACGCCGCGCCCGACGCCCGACGACCGACACCATGACGCGTCGCGCCTGGCGAATCGCCACGCACGCGCGCGCGATCGCGACGACGAGCGCTGCGCGCGCGAGCACGTCCGCGAGCGCGTCCGTCGAGCGCAGTAACGCGTTGTTGCCGAACATTCAAGGCAAAGTCATCAAAACCGTGATCACCGCGGTGGACCATAGGAACGGCATCGCCATCGCGGACACAGGCGTGCGCACGGCGGCGACGTATAAGTTGGCTGAGCTCGATGGCGAGGTGGCGATCGGTGACGTAGTCGAGGCGAGGGTGAAATGGATGAACAATCCAATGGGCGAGCTCGATCTCGAGGTTAAAGGGCTTCGCGCGGAACGGGAACGGGAATCGATATGGCGCGAGCTGATTAGCGCTCGCGACAGTGGGAGCGTGGTGAAAGGGAGATTGTTGAATGCGGTGAATGGTGGGTACGCGGTGGGTATCGCTGGATTGATTGCGTTTTTACCGATGCGGGCGTATCGAGGACGGAAACCGCCGACGACGGTGGAAGCGGCGTTGCGCGAGGCGAAAGAGACGGGCAAGAAACCCGAGTCGCCCGTGATTGGTGATTTGTTAGGGTTTAAGATTCTTAAGATGACTGCGTCTGGGGATAGTTACCGGAACATTGTCGTGAGTGGGCCTTTGAGCGGCGGGAGCGCCGACCGCCGAGGCGAGGCAAAGCGACGCGAGAGAGACGCGCGCTCTTGGAGCGCGAGCGCTTCAAAGACGACGACGAAGGACGCGCCTGAGTCTGCACCTTAGAATCCCGAGCACATCATCGTTGTTATAGTTACCAGTAGAAAAATCATCATTGTGTCATCATCAAATTTTTAAGAGCAACGAAAGCTAAGAGAGAAATTTGGCGCGCGCAAGCGACGACGCCGCTACGGAACTAATAGTTTGTAAAATTACGGCGTCGCCGCACGAGGCGACGCCAGCCCTCCTCTGTGTAATTATCCACACCTTTTGTTTTCCCTTCGAGACCACTCCCACGGTCACTTGTAAGCGCGCTTTATTTTACGTAACGCTCGTTGCGATTGGCGTCGTAAACAGACTGTTTGTAAATAGTCCGTTGACGCCACTTCACGTGCGCGAATTTAAGACCCGTGAACCTTGATTAACGCCTTCTTCGCAATCTTCTCCTCGACAAGGAACGTCGCAATTTGTCGTCGTTGGTCCCCTTGAAGCTGTACAATGTCTCCGTGTTCGGGATCCTCAACAATGCATCCGTTGCAATTAAACTTCTTTTTGCATTCCTTCAGGATGATCTTCTTGTTGATCTTCGGATTAATCCCTTGCACCGTTGTCAAGCTCTTACGCCCGTTTCTTTGTTGCACGCGAATGTGAATGTAGTTGTCCTGCACGGAATCCGCGGATTCCTTCTTTTCCTTTTTCGGCTTGTCTTCGTCGCCAAAGTCAAGCGCTTCGTTAGCAAAAGGGTCGTTCGCTGCGCGCGACAAGGAAACAAAAAAATAAAATCGCGTCAGTCACGCATCGTACTCGCCTCGCACGAACGCGCCATGCGTCACGCGCCAACGCCAACGCCAACGTCAAGTCAACCAAACCACCCGGACGCTGAACCTCGTCAGCTCGAGCGCCAATCATCAATCACCCGCTCGCGCACGTCTCACCGCCCGAACGCGCCCGCGCGACGCGCCCGAACAACGCATGGCATTCCCACGCATCCATCGCGCGCGCGATTCGCGCGAACCCACGCTCGCGCGACGCGTCCGCGCCCGCGATCCCATCACCCGCGAGATCCACGCGCGCGCGCCATCATCCGCGCACACACGCGCGTCGCGCGCGCATCGACGCTCGCGCGCGCACGCACCGAACACCAAGTCGTCAGCCATATATCGCTGTATCCGTCGGTAGCGCTTGTGATGGGGTAAACGCTAGAGAAACGAGAGAAAAGAGCGGGCGAGCGGCGGGCGAGGTCAAGTCGCGACGCGCAGCGTTGTGACGCCGCATGGCTTCTTCAATCGCCATTCCCCGCCGCGCGCACCGTCGACCGCGTAGTCAAAACGCCCGCGAACGATTGCGCGAAAAGACTTCTACGCGTGTTCACGCGCAGCGCGAATCAATAGCCGTCGCGTCGCGCGTCAGAGCTCGAGAATCATCCAGAATCACATTCATCATGGATTGGCACAATCGCGCACCAGTGTCGACGAATCCAATCGTCTTCTTCGACGTCGCGATCGGCGGCGCGCCCATAGGACGCATCACGTTTGAACTTTTCGCCGACGTCGCGCCTCGGGCGGCGGAGAACTTTAGGCAGATGTGCACGGGGGAGTTTCGCTCGCGCGAGGGCGAGCCGCGCGGGTACAAAAACGTCGCGTTTCATCGCGTCATTCCTGATTTTATGATTCAGGGGGGCGATATCGTCAAGGGTGACGGCACGGGATCGATTTCTATTTATGGCACGACGTTTGCCGACGAGCCGTTCGTGGGGAAGCACACTGGGGCGGGATTGTTGAGTTTGGCGAATAGCGGGCCGGATACGAATGGGTGCCAATTTTTCGTGACGTGCGCGAAGACGGAGTGGTTGGATGGGAAGCACGTAGTGTTCGGGCGCGTTCTAGGCGATGGATTGTTAGTGGTGAGGAAGATCGAGAATGTCGCCACGGGTGGGGGGAATAAGCCCAAGCTTCCGGTGGTGATTACGGAGTGCGGGGAGATGTAATACAAGTGTCAGTTTATTCGTTACCGTCCTCGTCGTCGCGCGTTGTACGGCGGACAGGGAACGAGCGCGCGCGCGCTTCCCACGCAATCGCCTGAATGGTATTACTGTATTCGCCCCCATTCACCGTTGGGTCGCTCGGTCGTCGCATTGTGGCTGGTCGATGTCTCCCGCGCGTCGTCGCTCGCGAAAATGCGTACTCTTCGACGTCGTACCTCACGAGCACCCCGTTGCCGTCGTTCTCGTCATCCTTGACGCGCCACGGCGAGACAATCTTCACAATCTCCGCCCCAGCTGAGGTGTGGAAGAACACTCCGCGGTCGAGCGTTTTCCCGCGCACGTACGCCTCGTATGAGAGATCTTTCGACGAGAATTTACGTTGCGTCTCGCGAAATCCGCGCGTCCGCGTCACCGCGCACGCCCAGCGCGCGTTTGAATGCTCGGCAAAGTACAGCACGTGATTTCGCAACTCTTGCCCGACGGACACCGCGGGTGACGCGTCGGATTGCGATGCCGCCGCGGCGCACGCCGCACCGTACGCTTGGTCGACGAAGACATCCAAGAGTTGCACGCACCGCGTGGAATCCGCGAGACGTCTATTCGTCTCCTTGGCGTCCCACGTCGTCAACCCCGCGGCGTCAACATTATCGATAAACTGCGCGTACATGCCCCCACGAACGACGCGCGTGGCGATGTCTTCGACGATGAAATTCATCGCCGCGTTGTTCGTCACGCGTTCGACGATGGTGCTCGCGGGAGTGCGCATGTCTGGGGTGTCTTTCCACGCGTCGGCTTCGACGGCGAGGAGCGGCTCGACGTCGCTCGGGACGCTCGCGCGGATGCGGAACGGGCGCTGGTGAAACCGCGCGGCGATGATGCGCGCATCGCATGCGGTATGAGCAGTGGATTTGAATATACCGCCGTCGGTGAAGAGGCCGGATTCGGCGGCGCGTGCGAGGATGTCTCGGGTGGAAAATCCACCGTCGAATGTCAGCGACGTCGTACATTTGGCGACGAGGACGCACGCCGAGGCGTCCGCGGCTCGCATGGATGCGCGCAAGGACTCCACGAGTTCGTCGGCGGTCGTGGTGTGCGAACGTGGGCACACGACGACGGCGGCGCTTGAGCGTCGCGGTGCGCGCGTCGATGAGGCGTCGGCGGCGCCCCGAGCGGCGTCGAGCGCGGCGCGTTGGAATTCGACGTCGGCGGATGGTTCAAACACGACATCATCGCGCAATGGTGCGCCGCCGTCAGTCAAGAGCGCACACGACAGCGCATCAATAAGAGAGTGTGCGAACGCATCGTCGATGTCGTCATCGTCGTCGTCGTCGTCGTCATCAATGACGACGCCGCACGCGCGAGCGACGACGCTCGCCGACGCCGGCGCGACACGCTCCGCCTCCGCGCCAGGTTCCAATGCTCGCTTCGCCACCGCGTGAAACGTGCTCACGAGCGTTGGCTCCTCCAATACGTCCTCGTACGCGTCTGCACCGCTCCCGCGCGTTTTCGCTGGAGAGACCATTTTCAACCACGATTTCGCGACGCCGGCGTCCCCCGTCGCTCGAACGCTCGTCGGCACGCGGTACAATTTAATAAACCTTCGCGTCACCCAATCCTCCCGTTCGAGCATCACATCCTCGACGGACATGATACCATCATATGTCAACACATCTCGACGACGTCCTGTATCGTCAACGTGCGCGTGGCAGGTGGCGCCGGCGACGCGAATGGGCGCCGCGCTCGCCACGGCGACGCACGCTTCGCCTCGGCTCGAGCTCGAGCGTCGCAGCGCGTCAATCATACACGTCCGCACGAACTTCGCGCCGCCACACCCATCGCCCGCATCGATCTCATTCGACGCGCGACACGCAAAGAACCGATCGATGACGACATCGGTGCCGAAATCGCGCATCACACCGTTGAGAAATCCAAACCGCGCGACAAAGGCGTCGGCGTCTCGGCGCGTCGCCCGAGCGACGCCGTACAGCCGCGTATCAAAAGGATCATCGTTCACGACGTAATACATCGACGTGCCGTCGTGCGAACACACGTCGTCGACGTTATCTACGATGACGGCGTCGTGTGCGAGCGCGGCGTAGCCGGCGGTGGAGGATTCGTCGGCAGAGAGGCGGAGCTCGTGCGCGTGCGACGTCAACGCGGCGAGACATCGCAAGCGTTCGTCGGAGGAGCGCGCGCGAGCGACGACGTACGTCTCACCACCGATGCGTCGCCTGAGCACGACATCTCGTCGGATGACGCGGACGTGACGCTCGTGTGTGACGGTGTTGCCATCCATGAAACGCATGACGCACGGGCGCAAATCTGTGTCATCCAGAGTTTTCTGCGGCGCTTCGGCGTCTTCGAAGAGCGACGCCGCGGACGACGCGCTCGAGAGCGGCGTCGTCCGTCGCGAGAGTGGACCCGCGGGCGACGACGACCGCGAGGAAGAGACAGACTTGAGCATTGACGATGACGTGTTTAATGGCGGTGGGCGGTTGAATGCGCGCGCGCGGGCGAGGCGAGGCGGGGAGCCGAGACGTTCGTCGTCTTCGTCGCCCGACGAACCGACGTCGTCGCGGTACGCCTCGTTCACGTACGTCACACCGTGCGTCATGGTTGCGCGCGCGGCGCGAGTGGGATGGACTCAACGGCGGTGGGTAAAGGCGTCGCGCACGCGCGCGCGGAAATGCGCGTCGCGCGTCGTCGATCGTGCGTCTCGCGCCGGAGACTGTTCGTCTTCCACGAAATCAAAAAAGTAACTGACGTCGGTTACTCGCGCGCGCGCGCGAACACCCCACCACAGCCTCGCCACCATCATCCGCGCCGACGCGCGCGAACGCGAAACGATGAGAAATGAATAGAGATGCGTCTCTATGCTTTACTCGGCGTCGGACGACGGGCGCTGCGTCGTTCGACGTCCATCCTCCGTTCCAGCGACGTCATCGTCCGCGCACGTGCGCGGCAAAGTCATTCCACACCGAACTCGCGTCTCGTCTGTACCGCTGGTACTCGTCTTCGCTCACATCCGCGAGGCACTCGTCAAAGCCAAACGCGCTAGGCACGAACACCGCGCCCACCGAGCGCTCGGCGACGTCTCGCCAACGCGTCCATTTCGTAGGCATGGCGCGCGCGACGACCCCGTCGTACACACCTTCGCGCGAAAACACCACCTCCTCGCCGTCGCTCGAGACGAGCACCAGCGTCTCGTCCCACGACGCCGCGCGATCGACGTCCCCGTCCCCGTCCCCGTCGTCGCTCGCGAGTAATTTAATCAACCCGACGCCGCCGACTTTACAGTTGAAATCCTTCGTATACGGCCCCGGGAATCCATCCAACGCGCGCACGACGAGCCCACAGTCGTGCACGATGACTCCGGCGTAATCATCCGCCAGCGTCAACACCCCGTCGCGCGCGCGCTGTCGCACCAACGCGGCGGCGCGGCGCGCTTTATCAATCGCCACCGCGCGCACGGTGGGCAGTTGGAGCTCAAACGCCTCGGCGTCGTCAAAGGCGTCGATGCGCGCCGCGTCGCCGACGTGTTCGCGCGCGCGCGCAAGTTTGCCCGCGTTTCCCGTGGCGAACAGAAACGTCGCGCGCGTGACGACGGTGCGGCGGCGGTGATGATGTTGGCGCTCAACATCACGTGTCGACACATTCATGACATTCATCGTCCGCATGCCGTCGCGCATCGCACCGACGCGGGCGCCGAACGACGCGGGAACGCGCGACAATGCGCGCGCGACGCGCTCGTTTCGTTCGCGCGCGATTCGAACGCGCGCGTGCGCGGCGGTGCGACGCGGCGATGTGTGCGGTGGCGTCTCGGAGAACAGTCAACCGAGCACCGACGTCACAAACCATCGCGCGACGGGATGACGACGGGCGATGCGGCGGCGTGCGATGACGCATACGTGTCCACGGTCATCGCTAAAGTCACAAGGTGCGGCGCGAGCGTTCGCGAGCGCGGGAGAAGGAGAGACGTGGATTGGATTTCGACGATTGCATCCATCCATCATCGACGTTTTGGTATTGACCCGCGCCTGACGTGCGTTGTTTTGCGCACACAGGACGACGATTGACGCCCCGAGTGATGGCTTCGTCTATCTCGACGACTTGCGCGCGGAGTTGGTGAGCGAGAATCCTGGGCAGACGACGTATTCGTGTACCGGGGAGACGCTCGAGCGCGTCTTTTTCGCGACGCTCACCCGAGGCGGCGATCCATTCTCATGGACGATCGACACCTATCGGCGCGCACAGGATGAGTATAAACGATGTAGTTCTTTGGCGTCGTCGGATGCGCGCGCGCGGACGGTGTGTGCGGAGATGGAGCGGGTGATGGAGTTTTGCGTGTCGTACGGCGGGTTGTTGCTCAGCCCGACGCTGGCGGGGACGTTTCCGCAGAGCTCGCATTGCGTCGAACGCGGACCGGGGCAGTTGATTGATGCGATTCGTCGCGCGCCAGGGCTAGCGCCTGGGTATTTGGAACGCTTTGGTGCGCGATTCGCGGATGAAGGGTTGGATGAGATGGCTGAGCGCGTGTTTGACGAGTTGCGCGTGGCGCCTCGAGGCGCGTCGCCTCTCGCGGATATCGCCGAACATTTAAAGGTGATGTATCAATTAGTGAGCGTGAAGGCGTTTGCGGTGGCATTGGTCAAGCACAAGCGATGGATCCCGATGCGTAGTCATTTGAGCGCGATTAATGGGCGACAATTTGAGACGGAGAGCGCGCTCGGGTTGTTCTTCAAGCCGAGCGTTTTACCAGACATTTACGGCGTGGGTGAGCCGAATTTCGTCGATGCGTATTTTAGTAACGTGACCACGCGCAAGAAACGCGACGTCGAAGGGTCGTTTTCGATGTTGCGCGGGTGTACGAATACGCTCATCGAGGGCTTGTATCAAATTATCTTTGTCATGTTGAAACACGGGGGCGAGGTGCGAGAAGGCGTGCTCGCGTGGTTCGATGCCGCACTTCGCGTGAACGCCGGGCGTGGGAAGATGCGCATAGATTTACGGACGTTAACATCGCACGGTGGTGCGCACAACATGAGCGCGGTGGCGTTACGCTTAGCGTTGCCTTTTCTTGATCCGAGCGGCGGCAAGTACGACAAAATTAGTCCGGCGTACGTACGCAGTCGTGCGTGCAAGCTCAACTTGGTGGATGAAACGCGCTTAGCGATGACTGCGGATGAAGTATCAGCGGCAAAGCTGCCCGCGGCGGAAGATAAAGAGGACTGGGGGTTCATTTGCGAATGTTTCTACATCACCGGTCGCGCGCTTCACTTGGGATACGTCAAGTGCATCATGGAGCTCACGCAACTGTCACGTGACTTGCAAGAGCAACAGCGTAGAGTGCGCGACTTGGAAGCGATGCGTGATCAGTTTGCTGGTCGTCCGGATCAAGCGCGTTACGACGCGCGATTAGCAGAGATGAAGCAACAATTGGAGGAAGGACAGACGATGCACTTGCAATTCGATTGCGCGTTGCGCGAGCCTCGTTTGGTGAGCGAAGCGTTGCAGTATTACCGTCTCGTGGCTGTGTGGCTCATGCGCATCGTCGCAACGAATGGTGAATACGAAAAAGGCAACGGTTATACGTTTGCATCAATCAAAGAGGATGCGTTTCCCGAAACTTGTCCGGCGGCGTTTGCCTGCTTGCCCGAATACGTCGTCGAAGACTTGGTGGAGTTCATGTTGTACATTTCCCGCTACGCCCCCGAAACCTTGGACCACGAGCCGTTGGATGAAATCATGAATTTCTTCATCACATTCATGGGCAACGCCGATTTCGTGAAGAATCCATACTTGAGGTGTAAATTTGTTGAAGTATTACGATGTTGGATTCCGGATGAGCACGGGCACATTTCACAAAAGCTCCTGAGTCTGTTCGAAGTCAACCCGATCAGCTTGACCAACTTGGTTCCAGGCTTGCTTCGCTTATACGTTGGCATCGAGTTCACGGGCGCTCACAATCAATTTTACGAAAAGTTCAACGTGCGTTATCAAATCGGCGAGTTGTGTGAGTACTTGTGGACGGTAGGTGCGCATAAAAAGGCGTGGATCGCGCTCGCCAACAGCGATCCAGAATTCTACACAAAGTTCTTGAACATGCTGATCAACGATGCGATTTACTTGTTAGACGAAGCCATGAAGGAGCTTCCTAAAGTGCGAGAGATCGAGACGGATATGGAGGATCAAGAAGGTTGGGCGGCGCGGCCGCAGCAAGAGCGTCAAGAACGCGAGGCGGAATTTCGTCAAACGCGGCGATTGTTGCGCTCAAATTTGTCCCTCGCCATGGTACACATTCGTATGATGAGTTACACGTCGCGAGACATCGCGCATCCATTCTTACGTCCGGAAATGGTCGAGCGCGTGGCAGCCATGCTGAATTACTTTTTACTCTTCCTCGCCGGTCCCGAGCGCCGTCGGTTGAAGATTAAAAATCCCGAAAAGTTTGGTTGGGATCCGAAAGAGCTTCTCGGAATGATTTTTGACGTGTACTTGCAAATTTACGCCGCCGATAGCGCAAAAGTATTCGTTGCCGCCATCGCTGCGGACGGACGATCATACCGCGACGACGTCATGGTTGAAACGGCGCGTGTCGTCCGCAGCTTGACGATGAAATCTGAACACGACGTCGCGCGCTTTGAATCCCTCACCACCGAAGTCCGCGAGCGTGCCTCCGAAGACGAAGAAGAAGAAGCTGATCTCGGTGAAATTCCTGATGATTTCTTAGACCCCATTCTCAGCACGTTGATGCGAGACCCGGTGAAATTACCGTCTGGGCACTCGTGCGACCGCAGCACCATTACGAGACACTTATTGAGCGATGAAACCGATCCATTCTCTCGCCAACCGCTCACCGTGGACCAGCTCGTCACCGATGACGAATTACGAGAGAACATTGAACGCTTTATCGCCGAGCGTAAGGCTTTAGCCAAGGAAAACAACGACGCCATGCATACGTAGCCGAGCCGTGTAACTCGCAAAACACTGCGCCACCAACCGTCCCGCGGACGTCACACATCGACGCCGCCATCGCGCCCCATGTCCGTCGCCACGCCCGAGCGGCTACATACAGCCGCAAACGCACTCCTGCACCGCGCGAGCGCGAACGCTACTGGCGACGGTGACGATGCGAACGCGCTTCCACTCAGCGCGGCGCAATACTTCGCCCGCCTGCGCACGTTCGCCAACCCCAGCGCGTGGTTCGATAAACCCGCATCATGCGCGCCTCCAGAATGCGCCGCGCGCGGCTGGGTGCTCGATGCGTGCGATTTACTGCGTTGCACGTCGTGCGACGCGCGGCTGGCGTATCCCGCGTGCGACTCACTGCTCCACGACGGCGTCGACGCTCGCGACGCGGTCGGTGCGACGATCGCCCTCGCTCTGCACTCGGCCCATCACTCGGCGTGTACGTGGCGCGATGCGACGTGCGCCACGATCGCGCGCGCGTTTCCGGAGGAAGATGAAGCCAATACGCGAAGCGCGTTTGCGCGTCGGGCGCGGGACGTCGCGGAACGGAGCGACGGCGCGGTGCCTTTTTGCGTCGATTTCGCCCAATTGCGCGGGATTGATCGCACCGAGGCGGACATTGTGCGATTTCGTACGTTAGTTGGCGATGCTCGGGCGCACGCCGCGGAGGATGGTCTCGAAGATGGCATCGGAGAGGACGCGGCGCCGTTGGAGCGCCGAGCGACGGTGGACGCCGCGACGGCGCTCGCGCTCTTTGGATGGTCCGCGAAAACTATAGCAGAGGACGGTGCGGGTGGTGTGATCAGTAGTACAGACTGCGTAAGACGTCGTCGCGCGTACTGTTGCGCGCTTTGCGGGATTCAGGCGCCAGAATGGATGTTCACGGGTGTCGCGAGTGAGAGACGCGCTCGAGCTGAAAAAGCCAAGGAGAAGAAAAAACCAAAAACCACCGCCGCGACACTTCGTGGCGCCGCCGGCGGGGCATACGGTATGAACCTCGCATCACCCACGGTGCCTTTTGCGCCCATTGTGCACGACGATGAGCGCGAGAGCGCGTCGAAGAAATGGATTGCGGCGACGGCGAACGTCGCGTCTCGATTGCGGGCGAGCATCGGCGCTTCTACGGCGACGGATTCGAACGCCGCGCCGTTCGGCGCCACATCGTCATCGGCGCCGCACGCATTGTTTGGTGCCCCGCGACCGGTGACGACGACGACGGCGAGTGCGGGGTTGGAGAACGCATCGGGCGATCGTCTCGCATCCGTAGTCGTCGCGGCGATGACTCGTCGGCTCGCCGCGAAACGAAAGCGTTCGACGTCAAACGCGCCATCTCTCGACGATAGCGCCACGCTCGCGCCTCCGAGCGACGCCGTACTTTTTGACGTCGTTCATGAACACCGCGAATACTGTCCATGGATCGTGGCGACGTCGAAATCGTCTATCGCCGGTTGGAAATCGACGTTGAACGCGCTCGCGGGCGAGACATCGACGGAGGACGCTCGAGAACGTCGCGTGCGTAATTTCTCCGTCGTCGATTATGCCAAGGCGCGCGATATGGTTCGAAAATACATAAATGGAGCGTAACATTACCGCAGAGGAGAGAATTGTTGTTGTACAGTACACAGTTGTGTTATTCCACCACGAGACAAATTATTATTTTTGAGCGACGAGGAAGACGACGTCAGTGTTCAGTCATCGACGCGGCATGTCCGCCCGCATCGCCCCAGCGCCACCGCCGCGCGTTGCGCACGCACCACTCGTCTCGTCGCGCTCGAGAGCGCAACGCGCCGCCGTCGTTCCCGCGTCGTCGAGCTCAAACTCGAGCTCGAGCGAGACGCTTGCAGAGCGAGCGCGCGCGTCGATCGCCGCCGTGGCCCTCGCGCTGACGCTCACGCTCGCCCCAGCGCCCGACGCCGATGCGCAATTGAGCAACCCGAACACGCGATTACCGCGAAACACGCAAGCTGCGCTTCGTCGCGCGGTACCGGCGGTGAACGAGGAAACAAAGGCGATTCAGCTCAAGCTCGAGGACGCTGCGTACTTGTTTCGCATCCCTTCTCGCCAGCCCTGGGCGACGATGGCGAAAGACATCGACGAGTCTCGCGCGATATTACTCACCAAGAGAGATGATATTTTCGGCCCTGTGCGCGAGAACGACCGGGCGAGCGCAGAGGCGGCGTATGGACGATTGGATAACGCGCTGGAGCGTCTGTCCCGAGCGGCGGCGACGCAAGATTTTGACACATTCGACGCGCAAATCGCGTCGTCACTCACGGCTTTGAGCGAGTTACAAATCGATCAAGCCCCAGGTTTACCGTTTGGTATTCCCACGAAATATTTAGACTTGCCACGATTGGTCGGGCGGGCAAAAGTGGAAATTGACGTCGCCAACGCCGACGCTCGAGCGAATTTTGGATTGATTAACGGCGACGTCAAGAACCAAGTCACGTTGGAAATCACCGTGGATGGATACAACGCCCCAGTCACGGCTGGAAACTTTGTCGATAACGTGCGACGCGGGGTGTATAAAAACGCTCCTCTGCGTCGAAGTGAAACGTCCATCTTAGGCGGTTCGAGCGACGTTGACGCTCCGAGCGTGCCGCTCGAAATTAAAGCGAGCGACGCCTTTGAGCCGCTCTACCGCTCACCCTTGGACGTCCAAAGCGGCGAGGCGATCCCAAGCATTCCATTAAGCATCAATGGTTCAGTCGCCATGGCGCGTGCGAAAGACGGGCAATCAGATGCGCAACAATTCTTCATTTATCTCTTTGATAAGCGAAGCGCCGGGCTCGGCGGGTTGTCGTTTGAAGAGGGTGAATTCGCGGTCTTTGGCTACGTCACCAAAGGAGAGGAGTTTTTAAACGCCATCAGCACCGATGCGCGAATCGTCAATGCCCGCGTGGTTTCTGGTGAGGACAAGTTGGTGAATAAAGGCGTCGTGGCGGAAGAAATTGCAACCGATTTCCCACCCGAGGCGGCGGATATTTAGTAGTTGCGCTCGCGCGAGCGTCGTTTACACGACAAAAGACTTTTACTCTAGCTACCGGTACACGTCGTACCGTTGTGTGTTGTTATATATGTTATACATGGATGCGCAATCAAAATCCAGTCATGTTACGCCCGCCGTACGATGGAAACGTCACGCGCCGCGCCGCTCTTCGCGCGCGAATCGCCGCGCGAGCGTCCGCATGTGGCTCGACAAAGTTCACTTCGCCCCCGTAATACGCAAACATCACCCCGAAAAACACCACGAAAACCGCCACCAACGCGCGTTGCGCACACACCGACCAATTCGTCGTCCTAATATACACACGCCCTACACCCCCTCGCGGTGCCGCGCGCATTTCCGCGCGTAACTCTTCAAAAAATGCCTCCCGAGCGTCGCTCCACGAATCCGGAGCGTCGTACGTCGGCACCCGCGCCACATCATCCACATCAATCACCCAGTGCGTGAAATCCTGACACACGCCGTGACACGCCCACGTCACATCGCTCGCATCGCGCGGCGTCGCCATGTACCGCCACATCGGATGCGGAATGCGTTGCGTTCGCCCGCATCGAACGCACGCGTATCTCAACGTAAACCGGCGGCCGAGCGCGCACGCGTCGCACACCAACCCCGTCGCCTTGGGCTGTCGACACACGTCGCACACCCGCGAGCACGATGCGAGCGCAAACGACCCGTCGTGTCGCGCGACGATGGCGGCGCGACACCGCGGGCATCGCGCCGCGACGTCGCGAATGCGAACGCGAGCGCAGAGATGGGACACGCATGGAATGCAGAAATGCACCGTGGAATCGCGCGCGCGTGCGCCGCAGCAGGGCAAATCGCACGCGAGACGCGTGTCGTTGAAATCGTCGAGGCATATCGCGCACGACGGCGCGTTCGGCGGCGCGTCGTCGTGCGCCATGACGCGCGTGATGAGTCTCTCACCAATGTCGTGCGCGTGCGATTGTGACGACGGCATTCCTCGACGCGTCGATCGCACACGCGCGCACGCGAGCGGTCGAGCGCGCGAGAGAACATGGTGTGGGTCATGACGCGTGCGATGGCACCGGCGACGGCGCCGGCGAGCGTGACGGCGCGATGCGGCGGCGCATCGATGCGCCGACGATCGACGATATCTTTGACATCATCATCGTCATCCATGATATCGCGCCGGGACGTTCGCGCGCGCGATGCGGCGGTGGATATCGCGCCGAGCGGCGGCGCGGATATCGCTGATGACGGCGTCAAGCAGTGGGATGTGAATTTGCGCGCGAAGACCAAGGTGCGGTCGAGCGTGCGAGAGAGCGAGTCACGCGACTTGTCGCTCTCGGCGTACATGCGTCTTCCGGTGTCGCAGTACGTCGACGTGCCGCTGCCACTCGGAGCAACGATGGCCAAGGTGGCGTGTGATCCCGTGCGTGATGCGCCGGATTCGTTGGCGTGCGATCCAACGTCGAGAGATGAGGCGTTTGAGCTCGTGATTCCTGGGTTGAAGTTTTTATCGCTCGAGGTGCAGCCGGTGATTCGCGTGCGCGTTCGGTGTTTAGGCGATGATGAGGTTGTCGATACGTGGCACGGAGGGACGTGGGATGAGCAACAAGATCGTACGCGACCTGGGGCGAGGCCGGAGTCGGAAAAGGTAAAGATGCGTGGGCCGTGTGTGTTGATTGAGATTAAGAGCGCGCGCGTGGAGGGCAAGGTGGTGGAGGATTTAGGATTGAATGAAATGTTTGTAAATCGTGGAACGACGGCGTTTCGATGGCGTTCGGCGGGTGATGGGAGTTTAGATGGTGGTCCATTGACGCGCACAGGCTTCAGTGACGATCCAGAAGCGGCAACGGCAAAGGAGAGCGATGGGGCGTGCATCATGGGATGGACAGATATCGGCGTCGGCGTCGATCCTCCGGGTGCGTTCGCCGTGCTTCCGAGAAGTTTGACCCAGCGCGTGGGCGACACCGTGCTCGGGACGACGTTAAAGGTGTTGCAAAAAGTATTCATCGATGGTTTGGCGAAAGATTACGAGCGTTGGGCCGCGGATGAAGATTATCGGATGAACCGGTCGTTGGATTTGAGCGTCGACGCCGAAAACTAATAACCAAACAACAACAACGAAAACAAGCGCAGCAGCAGCAACAATTAAGAAATCACTGTCCCTTATAGCACGCACACTCGAACGGACGTTCTACGACGAATGTTTCATATTTAGCCAACGTTTCAAGTGATAAATTGCAAGCAAGCCTACGTGAAGTTTATAAAATCACTCATCAATCAAATCAATCAATCGCAACCTTTGCTCGTAGTCCTCGACTACCGAGCGTCTGTCGCCTCGAGCTATCGGTGCTCGCCGTCATGGAGACCGAAGACATTTTCTTAAACGATTCGTCTACGAGCACCAGCACGCCGAGTGCGGCGAGCGCGACGCATTGCAACATCGCGCACCCGCCGGCGACGTACCGATGTCGCCATACGAGCGGGACGAAAATCGCCGTAAACACTACAAATGGAAACGCCAACAACCATCCAGCACCGATGATGAGAAGGTGACGAATAAACGTCGATAAAGGCGGGTCTTGTTGGCGCTTCGCTGTGGCGAACGTGGACCCGCCGGCGACGATAAATAAAATGGCAAAGAAGACGCGAAGGCCGACCAACGCGTACCCGGGCCAGTGATCGTGGTCGTGGAACGCCTCGAAATCTTCGTGATGCTTGCGCGCCATGAGCTCAAGCATCAAGTGCACGCAACCAAAAAACAACAAGATCACAACACCAACTGTGGTGTCAGCGCCACGCTTCAACATGTTCACCGGCGACCGCAACGCAGCGGCGACGAGACTGATTCTGTACTTGACGTCTGGATTATCAGAGTCAATGTGGAAGAATGACTTCAACACGCTAATAAACAAAGATATCGTGCTTTGTTCGTTTGAAGACGCGCACGCGGTATCGTCGCCGGATTCGAGCGACGCAAAGCTTCCGAAACTCGCAAGGCTTCCACCCAAGCCGCTTATCGTCATCGACAACGTCGTCCACCCGCACACTAAGAATAACAGCACGAATTCCGTGATGTATTCGCTCATGCCTTGCAAGACTTCGGCGGCAAAATCGGCCGCAAAATATGAGTGTCGCCATCGCAACCCCTTTCCATTGAATGAATACACGGTGATGTGCATGAGCTCCAAGGCGAGCGCGCCAACTTGAAACCAGTACGCCAGCATGACTGCTAAAACCAACGCGTGAATGCTCGATGCCCTAGTGTATTGCTTGTACGCCAGCACCGCGAACGCCACCATCGTGCCTAACATGAATACTAACAACCCAGCGTATACCGCACCGAGCCCACGTATGTCTTGCGGTAAATGTCCTTCGTTTTCGTTTCTCAAATCCAACTCGTAGCGCAACGGAGGAGGCGTTGCCGGATAAAACTCCAACGCACAATCACACAAAACGAAAAACCAATTGCTTGACACTGCATACTCCACCATCGTCGTTCTCACTTGCACCGACTTCGTGTCTCGTATCTTGACGTGTAAAGACGTCTCGCGATGCGTAATCGCGGTCACCGCGCTCTCGTTGTGCGCGCTCGGGTGCATCCACGTCCCGTTTCCAGTCTCCACGTTTATCCGATAATGATCACCACTCTGTGGGTCAACGAACCACTCATACCCAGGCGCCTTGTGCGTGGCTTTCGCGTGCGGAATATCGATATAGTGCCTCTGTCGCGCCGCTTTATTTCTATCCGCGCACAAAGAACCCGCTTTGAGCTGCGCGCGCCAGGCAAAGTACTCGGCGTCATTCATCACTAACAGCTCTAATTTATGCGCGCCCCGGTCCCATCCCTTACTCGTCGTCGTAAGGGACAAATCAATCGTCCCACCAGATTTGGCGACGCTAAATTTCCCGAGCACGAGCTCGGTTAGCGCAGACGTGAGCTGCGCGTTGCCTTCCACGCGCTTGGCGTCTACGAACGACGCCAGAACACCGACGAGGATGACAAACGCGCGAGCGACGGCTAAAAGACTATGGTACCGCATGGTATTATGCGCTTTCGCGCGCGGCGGTGACTAAGATGCGCTCGGTAATAGTGTTCAGGCGCAGCGAAGTGACGATCGCGCCGGCTCGGGTTGGGTCCAAAAAGTGGATAACCACGCCTCGCGCGCGAGACATTTCAATGCGTGGTGTGCACAAGTTTGGGGTAATTTATCCCAAACCACCGCTCACTGGGGTATCCCAGCGCGCATTGCACGTACCGCACGCCATCGACCGTGGTGTCGACGTTTAAGTGCGAATGGCCGAACACGTGGACGTGCGCGCTGGGCGCAAAGGCTCGAGCGGCGGCTCGAATGTCGTCTTCAATGATTTTGGAACCCATGACTTTGATTAACGCTGGCGTCCCGCGGTAAAGCTCTACGCGTGGTACAAAATGTGAGTACGTCACGAGCGTGTTCACCGTCCTCGCGACCTCGGGTGATGACGCGAGAAACGTCCTTAGGCAGTGCGCGTTGAGCGACGACATGAAAGGCGCGATGCCTGGGGCGTGCGAATTCCTCGGATTATTTGCATCGATCCATGATGGCCAACGCGCGCCGGCATCGAAACGCGCTTCAACGGGTGTATACTCGCGATTGGTTCCGTCGAAATCGTCCGAGTACCAGCCGTACGTCGGCATAACGATGACATCGCCGAAACGCGTCGGCGTACATCTCACATCCAAAGACGTGCACACGTCTATCAGTTTCACGAGCTTACCGAGCGAATCGCACGCGTACCAAGGGCTGTCGTTCGTTCCCGGAGACGACGACGATGCCCACTTCTCGGCGTTTGACGTCCAAAGCTCGTGATTCCCCGCGGGCAAGTAGCACAGCGCGTCCACTGAACGCCGCAACGTGGACAGCGTTTTGGTAATAGACTCCAATGACGTCCCGACGTCACCTGCGACGACCAAGACGCGCACCCTGGGGTCGGTACCGTGTCTAGCAATTTCTTCTCGCGCGTACGCATCCATGGCGTCGGCGTTTGCGCGCATGTCGCAGTGCAAATCGCTCGTGACTGCGATTGACACGGGCGTTTTCTGTTTGGCGTTTTTAGAAGCGGCGAAGCGCTCGAGCTTTGCGCACGGCGGCAGTGCGGCATTCGCCGCGAGCGCGCGCGCGATGGCGTTGAAATATTCTGTTTGCGAAATGGCGACCTGTGCGAGAGAGCGACGGGGGATCGCACGCGCGGTGCGTTATGCGGGCGCGCGCGGGCTCGGCGTTTCTCTTCGCGAAACGCGTCATCATCACAAGTCATCATCACATTACATCATTACAAGTACCGCGCGTCATCATCAACCCGACGCGTCGATTGATTCCAAAACTTCTATTTGTTGCTTGAGCACCGCCAAGCGCTCTTCGGTCACCTTGCGCGCGGCGTAAATCGCAATGAGCTCGGATTTGTCCTTGAAAGACGACCACGCCTGATCGTGCTCGCTCGCTGGCGCCTTCTTCGACCCATGCGCCTTCATACGCTTATAAAACGCCGTATCTACATCATGAAACACAATTTCTTCATACCTCTCTTTAATCACCGGCTTTTTCGTCGTTTGTGGCCCATTCTTGGCGATTTCATCCGCCGTCGGAAACAACTTTAACGGCGTCGTCGTCGACACCGCGCTCGCCCCGCAATCATCGGTAAACTCAATCTTCACCCCGATATCAAACTCACCCCACCCCGTCTCCGTCACTTCATACGGTGGCGCACTCAACACCCGCTGTGCTTCATCAAACGACGGATGCAACGTAAACGTCACGCTCTTCACGCAATGCGTCAAATCCTCCCCATCCAACCCGCGCGCGTACACCGTCCACCGGTGCGAATGATACTCGTCCGCCTTCTTCCCTAAATAATACGCAATCGTACCGATGATGATCGGTTGCGTGTAATCGTGACCGGTGTCATCCGAACCCCCCATGACGCGCGCCCAAAGAAATTATGCACAGACGAATGAATCGAATCGAATCGAAATCGAATCAATCAATCCGCGTTTCCAACGAAATCCGACGCAATCACACCCTCACGACGCGCCCTGCGCGCGACGACCACCCGCGTCGTCGTCGTCACGTCGCACGTCCGCGCCGTCGACGACCAGTGACGCGCGCGGAACCGCCGAAAGGCGCACCCCATCGCACGCATCGGGCGTGTGCGCGCACACACACATTGACCAATCATAACCACGCACACCATCGATCGCCTCGAGTCACGATTGGTCACGCACCCCCCACTCGCCCTCGCAGGGGTTCAAAAAGGTCTCGCGTCGATCG